>JACCDV010389772.1_pt1 | contig 161180 bp, 205 predicted proteins | sample 7446131 | NCBI WGS metagenome assembly JACCDV01 (sample SAMN15323448, study PRJNA562643) | freshwater metagenome | isolation source: river surface water | place: USA:Blue River Watershed | collected 2017-08-17 | reverse complement strand
TAGAAACCTCCGGTTCTTTTGCAACGAACACTGCTCTGGATGCTGCTTCCAGTATCTTACTGCCGACTAGTGTTTATCTAGAAACCTCCGGTTCTTTTGCTACCAATACCGCATTGGATGCTGCTTCCAGTATCTTATTGCCGACTAGTGTCTATCTAAATACTTCGGGGTCGTTCGTAACATATATTGCTGGAGATTCCAGATATCAAAAGCTTTCCGCTGCCGCAGTATTACCTTCTCTAAACTATCTTCCGTTGAGTGGAGGAACCCTTACTGGTCCGGTAACAAGTATCGGTTCAGTTACATTTCACAACGGATTTACAGGTGCATTTAGTGTAGGAGCAGATTTAAATAACACTTCAAGAACGCCGGGTGCTATTAAGCTTGCGGCATTTACATCTATAGATCAAGCTTTAAATAGACCCGTCGAATTTCTTAGTTATAGATCGGACTCTTTTAACAATACCGTATTGAATCTCGGTGGTCGTTCTGGAGGTACTCAAGGTTCTGTTTCTCAAATAAATCTAGTCACAGGTGCAACAAATACCGCAGGTACACAGAGAGCGATTGTTGATGGTGGTGGGATGAGATTGCTTACGGGCGGTTTAACAGCAAACGGAGCTGTTTTTGCTACAGGAGGTAATAGTAATCAATGGAATTCTGCATATTCTATAGCTACAACATATCAAAATACATCTGGTTCTGCATTAAGTGCTATTTCTTCTGGTCCATATACATTAGTAAATTCTACAACTTCAATTAGACCAGTATTTGGTGATAATTTATCTTATGGTAAATATTCAGTTGTAACGGGTGGTGGATCTAATAATATTTCTATTCCTGCGTTAACAAATAACATTTTTGCTTATTGGAATTTTAATGATAATGGTTCTGGCGGTGTTAGCCTTATTGATTCTACGGGTAACAGCAAAACTTTAACGCCTGTTGGAAGTAATCCATCTTCTACAACTGGTATTATCAACCGATGTGCCTCTTTTACACCAAATCAAGGTTTGTCTCTAACATCGGTCAGTACCATGACAGAATATTCTGTGAGTTTATGGTTTAATACATCAAATGTAACAAATCAACAAACTCTTTTTGCTGGTAATTATCTAAATCTATATCTTTTTGGTGGTCAGATGTATTTAAATAATTTCCAATCAACGAATCCGGAAATCAATGGTGTTGGAAGCTTTACAACAAATACATGGTATCATTTAGCTATAGTATCTTCTGGTGGAACCACTTCTTTATATAGTAATGGAACTCTTCTGGGCTCAACCTCACAGAGCATATACATACAAACAGTTATACAAATCGGTTACGGAAATAATTCATGGTATTATAACGGAAGAATTGATGAAGTTGGAGTTTGGGACCGAGCTTTGACATTATCCGAAATTACAGATCTATACAATTCCGGTTATGGAAAAACCTATCCGTTTAATAGTAACATAGCATCAAGTGATTACTCTTTTATTGCAGCTGGATATAATAATAATACCAATAATAAAGAAAATACTTTTATTCTCGGTTCAAATATAACAGCACCTTTGGTAGATTATACATATGTTAATAATTTAAGCTCACAGGGCTTGGTTTCTACAATTAATGGAAACAGCAATCAATGGAATAGTGCTTATAATATAACTTCAACGTATCAAAATAGTGCTTCCGGAACTTTTGTAACATACACTGCGGGAGACTCCAGATATCAAAAGTTATCTGCTGTTCCAGTTTTACAATATCTTCCATTAAGTGGTGGTAATGTTACTGGAAACGTTTCGATCAACAAAACAACAGCAGAAGCTAGATTACACGTTGCACAATCTAATGCATCTGGATTTATTGGGGCACTTCCATCAAATACAACTCAAATCCTAGAATCCAATAATGACAACTTCCTTACATTTAGAAACCGCAATGACACCGGAACTTATGCTGGTATTGTCATGCAAGATAATAATATCGGCGGTTATGTTCTTTATGGACACTTCGGTGCTGGAGATAAAATGTATATTGGCGGTTATACTGGTGTGGATGTTGTCATTGGAACCTCGAATACTACAAATCCAGCACTAAGAACCACAATTGCCAACTTTACTTCCACAGGTGTTACTATAACTGGCAATCTTAATGTTAGTGGTACTATAACATCCAATCCAATTAATACACAGACAGGTACTACATATACAGTTCAAACAAGTGATAACAATGCCGTGATAGTATCAACAAATTCCTCTGGTATGACTTTAACAATTTCTGGTACAAGTTATTCTACTGGTTTCCAAATAACAGTAATACAAGCAGGAGCAGGACAAGTAACTTTTGCTGCTTCTGGAGGTGCTACTATCAATCAAGCGTTTGGCTATAATAAAACATCTCGTCAATATGCAACCGCAACATTAGTTAATATAGGTTCAAATAATTGGGTACTGTTTGGCGACGTAAGTAACTAATGATATATGGGCAAAAACAATTTAATAGCAGGTAGTACACAAAACCAAGTTTTTAATCAACCATTAACTGGGTTTTGGGTATTTTCTCCTTCGGTTTCCGCTATATTATATAATTTTAAAGCAAATACAGCTTCGGGTGATGAAATATTGGTCAATTGGGGGGACATAAAAACAGATATTGTTAATTCTGATAATTTAATCACACATCCTTTTTTTGAAAATAGTAATGTTTTAAGTAATATGCTGTCGATATCTAGTTTGCATCGTTGGTATGATGCTACCGATGCATCGACAGTTTTAAATTCAACCTCTCCTTCAATAACTGCAACAGATGGCAGTACTGTCACGAGATGGTTGGATAAATCACCGAATGCATCTCATTTAAATCAAACTGATAATGATTTTAAACCAATACTAAAAACAAATATTTTTAATGGTAAACCCGTCATAAGATTTGTTGCAGCGGGTAAATTTGAGGGTGCTAATTTATGGGGTAATCAATATATAGGAAGCGGCGGCGTGACGGTTTTTATGGTTTTTCAATTCACAGGATTATTTAGATTTTGGGATATTAATAGTGTATTAGTTTTGGGTGATGGTGATCATTCTTGGGTATATTCAATAGTGGGGGCAGAACCTTATTTTTATATGGGATATTCTTACAATATAACAGGAAATAGTAATTTTACTACCGGAAGCCCCCCAGTTACAAACAAATTTAACATTTATGAATTTGCCGCAGATGCAACGACAATTGATGCTTCCGTGAACGGAACATCGTTAGGAAATACAAAAAGCAAACCAAACGATGCAGTCGGTAATACTTTACTATTGGGAGCACATCCATATAATTCTGGTGAATATTTTTCCGATATAGATGTTTGTGAGCTTATTATTTATAATAGAAAACTAACACAAACGGAAAGAAATGCTGTTAATCAATATTTATTTTTTAAATATAATATATCCTAGTTTATGTCATTAATATCCGTATCATTATCAGCAAAAAAAGGAAACGAAGACATAGTTAATGTGACTTGTGGCACCCCCTTTCCCTTTTCTCCTTTTAATACAAAAAAATTAGGAGGAAGTATAAACACATCTTTTTTCCCAAACTTAACATCTTTTAGTTGTGTAAACAATGGAATTAATTATTTTTACGGAACAGGATCTCAAAAATTATCATCTATTACCCTATCTCAAAATAATATTAAACAACAATTAAATACATTATTAGCTAATAACTCTGGCGTTAATAGTTTCATTTGTAATGATAATCCAAGGTTATGGGGAGGCTTTTCTACTTTAGGTAATTTTACAAACTTACAAACATTAAGAACTTTTAGATGTTCGTTAACGGGTACTATACCAGACATCAAAACCGTAGCACCTCAAATGATTAATTTCCATTGCGGAGGAAATAATAATTTAATAGGAAATATACCACAATTAACTTATACAAGTAATTCGTTTGTTTCTTTAAACGACAGTACAAATAATGGAAAAACATTAGCAATGGCAGATATAGGATTTATACATGTTGGAACTGGAATTATTAGTGAGTGTGCTAATTTTAGTGGTGATGGATCTTATTTAAAAACAGGATCTAATTTTTTCCCTCTCGGTGGAGGTAAAACATATGCTGGATGGGTTAAATTCAATCAAACCTCAAATGGTTATCAGTTCGTTTTCATGCAGGGAGGAACAACTGATTATCAATCAGTTAATCCACTTTATCTTGAATCCAACGGTACGGTTTCTTCTATTTTTACAACAGACAATAATGCAGGATGGACTAACGTTTTATGGACAAACATCGTTCCGGACGCAAACGTGTGGAATCATTTTGCAACAACATTTGATGGATCAGTTGCTAGATTATATTGGAATGGAAGTCTTGTTACCACAAGTGAATATAATGGTTCAATACCCACGCCCGATAGAAATTTTTTATCACTAGGGGCATACCCAGCTTTTGGTTCTTACGGAGCTTTAAACGGAAGTATTGATGAAGTTGGAATTTGGGATCGAGCTTTAAATTCAACTGAAATATCAGACTTATATAATAGCGGATCAGCAATTTCATATGGATCTGCGAATTTTCCTTCCGGGGCATCAGCATATTGGAGCTTAAATGCAAAAATGATAAATATTCTCAAATATTTTTATTGCCATAGTTATGATAATAATGGAAATTTAACAGGTGATTTGTCTAATGCACAACCGTATGATGGCTTAGGAATATATTATCCCGGTAATGGTATATTTGATATTTCATCGGGTGATCAAGGGAGTGGGGCAACCGTTTATAATTGTATGGGAGAATTTTGGTGTTATGGTAATAACATAACGGGACATTTACCATATTGGGATAATAGTTATTATTGGTACAACGGAAACACTGGTCCTTGGGTTACACCTACATTACATTTTCCAAACCTTTCCAGTTTCAATGTAGCAAATAATCAAATAGAGGGCGGTATACCAGAATTTTTATATGCTCGAAATATGGGTCTTTTTAATGTTGATAATAATCTATTAACTGGGGGGCTACCATCTTTTTCTAATATACCAAATATAACACGTTTTACTTGTTTTAATAATTCCCTAGATGGTACTATACCAAGCGATATAAATTCTTGTACACAATTAAATTATTTTCATTGCGGTAGAAATACTTTTTCTGATTTGTTTCCTTTTGTTTATAATACCAAATTAACAGATTTATATTTTCATAATAATTCATTTACAGGGATGGGTTATTATCTAGACATATCTTATCCAGAAAATAATACTTTGTATAAATTTATAAATATACCTCCTACATTAAAAAATATACAGGGCTATAATAATAGTTTCACATTAGAAGGTTTAGACAGTGCTCTAAAAGGTATTAGTAGATGTTATTACTATAATGAAGACCCCCTATCATATGAACCATATCCCGGCCCCGGTACTATAAATTTTTCCGGTTCTAATATGCCAAGTAGTACTGGCGTGGGACCAATTAATGACTCGATAAGAGCATCTGTACAAGCATTAAGAGATGCGGGGTGGACAGTTACTTTGGGTTCTAAAAGAATTGATGGATAAGTAAGTATTACCGATGAGTTCTAACTATCCACAAAATCCTGTTCTTCCGAATAAATTTCACGGATCTACTACTTTTAATTCTCAAATTAAAAGCTATGATCATCTAGCACAAAGAGTTCGCAGAATGCTCGGAGAGCCTCTTATTCAAGTGGAAGTAAGTAGCGAACAAATTTATGAATTCATCGATATTGCGATTGAGTATTTTACGAAATTCGCCGGTAATGATGAGGAATTTTTAATCTTTCGTTCTGACCTTTATATTACAGGACAGGGACTTCCGATAGGAAGATTAATCAATCTTACGCCAGAACTTCAACATTCTGCAAATGCTGATGATACCACGGTCAATACTTCTTTAAGTGCTGGATATGATTGGGATATGGATGATTATAGAAGAGTAGTCGATGTTTATTCCTATGCAGAAGGAAATAATACAGGAATTAATACTCTTTTCACTATTGAAAATACAATTGCCCAGCAAGCATATTTTGGTCAACTTCTCGGAAATGTAGGTTATGATTTAATTACATGGCAAGCACTCCAAACATGGCTTGATACTCGTGATAAAGTCTTGGCATTAACTCCTTATATCCGTTTTAATCCAGACACACAAATGATGAAGTTGGTTCCAGAGCCTATCAACGAATCGAGTAGTTTATATTACGGACTTGTCGGTGTTAAACTACAAAAACCAATTAAATATTTGGTAAGTCAACTTTGGGTATATCGTTATACTTTGGCATTAACAAAAATTGCCGTCGGTCATGTAAGAACCAAATACGGCGGAACAAATTTATTCGGCGGACAAACAGTCAATGGAAATAATCTTTTACAAGAGGGTAATAAAGAAAAAGAAGATTTGGAAAAAGAGATTACAACCGATACAATCGATAGAGACGGTATTCGTTTCTTTGTCGGATAAACATGAAACCCAAATTAGGAAAGAAAAACCCGAATTATAAACAGGGAGTTTTTAAGCCTACAAATCCTCTTAAATATAAAGGAAGCTTTCCTATTGTGTATAGGAGCGGTCTGGAACTACAAGTGTTTCGTTGGATGGATAATAATATAAATGTAACATCTTGGGGATCGGAGTCCGTAGTTATTCCATACCAATCTCCTCTAGATGGAAGAGTACATAGATATTTCCCCGATTTGGTTGCTCATTTAAATTCCAAAGACGGAACGATTAAAAAACTTTTGATTGAAATTAAACCCGAAAGACAAACCTTACCTCCTGTCAATAATACTGGAAGAAAAAAAGCAAAAACAATGATGTACGAACAAGTTCAATATGCTGTTAATCAAAAGAAATGGGAAGCAGCAAAATCATGGGCAAATTCAAAAGGATATCAATTTATAATTTTAACAGAAAAAAACATAAATAGTTAATAAGTAAAAATATGAGCAAATTTGATTTATTGGTTTCCAGCATTATAGAAGAGGCAAATTCTCGTTGTACAAAAGTAACGGGCAAAACACATTCCACACGCAAGGGAAAAAAATGGATGAAGTGTGTGAAAAATCCCAATGGAAAAGGTTATAAAAGAATTCATTGGGGACAAGCTGGTGTAAGAGTTACTGGCAAGTCTGGAAACACAAAACGCAAAAAATCTTTCCGTGCTCGTCACAAATGTTCTAGTGCAAAACCCGGCACTCCACGCTATCAAGCTTGCAAAGATTGGTAATGTTAATAAATTTTAGAAAACAAGAGTAAGTAAACACTAAATATATATACGAACATTTATGTCCAATAATACCTATAGCCTATTAGTCGAAGAGCCCACATACGAAGTAAAATATCTCATCGAAGAAAAAAATCGTAACACACCATCCACTCTTCATATCCAAGGACCTTTTTTAATGGCTAATGAAGCCAATAAAAACAAGCGTGTTTATCCTCTCGAAGAAATGGTTAAGGAAGTCAGTCGTTATCAGACAGAAATGATTGATTCAAAAAGAGCTACCGGAGAATTGAATCACCCATCTTCTCCAGAAATTAATTTAGAGCGTGTTTGTCACGTTATCACCGATCTCAAGCAGAATGGAAATATTTTTGAAGGAAAGTCCAAAGTTCTTTCAACCCCTATGGGACAAATAGTTCGTTCTTTAATTCTCGATGGAGTTAAACTCGGTGTATCAAGCCGTGCTTTAGGAAGACTCGAAGAAGATGGTCATGGCGTTAATCGTGTTGCCGATTTTAAATTAGTTGCTGTTGACGTTGTTGCAGATCCTTCAGTTCCTTCTGCATTCGTAAATGGTATTCTCGAATCCAAGCAATGGGTTCTCGCAGAAAACGGACAATTTGAGCCTGTTTATGAAAAATTTGAAAAGGGAATCGCTTCTCTTCCTAAGAGAAATGTAGATGCTTATCTTAAAGAACAAATACTTTCTTTAATTAATTCATTAAAAACTCTTTAATTAGTAACATACGAGGATAAATAATATATACAATGAATATTCGTAATTTAATTTCAAACTTCATCACACAGGTTTGCGAAAAGAAATTTTCAAAAGCAAACGAAACCTTAGATACTATCGTAACCGAAAAAGTAAAAACACGCATCAAGAAAACAGCCGAAAAACAGTCTGCTGCAAAGGGTGCAAAAAAAGTTACAAAAAAGGTATCAAAGAAGAATAAATAATATAAGAAACATATGAATTTAAAAGCCATTCTCGAAAATTTAGACAAGAGTGTTATCAGCGAAGAAACAGCAACCGCAATTGCCGAAGCTTTTGAATCCGCTGTAAATGAAAAGGTTGAATCCCGCATAACACTTCAAGTTGAATCCGCTCTTGCAAAACAGGATGATGAACATGCTGTTAAGTTAGAGAATCTTTTAGAAGCCATTGATAATGATCACTACGGCAAACTTAAGAAAGTTGTTGAGACAATCAATGAAGACCATACAGCAAAATTAAAAAAGCTTGTTTCTTTTTATCGTAATGCCATCAACGAAAAGGCTGAAAAATTCAGTGCAAAGATTGTTGATGATATTTCTAATTTCCTTGACCTTTACCTTGATAAGGTAATCCCACAGCAACAGATTGCTGAGGCAGTTACAAATGTAACCGCCGTCAAGACGCTTGAGAGAATCAAGCAAGCTATTTCATTTGATCCATCTTGTTTAAACGAAGATGTGAAGAGTGTTATTACTCAAGGGAAGAGTAAGATCGATGATCTCCAGAATCAACTCAATGAATCCTATAAGGAAAATCTTGAATTGAATGAGAAGGTCAAGAGCTTAAATGCTACGATCCTGTTGGAGCAGAAGACTAAGGGAATGCCTTCTGCTAAGAAAGATTATCTTTCTAAATTGTTGAGCGACAAGTCTCCAGAGTATATCAAGGAGAACTTTAATTATGTCGTTGAGATGTTCGAGAGAGAAGAGAACGAATCTTCTGTCAGCTTAGTCCAAGAGGCTAAGACCAAGGCAATCACAAAGAATGCCAAGGTTCCAAAGGCAGAAGTAATCGCAGAATCTTCCTCATTAACCGATCCTTCGGTTAACGGATATCTTAGTGCCTTAGAAGGCATTGACAAAAAATACTAATATATAGATTTTTAGGTTGGAGAAGGCAATTCCGCACTTCCCGAACGCTATATCCATAGGAGAAAATAATAATATGGCTTATGTAAAACCCGCACCCGGTTTCATCGACAAATCAAGAGCAACTCAGCTTCTCGAAAAATGGGCTCCCGTACTTAATTACACCAGTGATAAGGTACGCCCCATCGAGGACGAGCATGCTCGTGTAACTACAGCGATGCTCATGGAAAACCAAGAGCGTTGGTGTATTGAAGAAACGAGTGCCGCAGGTAACTTAGGCGGAAATGGCGGAGTCTTTGGCTCCGGTAGTTCTGTCGGTGGTATCTACGGACCTCCTTCTAACATTACCTCGAATGACGGTTATGCTAACGGTGATGCACGTTTACCAAAGGTACTCATACCGATGATCAGACGTACATTCCCCGAGTTAATCACAAACGAGATTGTCGGTGTTCAACCAATGAGTGGTCCAGTAGGTTTAGCTTTTGCCTTGCGTTATCAATACGATGCTAATAGTCTCGGGCAGCAGGGATACGATGGAAGTGCAGTTGGTTCAACAACCACTGGATATTCCAACGGAACTCTCAGCACCCCAGTTAACCGTAATGCCCCTCTCGGTCAGTCGGCAACCCCGACAACCGATGGCGCAGAACTCGGCTATCAGTATCTCGACACTCGCTTTACAGGAACTAGTGCAGCTGCCCTCTCCGGTATTACCGGAGGAGATTTCGATTTCATCGGATCTGATCAAGGCGTTGCCGCTATTCTTTCCCAGTTTGAGTTGTCTGGAAACATTCCTCAGATCACCGTTCAGTTCAGCAAAACAGCAGTTGAAGCCGGTACACGCCGTCTCGCAGCCCGCTGGTCTGTAGAACTTGAACAGGATCTTAAGAACATGAACGGACTTGATATCGACTCTGAATTAACAAACGCAATGTCGTATGAAATTCAAGCCGAAATCGACCGTGAAATGGTCATGAGAATGATCCAAGCAGCTCTCACAGCCGGGGGCCCTAATGCCCAAGGCTATGGGGCAGGATATTCTTATTGGTACGCAGCTTCAGCCGACGCACGTTGGCTCGGAGAGCGTAACAGAGATTTCTACAGTAAAGTAATCGTCGAAGCAAATCGTGTTGCGATCCGTAACCGCCGTGGTAGTGCTAATTTCATTATCGCTACCCCTCGCGTTTGCGCGATCCTTGAGATGCTCCCCGAGTTTCAGTGGATGACAGTGAACGGAAATGTCAATACCCAACCTACAGGCGTAGCCAAGGTTGGTACGCTTGGCGGACGTTTCACAGTCTACCGTGACACTCGTACAGACGCTCAGTATTTCGCAGGTTTAAGAACTAACACATTGGAATATGCTCTGCTTGGTTACAAAGGAACAGAATACTACGATACAGGTATCGTGTATTGCCCATACATCCCTGTCATGATTCAGCGTACAGTTGGTCCTAACGACTTCTCACCTAGAGTTGGTCTTATGACCCGTTACGGAGTTGTAGATTACATCTTCGGAGCATCACTGTACTACCATGTGATCATCGTCAAGGGACTTGGTGTAAACTTTGCCCAACAGCAGACATCAAACTACCTCTAAGGTTAATTCACCCGAAAGAAAGTTCGCCCCAATCTGGATTGCTCTGGGTTGGGGCATTTTCTTTGTTTTTTTTTATTTGCGTTACTAGTTATTTTAGTGTAGTATTAAATTTGCTGGGGTGCAAGTTCCGAAAGCTAAGGAACTCCCGCAGTGGAAGATAATGCAATGGATAGATCGATCACAACATTTAACTCCACCCGAATTACCACCAAAGTAGTTCCCAGCAATACTTTTTTTTAAAATGAAAAATATATTCTTAATAGCGGATCTACATTTCGGCGATTCCGATATGTGTAGTCTTCTTAAAGACGATGGTCATCCTATGCGTCCGTTTAAAAGCGTAGAGGAACATGATGCTGCTTTGATTGAGAACTGGAATAAAGTCGTTACTCATCCCAGTGATAAAGTGTATGTTCTTGGTGATGTTGCACAGAAAAGAAAAGACCTTGAGAACTTTGGTAAACTCAATGGTAAGAAGATCCTTATTAAAGGTAATCATGATATCTATGAGATGAAAGAATATGCGAAGTATTTCAAAGATATTCGTGGTACTCATCGTCTGGAAAATGGAATTTTAATGAGTCATATTCCTGTTCATCATGGTACTTTTGGTAAGGCTCATAAAGTAAATGTGCATGGTCATATTCACGATAAAATAGTTATGGACATATATAATCTTCATCGTGATGGTAGATATTTCTGTGTCTCCTGTGAACATATCAACTACACTCCTATGGAGCTTGGTGCTATTGAGATAGAAGTCTTTGGTCTCAATTACGCAAGAGGAAAGACTCTCTACGAATTGACAACTCAAGCTCAAGAACTTAAAATGGGATATGAATTATGAATGAAAATAAAATAAATGATTTATTGAAAATTCTTAAACAAAGAGATGAAGAAATAAAGGACTTGTATAAAGAGATACACGAAACTCAACAAGCAAATATTAATCTATCTAAAAGCTATAATGATTTGAAGCATGAAATAGCTATACATCAATATAATAACTTAATTAGAAAATGAAAATAGGATTCAATTGTAGTTCAATGGATTTATTTCATGCTGGGCATGTAACAATGCTTAAACAAGAAAAAGAAATGTGTGATTATCTCAAAATTGCCTTGCAGGTTGATCCTACAATTGATAGACCGGGAATTAAAAACAAACCAGTTCAATCAATCTATGAAAGATATGTTCAACTCCAAGGTTGCAAATATGTAGATGAGATTTTAGTTTATTCCACAGAGTATGATCTTCTCCAGCTTATCATGACTCAGACTATGCATATCCGTTTCTTATCCGAAGAGTATAAGGATCGGGACTTTACTGGTAAGCAATATTGTATTGATCATGGCATTGAAATCTATTATCATACAAGAAAGCATGACTTCTCTTCCAGTGATTTAAGACAAAGAACTTTCAAGGCTGAAAGCTACAAGCTTAGTCAATTACCATCCCTATCAGTAACAGAAGAGATTCCTCAATATTCACCGGATCTTATTTTAAAAAATGAAATTTACTAAAACAAAAATAAAGGGAGCTTGGATTATAGAACCAAAAGTATTTGAAGATGAAAGGGGATTATTTTATGAGGCTTGGAATCAAGAAGATTACAAAACCTTATTAGGTATTGATCATAACTTCATTCAAATGAATGTTAGTGTATCTGATTACAATGTAATAAGAGGATTACATTATCAAGTGGAACCTTATTCACAAGCAAAGCTTGTTTGGGTAACATCTGGCATTGCTTTGGATGTATTTGTTGATTTGAGAAAAGACTCGCCAACTTACGGTCAATGGGATAAAGTTCAATTATCTCCAAATGGTAAGAGAATCTATATTCCAAAAGGATGTGCTCATGGGTTTTTATCTAAATGGAAAGGTACAGTATTCAATTATCTTATCTCCGATGAATGGGAACCAAAAGCTGAAAGAACTTTATTGTGGAATGATCCAGATTTGGATATATCATGGGAGGTAGCAGATCCAACTTTATCAGATAAAGACGAACAAGGACATTCATTTAAAGATTATGACAAACAATGAAAAAAAACATAGCACTTAGTATGAGTTAATTGTTGACATTTTTTTGAAAAACATTAATATCGTAATATGTTTAATATATTTCCACAATATGGAAGTCCCGGCGATTCGATATCACCAGAAGAGCTTACGGGTAAAAGTAATAATGTTTACCCGACTTGGACTTGGTCAACAGGCATTAAGGATGCTGATGGCAAAGATATATCAGTTAGTGATCTCATTACCAAGTATAATGCTCTTTTAGGAGAGAATAAGATACTAAGAGAGGAATTGGAATCTATTGAAGAAGATGGAACAGAAGAGCATAATAAAGCCATCAAGCTTAGGGAAGAGAATGTAGAGCTTAAAAAACTTCTTATAGACACTAAAAACGGTAACAAATATTGGGAAGATATTTGTAAGATGAAGACAGATCATATATATGACCTTATGAAAGAGGTTAATGGTCTCAGACACCTCAAAGAAGAGAACGTAAGAGTGTACGAAACAATGAACACACAGACGGATACTATGGGTAAATTGATGGAGAGAATTGACAAATTGGAAAAAGAAAATGCTGCTCTTCTTAATAAAGGAGGTCTCACCTATAAGGATGCACAGATTCAGATTATTCACAATGATTATATAAAGTGCGCTGAAGAAAGAGATGAGTATAAACATCAACTCAATGCAGCCAATAAGGAAATTGATCAGCTTAAAGAAGAGAATGCCGATTTAATGGAAATACTTTCCAAATATAGAGATGGTTATCAAGGTTCCTGTTATGCATGCGAACCAGTTGGTGAACTAAATCAGAAACTAGAACTTCAGATCAAAGCATATCAAAAAATCGTTGAAGGTGCGTATGAAACAATTGAAAATCTGAAGGAAATAAATTTTAAACTTTCTAAAAAAGTTAATGACGAAACTGTAGAATATCCTATACATTGGGGCGGTTATGATGGTGCGGCATCAGCATATCCAGAGCAGTATTCAGAGTGGTTAAACATACAGAGGGATAAAGCAATTAGTGAAAAGATTACCACCGAGAAAAGCTGGGAAGAAGCTGCATCGGATTTAGCTTTAAGAGTAGTTAAACTTGAAAAGAAAGTAGAAGAGCTTACACTTGTTAAAATCCAAATCAATCCACCCAATATTAGTACATCATCACACGGATTAAACATAAAAGGAACAATTTAATATGCCAAAAGCGACTATAACATATGATTTAGATCTACCAGAAGATCATGATGAATTTGAATTAGCCAATAATGCTAGAAATTATTATTCCGTTATATGGGAGCTAGATCAATATTTGAGAAATAGTATAAAATATGCTAGTGACGAAATGCCACAAGCCAATATTGATACATTTCAGTTGGTACGAGATGAACTTTGGCAGCTTCTGGAAGAAAAGAATTTAAATTTAGACAAATGAACAAGAACCAATTTGAATATATTATACTCAATCTTCAGTATATGAGTGAAAAGAGTCGCAAGATTTATGATCTTGGAATTGATCTTATGGAATTCACCGAACCATACGAAAAAATCATTGATGTCTTATTTGGCTCTGTTTTTAATTCAGAGCAAAGAGGATGGATTGATTGGTATCTTTACGAGAGAATTGGTTTTGATGGAAAGGAACTTAAAGCTTACAAGACTGTGGGTAAAAAGAAAGTTCGTATTTGCCACACCATAGATTCTTTATGGGATACAATACAGGAGTATAAAAAATGAAAAAGACTGTCGTGTGGATTACAGGATTATCGGGTTCGGGTAAAACAACTATTGCTAATGCTTTGCACGAAAAATGTAAAGATCAGTATAAAACTGGTATCGTTGATGGTGATGACCTAAGAGCCAAACGTAAAGATCCGATTGGATTTGATATGAATTCCAGACAAAGAATGGTATCGGAAGCTATTTATTGCGTAAAAAATATGTTATCTTTCCAAAAAGCAGAAATAGTCATTGTTGCTATGATTTCCCCTCTCCGTTCAATGAGAGATGAAGCCAGAGATATACTGATGAAGTATGCAAATGCTAATTTCATTGAAGTTTATATGGATACCCCGATTGAGATCTGCGAGGAAAGAGACCCTAAGGGATTATATAAGAAAGCAAGAGCAGGAGAAATCAAAGATTTTACTGGCATTGATTCTCCGTATGAGGTTCCGAAATTTCCAGAAGTGAGAATTCATCCAAGATCAACACTTTTCGGTGAAATGACAGTTGACAGAACAGTTGATATCATCTATAGTCGTATTCATGAATGTAAATGAATCTCTGGAAATACTTTTATCCATATTTTTAGTGCTTTTCTTTTTTTGGTTAATTCAGCATGTTGTTGCAAAAGCATTTAAAGTAATAATCATCTTAGTTATTGTTGTTTCGGTGTTTTTTGCTGGATACAAATTTTACACTAAACATAATGTTAAAAAATCAAAAACTCCGGAATATCGTTATCATGTAAACGAATTGGTTGGTTACGATAATTTTAATAAAAAGCTTGACTCTCTTAAAAAAGAGACTATAAAAAGAATAGAAAAAAGCTACAAAAAAATAAAACAGGGAAAATAATATGATCAAAACATTACAACCATCGAAAGATATGTTCATGCAATTCACTGAAGAAGAATTGGAAGAACTCAATATTACACCATCGGATAAATTTACCGCAATTCATAAAGACGGGGGAATTTTTTTAGAAAAGTGGAAGTCCATAGAATTGGATCTTTCAGAATTTTCCGAGGAAATAAAAGATGTACTAATTTTTAAATCCATAGAAAAACAAATTCCGGTTGATGAAGTTATCAACGAATTTTTGAAGGATTATTTTAATAATTTAAAGGAGGAATAATATGTTTGAAGAAGAAATTACCGTAAACCGAAAGAAACTCTACACCCTTTACATGGAAGAAGTAGATAGAATCTCTGATGAGTGTGAATGGGTTTCAACCTTCACGCCCAAGGATATTATCAATATAATTTCCAATATATTGGAGTCTAATCCAAAACTTATCAAAAAGGAATAATAGCTATGAGATATTATACACCGGAAAAAATTTTCAATCTTGCGCCGAATGAAATTTTTGTATTTGGTTCAAATTTAAGCGGTATTCATGGCGCAGGAGCGGCTAGATTAGCTTTTGATCGTTTTGGTGCTGTATGGGGAGTTGGTGTAGGTCATCAAGGAAAATCGTATGCTTTACCTACCAAAGACAAAGACATCGAAACTCTTCCTTTGGAAGAAATAAAAAAGTATGTGGATCAGTTTTTGGATTATGCTAAATCTCACTTAGAGTTTACTTTTCTCGTTACTAAAATCGGGACAGGGTTGGCGGGATATTATATAGAAGATATTGCTCCCATGTTTTCGGAAGTTCCTAGTAATGTTGTTTTACCAAGAGAATTTTGTAATTAAAAATATGACTGAAGAACTAAACAAAAAGCTAGAAACCATAATTGATCTTCTCAATAAGATTTTAGATAAACAAAATTCTGTTATTTCTTTTGGAAACTATGAGAAGATAAAATCTTCTTTTAAAGAATCGAATTTTCCTACTCCTTGGAATTCTTCGTATATTAAACCAAATAAGGAAGAAGACGAACTTTACGACTGATGAGATTTGCACTTACTGGATCGCACGGAGTAGGAAAAACATCGGTTATTAGCGAACTTGATGATTGGCTTTCCAATAAGGGAATTAAATGTATTTATAATAGCAGTAATGCTCGTAAAATTAAGAAAACTGGTATGTCCATCAATGATGATGGCGATGATTATGTTCAGCTTATTGTTGCTTCTAGTCATATAAGCCATTTCAGCGAAAATAATTGGTTCGCAGATCGTTCGATTTTGGATTGCTACGCTTATGGTCAATATCTTTTTAAACAAGGTAAAATTACAAAAGATTGCAACTATGCCGTAAGCTATTTGTTAGATTCTTTTCTCGATTACTATACTAAAATTTTTTACATACCTATCGAATTTAAGATGGTAAATGATGGTGTTAGAAAAGAAGATGAAACTTTTCAAAAAGAAATTGATGATATTATACATCAAAAACTAATCACCTCCGGAGTGGATTATGAAATTATTACTGGTACTATAGAAAATAGATGCCAGCAAATACAGGAAACTATTAAGCGTCTTTACTGAATTCTCCTTCAATAAGATCTAATTTATCTTTCTTAGAACTTTTGTCGAAAAGCTTATTCATAATTTCATCTCTGGTAGCGATGAGGACATTAGTGGTTTGTGGTAAAAGGCTTGATTTACTACCCGTTGCTTCCACCTTAGCAACTTCAAGATTATTTTTATGCTGTTTAGTCTGAAGATTAATTTTATTAAGACTGTCTGTAGCCTTTGTAACCGAATTTATAAGTTGTGCAAGGGCAGCAATTTCTTTAGGATCTTGCCCAGAAACTACGGAGTCTTTAAGTACATTTATAGCACCAAGCCCCATTTCTATAACTTGTGCGGTCTTCTGATAAACATAATCACTTACGTTTTCGTCATTAAGTTTTTGAATTTCTGCCATACATTCTTCTTTGGGTGCAGAAGATACTGCGTCGGCTCTCAGTTCGTCTACAATAGCGTCTATATCGTTTGTCTGATCCATTTGAATATATTTATTTGATTAACGCAAATAATCTAGTATAATACTTACATATGTTAAAGGCACCAAATATTACATTTAGTAAAACAAGTCCAGAAGCAGAACTACCCACGAGAGATTCTATTTCAAATGCAGGATATATTTTTAAATCTGTAGAAACCAAAATAATTCCAGACAGAAGATCCGTATTAGTAGATACAGGACTTAAAGTAGAAGACATACATAAAGGTGTTTGGGGTATGATTTTTGGTATTCCAGAGCTTGAGAAAAAAGGAATTACTACAAATCAACTCATAGATAATAGATTTACAGGTAATCTAGAAATTAGGCTTTACAATAACACGGATGACTCGTATCTTGTAGAGAAAGGATCAAGAATTGCACAAATTGCATATTTTCCCCTTTTAACCATTGAACCGGAATTTAAGAATGAGCAACCACTACAATAACCTTTGGGTAGAAAAATATCGTCCTAAAACCTTGGACGATATTTTGTTGGATGAAGATATAAAACAACATTTCAAGAAGATTGTAGATGATGTTCCCAATCTTTTGTTTTATGGATCTCCCGGAACTGGTAAAAGTACACTTGCTAAAATCATTGTTAATGACATTTTGAAATGTCAATACCTTTATATCAATGCTTCTGACGAAAATGGGATCGATACGATCCGAAACAAGGTAATAAACTTTGCTCAGACTCGTTCTATTGATGGTAGTAAGAAAATAGTTATTCTAGAAGAGGCGGATGGTCTTACTGGAGAGAGTTTGAGAATCCTTCGTAATGTCATGGAGGAATATGTCGATACTACCCGCTTTATTCTTACAGGAAACTATCTAAACAAGATCATCGAACCCATTCGGTCTCGTTGTGTTATGTTTAAATTGCAAACTGGAGTAGCTTCCTGCGTTAGAAGGGTAGTTGAGATCTTAAAAGCTGAAAATATTGTAGTGGATTCCAATTTAAAGACAAAATTAGCGGAATTTACTACAGAAAGATATCCCGATATGCGTAGGATCATCAATGATCTTCAGAAATATTCGGTTACAGGTACTCTTATACTGCCAGAAAACGATCAGATCGCTGATTTGGCGGCATATATTATAAAAGGGCTTACGATGACTTTTATGCCCGTCCTAGAGCTTAGAAAGAAGGTAATAGAATCAGAAAAAACCTTCAATAACGACTACCAACAGCTTCTCAAACAGATGTTTGAGTATGTCTACGAGTCCGATTTACCAGAAAACAAGAAAAAGTCGATTATGATCGATATCGGTGAATATATGTACCGAGATAATTTCGTTCTAGATCACGAAATTAACTTTTTTTCTTGTCTGCTTTCCCTTTCTTCCACTTAGTAGAAATAAAGCTTTTCTTTGAAGGTTTAGCATACTTTCTTGTCTGTGCTACCGATGCAGGAATTGCTGTATTCTTTTCTGGGAGTTTATTGTCTATGGGCTGGTTTCCAAGTTTTTTGAAAGCATCTGGATCATGTGGAACTGGTTTACCTTGAACAGCAGTATCATATCTTTCATATCTGCTAGAAACTCCCTGCACTGGAGGAAGATTAATACCAAAATTAAGAACCTCAACGAGAGTCATATCTCCGGGAACAATAAATTCATTGAATTCTGTAGGAGAGTTTAAAGTTCTGGGGTCTGTTTTTAAAGTTAACATGACATAAGAGCTTCCGCCAAGATCGGTAACATCCTTTGCATTTACATTATTACTATTTCCGGAAATATCATGTATGAAAAAGAATAAATTAGGATTTTCTTGTATGGATCCTCTTAACCATTGATCAAACGGAGCATCTTGCTGATAAGTCTTTTTATAAAAATCAGATTCAAAGAATTCTGGGCGAAGTCTTACGGGGGTGTTTGTGCGAAAACCACCGTTTGCGTGGTGAGAATATGCTTTTTCGCATAGGGTTTCAAATTTAACGAATTTTTTGCTCATATATATTGGATATTTACCATAAATATTTACCACAGATGGCTACTATTTACATAGATAATTTAATAAAACCTCGCCAAGTTAATTCCCCGACTACTGTACCTTCCACTCCAGTAGCTCCGAATCAATATGTTTATTGTGATCTTCATTTAGATTTATCAATGGCAAACAATATTGGAAACGGTCTTAATACACAAGAATCTAATGATATAACCGTTGATTATGATTATAATGCCATAAAAAATTCTTTGACAAACATTTTTAGTACAAGACCGGGAGAAAAAATATTAAACCCTTCTTTCGGAGCAAATTTAGAGCAATTTCTCTTTGATAGAGTAGATAGTATTAGAGGAAAAATATTAGGAAATACAATATTAGAAAATATAACAAATTATGAACCAAGAGTAAATGTTCAGAGCGTTCAAGTGCAACCAGTTCCGGATAAACAATTATATTATGTATTATTAGTATACCAGATATTAAATATAGGAGTAGTCGATAAACTTCAATTACAATTTAACGCCACTGGCGTAACCACATTATGAGCCAAAACCAAGATCCAGTACCTTTTACTTCAAATTCTTATGTAGCCTTTGATGGCACAAGCATAAGAGATATTATCATTAATAGATTAAATCAAGGACAAGTCTTCACTGATCAAAACTATCAAGGATCTAATCTTTCGGCTTTAATTGACATTATAAGTTATACTTTTAACACTCTGCTTTATTATTTAAATAAAACTTCTTCCGAGAGTTTATTTTCCGAAGCTCAAGTTTACGAAAACATGAATAGAATCGTAAAGCTTTTAGGTTATAACCCTACTGGGCGTTTGGGGCAAAACGTTGCATTTGATTTATATACAAACGGAAATTTACCTATTGGTAATTATTTTATACCCCGCTATAGCTATGTAAGTGTTGGGGGAACTTTTTATTCAACTAATAAAGATATATCATTTTCCGTACTAAACACAGAAGCGGGACAGATATCCGACGTAAGCAACAATTATCTTTTATACCAAGGTCTTTTCCAAGAATATCCTTTATATACTGCTGCTGGTATTGATAATGAAGTTTTGTTTTTAGCATTAAACAATAGTACATATATAGATCATCATAATATTTTTGTTTATGTATTACCTAATGGATCTAATATATGGAAACAATGGACTAATGTATCAAATCTTTTTACATATACAGCAAATGATACTGTATATACTACAAGATTTAATGAAAACCAAAATTATGAAATTTCTTTTGGTGATGGAGTAAACGGAGTTAAGCTAAACCAAGGAGATAAAGTCGCAGTATATTATTTAAAAATAGATAAAAATGCAGTAGGTATTTCGCCCGGTGCGTTAGCAAATTCTAAAATAGTTCCGTTTAATTCAGTTCGTTATGCTGACATAATGACAGATACTTCTTTTAATTTAGAAACTATTTTAAGTACAACTCAACTTGGATATGTTTCGTTAAATAACAAATATCCTTCAAATGTATATACTGATTTTGAAACTGTAGATCAAATCCGTGGTTCCGCTCCGACTGCATTTCGTTCTCAATATCGTTTGGTAACTTCCAAAGATTATCAAAATTACATTGCATCAAACTTTTCAAATATACTTTCCGATTCTGCCGTTGTAAACAATGATGAATATTTAACGGGGCATATAAAATATCTTTACAATATAGGATTAAACCAGCCTCAGATTCAGAATCAAGTTCTGTTAAACCAAATTAAATTTGCAAATAGTTGTAATTTTAACAACATATATGTTTATGCAGTTTCCAATAATTATTTGCAAGATTATATTTCTCCCCCACAAAAAGAACTTATAATAGATTCTTTAAATTCCGCAAAAACAATGACTTCCAATATAGTTATTGTTGATCCTGTATATATGAATTTAGATTTTTATATAACTTCTCCGATATCTTCTCCAAGCATTTCAGACATAAATCTTTGTAAATTACAAATTACACAATCCCCAACTTCCGGAAGAGCAACTTCTTCTATAGTAAATGATGTGGTTTCTGTATTTAATTCTTATTTTAATACCAATACAAACAAATTAGGTCAAATCATTGATATATATAAACTTACTTCCGATGTATTGGCAATTGACGGTGTACATTCTGTAAAAACTCATAGATCTGATACTAATACAAGTATTAATGGTATTTCCTTTTTGGTATGGAATGACTTATACCCCACTCAAGATATATCGGTTCATTCGCAAAATTTAGATTTACAATATTTCCAATATCCCATATTTAATAATATTTCTAATTTGGCATCTAGAATAGAAGTTATTCAACCAACGCAAACAATTAATCCAGTAGATTTTTAAAAAATGCCTACCCTTTCAATAAATCCTAACCAGACGTTTGAGTTTTCCGTAGGAAAATATTCATCCTTTTATGTTGCACGTTCCTATACCGGAACTAATCAATTGACATGGTCTGCTGTAGGATTGCCTAACGGAATTTCAATAGACCAAAACGGTTATGTTTATGGAACTCCCACTAGTGCTGGAAATAGATCCTCATACATTACTGTTACAGATTCTGTTTTAAACTCTTCTTCTATAATAAAATTTTCCATTTTAGGAGCTGTGGGAGGAAATACTCAACTTTTAGTATCTCCGAGTACTCAAGGATATGCAGGGATAACTAATTTTCAGTTTGGTACTACTTTAGATTCTTCTTTGTCCGGATCATATATACTCTGGGATTTTGGTAACGGAGGTATGAGCAATCAACAATTTCCTTCCTGTATTTATAATACTCCGGGAAAATATGTAGTAAAGTTAAACATTTATAACGAAACGAAACAAATTAGTTTATCTTCCACAATAAATGTAGGATTGTTATTAAACGAATCCATATATTTTGACTTTGTACCTCCACCAGCATTTGCTGGACATTTAAGCAGATATCCATTCCACTTAACTTTTACTTCTTCAATTTCTGGGCCACATTATATAGATCTTGCTGCTCAGTTTTCTAGATCATATCAACCCCAATCTATAAGAAATAAATGGTCTTTTTTAAGACCAGAATGGAGGTTTCTAGATTTAGATGGAAATCCTATATCAACTATAGTTCCTTCCGAAACTCCGATTTATGCAAATCAATTCGGTACTGTAACTGACTCTTCTAATGGGTTTTTTGCGGGGGTTACAGGATCTGCAAGCTTTTATTTCGTAGATGATATCTATAATTTTGATTTAGCATTTAGTAATAAACCTTATACAACTCTTATAGCTACATTAAGGACAAGTGCGGTAAGATCTTTCAACGATAGTTTTAATGCAGGATTTTCTTTGCCAAGTTATAGTAATAGTTTAGCTACCGTTTCATGTCCTTATAAAATTTTGTGGAGAAACCCAGACACCATTACTATCAAAGAAAATGGAGTAAGAGACTATATTAATCCGAGGTGGCCCACCGCCGTACAACCCGTCGTAGCTTATACAAATTATAATATTCCTTATCCAGATTCTTTTATTGATGGTAATGGAGCATCAGCTTTTTGGAATCCTAATTCTTATGCGTTTTGTCATAATATTCCCTTTAGTTCAACTCCTATTAAATTGAATTTATATTCAGTAGGTTTCAGTGCTAATTTTGTCCCAACTCCGACACAATTTCAGTTAATAGATGATACGGGCTATAAGACTCCGGGATATTACAAGGGATCTTTTACTACAGATGAATCTTTTGTAAATAATGTTTCTTTAAGTGCTAATTTAACATATAATGTTCCTATTTTATCGGCTCAATATGTTAATCCAACTCTTTGGGTTTCAAACCCAGAAGCAGGGATGATGGTAAACGTCCAATATACTTATAATCCTGTTTTATCGGCAGTTTTTGACACTCCTAATTTAAACATTGCACAAGTATATCCATTTAATATGCCTATAATTACCACTCCAGATTTTGCCAACGATCCTATGGCACTTTCCGGATTTCATGGTATTAATGCAATTGCTTCTCTTCCTGCTCCTACCTACCATGCGTGGGCATTAGATTCAGAAATGAATTATCTTTACAGGGTAAACACAATTGGACAAATTCTCTGTGCAATAGATATAAATGCTGTAGTGTCGAATAATAATCTTGGATTTTTAGTAAACAATCAAGTATCTCCGCTTGGAATGGCTCTTGATGGTAAACAAAATATCTGGATGACTCTTTATGATAGCATATCAACGCTTAAATTTGATAGTTCCGGAAAGTTTCTTTTTGCTACAACTCCTCTTTCTAGCGTCGGAAACCCCGCTGGATATCCCCCGAATATAAATCCGTTTTGGTATAACCAGAACACTTACTATTTGTATAATTCTGCATCACCCTATGATTATAACCAACTCAATGCGATTGATATTAATTTCGTAGAACCTACAGGAATAGATACTGACACAAAAAATAATGTTTGGGTAACATATTCTAATTTTATGAGCGGTTTCGCTGTAAAATATAATGAATATGGAGGATTATTAAAAACTATTGTATATCCTGTGCGAAACAGTCCACAATCCTTAGTTATCGATAACGATGATAATGTTTGGATAACGTGCGTCAACACCATATATCCTTCTGGGCCATGTAATATAGAAAAAAGAAACAGTAATGGAATTTTATTGAGTTCTTTTGGTTTTGGTATTAAGGGATTAAATAAAATAACTTTAGATTATAACCAGAATCCTTGGTTTACGTTTAGTTATAGTTGGGTTGGTTCTATTGATAATAAAACAGGAAAACTTTTTTATACAAATCTTTCCGGAACAGGAGATACTATGTATGCTGCTAATTGGTTTGATCCCAGCAAAAATACAGATGAAACTGCACTTGAAGGGATAGGGTGTGATTTGAATGGAAATGTTTATGTTATAAATTCTATTGAAAATCAAATATATGTTTTAGATTCAAATACCAAAAAATTTATTAATAAATTTTATGTAAATCCCCAAGGGTTTACTTTTTATCTCGACGGGGAATATCAACCAACAAAGATGAATGCTAGTGTTTGGAACAAATCAGCACAAGCAGAAGGAGATTGGACAGGATTGAATTGGTATCGAAAGTATGCAAATTCTACTACTATCCCAGAATATACAACAACGACAAAAAATATAACAATTACAGGAAAATCAGTTTCTTTAGATTTTGTTAATTTTTTAGAAAATGATATTTTTAAAGCAAACGAAAATTTTGATTTGGCAGATAATATGAAAGCATTAGCGTTCAGCCCTGCTTTGGCTGAAAGTCAATTTTTATTTGATAACTTCTTGGGGTCTATATATGGAAAATATCCCTTTAATCATGATGATATAGGAGTTACTCTTTATGAAAAAATAGCAAATTATATTTCAAATATTTCGGATATTGATTATTGCAATGTTAAAGAACTTTATAATCTTGCATATATGGTAGATGTAGATTTACAAAATTTTAATTTAAATTATCCCGAAGAAATTGAAAGAGTAATAAACTTTACGAGTATAAATCTTTCAAAGTTACTTGGAGCCGACTCTCTCCAACAAGATTATTTCACAGAACCTAATAGCCAAGGAAAATATAATATGAAGCGTAATCCTATAACTTCTTTAAATTATATGGTTACGGCAGGAATTCCTATGGTATTAAACGATAGGTCTTTGAATCAGTATAGATTAATAAATACCGGATATATAAACTGCTCATCAATGTATACTTTAGATGATTTTGCGAAGTATATAGGGTTTACAGACCCAAACTGGCCCTCATATTATCAATTCCATGAATTTATTGATATCTACGATGGAAAACAACTTGCTGGTATCATCGATTGGTCTAATCCTCAAACCGCAATAAACCAAAATTTATCATCAGCTAATGATTGGTTCGGTGAAGGGAATTATATTGATACACAATTCTCCTTTGAGTTATACAAGGGACTAGGATTATTATAATCAATCTTTAACCATAGAAAGAAGATAATTTGCTTTGTTGAATTTTGATAAAATATCATCAACAGTGTTCTGTATTCCGGATTTTACTTGAGAGGTATATCCTTTGAATTCAGAAGAAGTAAGAGCGTCTACGACTGTTTTATTAACCCAATCGTATGTATCTATTATTCTTGAAGTATCATCTTTAAACTGTGATATATTTTCTAAATCAAATATTTGAGGAGAAAAAGTAGGAAATAAAGCACCCGTCTGTCTCGAAGTTCCGATAATTTCTTCTTGAAGTTTATCAAATTTATTAGTTAAATCTTCATATAGATCTCCGATTATTGTATGTGCATCATAATTTAATACATACCAATGTACCATATGAAGAGTTGCTAATGCTTTTGATAAAAAAAGTCCAAAAAGCCTCGTAGAATCCAAGCTATCGGTAATATCACCAAACGTAGGAATTGTCTGATTATTATTTTGGGTTATTTGTGTTATTTCTATTTCCATATTATTTTACTTTAAAAACTTCTGTTTTTATTAAAAAGTCGCCCACATAATTATCCGAACTTGCCAACAATATAAAATTATTATGAGGACTTTCGTTTTGATTTAATGGTTGAAACGGTGATTTAAAATCAGAAGAAATTCTTTCTATTTTAGTAGTACTAATTGCTTTTCCTTCGGAAGATCCAGAAACTAAATATCCAGCTTTTTCTAAATCTTTTTTTAACTCATTTATATAACTATCTTCAGATTTGAAGAATAATTTCCAAACTTTTATAGGAAATAAAACATTTAGAGCATTTCCTCTTTTAAAACATTTTGAGCAAGGTTTATCTTTGCCTGTAATTAATTTCGTAAGCCACCCGATAGGTTTACTATGAAGAAAACATGCAAGTACATCTCCTGCTCCCCTTGCATACCTTAGTTTTAAATAAGGGTCTTTATGTTTTGTTGAAGATTTTTCCAATTTGTTGTTTTGATTCATTTTTTGGTATTATATTAGAATAATTCTTATAATAATTAATTCTTTTGTTATGTTTGTCTATAGCATTTTTAATGCAATCTGACATATCCATAAAAGCATCATCTTGATAAGAGTCATTATTTTCTACTATTTTTCTAAGTTGATTCATTATATTGTTTAATTGAACTGGAAGGGGATATTTCTTTTCAATATATTTAAAAAGCATTTTCTCCATTTCTATTTCTTCCATAGGATAATTGGCATCTAAAGAAACCATTCTTCCTGTATCATAATCACCCTGCCATGTCCATTTTTTAAAATCGCTTTGTTCGGGCGGTATCTTTTTACTTAAAAAGCTTTCATGGGGAATTTCGGGACTAAAACCTATAAAATTTTTATCTTTATTAAAGAGTGCGTACATGATTATATCACATTACCATAAACTAATCCGATTGTCTTTAAATTTAAATAAGTTTTTCCGTTTACATAATTCCCAGCAGCACCTCCTGTTGGGGGATATTGGGTTAAGTTTCCTGCAAAAAGTTCAGAAGGACCAGTGCTAGTACCCGGTTCTCCAAGTCCTCCACCAGAACCTCCGTTAGCTGCCCCATTTCCACCATTTCCTCCGGTTCCTCCGCCATTAGTGCTTCCGACTTTTCCATCAGAACCATTTAAAACACCAGAATTAATTATATTTAAATCGGTAGTTCTGATACTACCCGATGTAGTCGAATAAACTTTATTAATATCATTAAAACCAATACCTCCTATTCCATAACTTCCAGCTACAACACCAGCACCGCCGCCCCCTCCTCCGCCAGCAAACAGTTTTTCTATGGTTTTAGTAGGATCGAAAGTACTTTGATTAGTAACACCTATATATCCACCCGCACCACCGCCTCCGCCTCCAGCTATTGTTCCATTATTTTCTATATTAGTTGCAAATTGTAACGCAATTGCATCTCCTCCTCTTTTACCATTGTTTACAGAAGTTAATGCATATCCCCAATTTTGTCCTTCTCCTCCGTTTCCACCTGCTCCGATTATTCTACCGTTGTTAATAATAGAAACAGTATCTCCTGCTACAAATCCTATACCTCGATTAATAGAAGCGGATGAAACCAATAATGCTGGTATTGATGGTGAAGTACTACCTATTAATACTTGGTTTGAAATAGTAATATATATGTCAGAATATCCTGCTACATATAATCCAGTGTTTAAAACTTCTGCATATACATCATAATTAAAACTATTGGCATCAACCTTTATGTTAATTATTGATCTAGAAGTTGTTCCTTGGGCTGGTATTAATATTCTGGAATTTTGAGGAGTCGGGGGAGGTGTAACAAAATTATTAACATAATTCAATGCACGTCCAGTATCTGTTCTGTAGTAAATCCAAGACCCCTTTCCGTTGTTTTGGAATTTAAATATTTTTCCATTTTCAAAATGAATATCCTGTCTTATTATAGAGACATTCATGTTTCTTACCATATAAGAAAATTCCGGACTAGTAGTAGTTTTTTGTAAATTTTGAGTGTTTGAGGGATCTACCGGAACCGAATATAGGAAAAATACCACGTTGGCTATTGTGTCTTTGGTAAAACTTGCCGCAGGATAATTATTATTTAAAAAAACATTAGCTAAAGACTGTAGGGATTCGTCTTTCTGATTTATTGTTGGGCAGCTTAAATTGCTTACGGAAGAAATATTTAAAGGATAATGGACAGAAAATTCATGTTTATTCCAATATGAGCTTAAAAGATTTGTGGTAGAATTTGCTAAATTATACTGTTTAGGGTTATAAAAAGTATCTGCAAATGCTAAAAAATTTGATAAATTACTACTAAAATCGGAAAAAATAGTATTAAAATTATTTTCAACAAGAAAGAATTGGCTGGATAAATTACAAATGGATGTATCTAATGCCAAAGCATTATAGTTATGTTTTGCTGAAGAATCTCCAACACAATCTTCGGGGTATATTTCTAATGTTATCGCACTCATATTATCTTATCCTATTAAGCTTCTTTCCAATACCCAATTACAATCTTGTACTGAAAATACAAATGCATTTATAGTTTGTAATTCCCCAACATCTTGATATTGTATATTTACTGTTGCAGTTATCTGACCTGTTGCATAAGATGTATAATCCGTGCTTAAATTTTGGGGAGGATTTTCATAATGTCTTATGCCCGTTTTTTTGTCGTCTATATACAAAGGAAGATACGGAGGAGCCGCATAAAAGCAATTTAATTGACTGCATACCGAACAATCCGAACAATTTCCTCCACAATCGTTCCATGTATCATATCCACAGTAAGTTCCTCCAAAATAACATATCTTACAAGTTGCACATACTTGTTCACTAGAGGTAGTGCAAATGGTTGAATCAGTTAAAACCGATACTCCAGAAGGATTGAAATTTATATTCCATGTATGTGCGTACACTATTATTTTTTGTCCTTGCACATAAGTGGGTTGGGAAGATATTATAGTATCTATTGCTCCCGAAACTGGGTTAGTTGCATAGGTAGGTTCTGGAATTACCGGAAAATATTGCTGCACCCAAGCAGATAGCGTACTAAGAATTGTTTCATTTTGATAATTATAAGGGAATATAGTAGGATAAAAAACCGTAATGGGTTTTAGCCATCCAGCAGAACTATTTTGAACGATACTGGTTGCTTGTAAAATATTTGGTGCAATGGAATTTATAGTATTAATCGCATCTTTTATTATATTTCCATATTCCACATAATATTGCTGCATAACTGACCACATATTATCTGAAGTCAATTTAAGATTTAAAGTTTCATTTTCTAAAGTTAAATAATTGCTATTAACACTAGACAAAGAGTCTCCTATCGTGTACGAAGATAAAATTTTTGTATATGTATAATTCATTAGTTAGGAACCCAAGTTTTATTAATATTTATAAAAGGAATATTTATAGTTTTTATTACATGTGTATCTGTGGCAGTTCTTGTTAATGCCAATCTAAGAGTTCTGCCTCCTCTTCCTGTACAAGAAACGTTCTGCGGAGCGGAAAAGGTTGCTCTTTGGGTACAATAATCATATACATTATCACACCCCTTAACCCCCGCAAGCCCTCCGTGGTGGTTACAACCTTGATATAATCCCGGACAAGATCCTGCTTTACAGCCTACCGAAATACCAGCACAATTGGGAGTGCAAGTTTCTTCAAAATTTCTTTCAAAATTAAAAGAAACGGTAGCTTTTTCATAAAGATACATTGTTACATTTACTATTTGATTTATATTATATAATGCAGCAGGAAAATTGTTTTGTAACCATTCTGCGATATAATTTTTTTGCTGAATTGAAGATATGTTATTCCAGCTATTAATTTCAAGAATTTGTGGGTAAAAAATTGTATAAGGCTTATTCCAATTTGAATTCATTGTTAATACCGTTTTGGAAAAACTTGCCCAATTTCCACTAAAACTTTGTATATTCGTAACCGTTTTTATCCAAACTGAACTATAATTTTGAAAAGTAGTAAATAAATTTTTCCATCGTGTTTGGTAATTTTCCAAATAAACAAGAGAAGAAGATAAAGAAGCTACATTATAATTTATAATATTATATGAATTACCAAGACATAGGTTTTCATCTATTAAAAAAATATTAGAGCAGTTTTGATTAATTTTTACAGGAATACTCATATTACATCCAATTTATATTGTATAAAGAAGTTTCTGAAGGAGCGATTTTAGATACATTTTCTCTGATCGCATCTTCTATTATGTTTTTAATATCCATGTTGTCTATATTTAGATTGTGGATATTAATATTAAAGTATTTACTCTTACTTCCGGGCATCTGGAATTTAAACCAATGTTCTATTTCTTCAATGTAATTTCTATCTCCTACTTTCATGTTCCAAACAAGATTTTCTCTAGGAACCGCAAAATCTGAAGAAAAATACATTTGTTCTATTTCTCCTTGTGTAAGATATTTTGAATACATTTTTAGGTCGGAAATTTTACCTATAAATTTATAACTATTTTCTATTCCTATTATATCGTTTAAAGTTGTATTAAGAACGCTGGCGGCTCCTAATACGAGAGAAGACCGATAATCATAATAAAGAGTGTATGCAGCGGGAGTAAAGGTTTTTTGATTAACCTTTACCGAATCGATATAATAAGTCGCTAATCCTTGCAAGGCATCAAAAGTTAATGTGAAATGGTGCCATCCGGGAGGTAAATTGGAAACATCATAAGGAAGCGAAATAAGCTGAGAGTTATTTCCAAACGGATCTGCTATTTTAAGTTTCCAAGTTAAATTATTTTGCAACAATCCTCCATATTTTCTCATATATTGATATGAAGTAAAATCTCCCTTTGCTTTAAAGTTTAAAACATCTCCATCAGAAACTAATCCTCTTAAATCCAGTTTTGAAATTAATTCTCCCGAAGAATTTAACATATAAACTTCATTGTCTCTGTTGTCAACCACAACAAGTTGATCGTTATATGTCAAATTATTATTACATGTTTCGGAGAACGGAACTTTCAAGAAATCTATAGTTCTGAATATTTCTTGGTTTAAGCAGGGGTCGATAGGAAGCGTTGATGTTTTTCCTAATCTTTCCGAAAAAATGAAAAGATTATTAGTTGTATCTAAAGCTGATATTGTATCTTGTAAGTGAGAGATCCAAATTCTATTTTGCGAATCACAAGTAATTTGTTGCGTTACTCCAACATTAGCAAAAACCATTCTATTCTTGTAGAGATTTCCCCCAACCACTTCCCATATATTATTATTGTTATCTATTACCGAAGAGGTTCCGTATATTACTTGTACATTATCATTTAAATCTATTTCTATTCTATTTATACCCTTATAAGAACTAAGATCTACAGAATTAATAAATTTTCCATTAGAATCTGTTTTTACATATACTTTAATAGCATTATCATAAAAATATAAATTCTGATCACTATCAATTTCCACTTGATCTATATATGAAATATAAGAAGAAAGTGTAGGAACAGATGATATTAATTTATTAGATGGATTGTATTTTTTACCAGTTTTCGTCGAGGCATCAAAAATCCAATAACTTAAATCCGGAAGTCTTTGTATTATATTATATTGACTATAAGAAGAAATTTTAGGTAAAGATTTTTGAGAAAGATTTAATAAATTATAATTTAAATTATATGCACTTAAAGTAGCGGTATTTACTATAGTAAATAATGGTGCTGAAGTAAACGACTCATTTATAAGACCAAATCCGCTGCTGTAATAATTTCCAAAAATTTGTTCTCCGTAAATTTTTGACCAATTATCTACATATACCCAAACAGAAACTGTTAATTTTTCATTTTGTAATAATGAAGTTCTTGAAGGAAATACTACACTATTTGTTCCATCCAAATTAAAATAACTTTTTTGGAAATTTTGAGGATTTGTATTATAAACAACAACACCGTCATTTTTATAGTTAGAATTATCAGTTAATTGGTCGGAAGACCAATCTGTTATGTCTAGAACTTTGCTACCTAAAGGATTGATAGGATCGTAATTTAAATACTGTACAAAAGATTTGCTGTTTTCTTTATCAGCTCTGTAGTATTTATACAATATCCCCGGCTCCAAAACAATAGATGAAGGGACATCATAAGTGTATGGCTTGGATGCGTTTATTTTATCATTATAAACAATGGCTTGTGCGGTTAATGCTTGATCTAATGAATAGTAAGCTGCATTATAATATCTATCCATCCATATCTTTGATCCTAAATTAGAACCCGACAACCAAGCACATAACCATGTATTATCTTGTTTGGTAATACTTGGTGGCTGTGGAACTCCGGGTGTTATTTCTTCATAGTTTTGTCTATATACTGATAATCTATCAGAAACGAAAGGTATTTCTCCAGCGGTTGCACCATCTTCAATTAAACCGACTGCACTTATTGGATATCTTACATTCGTGGACGGGAAATAAAAATATGTTTCTTTTCCTAGCGGGAAAACATATTGTTTTGTATTGGCTTGATATCCTAAATATACATTATTATATCCTTTGTTTTGGTTGGTTCCGGAATATATTTTATTATAAATTCTTCTTACCGAAACGGCAGAACTTAAAAGAGGATTGGATGTAGAATATGTATATTCTGGGGTTTGATAATTTTTTAATCCATGAAATTGCAACAAATATGAAGAGTCTTTTTCGTTTATGTTTGGATTTTCAACAGGAAATGCTGCCAAATAATTTTGAACAAATTTATTTGTACTATTTGAATTATTATTTACTTTTAATTGAGATTGCGAATAGATGGGAGATGCTTCATATTTTACTATAAAACTATCTTGAACGGAATTATCAAGAGTTGGAGCATATTCTGTATAAGAAACAAAATTTATAATAGAATTAGAAGGAATACTATTCTGTGTTAAAGGAGTTGGACTTATTATTAAATTATTTGTATCTAGGTTTTCTATAACAATATTTGAATAATTAGATCCATATTGAAAAAGAACTATGGAACTCGGATTTAAAAAATAATTAAATTTTTGTGCATTTGATGGAGGTGAAATTTCATCAGCAAAAAGTAAATTTCCTTCGCCAACACCATACCAAGTTAGTACTTTTTTATCGGAATTTTTAATAGTTACTACATCATCCGAATAAAAAGTAAATTTTATTGTATCTTCGGAGCTAAAGTTAGTAGAATTACTTGCATGTAATAATTTAGGCGCATTTAAGGCAGTACTAGAGGGAACTGATCTAATTATTAAATTTTTAGTAGAATTTAAATCCCAATATGCTTCTGCGGCAGGAGGAAAATTTACGGATCCGTATGAAATTCCAGAACCACTATTAAAAAGAGATGAAACTTCAGATTGTGATAAAGATCTTCTCCAAACCCCAACTTCATCGAGAGTTCCGTTCAGTTTATAATTATTAACATCCTGTGCTCTTCCGACGTATTGTAATCCGTCTGTGAAGTTATAATTCCAATCTGCTGTTCCTATTAAAACACCGTTCACATATAGTTTTGCGGTTCCGTTTGTTCTTGTAAGAACAATATGATTCCACTTATTAAGGGGTGATGTATTTGATGAAATTATTTCATTAAACCCTCCGAGAAAAACTTGAATAGAAGAAGAATTATAAAATATATTAAACCCAGAAGTGTTGGGCCAAATTCCCCATGCAAATATATTTTGGTTTTCGTTGGGTGCCTCTGTTGGGCGTACCCAACAAGATACAGAAAAGTCGTTTGTTCCGAATTTGAGTATTCCTTGCGTAGGTATTATATATGATAATCCTCCATCAAAAACTGTGCCTTTATTAATAATTCCATTTCCAAAAGTAATTGATCCTACAATTTTTAAATTATATCCATTGTTTGTAATATCTTGTATATTTTGAGTTGCATAAATCGGAGATTCTATATCTATTAATTGATTTGAATTGTCGGGAAGTACATTATTTTTTATGAAAAAATTATTATTTGTAGGATTTGTTAAAACTAATCCTGTCTTTCTGTTAAAAGAAAAATCTTCCGCATTTTCAAGAAAATTATGCAGATAGAAATTAATTCCATTATCAAATGATATTGGAAATTTGGTGAAATTATAATCGTTAGTAACAGAATTAAAATCTACCGGATACCAATAGGTAGATGATAAAGTGTTATATATATTAAAAATAGCATCCATTTAATATATTTAGGGACAATACTCCAATAATCTTCTAATAGTTACTTATATAAATACCGTTTGTACACGGATATTGTGAAAAAGTAAAGTTATCCCACGATTTTACCGGATATTGCATACTATCTCTGGATAAAATCGAATACCCCGCTTCGTTTTCTACGATAACATCCAAACGAGTTGAAAAATTACTATCTAATCCATTTATATAATAAAAAACATAATCTGGTATCTGGAATGAGATATTATCATCGTTATATAGTGTAAAATATGGTATTACTGCGGCATAAAATTCTCCATTTGAGGGGTATAAACTAGGAGAAGAAGAAAATGGGTTAAAAAACGTTTCATTTCCTTGAAATATTCTTGGATCGGCTGCACTTAAATAAACATTACGAATATTCCAAAAACTTTTACCTATTACATTCAACGTTGCAGTCTGGGAGCCAGAAAGAGCCAATGGTTGTACAAATATATTATATGGCTGCACATTCGTAGCACTTGGCTTTGCATAGATATAAACATATTCATTATATGATGTGTTCATAATATTGTAAGAGGTATCGAATCAGCGGAAGGGTCATCAGAAACTATAAAATTTCCATTTATAGTATAGATATTTCCCACAGGATTTTGTTGATCTTTGAATAACCACCCTTTAATCGTGAAAGAAGTATCGGCAACAAGCCTAAAAGGTGAATTTGCTTGTAAATCACTAGGATAAGTCAATGCCACATCTCCAGACCATAAAACTTCTGATCTAAGTTCATAATTTTTTGCAAAAGGAAGTTTCCAAGAAATTACTATATAAGGATCGCAATAAGGTATGAAATTTGAAAGAATTTGATCCATATCAGCTTGGAACTTGGTAATAATATGCATATTAACCTTAATATTAACAGGAACTGGCTGAAGTACCTTATTGGAAAAACTATAATTTTCGTTATTTGTAGAATTAAAAGGTATTGTAAATCCGGTTATTTTATTGGAAACTCTGGAATTATCTCTTGAAATTCCTCCCAGACTTATGGCTACCGCAGGAACCGTGATTCCTCCGGGCGCAGGAGTATTTAAAACATCATATACTCTTTGTTTTGGGGAATAAACAAAACTAATAGGTAATCCGCTTGTAGGAGACTGTAAGGTTTTATTATTATCATATCTTTTTATAATAATATTTCCAAAAGCCGCAACAAACTGTTCTAAAATAGTCTGAACTTCAAAATTAAAGGTATAATTCTTCACCTTTAATATTTACTTCACATGAACCGATCTATAAAATGTTTAGGAAGTTTGTTGTGATTATCTAATATGTTTCTATGGATAACACCATCTAAAATATAGGTCGTGGAATGATCATCTTTAGATCTTGTACATCTGCCACACATCTGAACAAGCGTATCCAACATTTTCATTGTATAATATTTTTTATTTTTATCGAAAATTTTCTTTATTCGCTTCGATCCGAGTGGTAAAAACGGAGCTTTTAGTATGATTTGAAATCTTCCCAGATTGTCATCCAGACTAACACCAGTATCCAAGGAAGGACTCACCAGAATAGTGTCATCTTCTCGTTCTTTATGCTCTTTTAATATATCTTCGTTAGAAAACCCAGAATCACGGAAAAGGAATCTTTTATCCCTACCGACCATTCGTTTGAATTCTTGAGTTATTTTATTGGTATGAGTATGAATCAAACCTTTTTTTCCTTTGTTTTGATTGCATATTTCTATAGCCGACTTAATAACTTTAGGTAAATCCCTGTCTATGGTAGTATAAGACAAACTATATTGACTAGAACATAGTATTGGGGACTTTTTCGCATCAAATTCCGATCCTACCTCGATATACTCATATTCTTCGGGCTTAATACCAAGACTTTTTGCGTATTCTTCTGGGTTTGTAATAGTGGCTGACATCAAAAGAACCTTTTCCGCACCGCTAAATATTGTTTTAGCGAACGGTCTGATGTCGTATGGAACCAATACAACCTTTTCAGAGTCTTTAAACTCTACAAGAAACTCAGCTTCTTCCCAGTAGTTAATAACTATGTCCAGTGAACTTACCAGATTTGTAAGTTTATTTAATCTTTGGGTCTGCTTAACCTTAATTCCGGAAAAATTTTTATCCTTTGCGCTTGCTCTGATGGATTCCAAAAGCTTTACCTTTTCATCAGAAAGCTGCATATAAATATTAGTAAGCCATTCCCCAGCTTTTTTTGAATCATCGCTGATTAACTTATTGAAAGATATATTTTCGGCTTTTAGTTGTGAATAAAAAATAGTAACCGAGTATTGTCCGACCAACTCATCCTCTATCTGTCCAGCTTCATCGCAAATATAATATTCCCGTTTCCTTAAAAAGGGTATTAAGGCAAAAAAAGATCTATAATTCAACACAGGATCAGCTATCAATAATGCTTGCTTCCTTTTTTCATAATATGGACAATGTTTAAAATCAAAACATTTTTGTTTTGTTTTTTTATCGTATATACACGGAGCATATTCAGCAGTCGCTTCGGTATCAACGACACATTGATAGTTATTTTTGCCTTTAACGCTGATCATCTCATTAAAAAGACTGAGATATTGATCTTGCAAAGATTTGGTAACTGTTAAAATAAAACTTCCAAACGATGGAGCATCATAAAAATCTGTCTCATAGACATAGTCTCCGTTGATATCCTTTTTATATATCAAATATTCTTCAATCAGATTTTTCCTATGATCATCTATGGGTTTAGCAGATCTAGCAATTGAAGCTGCGATATGGGATTTCCCCGATCCTGTGGGAAGGCATGCAATTACATATTTTTTGCCGCTGGAAAAAATATCGGAAATCTTTTCAAGAGCCTTTATTTGTTGCGGTCTGGGCTCGGAGTCCGCAGGAAATGTTTCTAAGTAATCAATCGACTTTAACTTCTTGAGCATTCTTGATTATACTATGGTCTACTACCTTGCGCAAGCAATTACACACAAAATATCCATAGGATTCCGAATTTCTGCCTACATGACCTCTACCATTGCATTTTTTGCAACTTTTGGGTATTTTTAGGAGAGGAATCTGACCTATATCCAATAGTTTAAAATCCGCTTTTGTTACTTCGTAAAAAGTTCCGGAAAAAATACTATATACTTGAACGGTGTTATTATCAGTTTGCATCGATTGTTAAAATTGTGTTCCAAAATTTATTTGATGTTTTTTTTGAAGAATATACTTTTAGATACATTTCCACCTCTGGAGCGTGTTTAGCAAGAGTTTTTAATCTATAATCAAAATAGACTAAATCATCCGCTTCATGTATTTCCACATCATAAGGTATTGGGATTTCTATCTTTTCTCTTTGTTTTTTAGCAGTATCCATCAAGAAAGTCAAATAAAAATTTTTCTGATAAAAAAGAATTAATTTTCCTTGCTTGAATATTTTATTACCAATTTCAAGAGTTAAATTTTTTTGAAGCAAAAATTTACAAGCATTTTCTAAGGGTGTTTTTGTAATTGTCATTGTTCCATGAATGCTGCTTTTTGTGCGCTAGACATTTTACTTAATATGTCATTGAAATATTTCCAGAACGTTTCTACTGGTCTTGTAGGAACCGTGCTTATTACTTCTACATTATCTGCGGGTATATTTCTATGATCTTGCATAAAAATATCCCAAACTGGAAGTAATCCACGGGATCTAGCGTTGTATGCTGGAGGATTTCTTGGTATTTTATAATTTAAGATAGAAAGTCCTTCCTTGGATTCCAGTAAAGAAAAATCGCATGTAGCAAGCATTCTTCTCGTAGAAAGATTTCCTTTAGAATGTCTTCGTGTGAATTTTACTTCAACTACGTTTTGTTTACAAAGTTGTTCTAATCCTCCTAAAGTTAATTTCACTTTTTTCTGTTTATCTTAGGAAGAGTTACTTTTTCCTTCGTATCAAGCGAGGTTTTGTCTGCTTCGCAAACACCAAAAACTCTAGCTTCGTTTAAAAATACAATATTTTTTAAATTGTTTAAGTTAGCAACTTGTATCCCTTTGTCGTTAGGGAAAACAACGTGATCTCCTTCTTTAACAGTTTTGCAATTTGGTCCAGCGAGAAGTACTACGCCAATTCTCCAAGTATGTTGAACTGCATTAATAGGAAGCCAGATATTCCCTCTTTTTATTTCGGTTCCTGCTTCGTTAATATCCACATATTGAACCATTAGAATATCGTCTAATACTTTTGTTAAGTTCCAACCGTTTAATTCAAAGTCATTACCTTTGTATTTGTCGATTTGGACTAATCCTCTTACTAAGTCTTCTTGTTCGGGTCTTGCGATCATATATTTTATTTAACTCGTTGTTTAAGTTCTGCAAGTGTTTTCTCGTAGAATTCTATTTCTTTTTTGGAACACTCCATAGAAATTGCTATATTTGTATAATCTTCTTCCTTTTCTTTTGCAGCTTTTTTGATATATGTGGTTTTCTTTAAAACCTTCGGAAGAACTGTACGGAAAAAACATCCGATAAAGTTATAATCGGATAAATTTTGGCTTTTTGTTAAAAGCCAACGATTGGTGGTTGCGTTTACGATCTGAGCTATTGTCGGATCTGCCATAGATAACCAGCGATTAACGATAAAAGGACTTACTGGGGTTTGATCCCCATTTCCTCTGGGGGATTTCTTTAATACCCAATCCAAATAAACAAATAAACTGTTATCGTAAGACTTTTTAACCATTATTCTATTTTTCCGTATTTTTCCTTAAATTTTCCTGCGCTTTGATGCCATTCTGGTGTGTTCATACTATCACCTAATCCAAAATGTACAACACGAATCGGATAAACTCCCATTTTTAATTTGTTCTTATTGGCATTAAGACAGAAGGTAATATCATAATGATGGAAAGAAAAATCTTCATCAAACCTAGTGTTTGTATCCAATAGTTTAGCAACATCAACTGCTATGAAAAGACCATCTAAAATTAGAACTCTATTAGGAGTTCTACCAAAAACAGTAGTCCAATTTGCCCCAGATCTGCTGTGAGTTACTTCTCCTACTAAATCTTCTCTAGGAGCCATGAGATGCCAAGCAGGATGCTCGGAGGCAACATTACATGATAATGCTCCTGCCAAGCCAACGATATCAAATTTATCAAATGCTAAATTAAGTTTATCGAAGAAGAAAAGATCTTCAATCAAAACATCGTCGTGTACGAAAATAATTTTCGTCCCTCTCATTTCTTCTGTTATGAACCTATTATATACTGTTGTTAAAGGCTCTTTATTTTCGTATATAACTGCTGCCTTAATATCCATTTTATCAAGAAAAATTGCTATTGCACTCTTTTCTTGGAATTCTTGTTGGGTTAATGGGGTTGCTATTACAAATTTATAATCATTCATATTGTTATTTTTTTAATTTCTACTAATTAGAGAGTAAATATAAATATACTATAGTCATGGCTACCACAAAAATCAACAAGCAAAAGAAAAAAAATAACTCGAAATCCACGATTCCTAAAGAATGCTGCTGTGCAAAAAAGGAAAGAAAGCGCATTTTAGGTGGAAATACAGGAGCATATATTGACCCAAAAAACAAAGCTGCTGTTGATGCTATTGTAAAAGGACATGCTCCCATGATATCTGATAGTGCTATTCCTTTTATGCGTAGCTTTTTTAACGCTCTTCTTTCAGAAGCCGAAGGGGATGAGATTTCCGCTCCACCCGAAGCAGAAGTTTCTGATGTTCCTCCTGCTCCTCAGTCTCCCGACGAATTTACTCCAGAAAGAACCCAACAAAGCTTTAAAAATTCTTTGGATGATCAGACTTCAGAAAATGAATTTGATGTTGAAGGTATAGATCCAAACGTTTCTGCTGAAAGTATCAAACAGATCAAGCAATGGTCTGAAAAACTTGATAGTTTTGCAGAATTCTTAAACGATCCCTCCACACAATCTTTACATAAGATTCTTGCCGATAATGATCGTGCTGGTAGCTTACTTCGTGGCGTAACCCGTAAAGCTTCCGACAGTATTACTCGTATTGCTGGTGAAATTGAGAAATTAAAAGAAGTTCTTAACTCCTTTATTATCATGGCTCCTAAGAAACTTCGTGATACTGAGCAATTAAAAGGATAGTTTTATGGACAGAGATAGTACTCTGTTAGAAGAAGCTTATTTAAAAATAGCTGAAATGTATTATGGGTATAATAGCGACAGTTCTTATGACAGAGAAGACCCAGATGATATTTCTGTATCTGAAGATTTATCTTTTTTTCTTTACGAACCGTTTGATATTGCAAATAAAACTTATATAGTTCATTTTCACTGCGAGGGCGCAACTGCTAGTGCAAAACCTTATATCGAACGTAAATCTGATGTAGACTATGATTATGAAAATAAAGAAATTTTAATTTGGGATGTTAATAAAACCCCAGAAATATGGTCTTTCTTCAATGAAGGCAAAGATAAATCATTCGTAGATAACTTAACAGATGAAATCATAAATGCTGCAATCATAAATTATCCGGATAAAAATCCAGATTTTATGAAAAAATATAAAAATCATCCTCTATACGGAAAAATAATAAAAGAAATTTGGGAAGCAGCCGATGAAATCATGTGGGAAAAGTGGAAAAATTATGAAAATTAATATAAATTTTCTAAAATAAACTTATAATCTATTTCATTTAAGTTTTCTGCTATTGCCCAATCATTAAAATCTTTATATGGCTTGTCGGGCCACTTAAACACCTTTTCTTTTCGTTCTAATAGACTAACAATATTATTTTTTGCGGTTTCGTCCATTTTTGGATTGTCTAAAACCCAAATTTTATCATGAAAAGGAAATCGGGCTAGTTGTTTTTCTTGTGTTTCGGTTAATGTAAGACCCGCCACAGCAACTCCATTACGAACCATAATGGCATCTAGGGCTCCTTCAAATAGAAAAATACTGTCTATGGTAGGTTCGACACGTTCTATACCAAAAACAGTCTTATCTGATCCGCTTTTCCCTAAATATCTTGGTTGTGAGTCATCTAAAGCTCTCGTTTGGTAAAAAACTATCTTTTTATCAAAGTCATAATAAGGGATACAAAGCCTATTCTTATGAAAATTATCTTTAAGGCTTATGTAATAAGCAGGATTTTTGTTTACTGCTGTGTTTAATTTCCTTTCTTCGATGTATTCTAATGCTTTTTGAAAATATTTGTTAGTTCCGTAAAAACACTTCTGTTGAAGATCGTTTAAATTAATAGAATCGTATGGTAAAACTGCATTTTCTTTTTGTACATATTTCTTTCTGGATATTTCTTGAGTAACATCTCTTGAGAAGTTACTGGAAAATGCTTCTGCATATATCTCTTCTCTAGACATGCCGCTGTTTTGTTCAATCCAAGCATAAGCATTCCAGTTTTGTGTACAATTAAAGCAATAAAAACTATTTGTTTCTGGATAAAAATACAATCTTTTCTTTTTTAACCAACTTTTACCTTCTCTGCACAACGGACATGAAGCATTGTATACCTTATTGTATTTATTATACGTTGGGCCGCCAGAATATGTATAGAATTTCTCTAATACATAATTAGACGGCAGTTGTTTCATGCCGTTATTATACTTGAAAATCAGTATAAGTCAATATTACTCTCGACCATATCCCAAACGATACTCACTACCCGGATCGCTCATATCTTCATCGTCAAAGAAATCTCTCGTTCCCAGTGTTCTTCTGAAGGTATCAGCAACATCGCTACTTGCAGCGAACGGATTATGGATAGTTTCATCTTCTTCGTCGTCTAAATCTTCGGGAGCGTGTACGCTGATCGAAAGTTTATTCTCAAGATTTCTACCAATATATTTCTTTTCAATTAAATTATCAATTAATTGTTTTGCTTCTTCGTCGTGTAAATAAAGCTGATCTTCGATATAACTAACAACTTCGTCATAATCAATAGGTTCTTCTTGATTACTAATAAAATCTAAAACTTTATCCTCTTCGTCGGTAGTTGTATTTTTATAATCTCCGCCAGTTTTCTGAAGTTCGTCCGAAGATGGAATTTCTTCATCATTAGCAGGGGCTTCGGCTGGAGTTACTGCATCGGTATTATCGATAATAACATTAAGAAGAGCTTTTGAGAGATTTGCTACTAAAGTTTTGCGGTTTTCTCCTCTATGCTTATAAGCTTCATGTGCGGCAGTTTCGATAAGATCCATTAAATCTCTATATGTAGAAGGTATATTTTCCGGATCTTCAGCAAAATCAGCAATTTCTAAGAGCATTGCTTTGAATTTTTCAACATCAATGTTAGGATAACGCTCTCTTTGTCTTTCTCCTCTCCCAGCAAGAGTAGCACTAATAGCAGAATCTAATTCTCCGGATTCTACTTTTTGTTTAAGAACATTTCCATTAACGGAAATGTAAGAAAACTTTTCAGACTTCTTTTTTCTTCCTTCCTCTATAAGAGGAGAGATCGAGGAAATAATGCTTTCGGCAAAAATATCAAATTTCATAAACTATATAATTTATTTATCTTTTATGTTTTAGAAATCCGTAATTATTCTTTTATCTTCCCCAGCATTTGAAGCTTCTTCAAGCGTAATATCAGAAATTAAGCTTGATTCTTCACCAAAAGCTTTACCTTCTTTATCGAGATAAAGTTCCATAAGCTTAATTCTTTCTTCTGGACTGCCGAAAATTTCAATAATAGGAGGAGCATCCGATGCGTCGAAAACCCTTCCATCACCTTGTTGATAGGATTGAACAAATACTTTAAAAATATTATCAATTTCTTCTCTATAAACTAAATCCTCTTCCCTAAGTTCATCTTTTTCAAAAGCTACTGGAGCGATTTTCGTCAAAGGGATGAAGAAAATAATATCAAGCATTTTTAATGCTTCTCTTACGATAATTCTGCACTCATCTAAAAATTTGTCGGAAACTTTATCGTTAAGATTAAGCCATGCTGAATATGCTAAATTATCAAGAACACAGCGATCAAAAATAACATTGTCAGTTTTAGAATATTTTTGCAATTGCTCACAGAGAGCGTCCAAAATAAGTCTTTGGCTTTTTTCAGTTCCCTCCTTTGAATGAGGAAGTTTTTTCTTCTTTATAACGTTTCTATAAGACTCTGAGGGAGTTTCATAGTTAGTCCAATTATTTAAAAAATCCTTAATAAAGGTGGATTTTCCTGTACAGTGAGTTCCGGATATTGCTATTTTCATGCTCTAATAAGTTCTTCCTTTTCTTTTTCTAATTCTGGGAAATAATCTGTCAATTTTTCAGAAAACTCATCTTCATATTCTTCTTTTATAATATAAGCATTTTTTAAAAGAACATTAGGATATTTTTTTCTAATATCTAATGCCATATCAAACATGTTTTTATAATTCTCAAAATACCAATTTGTATTTACATCTACCGAGGATGCGAAAAGTAATGCTTCAGTTACTAGTCTTAACTGATCTTCAGTCAAGTTATTAATTGAATAAGTCTTCATTACCACAATTTAGCAAAAAAATTTACTAAATCAAGTGACTATTTTTTTATTTGTCTGACCAATCTGTGTTTTCTGGAGTTTCTTCATCATTTAAGAAACCCATTAAGATATCTTCTATAGGTTGAAGTTCTTCTTTAGTATTTTTATCTTCAATATCTAGTTTTGAAATTTTATAACGCTCGTCATCGCTTTTTGCGGACTTAAATAATGAATCTTGTAAGGATTTCAAAAGAGCTTTATACTTGATAATATCGATACCATTAACATCTTTCTCGCTCGGGAGAGCGGAAGATTCATCAGAAACTTGATTTGGTTCTGGTGCATCACCCGATCCACTTGCTTTGATAGGACTTTCGCCACCAGTAACTGGACCTTGTTGATCTCCGCCGATATCTTCAGTTAAGACTTTGTTTACAAGTTTTAAAAATTTGCTCATTATGTACTATTTACTCCTATTAAAGATATTTTGCAAAAAATTCTAACTCTTCTCCTTCCGGAATGCCTACTTTTAAACCTTTATAGGTTCCTTCAGTTTTTTGAAACAAAGAATCTTTTCCTTTAATACTTCTAAAATACTTAATTTTCTTCTTTTTATATAATTTCTTTACAGTATTACCAAATTCATCTGGATTTATAAAGTATTTAGAATATTCAGAAGATAATAAAGATTCTTTATAAATTGTTAATATTTTAATATTTAAATCCTTAAAAATTATAATAAACAAATTTAGAAGCATGTCAAGTTCTTTTTCTAAAAAATATTTAAAATATTTTTCTTTTTGGGTGATGAGTTTATCATCCAAAAGACCCCATTCTTCAAAATCTCTTATAATATTATTAGCTAACGTAGGAAGATACTCATCTAAAGGAAATACTATAACTCTCTGTGAGATATAATATATTAAAAAATCCTTAATCTTTGTTTTCTCGGACATTAATATCCATTATAGCATCGACTAAAGCCTTTTCAACTATTTCTTGAGGAAGTTCCAAAGATGCTTCTGTAACAATTTTAGAAAATTCAGTCAATTTTTTCGAGAACTTTTGTTTATATTCTACAGTTTTAATTAATTCTTGTTTAGAAAGTTTTCCATAACTAGGAGTTTCTTGTAATGAAAAAGCTTCCAATAAAGGTTCTGTTATAGAAGCAATAATAGAAGCTGCTCTCTTATAAACTCTGTCTAAAGGAGATTTGTATAAAGTGTTTTCCATTAACATTTTACTAGCTACATTAAAAACATATGTTAAAATGGAAGCTTTTTCGGTTTTAACTGCTGCTGAATTTAAAAATTCGGGTCCTCTCACATGTACATTTCCGTATGGATTGTATAAACACCCAGTTCCTTGATAAGGAGATCCACAATAAATACACTTACCGGGTTCATCCATGTGAACATGAGTATCGGTAGGTGAATAAAGACAAGGTTTTCCGTATGTCGAGGAACCACAATAAATGCAAGATGTATCAGCCATTAGATATATTTAGTGATGTAGTCTGTATTTTTCTAGTTCTGCTTTAGGAGCTTTACCAATTCTGCAATTAATAATTCCATTATGATATTCTTCTTTGAATAAAACATCCCTATCTATCTGTTCTTTTATTTCAAAATAAGCCAACGCCCATTTAGAATCACATGTTCGTAGTATTTTAAATATAAATTTTTCTTTTCCGTATTTTTTTAATTCTTCATTAAGATCGTTTGAAGAACTAGTATAGGATTTCCAATCAGATTCTTTGTAATCAATACGATTACGAGTCTTTCCTTTTAATGGTTTTCTTTTAATACGAGATTGGCATTGTTTTTTTCCTATGTATTTTTTATTAGTAACCGTATTAGTTATTTCATAGATAAACCCAAACGTGTTTTCATCTACAATTACATTTTCTTCTAATATCCAATGCCCTGTGTCAGTCATTTTGCTCCTAAAAAGGTTTCTGGAAATGTTCTTCTAACTACTTTGGGAAACATTTTATTTGTAGAAGCAGCGGATGGACGTTTTTTACCTACTTTTTTACTGATCTTTTTTGTGTTAGAAGGTTTTCTGTCTTTCTTTTTGGTGTCATATGCTCCGAATAAATTACGGGCATCGTTAGGAGCATAAGTATCTGCCGAATCAATATTGGAAGGTGGATTATAAATAGCTTGTTGAGGTGTACCAAAAACATTAGTAGCCATATTACCAGCAGCAACATTTTCTATTATATTATTAAATAAAGCTTGAAAGTTTTTAAACATATATTATAATGCGATAACTACTTATGGATAAGTTAGAAGATTTCAAAAAAGAATTGCAGGAAGATACTCAAATAGATGAGTTAAATCTTTTACAGAAGCAATTAATGCTTCCTGCCATTAAACATAAATGGGTAGCTCGTCTTATCGATGAAAAAAGAAAACTTAACAGATTAAAAAATAGTAAAAAAATTATAAGAGAAGGGGTTTTAACTTCTATGGAGCAAAAAGGTATTCCACCCGGAGTACCCAAAGCTAAAATTGATAGAAAGATAGAAACTTCACAATCTATAATAAAAATAGATGAAGATATTCAAGAATCTGAAATTATAATAGAGTATCTTGAAAAAGTTGAAACAATATTTCGTTCTATGACATACGATTTAAAGAATATTGTTGATATAACAAGAATGGAAACTACTTGATGATTACACTAGATATTAAAAATCAACAAGGACAGATAACTTGCGACACAGATACTTTAAATCTGATTCGTGACAAGTTTTCTATTGCAAATCCTGCTTATAGGAAAAATGCAAAGTTTATAGCCGCAAGATTATATGCAATTACTCCCAAAGGTAAATTTGAAGTCGGCTTATTAAGAGATATAGTCAGTTATATACAGCTCAATGGTTATGATTTTACAATATCTGATGATTTAAAAAAAGAATTCACTTGCGGGTTCTCCGAACCAAAAATAAAACAACTTTCTTTACCTTTTAGAGATTATCAAGAGCAATCCATCATATCGTCGATTAAACAAGGTAGAGGAGTTATAGTAATTCCTACGGCGGGAGGAAAAACTCTTATATGTGCTGGTCTAATAGAAAGTCTAAGAGAAAACTTAAAAGATCCAGATGCTTTGGTATTGGTGACAGTCCCTTCAATTCAACTTGTAGAACAGACTGCTAATGATTTTATTAATTATGGTTTGGAAAATGTAACAAAATGGTCGGGTAAAAATAAATTAGACCCAAATGCCAGAATAATTGTAGCAGGAACACAATTTTTATTGTCCGATAAAACGGATTTATCCATTCTGGCGGATGTAAAAATACTTCTCGTTGATGAATGTCATAATTTAAGAAAAGGAAACGAAATTAATAAAGTTTTAAAATTTATTACGTCTCCGTATAAATTTGGTTTCACGGGTACTCTTCCAACATCATTAATCGACCAATGGAATATTATTGGAAAGCTTGGTCCGATAAATTACGAACAAAAAACGCAAACTTTAAAAAACCAAGATTATATTTCCAATTTTAAAATAACTATTTTAAAAATAAAACATTTAGTAATGCCGAATTTTATTGATTATAGTTCTCCTACAGCATCGTATGAAAATGAATTAACTTTTTTAATTCATAACAAAAGAAGAAACGAAATAATTTGTAAATTAGCGGAAAGATTAAATCAAAATACCATAATAATGGTAGATAGAATTGATCATGGTTTAGAAATAGAATTGGCTTTAAAATTTTTATGTGAAAATGATCGCCCTATATATTATATAAGCGGAGCAACCGAAGTCGAAGAAAGAGAAAGAATCCGAGAATTAATGAAAGACAGAAGCGACGTAATTATTGTGGCTATATCTAAAATATTCAGTACGGGTATTAACATACCAAATCTTCATAACATTATTTTCGCTTCTGCTGGTAAAGCAAAAATAAAAATAATGCAATCTATTGGTCGTGCTTTGCGTTTACATCCAACAAAAAAATTAGCTAATATATTTGATATTGCAGATAATACAAAATATGGTAAGATACATCTTATCGAGCGTAAAAAACTTTATGACTTAGAAAAATATGACTACACCGAAAAAGAAATATCGTAAAAAAACAAACAAATCTGAAGATAGTATTAACTATTCAAAAGAAGAAGCTGAAATTCTAGGAATTGACTTAGAAGAAGATTTTGTTTCCGAAGATGAGATAGAAGAAAACTTTGATGAAGAATTTGAAGAACTTGATGAAGAAGAAGTGGAGGAGATAATAAAACCCGAACCCGTTGAAGTAGAATCTGGTCCCAAAAAAAGAGGAAAAAAAGCCGACAAAACAAAATTTTACGTTGATCCTAAAGAATTTGATCAACAAATTGTAGCTTACTATAATAGCGGAGTATTAAATAATGAATTGGCGGAAATGGTCAGCAAGATTGCACATAAACTAAGTTATGCGCCTAATTTTATTAACTATTCATATCGTGAAGAAATGGTCGGTGATGGAATTATAAGAATGTTTAAGGCTCTTATGTCTAAAAAATATAATCATTCAAAAGGAAACAATCCTTTTTCTTATTTCACGAGAATCGCATTTAATGCTTTTAGAAATAGAATTAAAAAAGAAAAGCACATCCACGAAACACATGAGCGTTATCAAAGCGAATATTTAACATTTTCTGAAAATTACAGCAACATGGTAAAAAATAACAGAACGAAAATGTATAAAAACAGTCAAGATAGTTAATGAATTATTCGATTAAAAGTAATCATGTAGGAATATTTTCTGATATTCACATAGGGCTGGGGCAAGACAGTTCTATGTGGCATAATATTGTTTTAGATTTTGCAAAATGGGCAGCGAAAGAATATATTAAAGCTGGAATCAATGATATAATAATTCCGGGAGATATATTCCACAACAGGAATGAAATTTCAGTCAATACTGTTGCGGTTGCTACGGAATTTTTTGATATTCTAAAAGATTTTAGACTTTTTATATCTGCTGGTAATCATGATAGTTATTATAAGGATCGTTCAGATATAAATTCGATTAGTATTCTTAAAGGTTGGAAGAATATTGTTATTGTCGATAAAGAACCTCTTGTTTTAGAGGCAGGGGATAAGAAAATTTCACTCATTCCTTGGGGAACTGATATAAAAGATATACCCAATACCGACATTTGCTTTGGACATTTTGAAATCAATACGTTTTATATGAACGGATTCAAACAATGCGATCATGGATTAGAATCTAAAAGTTTATTGGATAAAGCACCGCTTGTTATTTCCGGTCATTTTCATAAAAAAGATCATAGACAGTATAAAAATGGACAAATCGTTTATGTAGGAAGTCCCTATCAACATAATTTTGGCGATTGTGGAGATAGTAGAGGAATTTATATCTTAAATATAAAAAATAATGAACTGGAATATATAGAAAATCCCATATCCCCTAAACATATAAAAATTTTCTTAAGCAAACTTAAGAACGGAGAACAAAACACCGAATATTTAAAATCCAATGTAAAAGAAAATTTAGTATCTTTTATAGTGGATGAAGAAATCGCCAGCGAAAAATTAACCTTATTAAGTTCAAAGATTAACTCACTTTCTCCTAAATTTTTAAGAATAGATTATAAATCATTTAACAATGAACTTGAAAAATCTGAAGATGCAGATTACAATACAATTGATGTTGAAAAAAACATAGAAGATTTTATAGAATCATTGGATATAAAATACAAAAAAGAAACCACAGAATACCTAACACAAATTTATAAAAAACTAGCAATATGAAAGAAAAAATTTACATACACGACGATATTGGAATTGGAATACTTGATGTATATTCTCAACAAGATTTAGAGAATTGCTATAACTCTATTCCAGAGGAATTTAGAGGGGATGTATTAGTTGCTTCAGCTACTAATAACAAAATGGTAAACGAAAAATATAGAAAATACGGAGAAGTTTCCTTCGCCACACTAAGGAATTGGCTTATTTCTCAGTTTAGACTCAAGGGATGCAAGTATTATTTTCTATTAAACTCCAACCAAATAGTAGAAGATCCTAAAATTTTCTATAAAACCATTCAGTTGGCAGAAAATTTCGGAACTTGGTTTATTGTAGGTAATGGAAACAATGCATTAGAACTCGAAGACGAAGATTCGGGATTAACACTAAATGTTTCGGCTGATCTTAACACGGATTTTATCTTTACATTCTCCGGAGTTGTAAAAAATAACGGATATTTCGACGAACGTTTCTTTAATACTAAAAACCTCGACGTTCTGGATTATATTATTCGGTTAAGAACCAAAGGAGTATATCCACCCAACCATTTCAATCCAACGGTTGGTAAGGGTATTAAAACGGTAAAAACTTTTATTGAAAAAATTAAATTTAAGGATATCCCAGACCAAGATAGAAGCGTTGGTCTTTCGTATGGATACTTCATGCATCAGCACAAGTATATTCCTACACAAAACGATCCTCCAGCAGTAACCCAAGAAGAGCTTCTGAAGAGCTTGGAAACAATGCAAAAAATTTATGCAAAAAGATAAAATTGGCGTTGGTATAATAACTTGCGATAGAGAAGATTTTTTTAAAAAAGCCGTAGAAAGTCTTCTCGAAGCTTTAAAATCCTATCCAAACAGTGAATTAATCGTTGTTAACGATGGGGAAACTCCACTACAAAGCAAAGATTATCAGTTGATAAACACAGAAGGAAAAATCGGCGTAGGAAAATCTAAAAACGTGGCATTAAGTCATCTTCAAAATCAAGGATGTGAACATATATTCTTAATGGAAGATGATGTTAAGATAACAAATTCCGAAGTTTTTGATTTGTATATCAAAACAGCAAAGGAAACTGGAGTTAAACATTTAAATTTTGCTTTGCACGGCAATCATAATTTAGATTTGTATAAAAACCCAATAAAAAGAAAAACAATAAATTATCCAAACGGAGCAAAAATATCATTATATCCAAATATTCTCGGTGCTTTCAGCTACTATCATGCTGATACTCTAAATGCCGTTGGATTAATGGATCCTATTTTTTATAATGCATTAGAACATGTTGACCATACCTATCAGATTATTAAAGCAGGATATCATCCCCCTTTTCGTTGGTTTGCTGACGTAGAAGGATCTGAAAACTATCTCAAAGACATTGTTCCCGATCACCAAGAAAGTAAAATTCGTTCCGATGAAGATTTCATGAAAAATTTTATGGAAAATCATGAAAGATTTATGCAAAAAAACGGATTTTCAGTTCTGATGGGAATTGGAACCCCCGAAAACGAACATACAGAAGAAGAAGTAATAGAAAATTTAAAAGAAATATGGAAATCTCACCAGCAGACATCGGAGTAGTTTTATTAACCTATAATAGACCAGATTATTATGCTCAAGTTTTGGAAAGTTTGCCAAATAAAGAGTTTGATACGCTTGTTGTAGTTAATGATGGAGAAAATTCTTATGCAAAGGATGAAGATGCTGAGTTTGTAATAAGAAATAAAGCAAAGTTGGGAGTCGCTAAAAGCAAAAACATAGGAATTAAAGCTCTATTAAAGCATGATAGTAAAATTCAACATATTTTTATTATTGAAGACGATATTTTGATTAAAAATCCTAAAGTTTTTCAAGAATATATCAAAGCTGCCGAATCTACAGGAATTCATCATCTATGTTATGAGAAAATAGCTGGTAATGAAAAGACTTTAAAATATACATTAAAGCAACCCGACGGTGTTGAGTTGGGATTCTATAATAATCCACAGGGAGCTTTCATGTATGTGAACAAAAATATTTTAAAAAAACTTGGAATGTTCGATGAAGGATATGTAAATGCTTTTGAACACATTGATTTTGAATTTAATTTAGTAAAAAATGGAATAGCACCTCCTTTTTGGTATTTCCCAGATCTCTTAAACAGTCAAGATTATTTAACTGATATTGAAGGGAGTAACGAAAATTCTTCAATTACTAATAAAGAAAAATATCAAGAGAATTGGAACTTGTCTGCAAATCATTTTATCCAAAAATGGGGGCATTTCACTAATCAAATACCAGATGTTGGAACTTCTGCGCTGGAGTATGCCTTGATGCAGTTACAGAATAACTATAGTAGAAAGAATTTAGTTAACAAAGGACACAAACTATCTCTTATAATACCCTATAGGAAGCGTGAGGAGGCTCTAAAAACGATTATTCCTGCCCTAGAAGCATATTTGCCCAAACAAGTGGAAGATTATGAAATTCTAGTCATAGAACAAGCTAATGATAAGCCCTTCAATAAGGGATTGATGAATAATATCGGATCAATTAAGGCAACTGGAGATTATCTATGCTTTCATGACGTTGATTTGATACCTCAGTATTCGGATTATAGTTACCCTAAACTACCTTCGCATATAAGCAGCCATTGCAGCCAGTTCAATTATATTAATATACCCGATAAAATTATGGGAGGTGTTATTCTTTTTACCAAAGAACATTATACTAAAGTTAACGGCTATAGTAATGAGTTTAATGGTTGGGGTAAAGAAGATGATGATCTTTACGCAAGATGCGAAAAAGAAGGTTTAACTCCATATAAACATCCTTTTGGTAGATTTTACAGTGTACCACATCAACATAGGCTTACAGATCCCAAAGAAAACGATCTCCATCTGAAGAATGGTCAAAGATTTCGAGATTTTGAGTCCGGAAAACTGGGGAAAGACTTCCATAAATCAGACGGGGTTTCAAATTGCATGAACTATATTAAAAACATAACCATGAAATCAAATTGCGAAAGAGTTTCATATTATCTAGTTGAATTTTAATTAAAAACTTATAAATTTTAAGTATTATGTCTAAACGTTTGTCTATTTTAACCGCCACGATGCATGAGCGTAATGGAATTTTCCGAAATTTAGCTAAAGTATTAAAAGCACAATCAACTCCAGAAGTAGAAATGCTTGCTGTTTGCGACAACGGAGAATTAAGCATCGGGGCAAAAAGAAATCAATTATTGGAAGCTGCCAAGGGAGATTATGTATGTTTTGTTGATGACGATGATATGATTTCTCCCTTTTATATAAAGGGAATATTGACTGCTTTACAAGACAATCCAGATTGTGTTGGAATAGAGGGCATAATAACTTGTAAAGGCGTAGGTCCTAAGAAATTTGTACATTCTCTGCAATATACGGATTGGTATGAGGATAATAATGTTTATTATCGTTGCCCAAACCATTTAAATCCTATAAAAAGGGAAATAGCACTTGATACTAAATTCCCAGAGACCTCTTGGCAGGAAGATAAAGACTTTTCACATAGATTAGCTGGAAAGTTAAAAACTGAAGTTTATATTAAGGGTCCAATTTATTTTTATTACCCATCTAATCAATAAACATGAAAATTTTAATAAAATTCCCAACCAGAAGCAGACCCGAAAAGTTTTTTAATGTTTTAGATCAATATCTAAATAAAGCAACTGATAAATCGAAATTAGCATTTTTAATTTCTATGGATGATGATGATTTATCCATGAATAACGATGCTATTAAAGATAGACTCGATTCTTACAAGGATAAAGTAAAAATTGCATACTTTTTTGGTAATAGTAAAACTAAAATGCAAGCAATAAATGCTGACATGGAGAAAGTAAATGGTTGGGATATTGTTCTTCTAGCATCGGACGATATGATTCCGTTGGAAAATGGATATGATGAAGTTATTCGCCAAGATATGATGAATAATTTCAAGGATACCGATGGAGTTCTTTGGTATTCTGATGGAGCCCAAAATAATATAAATACACTTTCTATTTTAGGAAAAAAATACTATGACCGTTTCGGTTATATCTATAACCCAGAGTATATAAGTTTATGGTGTGATAATGAATTCACGGATGTTTCTTTAAAACTTAAGAAATGTTATAAATCAGACAAAGTTATTATAGAACACCAACATCCCGCATGGCAAAAAACTAATTTTGATCCCCTTTATGCAAGGAATGAATCGTATTATTCAGTAGATCAACAAACATATGAAAGAAGGAGTAAAAATAATTTCGATCTTCCAAAAAAGAAAATTATAACCTTCTGTATTTATGGAACGCATCCTATGTATACCGTAGGAGCATTAAAAAATGCTGAATTAGCCTTAAAAATATTTCCGGATTGGAAATGCAGATTTTATGTCTTCAAAGAATGCTTTGATTTAATTCCAGAATTAGAGAAATTTTCTAATACTGAAGTTGTATTGTGTAATAAAAAAGGCAGTCATTATTCTATGTTATATAGATTTTTACCTTTCGGAGAAACTGATGTTGAATATTTTATGTCCAGAGATACGGATTGCAGACTAAGCATCCGGGAAAAAGAAGCAGTTGACCAATGGTTATCTTCCGGGAAATCATTTCATATAATGAAAGATCATCCAAAATATCATATAACACCCGATTATCCTATTTTAGGAGGAATGTTTGGTGCAAAGGGAGGAATAGTACCCGATATAGAAAATCATATAAAATATTATATACAAAATAATAAAGACATGCATGGCATGGATCAATATTTCTTGCAATATATATACAACAAGTATGCAGCGAATGATAATCTGACTCATGATTGTAATTTCCCTTCTCCTAGAAATGTTGAAAGAGATGGCATATGGTTTGTGGGTCAACCAATCGACGAAAACGATAAATTCTTTGGTCCCGCAGATCATTATATAGAAACTTTGAACAAATGAAAAGTTTAGTTACGGGTGGCAAAGGATTCATTGGTAGTAATCTTGTCAAAAGATTAGTTGAACTTGGCGATACCGTAATTGTTATTGATAATAATAGTTCCAATAATAAAAACAATCATATTGTGGACGGAGCAATCTATTATGACTATGATTTAAACGATTTTGGAAAAATTTTAAATTTGTTTGAAGGAGTGAATAGATGTTTTCATTTAGCAGCGGATATATCTATAGATTATTGTAATAAATTCCCAAGAGAAAGTGGCTTAAATAATACAAATATTACATTAAACGTTTTAGAAGCTTGCAGAATAATGAATGTTAAAAAATTCATATTTTCTTCTACATCCGCAGTATATAAACAAATAGATAATAAGAATATATACAAGGAAATTGATGAAACAAACCCCTTAAACTTGTATTCTGCTTCCAAATTATATGGAGAGAATCTTTGCAAAATTTATTATAATCTTTACGGTATCGAAACGATTATTTTACGATACTTTAATGTCTATGGGAAAAACAATTCAATCAGTCCATACTCTTCAGTACTCGTAAATTTCTTAAATAACAAATCTCAAGATAAACCTTTAATAGTTTATGGAGACGGAAGGCAAACACGAGACTTTATTGATGTAAATGATGTTGTGGATATAAACATAAAAGCATCTACGACAGAATTAAATTCATACGGAGATTATTATAACGTAGGTACTGGTGAAGCCATATCAATTAATAATTTGGCTTCTTGGATTTCTGATAAAATTGAATATACCGAAGGAAAAATCGGAGAATTAAAGCATAGTTGTGCAGATATAACTAAAACATGTTATACTTTTGGTTGGAAATCTAATCGTAAATTAAAATCATTTTTAACATGACGGAAGAACTTATTATATATCATCATTTAGGTTTAGGAGATCACATAATATGTAATGGTTTAGTCAGAGAACTTATAAAAAAGAATCAATATAAATCTTTTAAATTAATTGTTAAAAAAAATAACATATCTTCGGTAGAATTTATGTATCAAGATATAAAAAATTTAAGTTTAATTTCTGTTAATGATGATTTAGAAGCGGATCAATTTATTTTAAAAAATAATATACCATATATTAAACTCGGCTTTAAATCTCCGCCAGAGAATATAACATGGGATCAACTTTTTTATATCGAAGCCAATATAGATTTTAATAAAAGATGGGAATCTTTTTTTATAGAAAGAAATAAATCTTCTGAAGAAAATCTTTTTAATAAATTAAACCCTAATAATGAAGATTATATATTAATACATAATAAAGGAAGTGATAATATTGATAGAATAAAATATGAAATAATAAATGATAAGATAAAAAAAATATTTGTAGAAAAACACACAAATGTATTATTTGATTATGCAAAGTTAATAGAAAATGCAAAAGAAATTCATTGCGTTTCATCTTCGTTTAAAGATTTTGTAGATAGTTTAGGTATAGAAAAAAAAGTATATTATCATAATATACCGCCAAGACCAGATTCCAACCATAAAACAAAATTAAATTGGATATTAGTATGAAAATACAAGATTTTATATTTGAAGAATCTGATATTATTACAACAGATAAATATTTAAACTTTTGTTTAGAAAACAATATGTGTTATATAAAAACTGATTATTTTTATACTGGAATTTTTAACTGGAGGGGCAGTCTTCACCCCAAAGAAGTTAATGAGGTTTGTGTGGTGGGGCATTCAGACTATCCTATAACCAATAATATAGCAAAACAATTTAAAAAAATATTTTGTATAAACAGAGATAATGAAGAAAATAATTGTTTTGGAATACCTCTCGGTATAACAAACAATTCCAACGAATCCGATCTTCATCCAATTTATGGAAACACAAAAATTATGTTAGATGTTTTCCATGACGATACCTTACAAAAAACCGAATTATCTTATTTAAACATCAACCCAACAACAAATCATTCTGAGAGAAATTTTATTTTTGAAAAATTCTCAAAAGAATCGTGGGTGAATGAGGGAACTGTAGACTGTTCCTTAGAAGGTAGGAAAAAATATTTAAAAGATATAAAAAAATCAAAATTTGTATTCTGTCCTAGAGGTAATGGAATAGATACACACCGATTATGGGAAACCCTTTATATGGGTAGTATCCCTATAGTAAGATATGAAAATGCTCATCATCTTTTTACTGATTTGCCTATTTTATTCATAACAGATTGGAATCAGATAGAAAAAACCTTTTTAGAGGAAAAATATGAAGAAATGAGTCATAAAGAGTGGAATTTTGAAAAACTTAAGATAAATTACTGGACATCGTTTATTGAAAATAATAAATAAAACTTTATGCAACAGGGACAAATTAACAGAACAAGTGTACTCGGAGATATCATCTACAAAATGTGTAAACAAGATGATATCAAAACTATCGTAGAAATCGGAACGTGGAATGGCATGGGTACAACAAAATGCATTTACGATGCTATTATTGATAGCAATAAAGAAGATTATTTAGTTTATTCTTTAGAATCAAACAAATCTTTTTATGAAGAAGCTGTTAATAATTTTAATAGTTTAACAAAAATAAAAAACTTTAATTTAATTTTAGGAAAAATCGTAGAACCAGAAGATATGCTTAATATAGATTCCTGTGACGATAAATTCTTTTCTATACACAATAGAAATACTCAAAAAGAATGGTTAAAAGAAGATATAGATAATTGTAATAAAGTTAAAAACGTTTTAGATATATTGCCAAAAAATATAGATTTACTAATACTAGACGGAGGCGAATTTAGTACTTTAGCTGAATTTAATAAATTAAAAGATAGAGCTACCTATTTTATATTGGATGACACTACAGCACTCAAAAATTTTGAAGTTTCTCGTATAATGAGAAATGATTCAAATTACAAAATCTTACATGATGATCCTAATGATAGATACGGATTCTTAGTTTCAAAGAAAAATATATGAGCGCACAGAAAAAAAGAAAAACTCCTTTATGGGAACCCAACATAAATTACGACGGACTTACTGATGAATTATTTTTAAATAATCATATACCAAGTTGGAATTATTGTGATGTTGGGTCTTGCCAAGGAAGATTTACTAATTTATTTATAGAATTATCTAAACCGGATGGTAAAGTTTATGCATTTGAAATAAACAATAAAAATCCTGTTATCGATGGTACTATTTTTGAAAGAATAGCCATCTCCGATAAAACAGGATTTGAAAATTTCTATGAAGCGACTGATGAATCTTCCAATTCACACACATCAAATATATTAGGACATGACGTAGATTATAATGAATCTATTTTAAAATATAAAATACCTTCTATTACCTTAGATGAATACTTTAAAGATAAACCACTCAACTGTATTAAGATTGATGTTGAAGGAGCAGAATTAAAAGCTATAAAAGGCGGTATAGAAACTTTTAAAAAATGTAATTTAATTGTTATAGAATGTCATATAGACGAAGATTGGGATGAAATATATACATTATTAACTGATAATGGATTTAATTTTAAAAACGTCGCAACCGACGAACCTATCGTTAAAGATAAAAGATCATATCTTATATATTGTTTAAAATGATAGATTTAATAGATGATTTAGATTTATATAAACCAGATAAAAGCAATTACTTAAAATCATTAGAATATGCTAAATCTTTAAGTAAAGAAACCAACAATCCAATGATATTTCATTGTTTTTGGAGGGTTCCAAAAAATTTTGGAAGAAAACAACTCGCTGTACTAAAATCTATAATAGTAAATCACGAAAAAGCTGAAATAAATCTTTGGTCTAATGTAGATTTATCAGAAAATGAATATTTTAAAAAAGTTTCTTCTCGTGTAAATTTTAAACCTTGGAATTTAGCCGAGGAAATAAAAGATACTATCTTAGAAGGAAAAATAGACATCAACGATATACAGGATGATTTATGTTATTTAGAAGGAGATTTGTTTAGACTTTTAATACTACATAAATATGGAGGGTTTTATATAGACATGGATGTTCTTGTTTTACGAGACATGGCTCCATTAAATGAATTAGAATTTTTATATCAATGGGGTACTTCTGGGTTTAATTCTAACGAACCGTCGATAACAATGAACGGAGCAGTGATGAGGTTGGATAAAAAGTCCCCTTTATCCTTTGAATTGTTAGAAAAATTGTTGAGTTCTCCTAAAAATAAAAATACAAACATATGGGGTAATCATTTATACGGAAAAGTATCCGAAAACAATTTAACGGTTCTGCCCGGTATTTGGTTTGATTCGGAATGGGGATTTGAAGGAACCGAATTAAATCCTTTTAAAAAAACCGATAATATAGAATTATATGACGGTGCTTTTGCGTGGCATTGGCACAACAGATGGGATGATGAAATAGAAGAAGGGTCTAAATTTGAGTTTTTAGAAAAAAAACATCAAAGCCACATGGTTTCTTGATCTAAAGAAAACATATTGTTTATATTTTTTGGAATACAAAATTCCAAAAGATTTTTATGCATCATACCTATTAAATATCTGTCACATGCAATAAAAGGTTGGATATTACTCAGCAAATGTTTTTTTGTTTCTTTAGTTATAAAGTAAGCAGCAGTACCGGAAAAATCAGTCTGCGTGGATGTTCCTAAATTTTCACTAATAGATTGGTTGTGTATTAAGTTTTTGTCAGATCCTTGGAGCCAAGGAACAGATCGTTGGAGATATAAAATAGAATTTTCTCTTTTGGTATTTTTATATTCTTCCACAAGAAAAACAGCACTCTTTATAAGTTCTTCTGTTAGTATTAAGTCATCTTCAAATATTAAAGTATCTTCTTCTATTTCCCAGATTTTATAATGACTTAAAAGATTAGCCATGTAAAAATTAAAAGGGTTTTCTTCAGAACAGACAAAACTTTTATTTTCAAAAATAACGTTATTATTTTCAATTAAAAATTCATTTGGAGTTATTGCATCAAAAAAATCTATATGAATGTTTTCAAACTTATTTTCTTGGATAAAACTGTTTATTTTTTCTCTTCTTCTGATATATCGGTCTTTAACTCCGTTATCATTTATTTTATGTCCAAATTCTTGGGTAGTCTTAAAAGAATTCAGAAAAGGATTAACAGAAATTATTTTACACGAAATCATGTATTAAATTATTAATTATGCAAAAAAATTCAAGTTGATTTTTCTTAAATGTTTAGTATACTAAATCAGTGAAAAGAATTATTTTCAAAACAATCAAAATTAAAAATTTCCTTTCCATCGGAAAGGATGAAGTTTCTTTAGATTTTATTTCTGGTATCAATCTTATTACAGGAGAAAACCACGACAAGGGAGGAAGAAACGGAGTAGGGAAAAGTTCCTTAATCGAATCCATTTATTGGTGTTTATTTGGAAATACCATACGAGATATTAAAAAAGATAAGGTTATTCATAACCAAGCTAAGAAGGGTTGTGAAGTAACTTTAGACTTTGAAATCGAAACAGGAGCAAATACAGACGTTTATAGGATAACCAGAAGCCTCGAACCATCTAAACTCGTCCTAGAGAAATTCTCGGATTTGCGTTCGGATGATATATCGCTTTCATCAATGCCTAAAACCGATGAATATATTAAAGAACTGATTGGCGCAAACGAAGAAGTCTTTCAGAATTCCGTAATCATGACTGCGAACGGAACAATTCCGTTCATGGCTCAGAAGAAAATAGATAAAAGAAAATTCATTGAAGGAATTCTCGATCTTGGTATTTTTGGGGAAATGCTTCTAAAGGTACGAGCGGACTATAACGAAAAGAAAAAGGAAAATGATCTTTTAGGTAAAGATTTCATCAACGAACAACGTGTTTTAGAAATCTTAAAAGAAAATAAAGAAGGGTTTGACGAGAGTAAAGCTGGTAGAGTTAAAATTATTTTAGCTAAAATAGCATCAACCTCCAATGATCTTGAAGCTTTAAAGAAAAAAAATATTGAAGATATTTCTAAACTTAGATCTATGATTAAAAATCATGAATCACATGTAGAAACTTTAAAAAATCTTGTAGAAGACACGGATACAAAGTCAGTAGAACACAGAGAAAAAAAAGCAGAAGTTCAAAACATAATAACTCAAGCGAAAAAAGAAAAACAGAAAATTTTAGACAAAGGAAATACATGTCCTACTTGCAATAGAGAATATTGTGAGAATGATTTAACACATATAGAAGCTGAGATCAAAAGACTCGACGATATTATTAATGATAATGCTCCCGTTTTTGAAAAGTATAAAGATTTGTTTGATATTAGCATTAAATTAGGCTTAGAAGCAAAAGAAAAGCTTTCTGAAAATCAGAAGAAAATTAAAGAACTCAATGAAACTATATCAGAAGCCTCATTACACGAGCAAAAAGTTAGAATATTGCTCGAAAAAATAGAAGAATATAGAGAAAACATTCGTGAAATAGAAACCGAATCGTTTAAAGATGATAAAAAAATAGAAACTTCAGAAGAAAAAATAAAAGAATTAGAAGAAAAAATTGAAACATTACAAAAAGATCTTTTAGTTCTTGAAAACGCAAAATTTGTCGTTTCTGAAGAAGGCGTAAAAACTTATATAGTTAAAAAAATGCTTTCGGTATTAAATTCACAACTAAACTTTTATTTAAAATCTTTAGAAGCTCCTTGTACTTGCAGTTTTGACGAAATGTTTGAAGAAACTATCTATAACGAAGCTGGTAAAGAATGTTCTTATTTTAATTTTAGCGGCGGGGAACGTAAAAGAATTGACGTAGCTGTTCTTTTCACTTTCCAAGATCTTTTAAGAAACCAATCGGGTACTTCATTCAATCTTAATATGTATGATGAACTTTTAGATGCAGGTCTGGACGATAGGGGCATTGAAAAGGTGTTAGATATACTTCGTGAAAAGGTTAACAAGCATAATGATTCGATTTATATCGTCAGTCATAAAGCTTCCACGAAGAATAATATAGATAATGTTATTTTATTGAAGAAAAATAACGGAGTCACCAGCATATCCAGTTGAAATATCTATTAACTACTATTAATATATAACAAATATCTATGATTAAGATTAAAAACGCACCAGAAGCTCCTAAGCAAAATGCCTCTAATAGCATTGTTTACGAATATAGAACCCAACAATGTGGTATTCCTAATTCTCCCCAAGGTATGCCTATGGGTATGCCTACATATAATTATGTTTCTCCTGTTCCTGTAAGCGTTCCTTCTGCTCCCTCGGTAGAAATGCCAGAGATGTCTCTCCCGAGAGCAATTAACTATTATGCCGATTATGGTGGTTGTGGATATTGGAGAATGATTTGGCCCGAATTTGCTCTTAATAGTTATCAAAAAATGTGCATTTCGGGATTAACTGCAATGGTTCTCGATATTAGATTTTATCAGAATATCAAAGCTATTAGAATGCAGAGACAAGCAACGCCTGTACAAAACGCATTCATCAAAGAATTAAAGAAAGCGCAGCCTAATTTAGGCTATAGAATGATTTACGAAGTCGATGATATCGTCTTCAAAGATGATATTCCCGACTACAATCGCTGTAAAGAAGCGTTCGTCAGCCAAGAAATTATAGATAATATTTTAGATATCATGTCAAACATGGACGAAATAACAGTCACATGTCAATACATGAAAGATTATTATATCAATAAGACCGGAAACAAAAACATAACTGTTATTCCAAATTATCCGCCAAAATATTGGCTTGATAGATTCTATAACAGAAAACGTGTACAAGAGCTTTATGAAAAGAACAAAAAACGTCCTAGAATTCTTTATGCTGGGTCTGGCACCCACATTGACGTAGTTAACAAGACGGGCATGAATGATGATTTTGCTCATGTCATCGAAGAAATTATAAAAGCGAGAAAGAAATTTAAGTTTGTATGGAAGGGATGCTATCCGTTGGCAGTAAAACCGTTCATAGATAACGGAGAAATGGAATTTGTGGATTGGTCGCAGCTTATGGATCTGCCACAAAGCATTTCTGACGTTGGTGCTAACGCAACTTTTGCTTCTTTACAAGATAATGTTTTCAATAAATCCAAGAGCAACATTAAAATGATTGAATCTGGTGCGTTCGGTATGCCCGGTGTATACCAAGATCTCTGCACATATGAAGCAGCCGAATGTAAGTTTAAAAACGGTAAGGATTTAATCAATCAATTGGAATATATTACATCAGACTTTGATAGATATATGAAATTTTCTGATAATGCTCGTAAATTTACCGATGGTCTTTGGTTAGAAGACCATTTAGATGAATATGAGGCTTTATATACGACAGCATGGGGTTCTAAAGAAAGAAAAGAGAAAGCTCCTCTGCTGATATTGAATAATCCAGACCAAGATTCAGTTGACGGCTGATGTTTTAGTGTTACCATTGAGTAATGGCATGGAGAAATATCTATTACGATAATAGAAATCAGTCTATTCATCTTTGGACTTGGGACGAAAACGGAAATCGTGTGAAGTATGAAACTTCATACGAACCGTATTTGTATATCGAGACTTCTACTGGCACAGACGCAATTTCTATCTTTAATACTCCTTTAAAGAAAAGATCTTTTCGTTCAAATTTTGATAGAACTAAATTTGTAAACGAAACTTCTCTCAAAATTTTTCATAATCTCGCTTGTGAACAACAATTTTTGCTGGATACCTACAAAAATGAAGTCGGTAAACTAGGTTTTGGAACCCAGCCGCTTAAAGTTTTCCTTTTTGATATCGAAACTTATAGTAAAGGGGCTTTTCCAGTACCAGAAAAGGCAGAAGATCCTATTAATCTTATTACTATCTTCGATACTTTATCACAGAAGTATTATACTTGGGGTTTAAAAAAATATACACCGTTAGATTCTGATGTAACTTACTTTTATTGTAAAAGTGAATACGATTTGATCAAAAAGTTTTTGGAATTTTGGGAAAATGATCCTCCCGACATGATTAGTGGTTGGAATTCGGAAGGATTCGACGTTCCATATGTTGTAACACGCATTAATAACCTAATGGGGATTGAAGAAGCCCAAAGATTATCTCCTGTTAAAAATATATATTATAGAGAGAATGCAGAAATAGATAAATTTGGAAAATCCATCAACAAATGGATTATTGATGGCATTAGTCATATCGATTATATGAAAGCATATGTAGCTTTTGCTAGAAGTAAGCGAGAATCCTATTCTCTAGGATATATCGGTCAATTTGAATTAGGAGAAACGAAGGTAAACATCGGTGCAACTAATCTTGCAGATCTATCTGATAAGGATTGGAACAAATTTGTTGATTATAATATCCAAGATGTTCGATTATTGGTAAAGCTGGATGAAAAATTAAAGTATATAAAGCTTATTCGTACTTTATCTTACAAAGGATTTATTAAATTTGAACAAGCTTTAAAGAAAGTATCAATGATCAGTGGTGCAGTTGCTCATCAAGCTGCTATGGACGGCAAAATTATTCCAACATTTAAGAACGAAACCGAAAAAGTTGATTATGAAGGTGGATATGTACATGAACCAGTAAGAGGATTAGCCAATTCTGTGATTAGTTATGACGCAAATAGTCTATATCCCAACACAATTATTACTTTAAACGTCTCTCCAGAGACAAAAATAGGTAAAATTACGCATATTGAAGGAGAAAACTATCATTTATTGCTTACAAACAATAAAACAGCAGTACTGCCTAAAGAAAAATTTGATAAATTGGTAGAAAAAGAAAAACTTTCTATATCAAAGTACAATGTTTTATATACTCAGAAAATAAAAGGTGTAGTTCCAAAGCTTATTGATAGAGTTTATGCTGAAAGAGTCGAAGCAAAAAACAAAATGCTAGAACTTCAGAAAAATTTATCTAAAATAACTGATAAAAAAGAGATAGAAAAGACTGAAGAATTGATTTTGGATCTAGATACTCAGCAATATGTGTATAAAATTCTTCTTAATTCCATTTATGGAGTCTTTGCACAGAAATATTCTCCACTTTTTGACATTGATCATGCTGCTAGTATCACATTAACTGGACAGGCAAGTAGTAAAGAGGCGGCAGATATTGTAATGAAGTATACCACTAGTAAAGGTTTTGATTTTAAGAAAGAAGAAATCTACAAATATGGTGATACGGATAGTGCTTATATTTCTATCAAACCAATTTTAGATTATTATAAGATAGAATTAGCAAAAGACGGGAAAGTAACACCAGAAGCCAAACAAATTATCAAAGAAATTGGTGAATTTATTAATAAAAAAATTAATGAATGGGCAATAGATGACTTAAAATCTATTGATCCACGCTTTGTATTCAAACAAGAAGCGATTTCTGACATAGCAGTATTCATGGAAAAGAAAATGTATATTCTGCATCTTCTTGAACTTGATGGTATGGCTCCCAGTAAACCGTTTAAATATACAGGAGTTTCTGTAGTTAAATCAATTTATTCAGATTCTGTCAAAAAGCTTATTAAAGAAGTTTTGGAATCAGCAATTCTTGCCCAAGACAAAACAAAAGCTGATAAAATTCTTAGAGATGCGTATGATAAATTTTGTAAAATGTCCATTGAGGAAGTTTCTTATAGAAGTAAAATTTCAGATTATGAAAAATATGCAAGAATGGTCGATTCTTATGGAAAAACTGGTAAAGGAACAACAATACAAGGTAAAAGTGCAATTGCTTTTAATAGAATGTTAAAACATTTTGACTTAGAAGCAAAATATGAATCCATAGGAAACGGAACACATATCAAATATTTTGATTTATTAAAGAACCAGTTCAATTATCAAACTATTGGATTTATAGACGTATTCCCCAAAGAATTGTATCCATATTTTAGTGTAGATTATAAAGATATGTTTAATAAAACTGTTTGTAAATCTATTGAACAGCTTTATGAATGTTTAAATTGGACTGTTCCTTCTATTACTTCAGCCAGAACTACGGATTTATTTGAATTATTTTCATGAAAACTAAACTAGTATCAATAACAAAACCGGAAATTGAAGGATTATCTTCCGCAGAAGATTTAATTTCTTATTGTGCAAGGGTTTCAAATCCATCTAATCAGATGAATACTGAAACTGCTCCGAGACTTCTTGCTTATTTAATCAAGCATAAACACTGGAGTCCTTTTGAAATGGCAAGCATGACCATAGAAATCAAAACATCTCGTGCAATCGCCGCACAAATTCTGCGTCATCGTAGTTTTTCTTTCCAAGAATTTTCTCAAAGATATTCCACAGCAACAGAACTTGAGGATATCGAATGGAGAATGCAAGGAAAGACCAATAGACAAGTAGGTGATGAAATAGTAGATTTATCTCCAGAACTCAAAGATGAAGTTGATACTACACTAGCTACTTGCAAAGAGTTATATGATAAATTAATTGAGAAAGGTCTAGCAAAGGAGTGTGCGAGAATGGTTCTTCCCCTTAATACTTCCACGACAATTTATATGTCTGGAACAATTCGCAGTTGGATTCATTATCTGGATATCAGAACAAAAGAAGATACTCAGAAAGAACATCGTGAAATTGCATTGGAAATTAAAAATATTTTTACAAATAATTTCCCAAATATAGCAGAAGCATTAAATTATACAGTTGACAAATATTAATATTATACTAAAATACTAAACATATGAGCGATACAACCGACACAACAACAAACTCAAACATCACCTCCTTCCTCGATGCAGTAGGACGTACCATCGTTGGTACTCTTGTTGCCGAGCAGACAACTGATTCGATCCTCGCAGTTCAGAATCCAGTTGTTCTCCATGTAGTTCCACAAGATCAGTCCGGAAGAATGTCAGTTCAACTTCTTCCTATTTTCTTCCGTGAATTCTTGGCAGACAAGACGGCGGATGTTACCTTCTTCTTTAAGAAGGCAACCATTACGGAAACCAGCATCGAAGCTTTTGATTTCCGTCTACAAGCGCAGTACACGCAGATGTTCAATAAGAGCAACATCTTTGTCCCGCCCGATGCAGGACAAGTAACCCCCGCAGCTGGTCAAGCTCCTAATTCAGTAATTAATCTTTTTGATGAGTAATTCGTAATCGCATCACAAAAAAAGAAACCAGTAGAAACCCCAGATTGTCTTTGACAGTCTGGGGTTTTCTGCTAATATATTCATATGGCTAAAAAGAAAAACGATAACGAAGAAGCAATCAACGCAAATCCCGACATCAGAGATGCATTTGATGTTCTGGATGAAATGAATCCAGAGGCTACTTTTCTTGATGAAAATAGTCTATCTACGGTTAAGGATTGGATCGATACTGGATCTCTTGCACTAAATGCAATTATTTCTGGATCTCTTTATGGTGGAGTTCCTGTAGGAAGGCTTACTGGATTTATTGGACCAGAATCCTGCGGAAAAACCCTTATGTGTAATAAGGTTATGGCTAATGCACAAAAGAAAGGTATGCATATTGCATATTTTGATACGGAAGGTGCATTGGACGAAGATACAGCAAAACGTTTGGGTTGTGATCCTGCGAAAATTAAACATGTCCCTTCAGAACTTACAGAACAGTGTAGAAACCAAATTATTAAATTCTTGGGAACCGTCGTAGAGAAAGGTTTGCAAGGAAAAGTTCTGATTGTTATCGATTCGTTGGGAAATCTTATCACTACGCAAGAAAAGAAGAAAATTGAAGAAGGTAGTGACACCCCAGACATGGGAAATCGAGCAAAGGCTCTCAAGAGCATGCTTAGAGCAATCACGCATTCAGCAGCAAAGGCTAATTGTCCCGTAATTTTTACCAATCATATTTATGCAGACCCTTCACAACTCCATCCTTCTGCTATCAAGCAGCAAGCAGGAGGCTCGGGACCGCTCTATATGGCTTCTGTAATCGTTCAAATGGCAAAGAAGGCTGAACGTGCCAGCGATAGTAAAAACAAAGATTCTAATGACACCGTAACGCCTATGTCAAAAGACATCAATGGTCTTACGCTTAGAGCCCTTACGACAAAAAATCGATTTGTTCCTCCTTATTTGGAATGTGAAATGTATCTGAATTTCCGTACAGGACTTAACAAATATTCTGGAGTCCTTGAAATGGCTGAAGGATACGGCGTTCTTACCAAAAATGGTCATCGTTATGTTCTCGGAGAGGAAACTCTTGGTTTCTTTAAAGATTGGAAAGATGATGAAAATACTTGGAATAAAATCTTGCCTTTGCTTGAAGAAAAGTTAAAGTCAGAGCTTACGTTTAAAAACGAAAGTAACTAATGGCTATTCCCATCAATTTCGATTTATTAGAGAAAGTAATTGTATATAATGCACTTACTGATAGTGTCTATCTCGAAAACATAATCGAGCATATACGACCCTCTTATTTCAAGAACCAAGATATCAAATGTGTATTTGAAGTTCTTTCCCAATATTTTGGAGCTTATAATAAAATTCCAAATAATACAGAGCTTAAAACACATATAACAGATCCCGAAAAAAGAGACTCTTTGAGAAAAGTTGCTCTTAGTTTTTCTGATATTGATAAAAACTATGACAGAGAAGTTCTTTTAAAGAATACAGAAAGATTCTTAAAGGAAAAGGCGGTTTTACATACTGTTTCTAGAACTCATGTAGAGGTTCAGTCGGGTAATGTTAACACAGAAAAAATTCTAGAAGATTTTGAAGAAGCTTGTGGAATTTCTTTGATCGAAAGTATTGGGCATGATTATTTAGAAGAAATCGATAAACACTGCGAAGAACTTCAAAAAGCTACCAAAACTATTTCCAGCGGATGGAAATGGCTAGATCAAAATATTGGCGGAGGGTTCCTCGCAGATGGCAGAGCTTTATATGTATTCTATGGAGTAACAAACGTAGGTAAATCCATCTTTTTGGGTAATATCGCAACCAATATTCTGGCACAGGATAAAACTGTTGTTCTTCTTTCTTTGGAAATGTCAGAACAGATGTATGCGGGTAGAATAAGTTCTCAATTATCCAAGATTCCGAGGAATGATTTGCCTTCAAACATCCAAGGTCTCAAGGACGAAATCAATCTGTATAAAGAAGTTCATAAGAACTCCAAACTTATTATCAAGGAGTTTCCTCCACAAACCGTCACTCCCCTTCAGATTAAGGTTTATCTCGAAAAATTGGCAAGAAAAGGTATTAAACCCGATGCAATCGTGATTGATTACTTAAACCTAATTGCTCCACCAGAAAAGGGAATGAACTCCTATGAATCTATTAAGAAGATTACCGAATATATCAGAGCTTTGTCTTATAAATTTGAATGTCCCGTCATTTCGGCAACCCAAACTAATCGTAGTGCTTATAATGAAGCAAATCCGGGGTTAGAGACTACCAGCGAATCTATGGGCTTGGCTCACACTGCGGATGCTCAATTCGCTATTTGGCAAGAAGATGGTGATGTTGATCTAGGAGTTATACGTCTCGGTATTTCAAAGAATCGTTTCGGAAAACGTGGCGTGGTTACTGAACTTGAATTGGATTATCCCACGCTAACGATTAACGATCCCTCCAATGATATCGGCATTTTCCCCACAAGAATTAAACCTTCGCAATTAGTAAATGCACCTCATACAATAGCTGATACTTTAAATGCAATTGAAAATCTTGATATAGGAGATGACAATTGATATAATGTTAATAAGTAAAAAAACATGTCAGATTGTTATCACATTTATACTCACAATGACTTAGACGGAGCCGTAAGTCTATTGGCTTTTATGTGGAGTAAACCGAAAGGGACTTCCTTTCAGTATACGCCCATAACAAATATGGGAATTGATAAATTAAAAAAAGATATTGCCAATTCTCACGACTTAGCAAACGTTTATGTGTTAGATTTGGGTCTTCGTGAAGAATTCTTTCCAGAACTTGATCAGCCCAATATAACAATAATTGATCACCACAAATCATCGGAAAAATTTGTTGAAAGATTTAAAAACGCAAAGATTCTTTATAAAGAATATACTTCAAATGCACTCTTAACTTATAGATTGTTCAAAGATACTATAGATGCTACCAAAGAGCAAAAAATCTTGATTGCATTGGCTGATGATTTTGATTGTAATCGTTTAGAACTTTCAGATTCATATGATCTGAACATCCTCTTTTGGACATATTTCCAAGGCGATTTTGCTGGTTTTGTAAAATATTACTATGACGGGTTTAAACCCATCACAGACCATCAACGAAGAGCTATTAATCACATCAAAAGAGAAGCATCGATGGAAGCAGAAAAAGTACCTCTTTACAGTGGTACTATAAATTTCGGCGGAAAACAAAAGCTTGTATATGCTGGGATGATGGAAAAATCTGCTCCCCAAGTAATGGAAATTTTGATGAGTAAATATAAACCAGACATTTTCTTCTCCATAAATCCCAAAAGCGAAAAGGTTTCTATCCGCCAAAGAAATCCGGAAAATCCGGTTGATTTAGGCAAATTTGCCGAAAAATTCTTAAACGGAGGAGGACACCCCAATGCAGCTGCTGGCGTGATAACTCCGCTGTTTATGGAACTTACAAAAAATTTAAAACCTTTATGATCATAACATCTTCCCAACAAGTCCAAGATTCTATAAACCCATCAAATGCTTTTGATTTGTCGGAATTTGAAGATATCACATTAAAATTCGGTTCTTTCGTCTGTATATCAAAAAAGAAAAAATTTAATTTCTTGAACTTCCTTAAACTTCTGATAGAAGATACTAGAACACAGAAGATTTATTTCGAGCTTTTAGGAGAAAACAATTTACAAATGATAATTCGTGCGTATCTTGGAAGTACCCCGAATATTTACAAAAAGATTTTCAGATCCAAACACAACAAACAAAATAAAGAATCAAGTGAATAATCTTACAAAACAGGAAGAGAACATTTACAATTGTTTTCTTAGAGCATATAGAAAGGGTCAGCCCTTCCAGCCCCGAAAAGATTTTTCCAAGTTAACCCCTACTATTCTTTTGTGTTTAAAAAAACTAAATGCTTTTTTCGGAAAGTTTAAACATATTTCTCCGGACGATTTTTTTTCTGCACCCACCGTATTGCATCCCGAAGAAACTTGTCCGCATATAGATTTCTTCATTACAAGAGCTGCCATCAGAGCATATTCACTTGCGATGAAAAAAAAAGAAGACGAATCACCGGAAAAACAATTAGATAAAATCAAAGAAAGTTTACACTTCATTGCCATGTTCTGCTTAAAGCAAAAAATTCCTTTAGAAAAGTATCTTCAGTTCAAAATTTTGAATATGCCAGCTTGGATGCAACATTATAGAGAACACAACATAAATCCTTACAGCCTAATGGAACTAGGAAAACTAGACGGGTTTAAACTATTAGCAGAAGATGAAAAAGCTTTGTGGGCTGGAGATTTTTTTGAAAAGATTGACTCGTATAAAACAAGGTATTATAATAGTCCCAAAACCAAACACCTAGTCCGAGAGGCAACGAAAAAAATTCAAGAATTCTTAAAAAAAGATTTGCAAACCAAATAAACTACATTAATATATAAACATATGAGTAAATACACCAACAACCTGTTCGAGTCCATTAAAGAGGCTCTTAACAAGAAGTCCAACGTCGAGAACTCCTCTTACAAGGATATTCTTAAGCTTGAGATCGGCAACACCTATGTTGTCCGTCTCGTACCCAACATCGAGAACCCAGAGCGTACACTCTTCCATTATTACAATCACATCTGGAAGAGCGTTATGACCAATCAGTTGGTTTCTACCCTCTGTCCTACCACTTACGGTGAGCGTTGTCCTATCGACGAGTATCGTTCCAAGGTTTATCAGACCAAGGATGAGGCGAAGATTAAGGAGATCAATCCGATTCGTAGAGACGAGAAGTGGCTTGCGAACGTCTACGTCATCAAGGATCCCACAAATCCGGAGAATCAAGGTCAAGTAAAGATTCTCCGCTTCGGAAAGCAGATTTACAACATCATCCAAGAAGCAATGAGCGGTGATGATGCTGAGGAATTTGGTGCGAGAATCTTCGATCTCTCGGATAAGGGCTGCAACCTTCGTATTAAGGTTGATGAGAACCAAGGCGGTTATGCAAATTACACAACCTCCAAGTTCATGTCTCCTTCAGCCCTTGAAGGTGCTCCGGATGTTGATGATATCTATTCTTCCTGTAAGAATCTTGAAACTCTGCAAGAACATAAGAGTTATGAGGAAATTCAGAAACTCCTCAAAGTTCACTTCTTGGGCGAGGAAGAGGCTCCTGTAGTTAATAATTATGATCTAGAGGACGAAGAGGAGACATACGTTGCTCCCATGAAGGCAACGGTGGTTTCTTCCGAAGACGAAGAAAATGATAATGCTACATCTAGTAAAGACGCTCAGATCGAAGATATTCTCAAGGATCTCTAATATGCCAAGGATTAAATCAGAAGAGGAATTACCAGACTCCAGAAATATTCTGGATACCTTCCCGAAAGATCTTGTTCCAAATATTGGTTACAAGAACATCGTAATTCCTCTTCTGATTCCTAGTGCCACGAAAGGAAAGGGAATTCCTACCGTAGCAAAAGTCAGTGTATCTTGTAATATGACACAAGATATGAAAGGATCGTTGATTAATAATCAACGGTTTGCGATAGAGGAGTTTAGAGATTCTGAAGAAAGAACTATACCTACTTTTGTAGACAATATTCTCGAACATATTATAAACCAATTCGGAGCCACGAATGGAGAAGTTTCGGTAGAGTATACATTATTGAGAAAAAAGATTTCTCCTGTGTCTTCAATTGAATCGTGGGTAGAAAGTAATGCTTCTTATAAGGGAAGACTTGTAAATGGTAGTAAAAGATTTTATTCTTCTGTTACTGGTTACTACACCTCCCTCTGTCCTAGATCAAAGGAAATCAGTGATTATGGAGCCCACAGCCAACTTTCTTCCGCTACTATTATAGTGGAGCATGATAGTAAGGAAATTGTCCATAATGCTCTTTTTGATATAATCGACAAAGCAGGTTCTTCTGCAATTTATAATGCAATTTCCGATCTCGACGAATCTTATATTACCGAACAAATGTATGAGAATCCTTTGTATGTAGAAGACGTTGTTCGTAAACTTGCGGTTGACATGATCTCTACTTTAGGTAATATAGTTAAAGATTACTCGATTGAAGCAAACCATTATGAATCTATTCATACTAGTATTGCAACAGCAAGTATCAACGCAGGAAAAGAACTTAAATAATTATGAATAAAGAAGAAGCTTACGATGCAGCAATGTTGGCGGGTTTGGTTAGTTCTAACTTAACCCATGTCCAAAATCACATGATAGATCACACCCGACCAGTTAATAGAATTGATATGAATAATTTTGTTGCTCCGTTGGTAGGCAAAGGTCAGCCCGTAGGATCTATGGGATCAAATTATGAGGAAGGTGTTACTCCGATGATGCGAAAGGCTATTGAGGATTCAATGCGGGAAGCAATGATGATTCCAGAGCCCGTAAATGTTAATAAGCCAGATCTCATTCCCCTTCCCGAGGAAACTAAATATCAAATGCCGATTCAATCACCAAATACATCATCGGTAGTAAAGAAAGAAGTTATACAGTCGCAATCTGCTTCCATCTCGAACGAGGATATTCAAATAATTAAGAGTCAGCTAGAAAAAATTAATACAAATCTTACTAAGATGGCGGGTATGTTTGGTAAAATATTCTCAACATTAACAACTCAAGCCTCTGTTAAAAATGGAAAATAAATCCTTAGAAATTCCCAAGGAATATTTGGAGAAAATTTTAAAACCAATAAACAGACTTACAGAAAGTTGTGTTCTGAAAACTGATAATAGCGGTCTTTTCAGTATCTGTTCTTCGGCTGATAATACAGTTATTTTGTATGCAAAAGTAAAACTTCCCACTGATCAAAAGGAAGCCATACGTTTGAATATTATTAGCATCAAAAAACTTCTTTCTGGTCTTGAATGTCTCGGAAACAATGGCGAATTCTCTATAGAATATAATAACAATCATATAAAATGTTCTAATAAAGATAATAACGGCGAAAAAACGCATTTTAAGTATCATTTGGTGGATGATACAATCGTTAGAGAATGTCCGATAAATATCAATAAAATATCACAGCTTAATTTTGATACGGAATTTACTCTATCAAAAGACAAGATCAAACAAATCATGGCTGGATATGCGTTTGCATCCGATGTATCGAAGATTTATTTCTCCACAAAAGAAGGCAAAGTATATGCAGAGCTAGATGATAAAACTCTCCAAAACGTCGATAATATTACTATTAATATATCCGAAAACTTTGAAGGACAGCCTGTTTCAGAAGCCATTCCTATCACTACAGAAGTTTTCAAAAATCTTGCTTCCTGTAAGACTGATGTTAAGGTAAAAATAAACAACCAATATAAAGTTTTTATCTTCCAGAATAAAGAAGATACTGATGTGGAATTAAAATATATAATATCCGCTCTTGTAAAATAATTAACCAAAATAAATACCATTATGTCAAAGAATAAAATAACAACATGTAGTTACTTCATTAAACGTTTAAGAGACAGCGGTTATGTAGCTGACAAAATATTTGGTGATTTTTCCTATTCTGATCCTAGAAGCTGGGTAGTTGTAGTCGATCCTACAGTTGCTTCGGTTCTTATAACTTGTTATAATAATCATAACGAAATGGGAGAAGAGTATTTTGAAATGCATGACGGAGGTCAGTTTATCCCAGAGCGTTTCAAAATTAAAACCAGTTCTATTGAAGTTATTATTGAATATTTGGTAAAATTTGGCATCAATAACAAGGCTTCAACGTATGCAGGAGCCTAGAAAAAAATCCAAAAAAACAGATTCGGTTCCTTCTTTATCTTCAGTAGAAATACAGTTGGTTAATGATGAACAACAAATTTTGGATAAAATCAAAAAAAGCGTTTATACAACAATTAATAATAATGAATTAGAAAAAGCTTTAGATACTTGGCTAAAAGATCAAAGTACAGAGCAAAAAATTGCTGTAAGAGATTTGTCTGTCTTAAAGACAACTATTATGGAATTTTTAGATGTATTTCTTTTATTTGGTTATGATATAAAAGGAAATCGAATAATAATACAGAATTTTAATAATGCTAGAGATAGAGATGCAGTAATGGAATTTTTAAAAACCATTTTTATAAAACAACAACAAGATAATTTTCTAGACGGAGAAGAATAATTAAACATATGGCTAACAACGATTTCATCGATACTTCAAAATTTCCCGATCCAAATAAAATTAATACCAAAGCAGATTACGATGCTTGGGTAAATGAAGTTTTACCTCATGCTGGAAATTTAAACATAGATCCTATTCTTACTGATCCGGGTGAAGTTAATCAGTATGATACAATGCCAGATTTTTTTGCGCTCTCTGCTGTCGGAGATCCTAGATTTAGTATGGGACATGCTATGGTATCTGCCATTAGTGTGTTTATGCCTAGAATACAATTATATCAAGAAGTTAAAAGTGCGGGTGGATGCCAAGTTATAGAAAACTTTATTTGTAATTCCGATGGTGTTCCTATTAAAGAACTATCAACACCATGCCCAGCAGGAACATCAATTGAAATAATAAAACCCGAAGAAGTCGTCAACTTCGTGTTAGGAACCATATATGGTAATATTCATAAAGATATATTAGCTTTTGTAAATTACATTCAGTTTAACTTTATATCAAAGGGATATACATGTGTTCTTTATAAATTTTTAAACATTGAAGCCTTTTTCTTAGTTGAACTTAAGAAAGATAATGATTTAGTTTATTTAAAATATTATTATCAAGACGCTGAAACTGTTTCTGATTTATTGAATATAGGAATTACTTATTTTGATCTTACGGCAGATCCAATTAAGACAGCCACTTTCATGACTCCTGCTATGATAGCAGCTATGTCTACTCCAACTCCAGTATATTATAACCAACCCACTCAACATGAGTCTGGTTGGGGACATGGATTTAAGGCTTAAGTTACGCTCGAAGGAGCGCACAGAACGGCTGTTAGTGCTGGTACGCCATAAACTCTGCTGTATACAGGAGGAATTCCTTTTCCAGAACCACCAGAAGGATATGTCATAAATGTATTTCCATCTGGTGATCTTTTTATAGGTATAGGAAGATAACTATTTATTTGATTATTAAAGAAATAAGGATTATCTAAATTCAGATTATAATTTTCGTTTCTAGCTTTTACATATAAACCGCCGCCTCCACAAGCTCCGGGTTTAGATTTGGGTCCGGGAGATGGAGAATCTCCATAAGGGGGAGGAACCGTAGGAATAGGAGCAGCTCCTTGTCTTTCAGATCCCCATGCTTCTCTAGTATTCCAATAACTAGCAAGAGGAGAAGTATGAGTATGAGAATGGTCATTTCCGCATCTGGTATGATTATGTTTTAGATTGAGGAGAAATCCAAACGGAGGAAAACAAACAACGGGAGCGGGTCCGAACGCAGTAAACGCAGTTCCAATACCCAATCCTGTAGTTCCTAAAGCACTAGTATCAAACAAACCGCTAGACATTGCTAAGTCATATACTTCCATTGTAAGAGCAACAAGACCTTGCAATGACATCATATACCCTGTCATTATATATCTAAATAATAAATCTTTTAAAAAGTTTGATGTTTTAAGAGTAAGATTAAGAGGATAATAATTAGCACCTTCGGTTACAAACTTAGAACTAGCATTAGAAGTTCCCTCTGTTCTCATACTAGGACATATGAGATGGGGAACCGATAAGCTTCCATCCGTTGTTAAATGTCCCTTGATAGCGGCATTTCCTTTTACGCTAAAACCCCCAGTAACCATAGTTTGTGAAGATTCTATCGAAACACCAGATTCGCCAGAAAAATCTTGAGCCGCTAAAACTATGTTTTTACCTTTGATTGTAGTTAAGTTTCCAGAACCAAAGACCGCTTCTCCTTCATTTGCTGTCATTAACATATCTCCCGCATCAATCCTAACTCTTCCTCCTGTCTGTAAATTAATTCCGGGCGTTCCTGCATTAATTGTAAAATTATTTGCAATATCAAAAAACATATTTCCTTGTGTTCTTGTGGGTTCACAATAGATAACTCTTTTACAACTTCCTGTAGAATCTAATGCTAAATTTGCGCTACCTAAAGCATTTTCAGCTTTATTGTTTGTTAAAGCAAAAGCAATAACATGATGTCCTTTTTTAGTATATGCTGGTACTGTATTTTTCTTTAAGCCAGTTTTAAAAAGCACATCTGTTTTATATGGCCCAAACAATTTTCCTCCACCAGCACCAAGTTTAATTGAAGCGGAATTTACCTTTTCCGTATTTTCTTTCATGGCAGCGTCTGTTTCGGCATCTGCGGCTTTAAGCCCAGCAAGGGGAGATTCAATTTGACCATCCATACATCCCGGACTTCCACATCCTTTTCCGCCTGTAAGTGCAATATTTTGTACAGGACTTAATCCCAGAGGAGCTATAATAGCTTTTAAAACCTTTTGTACAATATCCAAAGGAAAACAGAAAAACGGAATATTTTTATATAACCAACTAAATATTTTATCTACTAGTCTTCCGGGATTACGATCTACTAAATGTACGGTGCTACAGACAGGACACGGAACTTTTTGTCCCTGTGCATTTTGTATTGCTTGGATTCTTCTTTGCTGGACTGCCATGTTAGCATCATCAAGATCTTTTGCTGCTTTTTTCTGTTCTTCTCCTTGTTTTCCGTGATGAGTTTTTACATCACCCTGTACATATTCTATTTTGTCGCCAGCAATTACAGTTTGTTGCGTACCCTTAACGCTTATATTCATATGCTTTGCTGCATATAAAGACAAATTAGAAACTGCACTTATTATTATATTTCCGGAAATAAGCTGAATTAAAGATTGCCAATAATCTTTGATATTAATAAAAGAATTATTTGAAGGAACAGAAGATCCCGAGGGATCTTTTGTAATATCAGTATTCAGTTCAATACTACCTACTAAACTATTAAAAAATCCTTCCCTTTTATTATATACGTTTGCTTTCTTGGGATTACTCATATGTTTATTTACAATTATCCATTAGAAACACTAGCAGATCCTGTAGGATCGTTTGCCACACCAAAATAAACTGGTTTTTGTATGTCTCCTCCATAAAAAAATACCCAAACTTTAGATCCCGGGTTTGGTATGGAAAAGGCTCCAGACGGTCCTCCCGTAGATCCTAAAAGATTAGCTACTTGCGAAGCTATACCAGCAAGGTCTAAAGTAGGATTTATTATAGTTGTTGCGGGTGCGTTAGGATCTGCGGGGGGTGGAGCGGGATTTCCTATAGTAGATGGTATCTGACCATTTAAAATATCAGCATCCGTTCTGAAAGTTAATGGAGGTGATTTGTATGGTTCCCCTGTAGGAGTATTCCCCAAGGCTTGACCCGGTGCTTGTGTAACTGCTGTAGCAGTTGATGTGATGGGTTGACCATAAGAAGAAGGATCTGGATTAGTTGATTGTGCCGCCAATGCATCCATTTCCGCATCAGTAGGAAGAGTTCCGGGGGTTCTTTCAGAATCTTTCAATGAGGGTTCTACTTTGTTTACAGCGGGAGGAGATTGCGGCATAAGAGCATCTCCTAAATTACCAGCAACTCCGGTTCCTCCCGTATGGGGATTTTGTATACCAGCAGTGCCTCCGCCGAAACTAGGTTTGCATACTTCTGCCCACGGTAAAATTTTTTGTAGTTTTTCTAAAACGGAAGCAGGAAGATTACTAGGGTTTTTAACAATTTGATCCGTTAATTTTTCATTCCAATCTTTGTATATCGTACAACTTAAATGCGGAATAAAGACTTGAACTCTTTCTCTTTGTTCTGGATCATTGTTAAATAAAACAACTCCTAAATAATTTCCATATACGGGTTCCATATTACAAATAATCTTTTGGCTGTGATGCCGTATAAGTTGAAATATTAATACCAGCCATATTAACGGCTCCAGTACCCGCAGAGCTTGGGAAATAATAAGGACCAACTTGGGTTGGAAGATTTGTTCCTGTATTTCCTGTTCTGTACCATTTGCTGTTATTTCCTGCGACTCCAGCAGATGCTATAACTGCTCCGAGAGGACCAAGTTGTGCTCCTAATCCATAATGTTGTATAATAGCATTAGCTATTTGAAGACCTCTATTATTAGCAACAACGCCAAATCCTATATGAGTCATTAACTTTGACAAATATACTTGGGGCATGTTTTGGATATTATTTACAAATTCAAAAACTTGCTGGGCTTGTTGTGGAAAAAGTGCTTGGAGTCCACCGATTGGATTATATGCAAAATTAACACCAAATGAAGCATAGTTAACGACGGTTTGGATGGAATTTAAAGTCTCGAATAATTGATCCGACCCACCGAATATTTGTCCAAAGAAACCAATATCATCTAAAATCGTCTGAACCGCATCTAATATCATACAAATCAGATCCAAAGGAATTATTTGTTCTATAATGCTTATAATTTCAGTTTGAATCATTCTTATAACCGCATTAATAGCAGCATAATATTCATTCATAAGTCTTTGTAATGCTTGATATATACTGACAATAGCACTATAAAAAGCATTAACTGCTCCTGTGATAAACCACATCGCTTGGTTTATGCTTCCCATAGCATCCGAAGGCAATGATAAAAATGAATGAGTTCTTATTACATTGCAAAAATTTTCCAATTCATCCACCATTCCGGGATGGATAGAATTTAAAAGATCTCCGATAAGAGAAGGATTGTTTACCGAAGGCCCCGTCATCATATTAACGGAATTATTTGATATATATCTAAGTTGTGAACCTAAAGCACCTATACTTTCTAATTCGGAAGTTCCACCATCGGTGATATTTTTTGCTGCTGGAGTATTAGCAATGGCTGGCATCAATCCGGTTTGGTTGAGATATGTTATAAAAGAATTATAAAAATCCTTATCTACTGTTGTGGTGGTTTTTTGTGTAGTAGAAACCGAATTCTTTGCAAGATCCGTTCCCAAATTTTCTGTTACGGTAAATGTTTGGTTTTTTGTTTTAAAACCATATGCCAAAATTGATAATCTAGCGGCGTATACGGATCGGTCGGGCCAACTATCTGCTTTTATAATCTGCAAAACGTTGGGCGAAAGTCCTGTAGCCTTTTCTAATTGAGGAATATCAAGTTGAAAATTTGGTGTTGATGTCGCCATAGTTATATGTTACTATAATAACTTATGTCTAAAACACTATTTTGCCAACCAATCGGAATAGCAGGGAATGCATGTGTAGGAAAAGATACTTTATGCAATTTTTTAATTAAAAAATTTAAAGAAAGGTATAATTTATCATCAAAAAGATGTTCCATAGCTGGTGATACTATCAGAAAAGACCTAAAATCCTTTATTTTGGATAAAATAGGAATAGACATAGAATCCACTACTCCAGAAGAAAAAACGCTTTTACGCCCTATTATGGTTGAATACGGGCGTTATATGAGAAACAAAACAGAAGGACGGTATTTTATCGAAAAATTAAAGAAAAATAAAAATTTTGGGGTTGGTTTTGTTCCAATTATTCCAGATATTAGATATGTAGAGTTTGAAAAAGACGAACTTTATTGGTTAAAAAAGGAAAGTAAAGGTCTTTTAATCTTTTTAGAAAGGAAAGGAATCAACCCCGCCAATAAATTTGAAGAGGAAAATAACAAAAAACTTAAAAAAAATGCAGATTTAGTTTTTAAAATCCCAAATTTTAAATGTGAAATTTCTCTTCAACAATACTCAGAAGGAATTACTGATAAAATTATTACTAATTATTTTACCATTTGCCCACAGGACATTTTTCAGCCTTGAGATATGTTTTTACTGCCATAAAACATCCACATCTTGTGCATCTAGATTGGATAGAATTAAAAAATTCACAGGTTTTGCAAATCTCAAGACGAGCATTCGCCTCTTCTTCTGTTAATCTCAAAGCATTACCCGCCGCAACACTTTGAATATTATGAACAACACTTTGAGCGATATTTCGTGTGATAGTTCCCATCGAAGGCATTGCAGATTTATTAGATGCTTGTAATTTAGCTATCCTTTCGTTTTGTAAACTTTGTTTTAATGCGTTTTTGTCCATATTAATATTTACTATCTATTGCATCAAACCATTTATTAAAGGTATCAACTTTATTTGCTACAATTTCATTTGAATATATATTTTTATCAAAAACATGAGTAACCTTAGTGATCATCCATTGACCTAAAAACCTATCATCAAAGGCATTAGGATCTCCATTAGAAGCTTCCCTATCTATAAAAATAAAATGACCCGGAGATCTAAAAGTAAGTCCCGGAACAGAAAAATGAATAGCTTGGTTTAAAAATAAAAAATCTTTAGCCATTTGCAAGAAAGATGCATCAGATGGGAAGAAAGTTCTTGGTATAAAATTATTTTTAACATTTAACCCTGTATTTTTTGTTTGATTTATTTGATATAATAATTGTCCCTGTCCTTTTTTAAAACTATATAAACTATTAGAAGCAATATTATTAAAATTATTTAAAAAATCTTTGGCGGTGTTGTTTGTAAAAGATATATTAAACTCTCCTTTAGAAAAATCATAATTATATGTGGGAGTATTTGTAAAATTAATTTCATCTGCCGCTATCATTGAAGAAAATCTATATCCAACAATTCTTGACGCAAAATTGGATTGAAAATTTTTAATACTACTTGTATCTCCACCATTTTGATCATACTCTGCTCTTGGCATGTAAGGTTTACCGGTTGTAGGATCGACCGTATCCATTATAACTAATCTTTCTAGTTGTGTTTCCGTTTGCGCTTTTTCAAAAATTTTTGCCAAAGATTCTAAAGACCACAGTCTTGTACATCTATCAAAAAGCAAAAACAAAGGAGTTTGATCAGAAGATTTTAAATATTTTGATACATAACCAAGATCATCTAAAACACAACTATTTGCAGGAGAAGTATAAAAAATTAAATCATCCGGATTACCAGTATCCCATTTAGATTCATCGAAATTATTAAGAGGGATATTAGGTTCATCGAAATTGCTGGGATCTTCCGAATTACCAACCATCAATACAGGAGATTCAGCATCAGATTGATTAGAAGCCGCAGTATTTATGATCGATTTTATCGCATCGCTCGGATTCATTGATCGGGATTTATCATCTCCATTTGCTGAACCATTATTTGTATATAGAGCAGTTGACCACTCTATATTTCTTTCCATAAAAATTTGAAATCTTTCATCATGAAAATAATATTTTCTTTTTTTCTTTTCTGAAGATTGCGTAGGAACATCTTCTATATCATATATAACAAAATCAAAATTCATGTTCCAATAAATAGGATCTAATTCCGTTGCTCCGGGAGTTGTTGATGAATCTACTATAGGATATATTTTCAATGCTAATTTATTTCTCCCATCCGTTCTAAAGAAAAACGGAGATGGAGATTTATCAGAACCTCTTTCAAAAACTTCAAAATCATTAGCTAAAATAATATATCCATTAACATACCAATTTTCTAAAGATTCTGCTAATACTAATTGTTCTATAAAAAATGCAGGAATACCTAATGGTTTGAATTTTGGGTTTTGATTATATAACCACGTTTCAATATAAAATTTTTGATCTCTTATCTGTATGATAAATCTTTCATCAATTTGATCGTTGCCATTAACTGTAGTATCGGATAATGCCATAATTAACAAGAAGGAATATTAACATTTTTAATCAATTCAACTTGTAATTGATTAAATGCAAACGAAGCCGTACATGAAATTTCTCCCGATTCTTGGTATGAGAAATCAAATTCACTGAGCCCTATTATAAAGGCTTGGGTATATGTAAAAGACATTAATTTATTGTTAAATTCATCCAATGTATATATGGTAAAGTTTGAAGTAAAATCAGACATTGGATTAGAAATATAACCTTTATTAACTTGTGTTAATTGAGAAGTACTTGTGGCATTATCATTAAAAAGATTTAACCAATTCCAAAGTATCCAATAATTCTGATAACCATTATCTAGTAAAAATTTTACATTAAATGGTCCGTATGTAGGACGAGTTAAAGAGGAAACATGATATGTCTGTCCCCCAAAAGGAACTTCTTTAGAAGGAACTACTATTTTAGGAACAGGAGATCCAACTATAGTAAATTCTATAGGATCTGCGGTGTAACTTGACTGTAAAATAGGATCTTCTATGTTTTTAAGAGCATTGGGTATATCTAAAACAAATAAAAATTTGTCTTTTCTCGCTCTGTTTAGTACTGCTTGATTCATTGTGCTCATAATTTAGAATAAAATGGTAGGATTATAAAAAGTGTCTGTAGAAGACTTACCTGTATTATCGTGTTCAATCGGTGGTTTCATTCTGTCGGGCTCCATAGAATTTAACCAAAGCATAAGATTTTCTCTGTCTTCGGAATATATATCAAACCCTTGCATGAAGTCATCTCCTCCTATGTGTGTGTAAGGCACTGATCCGGTAGTTCTTTTTGCTATGGTAGACGCTCCCCCTCCAATAAGAAGAGGACTTGCCTTAATCAAATCACTATTATTGGAAAAAGGATTAATTTTCATAGGTCTTCCCTGTTCGTCCAGTTCATTTACCATAAAATATCTGCCTACCAAACTTGGGTCTAAAATGAAAAGAGCCCAAATTAAACCAAATACTCTATCATCCAAATCTTTTTCGTTCTTCTTTGTAAAAGTGAAATTAGGTAAACGGATAAAATTTCCTATTTCTAATACTGTATCTTTATCATAAAACTTAACAGCTTTAAGACTATCTACCCAATATCTAAAATTTGTTATTCCTTTATATCTAGTATTTGTATGATTATGTATACCAAATCTGTGAGTATTATTATAATGTTTACTAAATCCCTCGAAATGATAAGAAACTACGTTTTCGTAGCTATGGGTCTGACAAAGAACATCTAAAACTTGCTGTCCGTTATTATTATTTTCAATAAGAATCGGAGGTCTCCCCCAATCGTTAAGAACGCTTAATAATTTTGTCCCAAAATGATAAGGACTTGTTGTATTTGTTGCATAAACTGCAACTTGTTCTATATTTTGAAGATTAGAAACATCAAGGATTTGAGCAACCGTATTACTTCTTCCTATACCTTCTCCAACGTCAACTCCTATTACATAAAAAGATTCGGGTTTAGGCATTTTATATATTCTATACGCCCCATCATCATTAACTAATACTGGATCAATACAATTTATGAATAATTCTTTTAAATATTCGCTATCAACAACAGTTTTTCCGGGTTCATGGAAAACACAAGCATATTCTTGATCGAAATCTTCTCTCGATCCCATTCTTCTTATTTCTTTCTCTTTCCATTCTTCGTCTCTACCCGGAACATCCCACCAATTTACGACTTCCAAATTCCATTCGCTATTTTCTTTTTGACTTTCTTCATATAATTCATGGAACTTATTACCTACTCCGTTCGGTGTACTAATAACAACCACTTGAGATTTCTTCATCGAAGAGATAATAGGTAAAGCTGATTTCCACAACTCTTTCATGAGATCATCTGGACAATGCGCCATTTCATCGATGATAAGAAGATTACTTGTAGTACCACGAGGACCGCTGGATGATGTTGTACTAATTGTTATAGACGAATCGTTTCCGAGATTAAGACCATCTTTTCTCCAAGATTTTATATGCGGTTTTAGATAAACAGGAAGTTGTTCATATGCCATTTTAATTCTAGCAAAAATTTCCTTTGCTGTGGATTCTTTATTTGCCACAATAGTAACTCTCTTATCTGATTGAAAACACACCAACCAAAGCGCATAAATGGTGATTGTAGTCGTTTTTCCACTCTGACGGCTGGAGAGTACTACATTAAATCTATTTGATTTAAAAGCCTTTAAAAGCTTTTTCTGGTATTTATATAATTCAATTCTTTTTTTACCATCTTCTGTAATGATAAAAAAGTGTTTTTCTGCAAAATGTAAGACACTTTTGGCACAGAGTTTAACCTCCGCCAACATTTCTTCCGTCCATTTAAAGGTAGCATCTTTACGAAGAATGTTTTCATTTCCTTGATAGAATTTTCCATCTACCAAGATGTCTTCGTTATCATACTCCTCTATTGGTTCATCTTTAGGTTTTCTAGCCATTATTATCTAATATTTATAAAAATACCATTAAAAGTATATTTTATTTCGATAATTGTTCATTTAAACTGGTAACAACAGCAGCAACATAATTAGTTTTTAAAAGTTTTATTACAGTTCCGTTAGATGGTCTTATAACCGGATTTTGAATTTTATTATATGCACACACTAACCACCAAAGATCCATAGTATTATAATATTTGTAAGAAATAGAAGCCCATGTATCATTAAATTTGATTACATATTCATCTTCAACGTCTGAATTGGGCGCAGGGAATAAATTTATAGAACAGAGTAGATTATAAAAATAAAACCCATTATCATCTTTATAAACATTGAAAAAATTTTCATATCTATAATATGATACTGTAGGTAAAGATGTTATATCATTTTGTTTCATATCACGGTATTACAGGTGCTCTTCCAGCCGGACTGCGTGTTGTACCTCCTTGTGGAGCTGGGGTAGTATTACCAAAAGAAGATATAACACTTAATTTTCTTTCACCTAAAGCTCCTGCCATTATATTAGAACTTTGGGCAATTAATTCTGTTAATGTAATTTCAACTTTATAAGCTTCTGGTATTAATGTTCCTCCGTTTCCAGCACTTCCTAAAGAAACATCCATATCACTTAATTTTCTTAAAGTTCCTATAGATGTTACATTATAATCGCTTACATAAGCAGCTGGCATATAAATTCCCCCAACTCCTATACAGTCTACTGTATATATTTTCGGTGGTATAAATGTATTATAAGTAGTTCTTGTTTTTAAGTTTTGAAATTCAAATAAAGTTACAAAACTAAAATTTTGTAAAGTAGAAGTTATATCTAATGTATTATATAAAGGAAAACTTATTTTTACTGATCTGAAATTAGTTTTATTATAAATTTGCATATCTTCTATTCCTCCACCGGGAGAAACTACTTTTCCTAATTGACTTAAAAAATCTTTTGCTTTTCCTAAATAAGTAGTTTTTCCAAGAATACTCACCCAATCATTTTTCAACGAACCTCGTATTTGGCTTTTTTCTATATAAGGAAGATTATAAGAAAATCCTGTTTTTTCTCCATAATAAAGATTTTGATATGGATCTTTTGATAACTCTGATCCCACACCAGCAGTCCCCTTTCCTACTTGCAAAAGAGCAGTTACATTAGCAATCCATTGTGCCGCATTTAGTTCATATTCCGTTAATAAAACAGAGGGAACTTCATCTATCTGATTAGTTTTATTATTTCTCCAAGCCATTCTGGTCACATCTATAAGACCATTATTGGGTTCAGCAGAAAAATAATTAAACTTTCCGTCTAAAGAAGTTCGTTGCTGTAAATCGTAATATAATAGTGCTAAATTTCCCATTTTATGTAAAAGCTAATAATCTATGATCTTTTCTAAATAACATTCTTCTTGAATTTATAGGATCACCAGAACTAGAAGATTCTCCTCCTTCAATATTTATCGACGGATATTCTTTCTGTGACATTGCTACGGATAGTGCGCTTGAAAAAGATTCTTGCATAGAATTCATCAAGTTTGTTATAGTAAAATTCATTTGATCATCTTTTTGTAATTTTGAATTAATAAATTCATTAAAAATTGAATCGTTTTGAAAATTCATTGAAGATTGATTTTTTAATTCGGAAGACTCTATAGTTTTTTCTAATTGATATAACGGGGGTTCGTTGGATTCTTTGGGAATACTTTCTAAAGTAGGTTCTGGTGCGGGAGAAACCACAGGGGTAGAATCGGAGGTTTTTTCTGGAATAGTTTCTTCGTTTTTTTGAGGAAATAAAAGGTTTTTTAAACCGATTGTTTCCGAATAAGCCTTTATCATTGGTATTCCTTCTAGAGCGGGTTTAAGAGCCGCTGGGCCAAATTTTTGTTTTCCGGAAACTGATCCTTTTGCAGCTATTTCGGTGGCATCATCAATTAAACTTAAACCAACCGAAGCCAAACTAAAGACAACTCCAATATCTGGTACATAAGATAATAAATCGGATACAGCAGCAGCAGATCTTACGGTTCCTCCAAATTTATCACCTTTTTTAAAATCTTCATATGCAATAAAAGCATTTGCGGCTGCACCAACACCACCAGAAGCAGAAGCAACTGTTCTAAAAACAGGATTGGATATTAAAGGCTTAAGAGTTTTAAAAATAGGTGTTTTAAGAACATCTTCTACTTTATCCGAAAAACTAGGTATTCTTTTTGGTATTTCCGGAGGCAATCCTTTGGGATAAAGTCTAGCTACTTCCGCATCAAGTACAGATGGTACATCGGCATAACTCTCTACTGCTTTTGTATACTTGGTAATGTATTTAGCTTTTTCAGAAGCCTTTACTGCATCGGTAGTACCTTTAGGAAGATTATCAAGGTCATTTTGAACAAGTTTTTCGATAACTTTATCAATTTTTCTTCTTTTTAAAGCTTCTTCAGCTTGTTTAATTCCTTCCGGAGATTCTCTAAAAATTTTATCTTCAGCCGCTTTTTGTAAATTTTCTTTTCTTTGTTTTAGGTAGCCAGAACCAGCAGAAATTATAGAAGGGGCTTGCATAGTTGCTGCACCTATATCCGTAACGACATCTTGATACTGAGAAAAAAAAGGAGCATAATTTTTATAATATAGATTCATTATATATTCTTGATCTTCTTTTGTAGCCGCTTTAGATGCATACATTTCAGCAAGTTTTTCGCTAAAAAGTCCAGTAAGCATAGTACCACCACCGACTAATGCTGTCTTATATCCTACTCCGGTTGCACTAAACTTTCCCAATTTTCGTAACAATCCAGTTTCTTTAACAGCCTTAGAAGATAATTCCCCGCCCTTTGCTAATTTTGATTTTTTTAATCCTGTAACTCCTGCCCCGAATAAACCAGCTTCAACTATTTTTTCTTTATTATCTTCTACGAAGTTTTTATTATTTTCAGATAAATTGAAGGCAAATTGACCAGATGCTTTGTCTTCTTTATCTGAAGTATCCGTATAAGAAAAATCTTTATCTGTTTTAGGTTTAACAACCGAAGATTCCATCAATTCTTCGGGCCTTATATAATTAAGAACTTCCGGATTATCTCTTATTTTTTGGACAATATCACTATATTGAGGATTTTTAGGATCTAAAGAAGCAATTGCGCTCTCCACCTTTTCTTTCAAATATTCGGAAGAAGTTTTATCAATATCTGCATTAAGATATTGTTTTTGATCTTCTTTGATAGGTTCGTCCATATAGAATACTTAATCTATATGAGCCTTTTTAAGCTATTGATTCAAAAACAAATAAGGGTTTACTTCTAAAAATTTATCTTCTGCGGTTTGTATCTTTACTAAAGAATTTCTATATTCTGTTGTTTTTTCCAATATTTTTTGTACGATAATTGCGGGTAATTTTTCCACAAAAGAAAGCTTTTTAGATACGCTTAAATTTTCATAATCTAAGCTATTATTATTAAATCTTATGGTTTTTATATGCTTTGACGATTCTACTAAATAAGCATTTACGATTATATTTTTTAAAAACTCATCATTATTATCTTTTTCTTTCCTTTCAAACAAAAAGGGTTCAAATTTTATATCTTCTTCTATGGTAGGAATATAAAATTCAACATCTATTTCTATGGAATTTTTTGAATACGAAATAATTTCGGGCTCTGGGTGAGAATAATTTTTAAAATTATTTAAGATAATTTCAAGAAAATTTTCTTTTTCTTCGCTATCGAGTTTTATCGATTTCGATAATTGTTGTTTAATAAAAAAAGCTATGGAAGCTTTATCTATAATAGTAAAAGACTCTATGACAGATTTATCTTCAATACAGTTTTGTAAAATTATATCATAAAAACTTCTTGAAAAGGTAAATTTTAAATCTTCCAAATCAAAAACCGCTTGAATAAGATTTTTCTGTTGTTTTGCATTAAGTTCTTTAAATTTTACTGATCTTTTTAAAGAAGGAATCCACACATCAAACACAAAAAATTCTTCGGTAATTTCATCAAGAGCTTTCAGTGCATCATTAAAATCTAATACTGTTATATCTTCTGACATATATCTAATTACAATACTATTCCCCAAATTCATCCATTAATGCTTTTAAATCCATAGAATCTTTATTTAAAGGTGCGTTTATATTTTTTTCCATAGATTTAGTCTCTTCTTTAAAAAGAGAACAAAAAACTATTCTTTCAGAAATACTGAGAGAATCTACATATTTTGGATTGATATTTCTTGAAGCTAACACATAATATTCTTTATAAATTGATTTTAAATTAAAATTAAAAAGAAAATTTTGAATTTCTTGAAAAGAACCATTATAAAAATTAAATTTAAAATAATCTAATCTTTTTGCCCCAAAAATATTAATACCTAACATATTGTTAATAACATCTACTATTATTTTTTGAGTTTGGTTTTTTATAGTTAAGGGTAAAGATTGAAATAAAAGAGTTTTTTCTTCTTTTTTTAAAGATTTTAAATCTATAATTTTATTTTTTATTTTTATAGTTCTAATATATTCGACGATGGTAGATAATACTTGATCTTCTACGCTATTTTCTTCTTTTTTTAATAAAATAGATTCACTTTCTAGCGGGGGCCAATCCAAAGAAATGGTGATATTATCAAAGTTTAACTCTTTTTTATCGAATACTTTTATAGCAAGATCATATATATTTTTCATCACATGAGCAAGATTTAAAGAAACTCTTTCTTTCATGTCTCCGTCTTTTTCCGGATTAAATTCTAAAGCTATGTCATCCCCAACACTTACTATTCTTAATTTTATTAAAAAAAGAATATAATCTATTAGATTTATATCTAAAAAATCTTCTTTATTTTTTATACAATTTAATATTATATCTTTAAAAACCCTACAATATTCTATTATATTTTCTGTGTTTTTAAAAGGATAAAGACTGCTTATTTTAGATAAAATAAGTTGTTCTTTGGAATTTATTTCTCTATAAAAAATAGTTTTTTTGGAGAAAGGAAGATCTACTGAATATAAAAAATATTCCATTTTAATATCTTACTAAATAAAAGGCAAATGTCTATTTTGCTAATGTATTTTGCAAATAAGAACCATTTGTAGGATCTATTACAACATAATAGTCATATGCAAAAGATACATTAGAGTATTGTAAACCTTCGGTTTGATATCCGCTTCTAATCCCATTAATATTAGTAGGAACAGCATTAAAAAATCTAAAAATCTTCCTTACAACATTTCTTTTATTTGGTCCTACTTTAGCCAAATAAGATATATCTATTGTTGATTTTACGCTTTTTGTACTATTTAATCTCGAAACCATACCAAAATATCCTGCGGATATAATCCAAGGTCTTATTATAAAATCTAAAAAAGAACTATTAGTTTCATTAAAAGTTATTGATAAAGCTTTAAAATTTTCTCTGGATTTAGCAGTTGCGGGTGCTTGATATCCGCCATAATCCAATCCTTCGTTTGTTATAGTTACAGATTCATTAGGAACTGTAACTTCTCTAGCAAATACACATCCAATTAAATTTTCAGTATTTGTTTGATTTCTATTATCTATCAAAGTTTGGATTGCGTTTGGTAAAATACTCCAACCATTACTAACAAATCCAGTATCATAATTAAATAAATCGTTGAAATTATCTTTTAAAACTCCTACTGTGGAAAAATCTATAGTAACAAACCACTGGCTTTCTAATGCAATATTAGTGGGCCATGCGTCCAGTATACTAGCGTAATACTGATAGGGACTTTTTTGGTTTGTTGCCATTTAGAATACTTATTCTAAACAGAGCTATTACCCTTTAGGGAATTGCGGCGTTTGTCCAATATTGATAAGCAATGGTAGCTTGTGAAGTCACGATTGCACCATCTGTAGTTGTGTCTAATGTCCAGCTTCCGATGTTTTGGATATACGCACCGATCAGATTATAAGCTGCTATAGGAGCACCTAGCTTGTCCATAAGGGCTAGAGTTACGTTACCTAAACTACCCGCACCATAAGAACCAGTACTCGTAGCATCATCAAATATCGAACGTGACCAAACTTCAAGTTTATTACGAACTTGAAGATCTTGTCCGACTCTAAATGTTACTTGCCACGCATTACTTCCGGGATATTTTGCTGTTCCGGGGATATTAAAAGAAAGTCCCATGAAAGGAACACTGATATTAGCTATTTCTCTCGCAGGAAGAGTCGTAGAGGTTATATAAACTAAATCCGTTTCATCAAACGTAACTACTGGTGTTTCGATGCTGACAACACGAAACAGATTAGTACGAGCGAAGTCTTTGTTAATGGCATTCTGGAAGAAGCCTTGGATGTCTTGGTTTGCGAATAAGTTTGCCATATGTTTTAAATATTTATCTTTGTGTTAATCGATTGATTCATTAAAATGTACCTTGTGCGATAATTTCGTTGAAATCAACACCAGTTTGTGTTGCGATGAAGTCACAGAGGATGAATTCAGCGGTTCTTACTGGCTGGATGTAGATTGCCACATTAAGTTGATTGCTATCTACTACTGACGGAGGATTGTTACGACTATCGCAAACAATCTTGTAAGCGTAGAGACCATTGCTGTTTAAAGCTTTGTTGAAGATAGGTGTTAAGGTATTAACCAAACGAGTTTGTGTCGTATAGGTATTAGGCTCGAACACATAATATCTAAGAGCTTTCTTTGTAGCTTTTTCAAGAACTAAGAAGAGTCTTCTTACATTAATTCTATCGAAAGCGGATGGGAAGGTATAAAGGGTCTTTTGACCGAATACTACAATTCCTTCTCCGGAGAACACCGCAATCGGATTCTGGTTAATTTTATAGAGTAAATCTCTTTGTTTCTGTGATGGGCTGACTGCGACATCAAGAACGTTTGTAAGAGTTCCTCTACTGAATCCTGCTGGAGCATCCCAAGGATTTCCTGCTTGTGAAGCAGTGGCGATTAATCCAGCTACCCATGCGGAAGGAGGAACCCAAACATTTTTGTTTGACCAGACATCATTTACGAGCAACCAGTTAGCGTATGTAGTAGCATAGCTTGTGTTATTTGCTGTATAAAGGTTCTGGAGGGGCCAATAGATGCTTTTCGAGAAGTTGTATCCCGGAGTATTTGAAACCTTTGTATTAGCTCCTTGTACGAAGATATTACGAAGAGGATCAGCAATAAAGATGTGATCTTTTGTTGTTTGCTCGGCGAATGTTACAAACTGGGTAGCAATCTGTTGATATGCATTGTATGCAAGTCCTCCAACGATTCCACCCGTCTGTGATTGCAAGTTAGTTGTATCTACAGGGATAGTTTCATCGAAGATATATGGGCAGTTTACACCTCCGTTTGTTGAGCTATTTAATTGGAAGTATGTGTTAGCTCCTGCCCAGATTGATCCGAGACCAGCTTCACATGTTATGTCCAATGAGAGTCCTAAATCATCAACTTTCTGAAGAATTGTTTGAAGCTTTTGGGGAACGTTACCAACATCATCGGCGGTTTGGCTTGTACTAGCCGCATAAACACCCTCAGAGTAAAGATTCTTGGCAGCATTTGAAACTCTTACAGTTTTTGCTGTTGTTCCATCTGGATTTGTCCAGATGCCGGTTTGAGAGATATTGGGGTTAACTACAACCTTAATGTTACTAGAACCTTGATTAGCTACATTTTGTAAATTGAAGCTAACAGGGGCTCCACCAAGAGGGTTGTTTTGTGTTCTATTAGCATAGAGCGAACCAGTATAACCTTCGCTTACTCCTGCTGTAAGAACAACAGTGTTTTGAGCGTAAATTGAAGTTTGTACCTTAAACACCATAAGCGTTAAGCAATCATTGTAGAAGCTAGAACCAAAATTATAAGAAGTTGGATACTGTTCTATAATTTGTGAAATACTATTTCCACCAGCAGAGAAAGATTGTGTTAAGCTAAAGCTAAGACGGCTGGAAGGAACATCTACAAAAGTTTGATAATTTCCATTAAGAATCGTATTTGCTGCTTTGATTCCTGTAATGCTGTTAAAATCTGATGCAGGATTTGCACTAGAGTTGTCGGCAAGTCCGATGTAATATCCTCTGAAAAGATCATCAACCGTGTTTTTAGAGGAATTAAGTACGATTAAGCCGCCGAAGTTTTGAAGATCTCCGAAAGATCTGATATTAACAGCAGAATATGAAGTTCCCCATGTAACATTATTCTCTACAACCGATGTATATTGTGAATCAGTTAAGAGAATCGATGTAGGAGGAAGAATATTATACGCACTTGATGTGGCGTATGTCGCTCCGTCGGAAGAAATTGGATAAACCAATGCAGTATATTGGTTCGAGTATCCGTCTCCAGCACCAGATCCGTATGGCATTCTGGTTACTAAAAGATTAGCAGGAGAAGTATTTAACAGCTGTTTTGCAGACTGATAAAGATAACGCTCTGCTGAATTTGTAGGAGTTCCGAAGGTTTGTTCAAATTCGCTAACGCTTGATACATTAATAATTTGATTGGTTGGGCCTTGCGGAGCAAATCCTGTTACGAAAACATTCGTAGATCCAGAAATTTGTGAGATCTGTGAAAGATCTACTTCGTTTATTTGTACGCCGGGGGATGCAATGGTTAAAGTTGACATATTACTAGTATTATTTACCTTTCCTTGGTATCGATTTGATTAATATTTTTTTATTTGCTGAAAATAACAATATCTCATATAATTATATATATCATGAGCAAGTTCACAAAAATTATTCAAAACGCATTAGGACAATTAAATGAAGTAAACGCAGATGGCACAACCGCTTCTGGTCCTTATAACGGCGGAGTTCCCACCGCATCTGCCGCATCCGAAAAGTCCCCATCGGATGGAGTTACGGATCCAAACAATCCATTACATACAGCTTTTGAAAAAATTAAACAAAACCCAGAAAATCCGAATCTTTCAGATAACGAACATGCAGCTTTGAAAAGCCTTGCTACAAGCCTAGATTCTGTTAAAGATAAACCCGAGGAAGAAACACCAGAAGAGAAAAAAGAAGCAAATGCTTCTGGGGGTCAAGTTCAAAATACTATTGTTTCTGGCGCAGAAACATACCAATCGTCTACTCCCGGAGTTACTGGTTAATAAAAATAAATATTAAAAAATATGGGTAAAAAGCCCCGCTCCAAAAAGGAGTCCGCTAGAAAACAATCTGGCAGGATTCATCACGAAACGACACCAGCAATCGTACAAGCTGGAAAAACGGCAGATAATTCTCCATATGTTTTTCAGAGAGATAAGATTTCATTTGATTTAACAATCAAAAATCTTCCTTGGACAGAAAAACAGAAAGAAATTATCGCAACCTTTTTAGATAAAAAAACCAAAGTTCTTTTACTCAAAGGACCGGCGGGTACTTCAAAAACAACACTTGCCATGTATTGTGGGTTGACTCTTCTTAATATGAGAAGGATTTCTGATATGGTTTTAGTAAGATCTGCGGTTGAATCTTCCGATTCAAAGCTTGGGTTTTTGCCCGGAACCTTAGACGAAAAAATTGCAGTTTATCTTACACCATTCCATGATAAGTTTGAAGAACTTCTCTGTAAGGCTCAATTAGATAGACTACAGAAAGACAATAGATTAACCATCTGCCCAATTAACTTTGCTAGAGGTCTTCACTTTTCCGCCAAATTCGTTTGTGCTGATGAAGTTCAGAACTTTTCTAGAAAAGAAATCCACACTCTTATGAGTCGTATCGGAGAATTCTCCAAAGTATTTCTCTGTGGAGATCCGGAACAATCCGATTTGCCACATGGTAAGTCGGGATTTAACGCAGTATTTGATTTATTCAATAACGAAGAATCGAGAGCACAAGGAATATTCTGCATGGAATTAGGAGAAGAAGATATTGTTCGTTCCGAACTTTGTAGGTTTATTACCCACAAGTTCAAAGAACTTCAACTCCTTAAACAACAAGAAGAAGCCAATAAGCATCAACATCAAAAAGAAAACAAACATATAGAATGTAATATGAATTGTTCTGATCCGGATAAAAATAGTTGGAAACCTTCAAATACTAAGTAAGTAACTATCAGATGAATAATGTATCATACACACAAGTAGATAACAGACCAATATCCTGCACTTTTTGCGGTGCTCATGTAACTGGTCAAGTAACTCAAGTAACAAATCCAGCTACAAAAACAACAGAGTCTATTTGTAGATGGGTTTGTGGCAGATGCGGTAATTTAGTAAAAGTAGGAAAAGTTTCTTAAAAATGGATTTAAATAAAACATTAGACGAAACTATAGAAGAAGCATACGATGGTGCTGCTTGGAATAATCGTCGATATGGAGCTTATAGTGAGCCTCCCCGAAAAGATTATATGCCAATCAGTTCTAGCGATGGGTATTCTTTTCCTTATCAGAGGGGAGTTCCTCCAATCTCTCCTCCTACTGGACCCGAAGTCCAAAATACTCCAGAAATTCCTTGGCCCCTCCAAACAGTAACTGATGATTTTTCTGATAGTTTCGTTTATCTTGTTTCCGCTTTAAAGAAAATGGAAGCATGTTTAAGAATGAATCCCGTTCTTAAAAAAGCACAAAAACATAAACTTAAACAATTTATAAAATATACTAAAGGAGCTTTGGCTAGAATCCAAACTGTGGGTTCTCAGATAGTTCATGTAACAAATCTCGCAGGAGAACTTCCTCCACAAAATCCGGGTCACCCCGGAAACCCAATAAATACAGCTAATAAAAATTATCTAAGATAATCATTGCGTTACTGGAAATAGTGTAGTACTATTCCCTTGTTATGAAAAAACAATTACTAGTACTTATTAAGTCAACTGCTGTCGTTCTCTTTGTATCGACGTTAATTTCTCTGTCGGTATGGATGTTTAAGGGAAATTTTATTGCTGCATTTCTACTCGCAGTAGCATTCCAATATGTTCTTTTTAGTTTTGTAGGAGGAATAATAAACAATTATCTCGTTCAGCAGACAAGACAAAAAGAACTAGATAAACTTGAACAACTTTCTTCTATTCTAGAATGTGCTTCTTGTAAGAAGCCGAATGTTATAACCTTTATTCCCGACGAAAAGGAACGAGTAGAGTTTGTATGCGAGAGTTGTGCTAAGAAAAATGTAGTGAATATTGTATTCAGTGTTGCAGGAGTTACTGAACCTATCATTATGAATAATACCAACATTCCCGCAGCAACAATCTCAAATGGATAAAATTATGAACAAAACAAAAACAGCAAAAAATAATAGCGATTATCTGAACTGGTGGGATAAAACACATCAAGAAGCTTCTACGCTTGCTCGTTGGATGGCAATGTTTGAAGCTGTTAATCTGGTAGCAGATAAAGCAGAAGAGAAAAACATTTCCCCCGAAGATATTGTTTATAAACCCAAAGCTATTCAAGATTATATCGAAAAAACCCAAGATATTATTCTAAGAAAGCTACTTGAGCAGGAATATAAAATTGAAATTTGTTATTCCGAAGAACCTTCTAATCTAGAAATGCAAATTTTTTAATATCCTCCGTAAATATTGGTATTATCACAAGGATTTTCAACTGCATAATCAAAATCATTCAACGATGCTTGGTTTGCTTTAATTGTATCATCCAAAGGATTATTACCCATATTAGGAGGAGCGTCGGGCGCATAACTTGCGTCATAACGCTTACCTTTGAAAAACCAAACATAATGACCACCGAGAGGATTGCCTTGAAATTCATCTATTACTTCCGTAAACTGATATACAGTCGCACCACGCTTCGGATAATTCAATCGATCCAAACCATATTCTGACAATTGTATTACATCTCCTGTTTTTGGTTCTGACCCAGCACCAAAAATAGCAGTGTATAAGGTAGGATGAATAACTCCAGCTATATCACTGTCTGCTACAATACCAAACTTTGAAAGAAGTAAACTGTCATTATTTAAATTTAAAAGAACAATCATAGGTTGTGCTGGTAAAAATCCAGCATCTGGTTGTTCACCGTATAAAAAATAAGAAGAAGATAAACTCGTATTTAAAGAATAGTAATTTATATCTTGACCATAAATGTTAATCTGTTCTAACCACCAATTTGAAAAATTAGTTCTTTCATTTTGATTTACGCTTTTATTTAAAAATCTTAAAGTTTCCATTTTATTTTATTTTTTCCTTGAGATAAAAAAACTTCCTTCTCTTTCTTCATTTTCTTCTGGCTCTTCTTCAGAAGGCACATAATGAATTGTTATTCCCGTCTGCTTTATTGCTTTAGAATAAGGCTCATCCGGAGTATGGGTTAAACCATAAGTTTTTATTATTCCACTAGGAGAAAGCGCATCAATATTACTTAAACTCCATCTTCCTACTAAATTATTTTTAACAAGTCTATCTATAACAGGGTGATCTTTTTTACCTTTATATCCGTACCTATTAGCAACTTGGTTTTGATGTTTTCTTGCGGGGGATCTAAAAAGATTGTGGTGATGAACCCTGCTGTTTTCTGTTGGCTTTGCAACATTGAAATAGTTCTTAAAGTTTTCCATGTATATATTACTTACAAACAAAAAAGCCCTCCGAAGAGGGCTTTTTCTTATTAATTTTATTTTATATCTTACTGCTCGAAGAGCGGAGTATTGTTAGCCTTTACGCCACCAACGTTGTTGTTCTTCTTCTGGAGGGATTCGCCCTTATTGGTGTGGGGTTCCCATTTACCAGTAGGCTTTACGCCCTTTGTTACTTCTGCCTTTTTACCGGATGGCTTCTTGGTAACTGTTGTTCCTTTTACTGCTTGGTTGCTATGCTGTGTAAGATCTTCGGAAGGATGGAATTCTTCGATATCTGTGGCTTCTTCAGCTACAGGAACTTCTTCGCCTTCATCTTCAAAATCAAAGCCATCGCCTTCTTCTTCTTCTTCGCCGAGTTCACCAGCTTCGTGGCTGGCTAATCTTTCTAAAGCTTCTACAGCGGATTTAAGATGATCTAATACGGTATGGAGGCTTTCTTCTTCCTCGCCTTCCTCTTCTTCAGACTCTTCTTCGTCACCGAAGCCATCAGTTTCGTCTTGATCTTCAACAGAGGTATTAAAGTCAAAGCTTTCTCCGTCTTCAGATCCCTCGAAACCATCTTCCATTCCGCCCATATCTTCTTCGGAGAGGATTTTGTTAAAGAGAAGATCAAAAGGATTCTTTACGCTCTCTAACTTACTTGGGAGTGATTCTGACTCAACTTCTGAGTGAGGTCCCTTTACAGGCTCTTCAACTTCGCCTTTAACATTCTTTTTGGGATCGTAAGAGGCAGCTGGCTTTTTGTTCTTTTCACTCTCGTCATTACCGAAGGGTTTGTCGTTTACTAATTTCTTAGTTTCGTCGGCAATTCCGCTGGAGGTAAAGTTTGAGGCTTTATCTTCGTTTAATACATTGAGGTATGATTTCATTAGTGACATATGCTTGTAAAAATATTTATCTTAGTTTTGTACAAATTCAACATTATTTTTTCTTTACGGCTTTTGAAGTGATTTTTTTCCCATACTTCTTAGCACCTTTTTTAATTCCCTTTATGATCTTTTCTTTTTTTTCCTTGCTGAAATGTTTTCCAGTTTTTTTCTCAAGAGCGTTTTCAACAGCCCAAGGATTTACACTTTTTTTTGCTTCTTGCATTAGTACTCGATTATAGCAATCGGATAAAGACTCTTCATAGCCTCCATAATCTTCGTCAGTTCCATATCCAGCGGATGAAAGAGTGTCGGCATCAGCTTCAACATCGCTCATATCATAGGGCTCATCCCTATCTTCATCTTCTTCGTCAGAATACTCATCATCTTCTTCCGAATACTCATCATCTTCTTTTACCATTACTGAAGTGCTTTCTCCTAACTCTTCTTCATATTGATCAGCAGCTACATCTCCCTTTGCTGTAATTTCATCATTAAGTTCCGAAATTCTTTGTTTTGCGAAATTTAAAATATCTTGAATTGCTGATTCACAATCTTCATTATCTTCTAAAGATTCATCGTTAAAAATAGAATGATCTGCCATTATTTCTTGTGCTAATCTTTCAGCAGCTTCATATTTTTCAGTATCATCTGAATCAACAGAACCTATAACATCTTCTTCGTTTTCGTAACGATCTTGTTCGTGGGGAGGAAATCCTTCTCTCGGATCTTGTCTAGACATATCGTCTAATTCATTTTCTTTTAAGAAAACTTGTTCATATGCTTCGGTTAAACTTCTTAAGTCTCTATTATTCATGTAATATTATTTACTCTTAAGCTATGCGTTTTCTAAAATATATTTAACTTCCTTACTCATATCGAGAGTAGGAATTAGTTCGTAACCGTGTGCTCCGGTTACCCATACGATATGAGGTGGCTCTACTTCAAATCCAGTATTCTTTTCAATCATATGTTTATATAACCAAAGCTGAAGACTATATTTTACAAGCTCGCATTCATCCAGATATTCAAAAGGAGCGAGAAGTTTATTACCATATTCGCTGGATTTCCCTATTTTTTTATTTGTTTTATAATCAAAGATTGCAAGCTTTTTGGTATTTCTGTTATATGAAAGATTATCAATAGTTCCACATACACTCGCTTCTTTATCTCCGATAACAAATTCGGTTTTTAAGAGAATATAATCTTTTTTCCACCATTCATGAAATTGTAAAAAATTCTTAACAAGCAGTGCAATTTCGTTGTAGTAACCATTAATGAAAATATCTTCTCCCCGCTCAAAAAGAAAATTCTTAATAGCTTCTTGATCGACTTGGATTTGTCTACGCTGAAGATAGTTTTCTGCGAACAAATGAAACTCTGATCCTTTGTGTGTCGAATAATCTCGTTTAAAATCCCATTCTTTTAGAACAGCTTCTTTAAGAATTCCCCGCTTTTTGGCAACTCGTTCTGCAATCTTATCTGATTCAAAAGGCTTCTCATATTTCTTGAGAAGTTTTGTAACAGAATACTTTGCAGTTTCATTTCCTATTTTATAGGAATGATTTTTTGCAAGAAATCTTACATTAGAAAAGCTATCTTCCAGTTTTATGAAGTCTTCTAAATTCATCTTCCAAATCCAATTACACGATCATGTTCGACTTTCTTTTCATAGAAGTCAACCTTAGTTTTAAGATTATAAATATCAGCAAGAGACATATCACCCTTAATCTCTTCCTCGATAATTTCTGCTGGATAATTAAGAGACTCCGCAAGAGAGATCGCATCTTCTTTGCAAAGAAGACCAAACTCATAATCAACTTGGAGTCTACCTTTTCTACGGAGAGCCTCGTCGATGTCCTGTTTGGAGCAATTATATGTAAGGACGATAGCCGTTTTCATAATATCGCTCATGATACCATCAGAAAGATTAAGGAGTGAAGAAACCGAACAAGAACTTCCACCACCTTCACGCTTAAGAATTGCTTTTTCAGCATCTTCCAAAACAAGAACTGAATTAGGTTTCTTCAGAAGAACCGAAAGGCTATTGGGATCTGTAGTAAAATATTCCAACATATTTGTGGGAATGTAGATAAAATCACGATTGATTTTTCCCGCCAAATATTTGATATAAGTTGTTTTTCCGGTTCCGGGCGAACCGTGGAACATATACAAACCACTTGCTTTTTCTGTAAGTCTTTGCGTAACAGTATCATGAATTTCTTTAAACTTTTTACCATAGTTTAATTCTAGATTCATGTTTTCATGAGTTTCTAACTTAATAGGTTCAAAGTCATATTCGTTATATTGATTTTTAATAAAAATATGAACTTTACCCTTCGTGTCCTTTACGATAAAATCCTTGAAGTCTTCGATAGGAAATTTTTGTACGTTAGAAGGAGCCGCAAAAGTAATGGAAAAAGTTTTATTATCCGGAATAACCTTTTCTTTAGAATCTTCTTCTTCCTTCATAACCATAGGAATATGAGCAAAACTCGAATTACTGAATAAGTTTTCGTTCTCATCGGGAGCATTATTCATGGAAATCCGAACATAAATGTTTTTATAGGAAAACCAAAAAGTTCCTCCCCGAAGACCTTTATATGTATCTTCGATCATAGGAACTACCTTTCCCACAGAAGTATACGATAAAAGCTTACCATGCTTAATCATAAAAGGAAAAACCTCTCCCCTAAAATCTTCATCAGAATAAAAAAAACTAGGTGCATAACCATGTTTTTTCTCTATATATCTTCTAATAGGGAATTCGTTGTCATTGGTTAGATTAAAGAAAGGATCTTGGTTTCCTTCAATTTCAATCGATTCCACACGGGATTTGGGGATTTCAAACATAAAAAACACTATAAGGTGGTATTGAAAATATGCAACTTTTTTTTCATAAAAGAGTAATATGGGCTTTACAAGTATCTAATTTAGATTATAAATATTATGTATGGAAAAATTAGGTAAAATTAAAATCAAAAAACTTTATAATCGGTGTTTGAGCCTAGTTAAGAGAAAGCCAGCAGAGTTTTTTCTATTCAAAAGAATGAGAGGAGCGCACGGATATTGCAACTGGACAGATATAGAGTTAAATCCTAGTGGAGAACTTTTATCTACAGCTTATCATGAATGTATACATTATATTGAACCCAAATGGTGTGAAACGCAAGTTCTTTATGCAGAATCGAGAATGAGGAACATAGTTACATACTTGGATCATGCTCGATTCCTAAAATACATAAGCTCAAAGCTTTATAAATCTGAACTCCAAAGACATTTTTCTTCTAGGGTGAAAAGAAAAAAAAGAACTTCAAAAAAATAAAAACAAAAGAGTTGCAAAGGTCCGCCAAACCAAATAAAATTTGGTAAATACGAATACCAATTTTATGAGCAAAAACAAACCCAAAGTCAAAATTTTCGATGAAGTAATTCCCCTCAAGCCAAACCACTATCCTTGGACAAAAGATTTCATTTTGGCAATGCACAATGGATTCTGGACAGATGCAGAATTCAATTTTCAAAGTGATTTGCAGGACTTTAAAGTAAAACTCAATGATGTTGAAAAAGAAATCATTGTTCGTTCACTTTCCACAATTGGTCAGCTTGAAATTTCTGTTAAGAAGTTCTGGGCAAAGCTTGGAGACAATCTTCCTCATCCTTCTTTGAATGATTTGGGATATGTCATGGCAAATATTGAAGTCATTCATGGAGACGCATATTCCCGTCTTCTTGAAGTTCTTGGTATTGAGGATTCTTTCGATAGGATTTTAGAAGAGCCAATCATTAAGGGTCGTGTAAACTATCTCCGCAAACATCTTCGTAAATTCCACGATGACAACAAGAAGCAATTTGTCTATTCATTGATTCTCTTCACTTTGTTTGTTGAAAACATTGCACTGTTTTCTCAGTTCTATACCATTAACTATTTCGGTAAGTTCAAGAATCTTCTCAAGGATACCAACAAGCAAGTCGAATATACTTCAAGAGAAGAAGACCTTCATGCAAAGGTTGGTATGAAGATTGTTAATGTTATTCGTAAAGAATATCCAGAACTCTTCGACGATGAGCTTGAAAATAAAATTCTAACAGAAGCTAAGGAAGCCATCGAACATGAATGCAAAATCATCGAATGGATTGTTAATGGTTATGTCAGCGACAATCTGAATTCTCCTCTTCTCAAGGAGTTTATCAAGAATCGCATGAACGAAGCATTAAAGGAAATTGGTTTCAAAAAGATTTTTGATATTGATAAGGAAGCAATCAAGAAAACCGTTTGGTTTGATGAGCAACTTCTCGCAAACGGAAAGACTGATTTTTTCCACGGAAGACCAACAGAATATTCTAAAAATTCTCAATCGTTTGATGAAAGTGATTTATTCTGATATAAATATTAAATATGAATAAAGATCAACAGTTTTTAGCCGAAGCTTATGAACAAATTTTAAATGAAAATGCTTCCGGTATACAAAACATTGTAGCTGGATTAGGAGATACTGCAAGAGCAGGTGCTCTTAAAAGATCTGCTTTACTCGCTTCGCAAGGTCGATACCCAGAAGCTGAAGGAATAATTCGACAGTATGTAAAAGATCCTGCTAAATTTAAAATAGTAGCAGATGCGATGAAAGATAAATTAAAACCAATTCCTAATGCTACGTCTTCTAAACTAGAAGCCAACCTACAATATTCGGAGTGGTTGGATAAACAATGGATTCCTTGGGTTGAAAAGTATGTTTAAATTTTGATTGCTATTCTTCAATAATTTGATAAGATATAGAAATCAAATTTATGAGTAACAACACGCAGAATTCCGACAAATATTATTGGCTCAACAAAGATTCCCGAAAGTTCTTGGAGGGTGGTTATCTCGAAGAAGGAATCACACCAGAACAAAGAGTTAGACAGATCGCAGACAATGCGGAAAAGATTTTAGGAATCAAAGGATTTGCTGACAAATTTGAAGACTATGTTTCCAAAGGCTATTACTCGCTGAGTACACCCGTCTGGACAAACTTCGGAAACAAGAGGGGCTATCCAGTTTCTTGCTTCGGTTCATATTGTGAGGATCGGATGGAATCAATTCTCACCAAAGTTGCTGAAGTTGGAACCATGTCAAAAATGGGTGGAGGAACTTCTGGGTATTTCGGTGATCTCCGGGAAAGAGGAGCAAAGATTTCCACCGGAGGTGAGTCTAGCGGTCCCGTACATTTCATGGAACTTTTCAGTACTGTTGCTGATGTGATTTCTCAAGGATCTGCCCGTAGAGGATCGTTTGCTGCATATCTTCCGGTTGAACACCCCGACATCGAAGAGTTCTTGCAGATTCGTTCCATCGGTCATCCCATCCAAAACATGAGCATCGGTGTTACTATCACCGATCAATGGATGCAAGAAATGACAGATGGTGATAAGGCAAAAAGAAAAATCTGGGCAGCAATTATCAAGAAAAGATTTGAAACTGGCTATCCATATATTCAGTTTACAGACACCGTAAACAACAATGCTCCCAAAGTATACAAAGATAAGGGACTAAAGATTAACAACTCAAATCTTTGCTCCGAAATTGAACTTTCAAATGGTGCAGATGAATCTTTTGTTTGTGTTCTTTCTTCGATCAACCTCCTTCATTGGGATCAAATCAAGGAAACGGATGCTGTTGAGACGATGGTTTATTTCCTCGATGCAGTGAACGAAGAATTTATCAGAAAGACAGAGGGAGTAAAATTCATGGAAGCTCCTCATAAGTTTGCGAAGAACCAAAGAGCATTAGGTCTTGGCGTTCTTGGATGGCATTCCTATCTTCAGTCCAATATGATTGGATTTGAATCCATGCAAGCAAAGATGCTTAACAACTCCATCTTCAAAACTATTCGTGAAAGAGCAGATAAGGCTACGGAAGAACTTGCAAAGATTCTGGGAGAACCCGAACTACTCAAGGGGTATGGACGTAGGAATGTAACAACTCTTGCAGTTGCTCCTACCACATCTTCATCGTTCATTCTCGGTCAAGTTAGTCAGTCAATCGAGCCACTCAATAGCAACTACTTTGTCAATAAACTTGCAAAGGGAAATTTTACCTACAAGAATCCTTATCTCAAGAAACTTCTCAAAGAGAAGGGAAAACATGACGAGGAGACTTGGAAGAGCATCTTGGTCAAGGGCGGAAGTGTTCAGCATTTAGATTTTCTTACCCAAGAAGAAAAGGATGTTTTCAAGACTTTCGGAGAACTTTCACAAAAGGAAATCGTAATTCAAGCATCTGCTAGACAGAAGTATATTGATCAGTCTCAGTCTTTGAATATCATGGTTCCTCCATCAACTCCTGCAAAGGATGTCAGTACTCTTCTTATCGAAGGCTGGAAGATGGGAGTGAAAACTTTCTATTATCAAAGATCTAGCTCACCAAGCCAAGAACTTTCAAGGAATATTTTAAGTTGCAAATCCTGCGAAGCATAATTACTCTTTTATTCTTAGCTTTGATATGTAAAGCAGATGATATAACATCTGCAAACATTCACAGCAAAGATAAAACTGAAATTATAAACGACGATATTAAAAATAAATACCATTTAAAATTATCATCTAACAGCATTTTAACAGGAGATTTTGTAAAAGATTTTAATTTTTTTAAAAACGTTGACTTGTACAGAACATATACTAAAATATCTATTGAGTTCTAAAAAAAATATGTTAGTTTATATAAATGGGTAGTTCGCATAGCGGCAATTGCAGGAGACTGTAAATCTCCCGTCTTAAGTGACATCGGTGGTTCGAGTCCACCACTGCCCACCATTTTAATGATGAAAAAATGCTTTGAATGTAATTGTCCGAATGATTTACACGAACATCATGTAGTTCCGAAATCATTAGGAGGAACTAAAACAATTCCTTTGTGTGTTATTTGTCACGGCAAAGTTCATGGTAAAGATTTTTTAAATATGAGAAGATTATCTTTAATTGGATTAAAGAAAGCAAAGAAAAGCGGAATAAAATTAGGTAGAAAAAAAGGAACTCATGAAGATCTTATTAAAAAACACGCAGACGTAGTTTTAAATTTAATGGATGGTTATTCTTTAAGAAATACAGCAAAGCATCTTAATAAAGCATTTTCAACTGTCCAGAGAGTAAGGAAAAAAATGAAAGAACTTAAAATAATATGAACATAAAATACAAACTAAAGCAAGTTTATCCAAAAGTATTCTTGGTAACTATGGATAATTCTTATGATCTCGCAATGACTTTTTGTAGGGTTCAAGAATTTTATGAATCTCCTTATAAGGAAATTCGAGGAAAGTATTTCACAATGGCTGAATTTCAGCGACTTTATACAATGCGAAGGGGATCGGATTGTTTTACCTATCCTGCGGATTGGGCGGGATTTAATGTTCCGAGCAAAATACTTCTAGACTGTTATGGTTATTTTAGTAACTTCCAAGATTTAAATCAATATGATGAAGTAATGCAGGAAATTTACGAAGAAATATCTCCTAACGAAAAGTTTTATATCATAGGCTCCCAAACAGGAAATCAAACGACAATTGATCATGAAGTGGCTCATGCCTTTTATTATCTATATCCTGCTTATAAAAAAGAAGCGAATAAGATCATTAAACAATTACCAAAGCGTTTAGAAAAGAAAATAACAGATTGGTTGATTGAAATTGGTTATACAAATAAAGTTATTAAGGATGAGATTCAAGCATATCTCTCATCCGAAAGGCTATCTTCGGATGTAGTAGATACCACTGCCAATGAAGAAAAAAAACTCTGCGAAGTGGAAAAAAAACTAAAAATTCTTGTGGAAAAGTATAAAAAAATGGATTAAATTTTATTAAGTATTGTATGTGGAGAACTCTGATAATATCATCAAATGGAGCGGTTTTTTCACAAGCGAAGATGCAGCGCAAGAGCATTTAGCACAAAAAATTTTGATAATTTCCAAAGCTAAACTTATAGTAAGTTCTAAGAAAGAATTTCAACTTAAAAGATCTCGTGATTTATTGTTATTTAAGTTTACAGTAATAACTGCGGATAAGTAATTTATACCATGACAAATAAAGATTATTCAAAAATTGCTGATATGTATCAGCTTATTCGTGAAAACGAAGAGCCTTTGAGAAGAATTCCTTTCGAGACAACAGAAGGATCGTTTTCTCCTAAAAGGCTTGCAACACCAGATACTCCCGAAGAAAGAGAAAGTTTACAAAATATCATAAACGCTCTTGATTTGCCTGTAGATTGGGAAGAAGATGAGCTTTTAGATCTTCTCCGCAGCAATGGATTTGCATGGGGCAGAGGCGGCAGAAGAACAGCAGAAGCTAAAAGAGAAGAACAAAAAGATTAGTCCATTAAGCCGCCAAATAATTCTCTAGCTTTTTTACCACTGCTATCTGAAATAGGTCTGGGGGATGTAAACTGTTTTATATATTTTATAACATCTGGTGTTATATTATAATATTTTTGTAAAGCAAAAATTTTATTAAAATTTAATTCATTCAAATTAAATGATAAATTTTCTATAGGAATTAACGCACTTGTTTGATGTGGAATGATTATCACAACGTATTTTTTATTGTCTTCCGGTATGTTTATTATGGATAACATTATCCAAAGAATTATTTCTGAATCTTTCTCATCTCTATATAGATCTTTATATAGTGAACAAGATATTTTTGCATCTAATATATCAAATTTTTTAGTAACTGTTTGATATTTTTTTAATTCAACAGTAATTTTATTATTCTTAAGAGTTTTTTCTATATCTTTTTTTAATTCTATAAAAATTTCTTCTTTTGCTTGTCGAATAATTTCTGTATTTTGTTGATCGGTTTCCGAATTTTCCCACATTAGTTCTTTAATAGCATCTTCGGTTAGCTTTATATCTTGTGCGTTCATAATATATATTTAATCCATCAATCCTCCGAATAGTTCTCTTGCTTTTTTGTTTGATGAATCTGTTATGGGTTTAGCTTTTGTTAATTTTTCTAAATAAGAATCTATATTTTCTGGTGCTTTTCCGCTAGTCATTTTTTTTATAATTTCTCCTAGTTTACCATAATCATAATCTCCCACGTTTGATAAACCACTAACATCTTTTTCAACTGCGTTTTGAAAAATCTTTTCATTTATATCACTGAAAGTAAAAGATTTATTTTTTATTTCATAAATAAAAGCATACCAATTTAGAAAAACAACAAGAAATTTTGTTCCAAAACTTTTATTAATAATTTCTCCTAACATAATTCTTATAGTTTTTTGTAAAATTGGAGTATCTTCTGATTTCTTTTCAAGAAAAAAATCTATTAATAAATTTTCAACTTTTATATTACTCATGAATCTAGGAAGAGTTTCGCTTCTTTGAGCTAACGCTTCCATATTACTTTCTACACGAATTAAAAAATCTTTCGTCCAATCGTTATTAGTATAGTCTTCGTATTCACCATAAGTTTTCATGAATTCAACTGCTCTTTTAGTGAAATGTAAATTGGTACTCATATCAATCCATCAATCCTCCGAATAGTTCTCTTGCTTTTTTATTTGATGAATCTGCTACGGGTTTTGGTTGTATAAATTTCGCTAAATAGTTTCTTATAGTCCACCACCCATCTCGCTTGTCGTTTACCTTCATCATATTTTCCAATTCTTTTAAATTAATTTTTTTTAAATCATTCATATCAAAATGTTTACATAAAATAGGTTCATAAACATAACAAGACCCATTTATATCTAATCTTAATACAAGTCCCTCATTATTAATATTTGATGAAACATGCAAAATTGTAGGAATTTTATTTCCTTCTAAAGAAAATAAATCTATTATTCCAAAATGTTTAGAATCTTTTTTTGCCATTAAGTGATAAAAAAATTCACCCGAGAACATTTTATTCATAACATGTAATATAAAATCCTCCAAAGATTCTTCTACATCTAAAGATTTATACCAATCAATAAATCTGTCTGTTATTTCTAAATTCCCTATTGTTTTCATATTAGTCCATTAATCCTCCGAATAGTTCTCTTGCTTTTTTATTTGATGCATCAGTAATTGGTCTCAAAGTAATAAGGGGAATTAAATAATTCTCTATAGCTGTGGTGTTATGTAAAATATTATTTTTATTAAAATAATTAAAATTTATATCTTCTAAAGAAAAAATTTTATTTTTAATTGGGTAATATTTTAAAAAAGTTTTAGTATCATATCCCATGTCTATTCCTAACATTTTTTGAGAATCGTTTTGATTAGGAATGGGATAATAATAAGAACCCATATCATATTTTCTATCTGTTTCAAATATTCCTACCATACCAAATTCATCAATAATTAATTCATTTACTTTTTTAACTTTAGATTTAAATATAACATTAACTTTATAATCAGTCCAATTTTCTAAAATATTATCCATTAACTCAATAAATCTTTCTAAATTAGATTTTTTTTGTTCTAATAACCACTCATTCCAAGGGTTTGAATTCCAATCTACTTTTATTCTTTTTCCTTGTCCGGGATTAATGATATAATCATATCGTTCAATTGCTTTTTCTGTAAGTTTTACATCTTCTGGTTTCATATTAGTCCATTAAACCTCCGAATAGTTTTCTTGCTTTTTTAGTAGATGCATCAGCAACTGGTCTAGGCTTTATTAATTTTTTAATATATTCTATTGGTTTGGAATTTTGTATTGATGTTGACCAATCAATATTATTATGAATCAAATCTATATTTAAATCTTCAAATTTAAAAAATTTATTTTCTATAGCAGATGCCCACCCCATATTCCCTACCTCAAACACTATAAATCTTATACCATGACATTCTGCTATACCTATGAATATGTTATAATAACTATCACCATATTTATGATAGTCAACCATTAGATTTTCTATATTCAATGTTTTTGTTGATACCTCTAATTCGGGATATAACATTTTAATACGATGAATTGCGTCTCCGTGAAAATTTATAAAATATGCCTCTTTTTTGTGTTTTATATAAGCATCAATATCTTCATCATTCCATAATTTGTTTTTACCCTTAGGTCTACCATTAAGGCTTTTATATCGTTGAATCATCCTATCTGTAAATTGTACATCTTCTGGTTTCATATTAGTCCATTAAACCTCCGAATAGTTTTCTTGCTTTTTTAGTAGATGCATCAGCAACTGGTCTAGATTTCGCTAATTTTTCTATATACCAACGATTTTCTGCATCAAATGGATTTGAAAAATCTTTACTATCTATTTTAATATCATTAATAGTTAAAATTTTATTTAATATTGGGTATACAGCGGATGACGAATCTGTTCCATCTAAACTTAATATTAAATGAAATATATATTCTTTTTTTTCTTTTGTATTATTTACGATACCCCAACATACAGAAAACTTCACACTCGCATAGTTAGCTATTCCTGTATCAATTATTAAATCTTTCAAAAAAACTGGTTCACGAAAAAAATAACCGCTTTGGCTAGTTTTTTCATATTCTAGCCATTTTAAAACTTTTTCTAATCTAGAGGACTTAATAGTATCGACTATATTTTTATAGCTGCTTGTGTTTTCTTCGACATCCGGAAAAAGTGCTTTAATCTCTTCCTTTTCTCTTTTACTGATTATTATGTCTTCTATATTCATTTATTAAAATATTTATTGTTTTTGAAACCAAAAGATATAAATATCTGTGTATGTTCTTAAGATATTCAGATAAAGACCTTTCCAATATATATTCTTCGCAAGTCAGAAATTTTGGTATTATTGAAGAACAGGAAGATTTTATCAACGACCCGAATTCTAAAGAGTCTATACAAAGTAGAAATAAAGTAAAAGCTGTAGATCTTACAAAAGAAGAATTTCAGCCCGTTAGAATAAGATTAGAAAAAGCAAAAGAAATAGTAAGAAAAAAAGATTTCTTGATTTGGTATCAATTAAAAAGTCTTAGACTTGTCCCTACAATCGACACTGAAAGATGTCCAACGATGCAAGTTGATAGATTCGGAAATATCTTTGTAAATATAATTTTTATGATGCAGGATCTTGATTTGGAATCAACTGCATTCGTGCTTGCACACGAAGCATTGCACATAATGAACTTTACATTTAAGAGAAAATCTGGGAGAGATCATGATCTTTGGAACAGAGCAACTGACTATGCTATGAATAAATCTCTTTTAATAAGCGGGTTTAAAGCTCCTATACCCCCAGAAGGAACCGCTTATTGTGTACCAACAAAAAAAGGAGATAAGTGGTTTGTAATTCATCCTTTTCTTGGGTGGGAGTTTGATATAACAACTAAAAGAGCCGAAGGAATTTACGACGAACTCGAAAAAAGAATGCCACCCGAACAACCAACACCTCCCCAACCGCCAGATAATAATCCTCCTCCACCAGATGAGGAAATTGAAGTTGGTAATGTAATTAAAGATAAAAAAACCGGAAAGTATTATATAGTAACAAAAGTAGACTATAATACCGGAGAAATTGAAACTGGTCCAGAAATATCCAAGAAAGAGGCTGCAAAACGAGCACCCGAAAGACCGATGATTTATTAATATATCATGAAACTTAAAATATCAGACGTTAAAAAAATATATAAAGCACCGGAAGGCGGAGGAACACCGCCTCCTCCGGGCGGAAAACCCCCTAAAAATCCCAAAAATACTGAGGATCTCCGTGATCCAGATCTTCCGCCTCCCCCTCCTCCCAAGCCACCAAAAACGCCACCAGAAGAGGGACAACCCGAACAATCCCCCGAAGACGAAGAAAACCCCACAGAACAGCCAGATGAAGGCAAGGATGGACAGCCGTCTGATAATAAGCCCGAAAATCAAGATAAAGACGAAAGTGATGAAGAGGGAGAAGACGAAATCGAAGGTACTGATGGTATCCCTTCAGAACCTACCGATCAAGATGGACGCACAAGAGAAGAAATTCTTGAAATTTTAAATAAAGGTTCTTTTGATGATGAACTTGATGACGATCAAGAAAGACCAGAAGTTCTTGAAGTTCCTAGTGATGATGAGCTTTATAAACCCAGAGATATGGATCAAAAAGCCTTGGATCTCATGGAAAGAAAAAAAGCAGAGGGAAAGGAACTCAAAAGAAGACAGGAACAAGAACAAGAAAAACAGCTAGGAGGAACCCAATCCGGTACATCTGGTGAACAAGGTTTAGAAGATGTGGAAGTTTATACTCCTTGGCAATCAATATTGAGAAAATTCTTGACTCCTTCTACTAAAAAAGAACCTACCTATATGAGACCAGATAAAAGACTTTTCCATAGAGGAATTGTCATGTCAACAAGTAGAAAAGTTCAAAAAGGTAAAGAGTTGGATTTAGTTATTGCTGTAGATACTAGCGGATCTATTACAAAAGACGTTCTACGAACTTTTAAGAGTGAAATCTTATCTATTATCAAAGAATATAAACAGATAAGATTTAAAATATTATTTTTTACAAATAAAGTATATGCGGAAATAAATGTAGATACCACAAAAGACAACTATAAAAGAACCAAAGAAAATCAGAAAGTTAAAGGCGTTGAATATGAAAATATAACAAGTGCCGATGATGCTGCTGAATATCTTGAAAAAGTTATGTTCTACGAAAGCGGTGGAACGGATATTGGTTCGATCAAACCTTATTTAGATGCTGCTGGTATTAATGAAATAGAAGGTTTATTGGTATTTACTGATGGATTTAACAATGATCCAAACATTTCACCTCGTCCACAAGATTATGTAAAAAATCCATTAAAAATATTATTTTGTATTAATGTTGGCGGAACAGCAGACATTGTGAAGAGATATGGTATGTATTATATGATTAATATAGGTCATACGAGAAAAGACAAAGGTAAGTAAATAATATTATGTCAACAAATAAAGATTTCCATTTATTGCAAAAATTATACGCATCTGTATTAAATGAATCCGAAGATGTCGGAGCCGATTTAATGAACAAAGCAGAAGAAGCTGGTCTTTTAAAGACTTCAGCAACTTCTTCACAAAAAAAAGAAGAAGAGGATGATGATTTAGGAGAATATACATTAGCAGATGCTCCGTATGATATCATCAAAGGAAATAAAACTATTGAGCAACAGTTAATGCAGCTGGGATCTGAATTAAGTCATGAAGAACAACTTCTCGCAGGACAGCAGGAACAGGGTCTTCCTAAATGGACACATAAATATTTAAAACATGTCATTGTACAAGGATTTGATATACAACAGGACCATAGAGAACCTCATTCTATCTTTGTTTATGGCGATACTGGCATAGGAAAAACTGCCTCCGCAGAACAAGCGGCTCAACACCTTGCACAAAAAGGTAACTTTAAAGCTCCTCCTTCGGGATTTTCGGCTAGAGGAAAAAAATATATAGATTGTAATAAACTATCATCTACTCAAATAGATCAATTGCTCTCTGATCCAAACTCAATAGAAGAATATTTCTTTTATGCCAGAGTAGCATTATCTGCTTATATCCCAAACGATTTACAGGGTGTTCCTATTCCTCCTAATAGAAGTGATGAAGTATATGATCACTTAAGAAGTTTAAAATTTCCTTGGATAAGAATTTTTGAAGAAAATAAAAACACTCATGGTATTTTATTTTTTGACGAAATTAATCACGCAGATGAGGGTATGTTAAATTATGCGGGAGAAATGATAAATGCTCATTTAGTTGGAGATACCAAAATTTCCGATAATGTTTTAATAATAGCCGCTGGAAATTTAGGAGTATATGCAGGAGAAGCTACTACTGATATTCCTGCTTTCGTAGAAAGAAGATTTAAATCTTCTGGATTTTTAGTATTGGATGCGGATCAGTGGTTAGATTTGGCTAATAAAGCGGGTGTTGATGTAAGAATTATTGCTTTCATAGCAGGAAATCCTTACGTCCGTTTAGGACAACAAAATCCTTTCAAAGGATTAGGATTTGGATCAAAAGGAAAATCATCTGCCGAAAGTTATAATATAGAGCAAAGAAAATCTTTAAAAAGATTTCCAACACCAGCGGGTGTTTTTGATTTTGATAAAGCGTTAAAAACAGCGGAACGTCCTTATTTACAAAAATTACAAGGAGCATCACCATCTGAAACCGAAGAAGAACTTGAAAATTATTTGAGCATGGTACATCGACTTGCTTTTAGAATGTTAGGTAAACAATGGGCAGACGATTTTGATGTGTTTATGCAAACTCTTTCTAAGTTTGATTTAGGAGAACTTGCTCAAAAAGCATCAACAGGAGTTTATAAAACAGACGAAGGGGATGCTGCCGAAAACTATAGTTTTGGTTCTTATATCGTTAAAATTTTAAGACCTATAACTGATAGAATTTTAAGATCTTCCACGAGAGGTGAAGACGGAGAATTAGTCATAGGTAAATTTCCTTCTAAAGATAAAGTTTCAATAAGAGCTATTTTAGACGTAATCAATAATGTAAGACCAGAAACACAAGCTATTATTTTTGAGTGGCTTAGAAACCCCAAAGAATTACCTCACGAAAACTTAGGTGCTTTCTACTCATACTTGGCTGATCATGGAAATGAACTCGGAAAGGTATATAGAGATTTCGTATCAGAACATGCACCTTTCTTACAAGAAATGAAGAAAGAAGAAGAAGAAAATCAACAAGAATGGTTAGACAAGGTAAAAGCAAAACAAACCTCTCAAGTACAACCACAAAACCCATAATTTTATGAACGCATACGAAAAAAAATTAAAACGTCTGGCAGAAGCCTATGAATGTGGAATAAAAACTCTTAATAAAGTAGAGTTTTCTTTACTTAAAAATTCCAAATATAAAAATCTTCTTAAAGAAGACGAATACAAACCAAGGTTTGAAAAACTTTTAGAAAATGCTCGAACCGGAGAAAAAACAGAATTTCGTCCATTTTTTAAAAAAAATAGATTCGGTCATTCAAAACGTTTAAACATATCAATAGCTAGACATATTGTTCAAGATTTAATTGATGACTTGGAAGAAAGATTTGATGTAGGGGTAGAAAACCAAGATTTAGACAAATATGAAAAACTTAGTTTAACGGATGTTAGAGATTTTATAAAATACTATTGCGCTAAAAAAAGAAAAGCCCATAGACTTACTTTTGATAGAATCCAAAAGGCAGCAGAAAACGCACGTTCTTTGACGAGTTTAATGCTAGAATTGGAAGCAATGACCCTCTGAAGTAATAAGTAATTGTTAGAAACTTATTATGGCTATCAAAGATATACCTTTAAATCCCGTATACGTCAACCACCCAACACATAATAGGGATTGGTGGCTTCGTTGGCTAAAAGCATATAAACATGAAGTTCATTCGGACGGAACTGTTTCTATTTTAGGTCAAATAAATAGACTTCCGGATGAAAAACATCTTAGACCTTTTGTAGGAAAAGAACGGAAAGAAAGAGAACAAAACGCAATAGTACAATTTAAAAACAAAAATATTTTTACAGATTTTCCATTTAAATTTAAAAAAATAGTAGGTACTTTAGATATTTCTGACTCTGGTATAACTTCATTAGAATATGCACCAGAAATTGTTACGGGAAATTTTTATTGTTATGGTATAAAATTAAAAAACGGTTTACAAAACTCTCCTAATGTGGGAGGATCTTTTAATTGCAGTCAGTGTGATTTACATTCTTTAGAAGGAAGTCCGGAAATAATTCCCAAAGAATTTATTTGTACTGACAACAGAATAAAAAATCTAGAAAATGGACCTAAAGAAGTGGGTTCTATGAATATTAGTTTTAATTATCGATTAGAATCCTTGAAAGGATCCCCTCGTATTAAACCATTTGATAACAAACCCTATTTTAATTTTCAATATTGTTCGGGACTGAAAACATTAGAAAATCTTCCTGTTTCTGAAAACATAATATATGGGTATGAAGGGACTAGATTTACTAAAGAAGATATTGAAGAAGCAAAAAGAGTCGGTACGGTTGGTTCCCATAGTTCAAAGAAAGCCAAAGAACTTTTTGGTGGACTGTTTTAAACTTTTTCACAAGAGATATTATAAAACTCAAATATCTCAAGAGCCGAGGTATCTCGTTTGTAAAGCTCCTTATAAATCACTCGTTTAACCCCATGTCCTGCAATTAAAGTTGCACATGCACTACACGGAAGAAGTGTACAGGCAAGAAGCTCCCCCACGCCCCGTTTAACATGAAACAAAGCATTAGGCTCGGCATGAATCATATATTTTCGTCTTTCATCACGATCATGCCAGAAAACTTCTGTTACGTTTTTACCAGCAGCAAGCCCGTTATAACCTAATCCAACTACACGATTATCTTTATCGAGAACACAAGACCCTACTTTCATGAAGGGATCTTCGGATCTAGTAGCTGCTACTTCCGCCAATGACATGGCATATTCTTCCCAAGATGGTCTTTTATTATGCATTATAATTTAAAAAGATTTCCCACTCCTTGATTTTATGTTTATTTTTTATATAAAATGTAGTCGGTAGGCATCCCGGTTCTCTCGGTGTCCTTATTAATTTTAACCCTGCTTCTTGGGGAGTTTTATTAGCTTTTTTTGCGTTTACTTCTTTATGAACCAAAACACAATTCGTCCATGTTGTTTTTCCGCCCCGAGATCTTGGAATGATATGATCAATATTTCCTTCATTAGGAGTTAGTTTTTGCCCAGTGTATTGGCAAATACCTTCATCACGATTCCATATTGCATTAGAAGAAAATTTAGGTCTTTTATGGGGTACTTTGCCGAATTTGGCAAGTAATACGACTTTAGGAATTTTAATATTCCCTCTAACGGTTTGAATATAATCTGCATTTTCATCATGCGGAAGATTTATCCAATCCTCCCATTTATAGGGAATCATAATATCCATTCCCTTAATATCTAATCCCGTTGCATTACCAGAATACATCATTGATAATGCCTCTGCGGGGGACTTTACATGTATAGCTTGCCAGTTCTTGTTTAAAATCAAAACCGTTTGTTTTTGAAGATTACTGTTCATACTACATCAGTATATAATGAGATTATTGATTTTTTAAGCCCAAAAGATTTTTAAAGACTTCTTTGTTGTTATGGAGCAAATCGCATTCCCCCCATGCACGAGAATCCATAGCATCGTCATATTGAACATCCAGCTGCTCTAAATTCTTTTGTATCTCTTTTCTACAGTCGTTTGAAAGTTTAGTAGCTATAAACTTCAAGATCTGATCGGCATCTTCATCTGATAAATGAAGAGTAAAACGTGCTCCGTCATATTTTGATCCATAATCAAAAGACATCTTTAGATCAACCTCTGGTCCAAATTGACTGAGAGGCTTTCCTGTGAAATCGGAATAATAAGCTGCTTCTTCTCTTTCTGCTGGTTTAAATATTTTTTTCATAGATAAAATTGGTGGAAGATGAGGGACTTGAACCCCCGACCAACTGCGTGTAAAGCAGCCGCTCTACCACTGAGCTAATCTTCCATATTTATTACTTTACACAAAAAAAGCACCAAGTCAATCTTTAATTTTCTCTTTTATAGACTCTACCGCTTCGGCAAGTTCTTTCACCAAATTATGAAACTGCCCATGATCAGATTCAAATTGTATGGCAATTCCGCCAGCAGTTCTCCATGCGGAAATATTATCATCTTGATCGTCGATTAAAATATTTGGTGTTCCGTCTTCCTTTACTGCATATTTGGATTTATCGAAAACATAATGAGCACTAATGGGTTGATACTTTTTATCTAAATTATTTTCAATCCATCTATTTTTTCCATATATGGATTGTTTGACATAATGTTTTAATGGACAAGAACAAATATCATATGATCCAACCAATCCAATAACAAATTCAATTAACATTCTGGCTTCTGGGAACATAGGAAGTTTTGAGAAATATTCAGCGACATTTACTTGTTTAAAAAATTCATCAAATTCATTATTTGTTACTTGATGAAAGGTTTGTTTTCCCAAAGTCATTGTTATGGGGGATTTAAAATCACAAAGAACACCATCCATATCAAGATATACGGTTGGCTTATAATTCTTTACCAATTCTTCTTTTTCAACTTCTTTGGCTTCTTTAAATTGTTTAAAATTCATGCGTCTATATATTTATCGAAATAGTATAACACAAAAGGGAAACTGTCACAACCAAATAAACACTTTTGCTGGTAAAAATATTAAATAGCTACGGCGGTAGGACTCGAACCTACAACTACCAGATCCAAATTCTGGGGATCTACCAATTGATCTACACCGTATAAGCTATATTTCTATACTATAGACCAACTCGCCTATAAATCAAGCAAAAAATACTAGAGCACTACCAGTAGATAATTGAATTCCTGTGAAAGGAGTTTGAAGTGTAAATCCTGCTATTGGTAAAGAAAAGTTTGAATTAATTCCAGAAGAAGTGCTTAAAGAAACTGTATTCGAGGTGGAAGTTGTCTGTAAACCCGCAAAATTTCCAGTTAACGGGGAAGTTCCTGTTAATACCGTAAATCCATTTGCTCCTAATTGATTAACATTATATACAGCATTTCCATATAAAGGCACTCCTTGATCGTTTGATACTTGAAACCAAGAATTCTGCCAAGCTACGTTTGGATTTTGCTGTGGATTTGTTAATTTTGGGGAAAGTTTCATACAAGATACTTACACTAAAAGATTATCAAACCAACATTGAAATTGGCTGTCGTGGTAAAAATAGAGGCAACGGAAGAAGATCTTTAGGACTTAGACCTTGGGATTAAAAAAGCTCCACTGGCTAGAGTCGAACTAGCATGATGAACAAATTAACAGTTTGCTGGCTTACCATTAGCCCACAGTGGAATAAAATTGGTCGAGCACCCCGGTTACGCTCCGGGTATATCTTCGTCCCAAACGAAGCGGATTACTATCTTCCTCGTGCTCGTATATATTAATTATCTCAACCCCCAGCTATTGCTGGTACTATTGAAATTATATCCTCCTCATGAATTACATTTGAAAATAAAAATCTCATATCCTCATCGTTTACGAAAATATTAATGAACCTACGAATTTCGCCATTTTCATCATAAAGTCTTTCTTGAATATCGGGATAAGAAAGACAAAGAAGCTGTAAACACTCATCGAGTGTTTTACCAAAAGTCTTAATTTCTTCGCTTCCTCCCACAAGCTTGCGAAGCGGAACTGGAATTCTTATAGTTGCCATTTATTGATATATACCTCAATTTTTCATTAATTCAAGCGATTTTTTGATTTATTTATCAAAAATGGTTTTGTATTGAGTTTTACTCCAGAGAATTGTCTCAAGATTCAACGAAGTCTGGGAGATTCCCCAGCACTTTCGTCTAAGCCAGTGTTTACCGTACATATCCAGAGTACAAACACACCAACTGACAAACTCCTCGGATACGCCGCAGAGCGACTGCGGAATATTTGAAGATTAACACAAAACTACTTTGTGTCAACTTCTATTTTTTTTAATTTTGTATAATAATCTGGATCTTCAAACAAATGATCCATAGCAATTTTTTTTGCATCTTCTTTGTCCTTGGTATGTTCGGTTTCGACGCTAATACCTTTGTTTAATTGAGATTCAAGATGATCAACAGAAACCTTATGTTTCTTCGCAAGATCTTCTATGGTTTTACCTTTAGCCAATCCGTCAAGAGTTTCTTGGAATAATATATCAAATTTCATATTGTTTATATACTTATAAAAAAATGGCGGATAGGGTAGGATTTGAACCCACGGTGCCTTTCGGCACTTCTGATTTCAAGTCAGATGCAATAGACCAACTCTGCCACCTATCCGTGTTGGTGGAACGAGTAGGATTTGAACCCACGGAACATTTCTGTTCGGAAGTTTAGTAAACTTCTGCATTAAACCGCTCTGCCATCGTTCCAGCATTAATACCTTATCAAAATCTATCCTTATGTAAAGGACAAAAAATTAAAAATGTATCCTTTTTAAAAGGATATCTCTATTACTAAATTCAAGACTAAAGAAACTCAACCAGCCTTGACAAGTGTCCAAGTATTATCGCATACAATTTTTAATTCTAATGAATTATTTGCTATAAATTCATCAACTGCTTGCCTTACACCAGCAAAACTTTTATAGTCATGACCAGCTAAAATTTTATTAGGTTTTAGCTTTGGATACCATGAATTAATATCTAATTTTACATTCTCATAATCATGCGATGCATCAATAAAGATAAAATCTAAACTATTATCATCATATTTTTGCGAAGCATCGTATGATGTTAAACGCACTGGGTTTATTATGTGTTTTACCGAATCAACGTTTTTTAAAAAATCTTCATATAAAGTACCAGCTTTTATAGATTCATGTTCCATAAGTCCTTCACTACCTTCCCATGTATCTATGCAATCGAATTTAATATCTTTATTTGAATTTATAATTTCAACTGCCATATAAGAAGCACTTCGTCCTAAAAAAGTACCAACTTCTACGAAATGTGAATTATTATCTGCTTCTGATACTACTTGGTTATAAAGATCTTGATAATCAAACCAACCTTCTATATTTTCATAAAAATGTTCCATAATATTATATATTTAGTGCCTCTGGTGCTCAATCCAAGGCTAAAGAAACTTAGTCAACCTTAATATCTATACTATAGACCTCCGGTTGTTTCACAGGGACAGTAACTCTTAGTAACCCGTCCGTGTAGTTTGATGATATGTTTTTAATGTCCGCTGTGTCTTTCAACACAAAGGAAAGTTGCCCCTTTCGGCGGCTGATTCCTTTACGAACATAGGATACCGATTCATCTTCGGTGTCCTCTTCTTTCTCGACATTAATGTAGAGGTGACCCTCTTTAATGTTGACATTAATGCTGTCCTTTCCTATCCCAGCAAGGGCGACTTCTATTTCATAACGAATAGGAGTTCCTTCCTTGTCGGTTTTTGCTTTGATGTTATAAGGATAGACTGCATTTGGAATATCAAATGCTTTGTCGAAGTCCTTTAAGACATGAGTAAACCAGCTATCGTTAAACAAGGCTGGAAGCTGGTTATATCCAGTACCTTGTGCAGGAATTACCCTGCCTAGTGTGTATGTGTTTGTTGTCATATGTGTTCTCCTTTATTAAGCGAGTTAATATGTTTCTAGCCTCAGTTGAGCACCAGAGCAAAACTATTTACCTTTCTTATACAGTTTAAATAAGAAATTTGAGATTTCAAATAATCTTTTAACGATCCAACAAAATACACCCAACAAAACAAAAGGAAGAATCATCAGCGCAAAAAAAGCTCCTTCATCTGATGTCAACATATGAATACTTATATATCAATAAGTATTTTTGGCATCGCTACCGGGATTTGAACCCGGACTCCATCCGTGAAAGGGATGTATGCTAACCATTACATTATAGCGACATGATTCTTTTATATTAAACCAAGTTGCGGATAAAGTCAACTATATATATGGAGGGGGTAGAGGGAATCGAACCCTCTCATTAAGTTTGGAAGACTAACAGGCTACCGTTACATCATACCCCCTTAAATTGGTTGCAGGGGAGGGAATCGAACCCTCAATCTTCAGCTTATGAGACTGACGACTTAACCGTTTGTCCACCCTACTACATTTATTTACCATCTCTGATAAAAAAGTCGAATAGTGTCTTTGTCCCATAATCCTCCAGCGTCCCAGATTATGTCATAGTTTTTGTACACACTATTCTAAAATAACCGACCTCCATCACGCAACATTTCGGACTATTGCGGAGAGGGGATGACCGATTTATAAAATTGCGAGCCCCCGGTCGGATTCAAACCGACGACCTGCTGATTACAAATCAGCTGCTCTATCAACTGAGCTACAAGGGCATTACTACTTTTCAGTAGTATTAATAAATTACCACCGAGGGGTGGTAATTTCAAGTTTTTAATTTACTAAAACAAATTTTTTTTCTATTTTTGATGGCTTTCCGGTCATAAAGATGCGAACTATATAATCTTCTCCTTCCTCTGCCATGATTTCTACTACTTGTCCTTTAAGCAAAACAGGATGTTCTTCGGTAGTTACAATACCAATTCTATAAGCAAATTTTTTCCGGTAGCTCACGATATTACTTATTTCCGGTTTGGGTAAAGTAATCTTTGAAAGATTCGCCGTGCATTCCGATTGCCTTCATCTGTGCTTGTGCTTTCTTTTTGGATAAAGGTTTTTTACTGAAGCATTTGGTTTTACCAAATTTTTTACAGACTTTATATCCAGTTCCGGATTTTTTTATTTTATAGGGCATGGAGTTACTTACTCATGCCCTATAAATTATTCCTCGTCTTTGGTGATAGGTATTTGTTTGCGAGTCTTAGGAACCTTATCGAGAACGATGAGTTTGTCTAATTTCCACTCCGCCACCTCTGCCTTCCAATCCTCCAAACTCATTCCCTTCGGACGGTTTTTAATATGGTAGGGCTTTTGCCACACTTTTTGTGATTTTAATATTTGTTTATTTTGCCAGATCATGATTAATATCTTATGACAAAAATTAAAGATTTCAAGTGTTTATTTTTTCTTTTTCCAAGAAATTCTTTTGTGACTTTTCTTCTTCGCTTTGCTTCCAGAGCACATCGAAAGCGTCGGGCGACAGGCGGGATACCCCTTACCACCTTTTGATCCCTTTTCTCTTCCACAAGGAACTATATGTCCGGGTTTACTACGTTTGCAGTTAACCCATCCTTTTCCGTGGTTTCTAGAAAACCACCCATGAAGCCCTTCCTTCTTTTCTTTGTCAAAAGATTCAAAAGAAAGATCCATTTGTTTAATTTCTTCTTTTGGTTTTTCTTCAATTTTAGGGGTTTTTACTGGTGCAACATATGGTTTTACTTTTACTCCATATTTGTTTTTAACTTTCCATATTATTAATCTTAATTCACGTTCGCTGACTTTATTTTTTAACTGATCGCTAATGACAAGTGTTGGGGCTTGTTTTGCGGAATATGCCATTGTAATTGAATCTTTAAGACCATAGGTATATTTGGCTGCATTTGAAAAGATAACATTATATGTTTTTCTTTCTGGTTTTGCCTCGCTTATGAGTTTGGAAAATAAAAAATCAAATTTCATTTCTTTTTAGAGTTCCCCCAGTTCTTAGCACCTACTTTTCTACATTTGACCAACGCTCCGGAAGCATATGCGGAGGGCCAGACTTTATATCTACTTTTTACTTTGCGATAACAAGCGTCCTTTTTTTCTTCTATGATATCATTCACTAATTTATCAAACTTCATATTATCTTCTATTTACTCTTTTTAAGGTATTCATTATAATACCACTGCATTTTCTTAAAGAACTTTAAATACTCTTTTCTGTATTTAGGAATATCTTTTGCGGAAAAAATAGCATTTAAAAATTCTTCTTTGCCCTTGAGCATATTAGGGATTTTATCCGGTTTTTTCCCTTCATTGAAACTTTTCAAGAAATTTAATATTTCTTCTTTTTCAAAATATTCATCAGCGTTTGGATGATTAAGTTCCCTATCCATAATTCTTGATATGTTTGATGTATAGTTATGAACTTCTATGGGATCTAACCAATAATCTAATCCTCCCTTTTTATAACCTCGGCTGGGAATCTTCTGACCTTGTTTTGCATGATTAAGTTCATGCGTTAAAGCATCATCGACAGATTCTCTAGACAATCCTATCTTATAATAAAAAAGAATAATCTCTTCGTAATTTACTTGATCGGTACTATAATCGTATGTTATATCATATGATCCTCTTTCTTTTGAATTTTTCTCGAAACTTACTAATACATCTATTGCTTTATTTGTTTTAGTTTTGCTGTCATAAAATCTAATTTTACCTAGATGTAAAAAACCATCTGGATCTAATTTATTTTTATAAAATTCCTCTGCGCTTTTACCAAGCTTTCTAATATCCCACTTAGGTTTTATGAAAAGATCGTAATATTTTTCTATTATTTTTTTTGTATCCTTTTCTTCTGTATTAGAAAAACTTAAAAATTTTTCTTCCAAAATACTATTATAATATAAATCAAACTTCATATTATTCTTTGTTCCGCCTTTCCAACCACATAATTCTATCGTTTTGGGCATCTAATTGTTTTTGATAATTAGACATAAGTTGATTATAAGCTTTCAACTGCTCTGTAAATGCAGTTTGATTATTTATAATTACTTCAAGTTTTGCTTGAGTTGCTTCAAACCTAATTTTATCGTTTTCGTCTTGCCTTTTGTCGGTGTCAGTTTGTAATTTAAGATATTCTACAAATTTATCTTGTCTAACATAATTTGTGGACATCCATGTGGTGTAATAACCAACCGCCAAAAAAATAATAATCATAAGAAGAGGTCTTAGGATTAAATTGATAAAAGGACGATGTTTACCCTCAAAATCGGTCATCTTATCAACTAATGATACTGCTACAGTTTCTACATCGGACATATTATAATATATTTATCCGTATTAAATCCTTATTGATCGTATATTCCAGTAGCAGGATCTCTACTTAAAAACGTTGACCAAAGAAGATTAGGTCTGCCTAAAGAATACTCTAATATAGGTTTTGAGATATAACAATCTAATTCATTTGCTCTTTCCCTGTGTTCATAAAAAGTCTCAAAAGCATCTTTTATTACTGATATATCCGTTCCTTGTTCCCATAAAACTGAAGTTTCATAAAAAGGTTCGGGCATAAGTGCCATACCCTCTTTGTAAAAGACGGTTTTTGCTTCTATTGCTCCGTTATTTAATACCAAATCATCCTTAAGCAATTCATTTAGTTCAAAAGCGGTAGTCATTGAGAGTTGTTTTTATTTTGTATTTCTATAAGTTCCCGCAAAGCATCTTCAAAAGAAAAAGCTTTTAATGAAGGTTTTATTATGGGTTCTGGTATAGGTGTTGGATGATCTAGTTTATCAACTTCATGCATTTTTGCAAATACATCTTGTTCTAATTGATTGATTATAGGATCTTTTTCTATAGGAGGCATACCAAAAGATCCGCCAGAAAATCCAGATAAAGAATTTTTCTTTACTTGTTGAGCATAAACGTCCGATAAATTCATATACAAGACTCAACAAGTTTTGCTTCCGCTTCTCTTCTTTCGATAAGACCGTCCAATCCTTTACCTTTCCAAATTCTCTTCATATTTCTAAGTTCTTTGGCTATTCCTTTATAATTCTTTTTAGGAACCAAGTCTCTTATGTTACGCATTTCGAGTCTACTATCTCCCGTCATACTACTCCCACGATTGAAAACCAATGATACAATAGCTCCGTAAGCATTGTCACAAAGTTTATCCAAGCCCGGAAATGCTTTCTCTGCTAATTTTGCAAACTTGGGCCATGTTAATGTTTCAAATATTTCTTTAGCTTGATCCCAAGAAACAGTTATTCCTGCTTCTCTTAATGTTTTTGTATATTCCTTTCCTGCTGCACTAGTTTTTCCGCTTGCGCCTTGTATCAATTTAATTTGATCGTTTGGTAAAAAATAAAAAATCTTTGCTAATTCTTCCTTTGTATAATAACCACAATCAACACCAATGCCGATAGTAGGTCCAGATGCACCACCGGGCCAAGTAAATTTAGAAAGATATTTGTCGTAGTATGGCTTTCCACCACCTACTTCATAATCAAATAATAACTTTAATGTTTCGGGAGATGGAGTTTTCATTAGATTCTATAATCATCCTCTTTTGCGTTATGAGTGAGGTTTTCTATAATTTCTTCCTTGATAACTTCTGTTCTTCCCTCTACGCTTGCATTAGAAGAACTGTTATACTTTAAATCAACAGCGGCTTGAACACCTAGATAAGAAGCAATAATAATTGCAAATATTTCTATTGTCTTAGAAAACAAAGTAACAAATGCTGTTACATGCTCTGGCATTTCTATAGCCAAAAGAATAGCAACACTTGAATAATACAAAGCAGCAAGCATTAAAACAGAAGTGAAAATGATAAAAAACTTCTTAGAAGAGAGATGATTAGTCTCTTCCATTTTCTTTTCCAAATAGGCAGGAGTATTCGGAGGTGCTTTTCCGTTTTGAAGAAACGCTCCTGCTGATTGAACTACATTGACAATGTTCTGCCACATGTAGCTACTTATCTCTTAAAATAACTTAAACCCGCTATTCATTCTGAGATAGACGTAACCACCAATCAAACCAAGGAGAGCTACAATGATTATATTTCTCCAAAGAATAGCCAGATCCTTTTCTACAAGCTTCTTTTGCATTATATTGAGATCCTTGACCATCTTATCTCTCATTTCTTGTTGCTTTGTTCTTTCTGCGTCGAACTCTGTTTTTGCTTTGGCTAATACTTCATTATCTTTCTGAAGTTTTTTAGCAATCTCTTTATCTTTCAAAAGGTTGTCATATTCCGTTGTGTTCACAACAACCACCTTATCGCTTTTGTATTTTTCTGGTACGATTACGATTCTTTGTTTTGAATCATTTACTTGTATAGGTTTTTGATAGATGGCACTAATTTCAATTCTCTTTTTAGGAGGATTGATTAGTTTGGTGGTTTCATTTATATAAGATTCTGCTAAATCAATTCTAGCTAGATCTATTGAATCCTTTGTAGCATAAACAGACTGAGAAACAGCTTCAGATTGTTTTTCGGTATAAACGGTACATCCAGACAATAAAAAAATAGCTGCAAATAATCCTAGAATCTTATTCATAGAACTATTTACAGCCTTTGTGTTATTTTCTTATATTTTATTTCAAATCTTTATTGATATTATCAATTGCACCGACACTCTTTAGTCTATCCATAGCCTTTTGGATTTTCTTTTCCCTTGCGGCAAGATAGAAATTAGGAAGACCAGTATCAATAGGCTCATAAGAGCCGTCTTCGCTAATTTCCAATATCTGACAAAGACCGCAATCAATATTGATATTAACTGCTTTCTTAAAATCGGGATCATAATTCACGCTAATTTTATTCATTGTTGGAGTATGTCCAAAAACCTGTCTAAAATTGGAAATAAGCTGACCCTCTTGATAATCATCAAGCCAAAGAATACCGCCAACCTTTTGCATACCTCCACGACAACGACCTACAGCACCGATTGTTTCGTTCCAAGTACGATTAAGATAATCATCAGTAGCCTTTGCAAGCTTTTCAAGAATGACATCATTATTCATACCCTTAATAGGATGCTCAAACCAATTAGGATGGAAACCAGCATGACTAAACCAGAATCCATTCTCGTGATGAGCAAACTTGATCTTATCCCAATCTGATGTAAGCATGATACTGTTTATAGCAGAATCCTTTGCCATAGTATATCCAGAACAATTATAAATATTCTGAAGATTTCCATTTAAATCTTTTTTGTAATTCAGATATGAATAATTAATATCATGATTACCCATAAGATGGATACGATTAGGTTTATCAAGAGATTCTTTTAACCAAAATGCAGTTTGTTTTGCGTCTTGTGCAGTGTCTCCAAAATCATCGAAATAATCACCCGTAAAGATGACAAGATGGGTTTTATCATAAAGAGAAGCAACTTCTTCTGCTTCTACCCAATGATTGTGGATATCGCCTATAGCTATGATGTTCATTTTATAAATTTATCTTTAAAAGCTAGTAAAGTCAATCAAACAATTATAGTCTTACCGAGAGAGCAAACAGTAGCCTTGTTACCATGAACAAGAACTTGCTCGACCCCAAGAACGTCATTTGTATAATTCACAATAGAGAATCCGTTCTGCCAGTTCGGATCTTTAACATATGAAGGATTAAGATCACATGCACAACCATTCTCATAGTTTACATAAACTTCTTCTGGGCGGCTACCTACGGCTGGTTGTCTACGCATGGTAGATCCCAAACGATGGACATGGTTTGTAATTGTAGATGCAAAGATCTTATCAAATTCACCAGCGGCAGAGCGACCAGCATCTTTACGGACAACCGTACCATGCTTTACGATAAGATTAGTAGGAAGAATAACTTCATCTACCAATTTAACCCTACACCAAGAAGGATCTGGATAGAAAATCTTCTCATAAGTCAAAAGCTCTTGGACACGCTCCATGCAAGCAAGGGCTGGCATTTGTTGGCTGATATAACGCCATAACCTACCCTCTTGATCGTTTCCAGAATGATTTGCATTGGTCTCTAGAATTTCACAATCCCATGCTTCTGTAATATCATGAAGGATTTTTAGAAAGGCATGATAGCGTTTCTTTTCCTCTTCAAGAGAAACTACATGACGAGGGTCTTTTGGGTATTTTCCCAAAGCAAACATATCAAGAGTATCACCATTTAGAATAATCTTTTCTGGTTTAAGTCCCACAACGGTCTCAAAGAAAATATTAATTGTATTATTACATTCAAATCCAAAATGCATATCACCAATTACGATAGCAATTTCATTTGCTTCTTTTCTAACAGAAGATCTCTTGGGAGCTTTATAACTCATAGGAGCAAGCTTATTAAGAAAAACAAGAACATCATCCTCATTTATTCTGGAATTGTTATAAACATTTGTGGTGATATTATCATAAACCACATCACCGTTATCATCAACGATGGTTTCTTCAGTAACAATTTTGCGAATACTTCCACCAATCCAATCGAAAAGAGTAGTACGAGGAACTCCAAGAATCTTTGAAATTTCGGTATTTGTTTTGCCTTGGTTTCGGAGTTCGTAGGCAGACTCGATTAATTGTTGTTTTGTTGTTTCGGTTGACATGTTTTTATGTTTTCGATTTGTTTATCATACGACAAGTTTTTGTATTGTCAAAATCTTTTTTAAGTAAATGCGGAATTGACGAGGCTCGAACTCGCAACCCCCGCCGTGACAGGGCGGTGCTCTGACCAATTGAGCTACAATTCCTATTTTGGAGGCATGGGGACTCGAACCCCAGACCCGTAGCTTGCAAAGCTACTGCTCTACCAACTGAGCTATACCCCCGCAAAATGATGAAGTTGATTAGTAAATCTGGAGGTGGGGAGAGTTGAACTCCCGTCCTTAATATTGGGTGCTATGTATTCTTCACATGTTTGGACAAACTTCGTACTTTCGTTGTCTAAAGGTAACGAGGCGTTGCCAACCTATCTATGTTTAGAGACCTACCTATGCAGATGAAGAGTCCTGCACGACCCCTTGCACTTATTTTATAAGAATCACAAGACCTTCTTAACCTACTGTGTTTCCGAGAGCTTTAGTAGGATAGGCTCTTGGTGTTTATGCTGCCATGAGGCAAGGCTCTTCAGCGTAGAAGAACTCTGCAACATTTGTCATTACTGACTTGACTGCTTCAACTGCATTAGCTATAGCTTTTGCATTTATGTTTTCGATCAGCTTTTAAGGTAGCCAACTGATCAACTACCACATGCATACACAGCATTCAACAATTAAGTCGATACCAGTACACCCCCGTAAAATTTACTTATCAAAGAACAATTTTTTTATGCGATATTTCGGTTGATCCAAATATCTACATTCTGAATTTTATTGGCAACTTTGCGGAAAGATTTTCCAACAACGAACCAAAAATTTCTCCAATATCCAAAAGTAATCTTATTCATGAATCTTCTGATTTTATTATGCAGTTTAGCTTCTTCTGCTGCTATTTTATTCTGCCATTCAACTTCTCGTTTTTCAAGATCTTCTTTAGATTCGGAAAATCTGATGTCTTTTTTTTTCAGTTTTCCTTTAAGTTTACCCTTTTCAAAAAGACCAGAAAATTCAACCCACCATTCATTTCCATCATTATCTAGAGCAACTTCATAGAAATTGATAATTCCTGTGTAGTTATACTTTACATTTTTTCTGGATTTTTCTACAAATTTGTGGGGCCAGATGAATTTATTCTTAAATCCGCTTTTTTTTCTAACTTTCTTTTCTTCTTCTTCGGTCATTGTGCGAACCCAATCGCCTTCAACCTTTATACAGCAAAGGGTTCCCTTTTCGTTAAGAGTATAAGTGGATAATGTGCAGTCCAGATCCTTGGTCTGAAAGGCTGCATTTTTCCAATCAATATTGGAAAAAATTTTCCGTTCCTTTTTGTTAAAAGGAAGCGGATAATTAACTTTTAGTGTGTCGAACATTCCCATAGTTCAATAACTATAACACGAAAATATTAAGCGTCAAATTATTTTCTTAAAAAATCTTTAACTCTATCCCAAACAGTAATTTTCTTTTCCACCAATCTCGTGTTTATTTGGTTTTTAGTAAAATATTTTGTCTCCTCGGCAATAACTAAATCTTTATATCTTCGGTTGTGAATATATTTTACATGAGGAGTCATACACGATAATGGATAGCATTATTTAGTAGACGGCGAATACCTTTTTGTGGAACTTTTTTTTCTTCTTCTTCTACGTCCTGTATTTGAAAGGTTGTAGAAGTTTTCTTATTTTCTATCAATGAATTGTATGCTAAAACCAATGCTACCGCAAGAGGATCAAATACCAAAACAATAGCCAGAGTAAACCACTTAACAATAGTGTCCATATCCACTCCAAAGACTTTTGCCACATATTTGAGTGTTCCGATATCGACTTCTTTTGAACCTTCGATTTTTTGATTGATAGATTCTTGACTAGTATCGAACAATTCTGTTGTAAGCTTATCAAGTCTTGCTCTCGTTGAACTAATCTCTTCAGAAGATCTTTTAATGTCTTCATAGATTGGGGCTGCTGATTTTCTTGAAAGCTCTGGTAATCTTTTTTCTTGTGCTTTACGGGCTTCATTTAATGTATTGATTCTAGCATTCAATTGATCTATTTCAACTTTTAAAAATTCTTTTTTTGAATTTAGAGCTTCTTGTTTAACATCCGTAAGTTCTACTTTGACATGGCTTTGTTGATATGCACCAGTTAAGAATCCAAAAATACCCAAAGATGTTATACCCATTAAAACAACAACAGCAATTGTTAAATAGATTTTAAGTAACCATCCTGTAGTTTTCCAGTATCTGTGTAGAAAGGAAGCAGCAACAAGCTTACCAATTTCCAAGCCACCAGCCATTATACATACTGCTACGAAACGGGCAGCATAAAGCGTAGCCAAACCTTGAACAGAAAAAAAAGCAGCACAACCAGCAACCAGCAATGCCACCAAACCAACCAGTATTGTGAACATATCTAATACTTATTCTATCTTGAGATCTCTTCCCAATCTGCGGCTCCGTAACATGTGCTTGTAGGAGTATCAGCAGTAGCACATAAGGTTAGTTCATAACAAACACCATTTAGACTATCTCTTTCAAGTTGGAATGAGAACAATGCTTCTTTTAAGATATCAACTTGAGTTGAGCCTTGTGTTGATGTTGTACAGAACCCACTTGCTAAAACTCTTCCACCAGAGATGGAAGTTGCATCAAGTTTATATTCTACAGCAGAATCGGTTCCAGCACTAACCCAAGTACCACTTCCACCACTTGTTGTTCCGCTTGCAATAACTTTCCAGTTATAATAACCATTTGATTTACCAATGAAAGACAATGCAGTTAAGATTGCAATAGCATCCTGTCTTGCTGATTTAAGTCTTAAAGTTAAAATGGGATAAAAAGTACCCGCTGTTTCTAATGCTTTGGGTGCATTAATTGCAGTACCGATTGATTGTTGTAAGCCTCTCAATTCATAACCACCTTCTGAAATTACAGATGAACATATCTGTTTTAATGTGTGAGAACCGTTTGTATTTCCCTTGTTTGTAATCTCATATCTTATTGGCAAGGAGGCAGTGGTAATATATGTTGATGCGATTCTATTTGCATGATGAAATGTATGGCAAACGATATATTTCCCATTAATTACAAAACCAACTCTAACTGAACCAACACCTAACCATTCAATATCCATCCAAAAGATTTGAGCTTTTGTAATGTCTAATCTTAATCCAGATGCACCAGTACCATCAAGTTTATCCCCATTCCAAGCGGAAAGAGGAACCACATTATCACCAGTTACTCCACTAACGGATGATCTTTCTACAAAGCTAATAATACCATCATCTAATTGAAGATATATTCCATTTTCTGAACCATAGTAACCAACTCTCTGTCTGAGATTTGTAGCAGATGATGCCATTACAAATGTGTTCAGAATAAGAAGTGACTTGCCGGGTTGATATGAGAAGGTCTTTGTAGTTTCTCTAATGACAGATGAACCAGATGATGAATTGACTGTTAAATCAACCAAACCTTGGCTTGCATTAAAGGCATATGTTCCACCAACAGCGGTTAAAGATGCAAAGAGGTTATTGTCTCTATATCTGTGAGAAGAATCAAAAAGAGTAAGAGGAGTAGAAACTCTCAAACGACCAAAGGCATCAAGTTGTGTTGGTTCTGGTGTGGTAACAGTTGTTAATGAATTGGTAACATTAACATTTAACGATGAAGTAGGTGCTGTTACTGAAACATTATTTCCTTCTATATCTCCGATAGAAACCGTATCATGCGTAGCATCAAAGCTTTGTGTTAATACTCTTAAGGCTCCAACTCCACCCCCAACATCTGCCACATCTGCATATAGTCCGTTACTCGGATCTTGTATATGAACAGCACCGATATCTAAATTACCAGCTTGAAGTGATATTCTAATATCATCAAGATTAGTAACATACGAAGCATTAGCAAACATAGGTCTGCCAGCATTAGTATCAACTTCAATCCACGAATTACTCCATGCAACGTTTGGGTTTTGCTGTCCAGCGGTTAGATTGTTATATACGGTTATATTAGAAGTAGTACTCACTTATAATATATATTTACTGCATTCTTAGTCTTTTTAAATTTTTTGTTTCAAAAACAGATCTTTGGTTGAGTTCATTTAAACGTGTTTCTAGAAAATCTAAGTCAGTCGAATCATATAATTCATGATCTTCTTTTGTCATTTTTTCCGGAGTTTTAAGTTTATTGATGATATGTTCTACTTCTGTTATTTCGTGACTAAGCCAATCTATAGTAAGGTGGCTTAACTTTATTTTTTCTATTTTAGTCATACTTCTTTTACTTTTACCAATTTAAATAAAGTTTCTTCTTTTCCTATCTTACTTAAGGTTCCGATATATTTTCTGTTATCGTGGCTAAATCTTACCATATCCCCATCTTCAAAAGAGATCCCATCTCCATTTTTCCATTCTTCCAAGTCTACTATAAATTCTCCGTTTTCCTTAATAAGGAATTCATCAATACTAATCATATTTTCGATTAATTGTTTTTAATTTTTAAATGTTTGGTTAAAATTTTATTACCTAAATAAGTGCTACCCAAAAAACAAACCGTACCAAAAAAGGCTCCCAAAGCAATTGTGCTGAAAATCATCCAATAATTTTCTGTCTTTCCGGTGGTATCATATATGTATGCACTAGACGAAAACAAAACTGCTAAAACGGCAAATGCATATTTGGCATTTAAAATCATCATGAGATATAGTTATTTATATTCATTATGCTACAAATTGTATTTTTTTTTGTAAATATTAAAAAATACTATGGAGTCAAAAGAATTAAATCCGTTGGTCTGGGATGTTAAAAACAAACTACATTCTCCTATAAGAGAACGTTTAATAAAAATTGCCGAGAAAATTTTAAGTGAAATAGAAGCTCCCATACAAATTAAAAATTTGTTTTTAACCGGATCTCTTTGTTCTTATGAATGGAGTGCCAATAGTGATTGGGATTTACATATAATAGTGGAACCGCAGGAAGGATATTGTGGAATAGAAACACTAACAGATTATTTCGATGCCAAGAGTAAAATTTTCAACAAAGAACATAATATTTTTATAAAAGGATATCCAGTAGAAGTTAATATAAAAGAGAAAGAAGGGCTTTTTAAGAATAAAGCAGTCTATGATTTGAAAAAAGACAAATGGTTAGTTAAACCCGAACATCCTTCTATCTTTTTAAACAATCCGAAAGTAATGGAAAATGCTAGTAAATTCCAAGAAAGAATAAATGTTCTCGTTAATCATGAAGGTTCTTTGGAAGATATTAAAAAATTAAGAGATGAAATCAAAGATATGAGACAAAAAGGGCTAGAAGAAGGTGGGGAATTTTCCATAGGAAATCTTACTTTCAAGGCACTTAGACATAGTGGTTACATAAAGAAACTATACGATTATAAGGCTAAAATACAGGATGCAGAGCTTTCTTTAGAAAATTTTAAATTGTATTTTAATACAAGATAGCACATAAGTATTAGTGTGCATAATACTAATCTTTTAATTCGTCTCTTTATAGGAGCGTTTTTTACTAGTTATATTTTAAATTTTTTAAAAAAATTACTTGAAAGCAGAAAAGATTAATAAAAGTTTATAAAAATCATCGGGGCAATCGACATCATCTAAAAACAAATCATTAAGAATCGTTTCTTCATCACCGTTTTTATAGATATTTTTAATATGATTTAAAAGATCTTTTTGGGTGGGAACTTTATCATTAATTGTATTGAAATCCTTGACTAGAAGAGTTTTACACTCATCTGTTAATTCTGTTAATTCTTTAACTGTCATGTTAAAATTTATCTTTTAAAAGATACACTTTAACATTTTATTTTTTAATAAGGATTATCCAACCACGCAGGAGTCTTCTTAATATGTTTACTACAAGACTTTAACGATTCTTTTTCTATTTGCGTTAACGTCAACAGAAGTTCTTTTGCTCTTGTTTTGGAAAAGAAAATTTGATCCATATTTTGTCTGTCTGCCATCTTGACAGAAAGCTTGAGAAGACCTTTAAGATCGCTTAATAGATTGTTTGTTGTAGTATTCATGGGGTTTGTATGCAGTTTTTCAACATATCAGCACATTCTAGTGGTGTCAACTCTTTATTATAGTTCATCGAACGACCGATGTATTTGTACCAGTTTACTTTAAAATCCAAGGGCTTGTAATGAAAATTAGGCAACGGGTCGGTTTCCCTACACCAAGAACATGTTTCAGATTCACACCAACAAAAATGATGCATCATGAACCATTCGTTATCAATATCTGTTCCGTATTTGTCTGCCCATTCTCCTTCATGCCCATGAAACTCCGCAATGGTACGAATAATGGCTTCTACAAGAAGATCGCTTTGCCCTCCGTTGGATCCGTAGGGCATTACAAACTGAACATTAAGTCCAGAGATATCCTCTAAGTCGGATGAGTTCTGCATAATATTCTGTGGTTTTGTCATAAAGTTCTTTTTCTAATACGAAAGCCATATCATAATTCTCGGTATAGATCTCGTCAACAATTTTTTGTTGAATTGATTTTCCGGTTTTAACCCAAGTATAAATTTCCGAAAGCTTTTTATAATTTTCGAGATGAGAATTTCTGTAATCATTATAATTTTGTACAGATCCCCAATTATTGTTAATTTCCTCGATACTCTGTCTTTCAGAGGCTTCGATTAATTCTATTTGTTTTAGACCCTCTTCTTCCTCAACAAAAGAAATAATCACAGCATCAAGAAAATTATCCAAGATATCGTCCAAATCCGCCCATTGGCGAGGGATAGTTTTGCGGAGAGATTTATGCTGTGGGAAAAAGATCGAGTAGATTTCCCAGTACAGGTTTTTCAGTTTGTATTTCATAATTAAGTGGATCTAGTTTGCTGGCTTCCAGATTGTAGGAATCAGTTTTGACAATATACCCCCGATCATCGGTTGGGTCAAGCTGTCCTTTTTTCCAAAACATTGCCTGTTTCTTAAAATCTTCGGGCGATTTTTGTCCCAAAATCCATGCCTTTGAAAAATCTTTCAGCACACGGACAAAAACATAGTAATCACATTTTTGCTTTGCATTTGCATTGGCAACGCTACAGATAAAATTTCCCTTTGGTTTGCTGGTGCAGTTCTTGGATTTTACCTCGTAACGAATTCCGTTCTTTACCACATCGAAGTTGTATTCATCGACATCATCACCTTTGACATATTCGGCGAAGATTATTTGTCCCATGTAACCGACGGGAGCCCCTGCTTGGTTTGCGGTAAATGTACCTTTTAGCTTTGGGAGATTCTTGGCTCTCTCATAAGCAAGTTTTTTTAATTTCTCTGGTATATCAGTAATTTCGATGAGTTCCATATCCCCATAATACTATAGGGTATATGGTTGTCAACGACTAAAATCCACTTCTACTGTTTTAGGGTCTATTTTATAACCGACAATTTTCATGGAATTCAACCCTCTTGCCCCTTGGACTCCCTTTATTTCAAAATCTATATATTGGGGAGCTATCTGAATATAAGTTTTGTTATTTCCGTATTCGTTATTATCTGTGAAACCGAAAGTAAGTTTCGCATCGGATATATCCACGGCAGGAATATCATAGAAAAATTCTTCATCCTGTCCTTCATCCGAGGGTTTAATTAATTTTATTCTAAATGGTTCTATTTCCAATAATTTAACCTGTATATCAACTCCGTATTTTTCTAAACTTATATCAAGTTTAAATTTAATATAAACCTCGGAATGTTCGTCCAAATACATGTCTTCATCACTTGCATAGACATTCATGTTCACATCTTCCTTTCTCATGAGAACCCGATGTACAGTTTCTTCTTCTTCGTTGATAAGACGTTCCTTGGGAACTATCTTTGAATAACAATTTTCTAAAATTATTTGATCTTTGTCTCTCATCTATTTTAATTACTATTATTTATCTTCCCAAGAGTAAATATAAACAAACAATCAATCATGCGCAACAAAGATTTAATCAATTTAGAAGAAGCTTATTTGTCCGTCTACGAGGCTAGTTATATTCCCAGAACAACTTCCGTAGGTAATATTAATGTTCTTTCCGATCCTTCAAAAATCGAAGGTAAAACAAAAGAATTGGAAAATAAATTTGAGGAAAATTTTAGAATTTTACAAACCGATAAGGACAATTTGGATGTTGCTGTCGATATCTTAAACATCATGGATCAATTAAGAAGGGAGCATTATTCGGTAGATGGACATGTCTATTCAGAAGAAGAATTATATCAAAAACTTTTGGATGATACCAAGACTCCAGCGCATGATTATGAACTTTTAAAATCCAAAACAATCCTTGCTTATAAAAAAGCGGGGGGTAACGAAGCATGGTATCACTTTTACAAGGAACTTTTCAAAAGATTAGGATTGGTTGCTGCCCCCTATACAAGAAGAGAAGCTTCCGAACCCGGCGGAGTTGTCAATAGTTATGTCGTTTATTACTTCGGCGTAGACGGAGAGCCCTATAGAACCACCATAAAGGCAGGAGAAGACGGCATCATCCACGGAACAGGATTCTGGAGAACAAACAGACCCAAGGGTGTATCCGATCAACAGTGGGTATCTGGTCATAAAGCAGGGGGACAAAAGGGATGGATACCGAAACCTTGGGCAAAGTTCCAACCAGACATAGACGGAGTAAACATCGAAGATCTGAAGCAAACAGTGAATAACGATCAAGCCGCCGCCGCTTTTGAAGCGAAGTTCCCCCCACTTCAATATCCCCAATATTATACCAAGAGATAATATCAGATGAAGCTCAAGAAGGACAAAGACACCTTATCTTTGGAAAATGCCTACAGCTTAATCAGTGAGGGACAATATATAAACCTTTCAAAGGCAGGGAAATACGGAATAACAGGAACGGTATCAAAGGGTCTTGATGATTCTTCCAATCACTTTGCAAACAATTCAAATCCCTGTCCTGTAAGTGATTCCAGTACTCCTGCTCCCCACGAGGAAGAATCACATCCCGATTACATAAAAGCACAGCATGCCTTTTCCAAGGCAGTCGGGGATCACGGAAAAAAGAAGAAAGTGGACATCTATACCATTGAAGATATTGCAAAGCACCGGGATGTGGCAAAGAGATACGCCCGTTATTTGATCGACAAGGGAATTGAAATCCCAAAGATCATCAAAAACGCCACGGAAAAGAAAGACCAGACAGCGTATTAAGCCTCCCAGAAAAAATCTAAGCTGATATTTCCTTCAGACTGACATTTCCTTTGGAGTTTATCAAAAGATAGTGACAAGGTTCGTCACAGAAGCTACCGGAATTATGATATTCCTTGGAAGAGGAAGGCTCCCGATAACTCTCGGCATAATGAATATGCCCCCCGCAAATAACATCATATTTGGTATCCCTTATATGATTAAGTGCCTTGTTACGGATATTAAAACGAACATTCAAAAAACTCTTGCTCTTCTTCTTGATCCACCGGGAAAACTTCTTGCTCCTATCCACCTTCTGAAAGAAATAATAAACATGTTCGGCAAAAGAAGTAATCAACGGATACTTAAAGAGAAAAGGATCAAACTGCTGGAAATGAATAAAAAGAAAGTTCTTACCCCCAATACATTCCTCGTGCTTATCAACAAATTCCAAACCTAATATTCTAGCCAATACCATAGCCTTGATATCATGATTACCCTTGACCAAAATAACCTTCTTCCTCTTGGAAATCCTACGAATAATACTCAAAACCTTCCAATGACCCTTTTTATATCTTCCCATATACTTGTTATCGAGTAAATCACCATTAACTACCAAAGTATCATATTTTTCATTCTTAAGGACAGATATAATCGCTTTTACCTTACAGACAGGAGAACCCAGATGAATATCAGAAACAACCAGAATATTAGACATATATAAGACTACTTAAGGGAAGAATAGAAGATTAAAATGTTACAGATTCGACATATACCCAATTATACCCGATAGGGGCGATATATGGGAAGACACGGAAGATTATACCTTATAGGGTATACGAAAGATTAAGGGATACGGAAGATTAGGAAGAGGCGGAGGAAGGTTGGTAAAGGGGTAGGGATACGGAAGATTATAGGGGGTATAGGGGCGCACTGCCCCCCACACCCCACTCACTAACATCCGATATATTGGCAAATTTTTGCAGCTGGGGTGTGATAATATCACATGCTGTTTTTTTGCCGTAATTCAAAAAAAAACGTGTTAAAAAACGAAGGGGTTTAATATAACTAACATTAGCTGGTTGTCTTACGCAAGGGTCCAGCCCTGTCGCCTGCCCGGATGTTAGGTACAAAAAAAATCCCATCCTTTCGGATGGGATTCTTTCGGGATGGGAGGTGGGGACTAGTCGTTGAAGTCACCGGCGAATAGTCGTTCGAGGATCTGGTTCACCCAGTCCATGCGCTTGGCTCCGAGTTCCTGCCCGTGGATATGGAGTAGGAGTTCGAGGTTCTTTGCCATGCGGCGGGGTGAGGCGGCTTTGTCGGCGACCCAGCGATGGGGATGTTCTACTCCGGTGTTGGGATCAGCTACGGAGACTTCGATGCCGTCGGCTTGGTTGTTAGCGACATCGTAGAGATGGACGGAGACGTTGAGCTTTCCGCTCATGATGGATTGTAGTGAGGACATGGTAGGGATGGGGTTGAGGTTGGATTAGTAGGCTCCTTGTCCGTTGAAGGTTCCGTTGTCGTAGAGCCAGCGGTCGGTGGGGATCTCTACGCCACGCTTGCGAAGCTCCTCGGTAATCTCACGAACACGGACATCGTTCCAGTGAGCTTTGTTATGACCGCCGCAAGTGGCTCCAGTGACCTTGCAGTTGGCAAGGATCGTGATGAGATCTGGGGATGACTTGGTGAGGATGGTGTCGAGGATGAGGGACATGGCAGTGGGGTTGGTGGTTACTTGGCGAGGGAGACGAGGTAAGCGGAGAGGTTGGCAGTGCCGTCCTTCTTCACAAAACCAGCAGCGATGGCTTTGGCAGCGATGGACTCCTTCACGCTATGGGGAAGACGGAAGGTGATGAGGGCGGTGGCGTTCTCTTTGGGAGTGATGGTAGTGTTGCTCATTGGACGAATAGAATATCAAATGATTTCTGGTAACGCAATCTTAATCGGATTAAAGAAAGATTCGGAGAAGGTCGATCATGCGGTCGGTGGCTTTGATCTTCTCATCAGCCATGATGAATTTGCTGTGCGGCTTGCCACGATCCAAGTCCATGAGTTCCTGTAGGGTGCATTCAACCGCCCCGGATTTTTTGCGATAGCACATGAGAGCCTTCAGCAGGAGTTTGATATCGGAGTCGGAGAGAGGGATATGAGTTTTCATGGTAGTAGGAAGTAGTGGATTACTTGGAAGCGAAAGTCATTTCGTGCCATTGGAAGCTGACATTTCCCCACGAGTCTGTTTCAAAGGTGGCGGCGTGATGGATAACCGCTTGGTGCTTCCAGTAGAGGGAAGTCCCAAGGAAGTTTATGATCATGAGGATAACGACGAGGATAGTGATACTGATGAGTTCGAGAGTAGTGTGTTTCATTGGACAGATAGAATACCAAATCATTTCTGGTAACACAATCTCAATCGGAATAATCTTCTGGGTTGTCTTACATCCCAAGGCCCAGCCCTCCGCCCCGCAGCCCTCAAGCGAAGCGGCCCCCGCAGTTCGGAAAGTAAGACAACCGCTCCCTTTGGTTGTCTTACTCTTATGGCCCAGCTCTCCAGCAATTTCGCAAGTTCGATAACCCACCGGCTCCACCTGCCAGCGTAAGACAACCCACCGAAAATCCGGGCAAAGAAAAACGCCCTAGCCTTTCGACTAGGGCGTTCTCCTCTTCTCTATCTACTCACTACCTAAATCATTTCCATCTCTCCTTCCATCTTGATGCCCAGAATGTTCTCCAACTTGATCGTCCAAGTGAGGCGGGGCTTGTTGCCATACCCAGAGCGATCAGAGGGACGCAGCATGGATTCAAACGCCTCCTTGGTGGTCGCTACGCCGTCCACAAAATACTCGGAGGTTGAACGCTGGATCTTACCGCCCGTAGGATAAGCGACTTGCAGATAACGCTGGTCGGGATCCTTGATGCCACGGAGGACATAGGGATAGGTTTCCCAGACCTTGCCAGAGGGAGGCTGGATAGCTCCACGCTCACCAGACTCGATAGCCTCTTTGACAGGGGCGAGGTTCTGATACTCCGCACCCACACGGACAACGCCCGTGGTGATCTTCTGAAGCGTGTGTCCCTTAAACTCGGCAGCAGGAGTAGGGAACGACTGCCAGACGAGGGAGGCGTGGGATGCCTTCGGGCGGGACATGATTTCGTTGAGTAGGGATGAGGTATTCATGAGGCATACAATTTACCAAATGATTTCCAGTAACGCAACGACCAAATCAAAAATCTCTTGGGTTGTCTTACTCTACCGTCCGGGTCGGAGGGACAAGGGTTTTGAGTGGGTGTCAAGGGGGTTGTCTTACATTGGCGGGGCTACGGGGATTGGGCGAAGCGAAGCGGCCCGCGAGCCTAGCGGCGTAAGACAACCAGAGATAACCAGACATCTTATGTCCTTGTCCGGGGCGTAAGACAACCCAAGAACCACAGGAGCAAAAAAAATCCCTCCAGCCGAAGCCAGAGGGATTTTTTTTTGAGTGCTGGGGCGAGAGACTACTCCCCGAAGGTAGCAGTCCACTCCTCGGCAGTCACGCCCGACTTGATGAACTCACGCTCATCGGGCGACAGATTGGGGAAGGCATCCTGCAAGAGGAGACCATAGTTGTAGTAGCCGTCCAATTGCTCCTGCGTGATAGCGAAGTAGAAGGTACGGGTTTTGCCGGTGAAGACGGAGGTGCGGGTGACAGGGATGAGGTCGTTCATAGGACATACAATATAGCAAATCATTTCCAGTAACACAATCTCAATCGGTTTTTTGTTTAATCTTTTTCGCAGTAGTCCCGGATGCACCCCGGTACGGTAGAGTAAGACAACCAGAAAAGGCGGTTGTCTTACTTGCATATACCTGCCTGCGTCTGGGTGTGTATGTGTACGGGTGTGTATGCGAACATAGGTGCGTGGGCGAAAACTTGCGGTATTGCCCGGAGCGTGACATTCCTGCACGATGCGTCATTACAGCAGAAGAGGCTACCCCATCACTAGGGTAGCCTCTCTGTGGAGTTGAAGCGGCTAGGGATTAGTTAGCCTTGGCGTATGCGTCGAGAGCCGCCTTGCCCATCTTGTAGGCGTTCATGCGATCCGCTTCGTCTGCCATGAGAGCGACAAAAGCCGCCTTGTGGTCAGCCGCCGATCCCATGCTGGAACGATAGACACGAGTGCCGAGGGAGGCGTTAGCCTTTCCGACTCCTGCCCCGCTTGTCCAGTATTCGGTCGCCCCGTTCACCAGATCGTAGAGCGTCTCGCCACGATTGCCCATGCCACGAGAGAACAGGGTAGCGATCTCTGTAGCGGCGTTGTAGGAACGGGTTGCGATCTCTTCCTTGCCCGTAGAGATGCAGAAGTAACCCGCCGCCATTGCGATAGCCTCCTCATTGGACAGAGTGACCTTTGCCATGTACTCCATGACTTCGGTCAGTTGAGCCCGACCCATGAGGATAGCGTTGAGCAGATCACCCAGATTGCTCATGCCCAGATCCGCATTCTTCGTGTGGTAGACTTTGAATCCGACCTTACCAGCAGCTTCACGGGAGGCTTGGAGCGTATTCATGCACACGATTCGGATGAGGGAATCGAAAACATTCATGGCAATCGTGCCATCGTGCGAGGTGCAGAAGTTGAGATAAGCGAGGAATTTGTCCCCGTTAATCTTCAGTTCCTTCTCTCCCTCCAGAGCAACGGAGATGAAAAACTTCTTTCCACGCTCCAGAGTACCAGCCGAGGTGACAGTGGCTCCGAAATCCTTGAGTGCCTTGACCATGCACTCCCAGACTTCACGATTGTTGATAACCTTGTAACCCGCCTTCGGGATGTGCAAGGGAACGAGTTGCTCCGATTCGTCCAGATCCGAGCGGCATTCACGATAATCGGCAACTAGGACTTTGTAGTTGTCGAGTTGGAGGTTCTGCCCGTCGATATTGACCAGAGCAGGAGACTCGTGGATTTCCGGGCAGAGAGGAGCGATTTCCTCTTCTCCGATGACTTCCAAGTGTTCGGCGATCCCGTGCCATTCGGTTCCTTCGACAGAGAGAACCTTATCCACGGGGAGTTCGATGCAGTGTGACATAGTGGTGTTTGAGAGATGGAGGTTGTTCCATCTGCCATAAATCTTAATCCATTATTTCCAGTAACGCCACAAAATAATCAATTTATTTTTCTGGTTGTCTTACTCCACTGTGCTGCCCGGAGGTGGATTGGAATGTATGCGTGGGTTCCCCTTGGTTGTCTTACACTCGGCTATCCAATAGGAATCCACAGCCACCTGCGCCCGGTGCAAGAGTAAGACAACCAGTGTAATTCGGACACAAAAAAATCCCCACCGCCTTTCGACGATGGGGATTCTCTTCCTTTTGTCCTATCTAAAGATTAGCGAGGACGGGTCGCCACGATAAACTTCTTGAAGCCGAGGGAGACACCATTCTCATCGCAGGAGCGAGGAACGATCCAACCAGCCTTGCGGAGTGTGTAGATTGCACAGGGGCGATTACGGAACATGGCAATCGGATTTTTAGTGTCCGTCTCATGGAAGGAAGTAACGGCTCCGTTAGTCCAGAGGACTACACGATCCACGCCACTCTTGCGTCCGAAATTGATCCATGAGGAAACTTCCGTATGGAAGGTATCATGGCTCATCTTCTTAACAATCTTCTGGATAGCCTTGGAAGGCTGTTCAACCGCAGGAGCCTTGGGAGCGTTGGCAACGATCTGATTCAAACGATCAGTCAGTTGGCTGATGCTCTTGGCGAGTTCCATGACAAGCTGGATATTGGTGTTGAGCTTGTTGTCGAGGTTACTGATGAATGCGATAGGATTCATTGGTGTTTGTATTAGGGTTTGTCATGGGAGGAATTTCCGATGACCCATTGATAATGCCAAAACATTTCCAGTAACACAACGAAAAAACCAATTGACTTTTATGGTTGTCTTACACGACCCAGAAGTGCCGGTGGGTTCATAGTATTATGATATCATAATCTTCGGTAGTTGTCAGAACCCTCGGTCGGGGCCGATGCGTAAGACAACCGTCCCCTCCAGCTGGTTGTCTTACTTTCCTCGAAGCTGCTGTCGGGCCACCTGCCTGTTCGAGCGGAGTAAGACAACCCGAGAGAAATCCGGACATGAAAAAAGGCGTAAGACATTACGCCTTACGCCTTTAGTCGGGGGGATGGGGGGAAATCTAGTTAATCTTCAGTTACATCCAAGTGTTCTCGGCAGTAGTTGGCAATGCCTGCTTCGTATCCCCACTTGTATTGGAGACGATCTGCTGCTTGAGTCGCCCCGTCATAGGGATTCTCTTCCACTCCGTCTTTGTAACCATCTGCCCATCCACGCAGATAAGAGATGGTATTGGGGTCTGGATAGATGTCGCTCATTTGGTGTTGTTGAGATTATCGCAGTAATCTTGAAATGAGATATGACCTTTGAGGTAACAAGCCATGATCAACGCTTGATTGTAGTTGTAGCCCAATCCCATTGCTCCGTCGAGGAGCTTTTGAAGGGATAGGAACTTGGCATCGCTATAGGCATCCGTTAAGTTGCCGTTGATGAGAGTTTCGATAGTGGCAGTAGCATTCATTGGACGAGAATAATACCAAATGATTTCTGGTAACGCAAGTCGTAATGCAACACCCTGCTGGATTTTTACACGATGTGCTGTAGCAGCGGATTACAACCAAGAATTGTGGGTAGTCACCTGTTGGGGAGCCCGACCTACCGGAGCATGGACGGGTGCTGGTGCTGGCTGTGCTGGTGTGGCAGTTACCGGCTCTTGTCCCTCTTCCTTGATGTCTACATGAACGAGGTCAGAAGGAGTTCCCTTGATGTGTTCCTCGATCTGCTTGATGGCGGAAACGATATCCTGTGCCTCGGTCTTAATTGTCATGATGAAGGTTTTCATAGTTCTACTATCTTAACAATCTTTTGGTATTTGTCAACAACGAAGTCGGCGTAAGACAACCAGAGGGAGCATCGGGTGAGAATCGAACTCACTATAAAGAGTTTTGCAGACTCTTGCCTAACCAGTTAGCTTCCGATGCGTTATTTTATTTATCTACCCATGTGTCCCCCGCCACCATGATAGCCGCCGCCCATACCGCCACCACGATATCCTCCACCCATACCACCGCCACGATAGCCACCGCCTCCGCTATAGCCAGTATAGGTTCTCGCCCCGCCACCCATACCGCCAGCACGATAACCTCCGCCACCACCATATCCAGTATAGGTTCTTGCTCCGCCGCCACCACCATACCCAGTATAGGTTCTACCGCCGCCATTGTAGGTTCCCCCACCAGTATATGTCCGATTATAAGTGTTAGAGACATTCACGCTACGATTAACATTGGCATTAATTGTGGTGTTTCCGCTATTGTTGGCGTATCCTCCACCATAGCCACCCCAGCCACCACCCCAGCCTCCCCAGCCGAAGAAGCCATAAGGTGCGTAACAACCACCATAATATCCTGCCCCTTGTGCATATCCGTAGGGATTGTAGTAGCCACCATAGCCTCCATAGCCACCACCATAGCCACCATCACACAGAGGGGGGCCATAGTAGGCACAGCCAGTTCCGAACAGAAGCATGAGGATGATTGCCAGAGTAATTGAGCCGAAGATTAACTTTTTCATATTATTTGATAATTAGTCTATAATCATTATCTGCACGAAGTCTAGTATCTTCTTTTATTAAACGATAATACTTTAGAAGTGCTTGGGTAGGAGTGTTTCCTTGTAATTCCGCACGGAAGTTCCATTTGTAATCTCCCTTCCAACGGGATTCGACGATTAGTTTCATTCGGTAGGACGGAGGGATACATGGGCGATAGTCTTGTCACCACGGCGGGTGAAATAGACGTTGTTAGCCCAGCCACGCATAATGCAGCGGGGTTGGCGTTTCTGATCGTGACTCTCAAAGCCAGTATCAGATACAATCTTGTGAATCAGATGGCAAGTATCGTTCCAGTGAAGAGTAATCACGTTGCGACCTTGTTTGCGGGATTCGGGTTTGTTATAGTGGAAGAAGAAGCGTTTGGGTTTCATTGGACAAGAAGAATAACAAATCATTTCTGGTAACGCAACAACAATCGAAAAAAAAATTGTCCCTGCTCATCCGTCGATGACTTCGCAATCTAGGGGGTTATCCTAGTATGCTCGGCAGTTTGCAACCTGCACAGGGATCTTGTTTCTCTCTGCTTTTTCGCTAGGAGCTACCTAGCTAGTCGGACTTGAGACCGATCCCGTAGCATTACAACTATTGAAGTATGCCATAACATAACCGATAACACAACTACAAAAATGACATACATGAAAAAAAAAACATACAAACACCGAGAACCCGCTGCACAGTGGAGTAAGACAACCAGAGGCAGCGGTTGTCTTACCTTGCCGACCACGAGCGATCTTCGGTTTGTTTTGTATAAACAAAAAGCCCCCATCCTTTCGGATAGGGGCTTTCGCCTATGAACTACCTGCCTCTTTCTCTTAAACTTTAACCACAAATCCGCTTGTGTCTTTCTTTCCCTTGCCCTTTGCCTTCAGTCCCACGACAACATTTTTAGGATCGAGGAAACGCAAATCGCTTTCATCACCATTGACGACAGGATAGCCGTTCCAAGTATCGGGCAGCTTATCAAAAACAACGGCGACGTTTCCACCCATAGAAAGGATGAGTTGGCATTGTGCATCATTGTTTTCCTTCCGTGAAAAGGTGAGATGATAATTCGAGGGAAGTTCCCCACGCAGATATTGGATCATGCGGTTAGGGTTAGGTGTGTAATCATAGAATTGGACATTTGGAAACTCTTGCATGATGTCACCGATATTGTGCCAAGGTAAATCGCTGGTTCCGTTTAAGCGGACGCAGGGAGTGTAACCTTTCTTTGCCGAGGAACGCAGGAAAGCATGAATCTCCTGCTTTAGTTGAAGGATGAAGGTTTCACGCTCATTCAAAAAGAAATAGGTTTTCTTTAGACGGGCATCTTGGATAGGCTGCATAGCACCCCGTCCGGAAGTATCGAGACACGCCATTTCACACCCATCGGAGGAATGAGGGCAGAGATTCTTTCCGCTTTTTGTCGAAGGGGAGAGATAAACGATTGCCGTGGAGTAGTTTAATTTAATTCCTTTTGCGGTTTTTGCGTTGGAATCAATGCCGAGGATTTTTTGAGAGGTTTTCATTGGGCATCCATATTGCCAAAAAATAATTGGTAACGCAAGCGGGATGAGAAAAAAATTGGGACCCCGGCGGTCCAGCGGCGTAAGACAACCAGAAGGGAGCGGTTGTCTTACTCTACCGTCCGTCCCCGGTTCGGCTCGAAGCCTGCGTGTAAGACAATCGGATCGGCGGACAGCTCGAAGCCTGCGTGTAAGACAACCCGATGTCGTAAGACAAAAAAAATCCCAATTAGATTTAATTAAAAACCTAATTGGGATTTTGTCGGGGGGAAATCTTTTATGTTTCTAGATCAATGAAGATTTCAGCGTCGTTGCACATCCAGATGGAACCGATAAACTGATCCCAATCCTCATCGGACGGAACATCTTCACATTCCTGCTTCCATACTTGGAAAGATTCCTCTAGATGTTCTGCCAAGCGATCTCCTGTAAGCATCGTAAAGTTGGCATCTCCAAATGAGCAGGGAGCATCATAGCAATCCAACATATCCCAGAACCAACCTTCCCACGATTCGGGGACAAGTTCCGTGATTGAAACATAATTCACTTTGGAAACATTGATGCCATTAACCTTCAGAATGGCTTCTGCTTGCTCAAAGGTAATCTTTGGTTCAGTAGTAGTTGTCATAGGGTTAAAAGATTATCAAAACATATCCGATAACGCAACATCTATCTCACGCACATACATACGCACGGGCGCATATGCGCACCTGCGGTAATGCTACACCCTGTTGCATTTTAACACGCTGTTCTATAAAATCGGGGGTTACCAATCAATCTGCACGAAGACTACTTTGCCATTCTGGGCTAGGAGTTTGTATCGGTCGTAGACATCGGAGTTCCGTTTAAGGTTCTCCTGCTCTTCCCAACACTCCTCGAAATTATCCAGAGTAACCCATTTGACTTCATAACCATCGGCACCCTCAGCATAGTCATCCATGTAGGAACGGACTTCTTTGAAGAAATCGTGAGGCTGTTTATCCTCGGGGACTTTCTTCATCCACGTTTCGAGCATTCCCATATTCTTTTAGATTGAAAAGTTGCAGTAGTTTTTAAGTTTAAGATTCTTTAAGGCTCTACCCAAGGCAATCTTATTACCCAGTTTGCGGTTAGGCTGATCCGCATCATTGCACAGGGAGTAACCGAAAGAAGTATTTCCCTTTGGATCGGTTAGGAAAATCTCCGTATGGTAGATGGAATTGTGCTTTACAAATACTTTGAATCCAGTTTTACGGAGTCCTTCGATGGTGATATTGCTGTGTTTCATTCTAGTGTTTGTTGAACTTTGTAATCCCCCTTGTAGTTCTCAAAGAGGTAGACTTCATTCCATCCATTGAGTCCGAGAGATTTCTTTTCCTCTTCGGAAGGAATGAACTTTGTGATCTCAACGATGCCTTGCGAATCACGCAGATCGCTGACTTCGACATTCTCCCCGAACCCTTGCTCGGAGCAGATGAAGTAGTATCCTGCAACAGGGCAGTTGCAGAAGTTGAACCAATCTTTACCTTTGGTAAAGTCGAGTGCTTCTTTATTGATCATAGGACAATCTTAATCTTATTTTTCCAGTAACGCAAGATCATTTTCATAAACATACGAGGTCATGTATGCGAACTGATCCTGTGGGTGGGCTTTGAAGGTTCCTCGGGTGCCTACATCTTCCGAGACGAAGAACCAGATACCTTCGATTTTAACGGCTGGTCTGCCGAACTTCATTTTTACTTGGGTGTATGCTTGTATCATAATTAAGAATTAAAGGGTGATGCTTCTTTCCAACTGGGTTGTGTTGAGACTTTTAGGAACAGACTATACCAAGGAATGCTGGGGTCTTGCAGCTTCTTATGATAGAAACTTCCATAAGACATACCCATGCCGATTAAAAATCCAATTAGGAATATAAGATTAATCCTCGTGGATATCGTTCTGGAATAGATCTTAAGCAGGGTTGTGTTCATTTTCTTCGTCCTCTTCCTCTTCGTCTTTGAGGTCGTAGTAGTATCCCAGATCACACTCATGCCAGAGTTCGCTTGATTCTGGAATCTCATCCATATCCTCATAGCAGTTGTCCGTTTCCGAACCATCCGGATTGACCAGATACTCACCGGCAAACATCCATCCCTCATCGTAGTAGCTCATACGCAGGGACTCGCCCGTAAGTTTGGCAAGCTCACGGATGACATTAATGGGAGGGCTCCATGCAGTCTGGAAACCGATAGAGGAAAAGTCTTCAAGGTCATTGAAGTTTTCTTCCAACGTCCAGCAAGAGTAGGCATTCCATTTGGTGTCCCAGTTGGCGACACTCCAATCATACCAGCTACCATAGCCATAATCTTTCATGTTCTGCTGTTGGAGAGCTTCTATCTTCTTCTGCCTAGCCTCGTGATCTTCCGGAGTCTTTACCTTGGTAATCTCCTCGATAGTGGATTCTTTGCAAGTGTTCAGAATTCCCTCGGGCATGGGGAGGATCTTGTTGAAGTCGATATTCTTGCCATCATCCGTAAGATAAGGCTTGATGATTTCTCCGATGTTCTTCCCACTAGTGCAGGAAAGTAGGTTGGTGCAATGGTTGGGCATATGTTTGGGGTGTTAGAGGTTTTCTTCCTTTTCGTAAAGGTAAGAAATAGGGGTGTTCGTGTCAAGCAGATATTTGTCGATCAGACTAATAACCTGCTGCTTCTGTTTATCTTTGGTTGATTTGCTGAAGGTATTGGTTCCACATCCTTTATAGGAAGTGGTAATCCTACCTTCTCCCCAAGGATTTTTCTTGGAAAGATATTTGCATTGGGTGACTTCAACAACATTGAATCGATATTGCATAGCAGGATCTGGGATATCAGATAGTTCTAGGTGCAATTCCCATTTGGCTTCGATAAACTGATGATTTTCGGTATTAATCAAACGATGGGAAACGCTTCGGTTGAGTAAAATCATTCTGTTTTTTCTTGTGAGGGATAAACCTCGATTGATTTGGTTGTCTGTTCGACGATGTTGTAGAAGTAGTAACGCCCTTCGATGATATCCTTGTATGCGGCATCCTTCATAATCTTCATAACCTTCTTGAGTTTTTTCTCTCCGTTGGTAGGAATACTTTTGATATGGATTAGAAGATCTTTGTCGTTGAAGACATGGATGAGGTAATTCTTATTCGTCTTCATCGACCTTTTCCATGTAGTCAACTTCATATTCCACATTACCAGTTCCCCATTCGGTATTGCAAGCCATTTCGACTGCAAGTTCGTGGGCAGCTTCTTCGCTCTCCGCTTCCACCACAAACGATTTGCCATCATAAGTGGTGCGTGTGATTTCGACTTTGTATTTCATTGGACAAGTAGTATGGACTTTTATTTCCAGTAACGCAAGGATTATCTACTTCCGAGTTCAGAGATTAAGACATGGAAAGCTCGTTCTGCTTGGAGGGGGCAGACTCCGTTCCCGAGCATTTTAAGCTCTGCTGCTCTATCAGAATAGGATTTGCACAACTCGACATAACCCACCCAATCGGGAGACCCATCAAGGCTTCCACCCATCTGGGTGATAACTTCTTGTCCGGATGGTATCCCTCCTCCAGACTCACATCCTGTCCGAGACTCTTCTGCTTCCTGCCCAGAGACATCCCCGCTTTCGCATCCCCCGCATTCGGAGTTGCCCAGTTCTTCGCCTTCTGATAGATCTTCAAAGCAATTGGATTTACTTGCTCCCGAAGATTCGCAGGAAAGCTCCTCCCCTTCCGAGAGGTTGTCGCCTGTTTCCAGAGTGCTTCCGCTGATCGTTGCGGTAGATAGTCCATCGTGTTTGGGGTTGCCCAAGACTCGGGGAGGTTCCCACCAGTATTGAGGTTCTGATGGTCGTGCTGGGAATGGGTGACTTGTTTCACTACCGCGCAGAGATAGCGTTTTCCGAGCATATGTGTATGACTCTTGGAGCCAACTTGCCCAGTGTCCTTGTACTCGCTGGCTCGAATCGTGGGCCATGAGGAACATTCTTTTACGTTGGTGGGGCGCACCCACTTCTGACGCAGAGCATAGGCAGAACGCACATTCGTAACCAATTTCTTCCAGACTGCTGATGACGCTGGGGAGTCCAAGGGAGATATGTCCTTCGACATTCTCGAAGAGGCAGAGAGTGGGACGCATGGACTTGATACCTTCAAGTATGTAGGGAAAAAGGTGTCGAGGGTCATCTTTTCCTTTTCTTGCTCCCGCAGCTGAAAACGGCTGGCAAGGATATCCAGCAACCAAGATGGATACCAATCCATTGAAGTCACTCCAAGGGAATGACTTAAGATCAGTCCAGATCGGAGCCGCTTCAAGTTGCCCTTCTTCCATTCTCGTAAGTAGTAACTCGCACGGACCGGCTTCGATCTCGCTATAAGCGATTGTTCGCAGCTTTTCGCCAAAGATTCGTCGGAGACCGAGACCGATCCCGCCGTACCCTGCACACATTTCGACAATTGTGATGGGAGTATCCACATTATTTCTGGATTAGATAGTTATCAAGATTGCTCTGGCGGATACGATCCTCCATCCAAGTGCCGTGCGTGAACTGACGCATGGACATGAGGAGAAGGGAAGGTTTGCGGATCTCGTAACCGAGAAGGCGGAGGACAAATGTGGTGAATGGTAGGTTATTCATTGGACAAGTAGTATGGACTATTATTTCCGGTAACTCAAGCTTTTTGTGCGTAGGTCTTCCAAATATGTAGATCCAGATCCGCAATCGACATCTTCCGTTCATCAGCAAGAGCAATGAACTTCTCTTCAAGCTCTCCGTATTTCTTTTTGGGAGGGGTTGCCTTCGGGACATTGATGCCCAATGCTCCCATCCATTTGAGGATATGGGTATCTAGGACTGCCACCCGTTGATTAGGACGGGAGTGCAGAATGAAAAACCGGGCAGTCTTGGAACCAATTCCCTTGATGCTCTCAAGTTCCTCGATTGTTACATTTTTCAAGCGACCTTTGAACTTTAGGATCTCTGTGAAAGCATGACCAATCCTTTTGTATTGACCAAGCTTGAACTCTCTCATGCGAAGTTCAAGCCAACCCCAATCAAGAAGATGTTGGATATGCTGGAAAGGCTTACCAGCATTTTCGTGCATGGAACGCTTGAGAAAAGCATTCAGTTTCTTTGCCTGTTGCTCTGCTCCCTTTCCTGCGACGAGGATTGCGAACATAAGAAACTCTTCGAGTTCTTCTTCGGTGCGATTGAAGTTGGTGATGGTGGTGGGAGTTATCATTGGTTTAGAAATCGGTGAACTGAAAAATGAATTGATTTTCTCCGTATTGGTTGAATTGCCCAAAGTAATCCTCTTCGCCTTCTCTGGCAATCTGAATCACTTCAAGACCAGTAAAGTCGTTATTAGAATATGTGGGGACAAGTTTATGAACCTCACAAATCTTTATAATGTCGTTGAGTTTGTATTTCATTGGAAAGATAGTATGGACTTTTATTTCCGGTAACGCAAGGAGAAAGTGGAACCGATGAGACTCGAACTCATAACCAATTCGTTAAAAGCGAACTGCTCTACCATTGAGCTACGGTTCCGTATGTAAGACAACCAGATGGTACACCGGGCAGGGATCGAACCTGCGACCAAGGGTTTAGAAAACCCCTGCTCTATCCACTGAGCTACCGATGCATATTTGTAAGACAAACGGGCGGGGGATTTCTCCCCCACCCATCGCCAATGAAATCTTAATTATTATTTTCCGTGGGATACTGCTCCGATTCGTTGTAGGGGGGCTTGTCCTCCTCTACCTTGTTATTGGAGCCGCAACCCCCGCCGCAGCAACCGCTAAACTCTTCGTCGTAGCAGTCCTCGCAGAGTCCGTTGTGGAGTTGGTCGGCATAGTCACCGCAATCATCGCAGTAGCTATCATCGTCCTCATCCTCATCATCGTAGTCATACTCTCCCCCATCGGAAGAGTAGAGGTCGTGATCGAACCCATTGTCACGCCCGATCCGTGAACGCCAATCATCGGTATGCTCGGCAACCACTTCGTAGCGGCAAGTGCGTCCCTTCGTGTTGTTGTAGTCGGCAGGGATGCTGACCACATCGGCGGGGTTGATCTTGAGGATCATCGTCTTGCCTCCGTTGGAGTCGGAGAAGTGAGGGAGATAGTCGATGGAACAGAAGTGCAGACCCGTGGAGCAAGTAAGATCCTTGTCATCGCAGACTGCATTTCGACGCATCTCACAGACCTTGCCTACGGAGTTGTCAAATGTCCCGCTATGAATATCCTTGTAGTCGGAACGGACATTCTTGAAGGCGAGGAAGTGACCATCCTCCGTGATGGGGAGCTTACCCACATCGAGGAAGGTGTAGAGTTCCTGCACCGCCCGTTTGGACGGATTGCTCATGAGGTTAATCATGAAGTTAAGCAGGGGCTTAACAGGAAGATCCTGTTGCATGAACTTAATCACACGATCCGTGAGGGTATTGTGGATGATCTCCCCGTTGAAGGTAATCGCCCCGTCGTTGATCTCGATAGTCTGTCCCCCGAACTGGTGAAGGTAATGCTTCACCTTGCGGGAGATGTCCACGAGGTCATGGAGTTTTTCGTAATCTTCAGCCTTGATTGTCTCGACAACCTTGGAGTAGTTAGGATGAGTAGGATCAATCGTGTAGATTTGTCCTTCGATGAAAGCAGAGATTGTTCCGCTTCCAGTGATAGTGATTGCTGGTGTTTTCATTAGGGTTATAGTATGCAGTATTATTTCTAGTAACGCAAGGGTTATTTACTCTCCTGCCAGATTTGCATGACCTTCAGTGCTTCATAGCAGTTGAAGGAACCATCGCAAAGGGCTTGAAAGACATAGGTTTCCATCGGATCGGCATCTTCCATGACCTCGGCAGTGCCAGTTTTATTATTTTCCATGCGGGTGAAGATGTTGGAAGAATCTTTTTTATCAATGCTCTTCATAATCTCGTTAAGACGCAGGATAAAACGCTTGAAAGGAGAATCCTTTAATTTCTGGAAGTTAGATTCACGGGTAATATCAATAATCCGTGAGCGACCCCATGAATTAGAAAGATATTTTTCATAGGTAGCAACATCATCGGCATTGTAATCCAATTTGAAATTAGCCTTGGCATAGTCGATAAAGTTAGTGGACAGGGGAGCAATCGTTTTAAGGTTACGCTTGCTAACAAGTGCCACATCATATTCTTTAATGCCCAAGTGATTAAGCAGGGTATTTAGACCGCTTTTATCGTAAATGGTATGCAATCCATCGAGTTTAATGTTGAGCGTCCAATCCGATCCTTTCTCGATATAAAACTTAATTGGTTTGTTTATATCCATCTTCTCGCTCTCCCATGATTGCTTCCAAGTGCAACCGATTTTATAGATGGTGTAATCCGTTGCTGGCGTGGCGTTTGCGGAACGGGCGATCTTTGCCTTCTGAACGGGCAGGAGGTCACTTGCCTTGTGGAATATGGAAGCAGGGAAGCCAAAATCAATTAGGACTTTAGCGGATTCTTCCGAGTAGAGAGTAACCTCCTTGTCAGTATTATCCTTAACAAACTGCTTAACACGGGCAACCGCACCCTTTTTAAGATCGTTAATATACCACAGGGATTTATCCTTGAAGGACGGAGTAGTTCCAGTGTTATACTGGCTACGACCCCATGAGGACTTGGAAATGTTAGTGACATGGTTGCCATCCTTTTCCAATTTGTTTTTAACAAAAAGATCCCACACCAGCTTGATCGGATTGCTGATCTCGATGTTATTCCAAGTGAGATTTTGGAACTGATTGCCGAGGAAGAGAAACTTGTTCTCAAGATGCAGATACATCTTAATTGCCTCATAAACATTGGGTTGTGAAGCAAGCGTGGTTGTGATGGTAACTTTAATATCATCGACCACCTTATCAACCTTATCGTTGAGTGCCATGATCGTTGCGGCATCGTAGGACAAACCTTCACGAGAAGGAACGATGTCCAATTCCCCGATATTAAACTTCATAACCAGACCAGAACGCTGGACGATCTGGCGATTCTTTTCATTTAGTTTATAGCAATCGAGGGGATAGGGAACGCCACCCATGATGGCAAATGCCTCGTTGTAACCGAAGGACTTATAGACCATCCAATCGCTACCAGAAAGGACGGGCTTCTCATCTTCCCACACCACCGAGCCACCAGAAATGGTAGGACGGATCTCGAAAAAACGAAATGATTTTTTAATGGCATTGTGGAAGTTTTGAAAATCCTCTGGCTTTACAGGGATCTGGATCTTGATGCCGTTGCCTTCCTTGGTAGCCTCCGTGGACATGAGGGCAATCGTGGGCATCGTAGTCTCGTTGAAGTAGGCATTGTAGATACGCTTCACTCCATCGTAGTTGCTAGTGATGGTGAAGTTGTCCGTATAACAGAAGGGAGACTTGCTACCTAGTCCGAGGCAACCGATCTCGTCATTGGTGTTAGTCTTTGTGGACTCGAAATAAACAGCATAGATATTGGTGATGTTCTCGTGGGAGATACCCGTCCCAAAGTCTTGAATAGTGATCCAAGGCTCAAGGGCATTAGGGGCATGAATATGGAAGGGGACATCCGCTTTGCCAGCTTGCACATGAGAATCATGGGCGTTGCATCCGAGTTCACGGACGATGGCGAGGGGCTTATCCGAGTAGAGGTCGGACAGGATCTTAAACGCCTTGCGTGAAGAACGCATCTTGAAGCCTTGGGCTTCCGTGACATTTCCGATCTGTTCGAGTGTAGTTGTTTCTGTATGGAGTTTCATTGGACTTTCTACTTTATAGATTTATTTCCGATAACACAACCTCTATTTCCAGAAACGGTAAAAAAATCTTTTGGTTGTCTTACGCTACCGTACTCGGGCTCCGTGGGGTCTTAGGTCTCAAACCGGCACCGTTTACCGGGCCGTCCCGGGGGACCCGATGCGTAAGACAACCGGAGGGGTCTATAAGAGATACCCCGGTGTCCGCCCCGGACCTCGTGAGTAAGACAACCGGAGGTAACCTGCTGTGTAAGACAACCGGATAAAAGGTGTAAGACAATCCAAAAATCTTGTGTAAGACAATTAAAAAAAAGGTGTAAGACAATCTTTTTTTGTTGCCAGTACTTCCGGGATAGAGTACGGTTTCCATATGCATCGAGACCTTGACTCTGTAGCCAAACTGTGGCATTTTTCTGGAAACGTGGAAAGAGTAAGACAAAATCAAAAATTAATCGATTTTAAAAATGTAAGACATTCTGTAAGACGTAAGACATAATAGAAAATCGAATAAGAATAAGATTAGTATAAAAAGTATATAATCTTCAGTACCGCAGCACATTACATTGCATTTTTTGTAATCTTCTGTGCAGTGTAAACGATCCTTTACATGGGTGGATTGTAAACGATCCTTTACAAAACCTATGCACTTATTAATAAATGTATAGGTTTTGTAATCTTCTGTACATTAAAAAGCAACTGAAGATTAATATACAGAAGCATCCGTAATCTTCCGTATTTGACCGTAGAATGGTTTTTATTACCTACGGGTCATAACGTGCGTTTATAACCTTTGCATCATAAAATCCCTCGCCGTAATGCGACACCCTGTTACATTTTAAACCGCTGTGCTATTAAATCAGTGAATAGAACAGTATAATCTATTGGTGGATGTCCAATTAAAAGAGTTGGAAGATTAATCTTCTGATATTGAGAAGGTGCTGAAGATTAATTTTACTTGCTGTATATATCAAAAGTGATAATGTCGGCAAGTGAAAACAGTGCGGTATTGCCACACCATGTTGTATTAAAACACGATGTTGTATAAAAACAGGGGTATTGAAAGTTGGTGCGCCCGGAGGGATTTGAACCCCCAACCAATCAGTTATGAGCCGACTGCTCTGACCATTGAGCTACAAGCGCATTTTAAATTGGAAGTGGGTATGGGAATCGAACCCATGCTCGTCCCTCATCTAGGGAACACGGCTTATAAGACCGTCGGTGCTATCCAGTTACACTAACCCACCATAAAAATTATTCAATAATCCATTCTCCTCCTTCTTTTCTTTCGTAATCTTCTCTATCAGCCCACCCTTCTGCAAAGACATATCGGGTAATCATCCGTACCTCGCCATCGGTAGGAGCCTTATTGTCTTTTCGACGTACTCCAATTCCCTGCTTGCTGACGAGGAATGAGTATTCCACATCATTGAAGGTTATGTCTACTGCTTCGGTGTCTTCTGAATTGTATTTTCTCATGTTAAAATTGGTACTCCGGGTCGGACTCGAACCGACACTTGAGGGATTTTAAGTCCCTTGCCTCTGCCGTTGGGCTACCGGAGCAAAAAACCCCGCCACTTCTAACCATGTTAAGTACATTTGAAGTACCGTTATGAAGTGGCAGGGGCATTTGATTATCGGGCTCTACGGGCAATCCACTGACCCTTCGAGTTACGAAGGTTATGGAAGCGGGGCTTGAGCGAAACGGTATTGCCATTTACGAAAGTAAAGGAATAACGGCTCGTGTTGATGTTCTCCGAGATGAGACGCATCTTGGTCTCACGCTTGGTAGTGGGGCTGATCTTGCGACCAACGATCTCACAGATGTTCTTTGTCATATTTGTATTCACCTCCTTCATTTAGTGTTCTTAAAGAATACCACGGGGCGGAAGATTATCAAGCACTAATTTTCGGCTTGGTGACAAATTTTCTAATCTTCGGCACCCTGCCATCGGGCTTGCGATTGATATCCTTCAGAGGGCATGCACAGGCTTTCTGCAAAGAACATTCCACACATCCGTAATCCAAATAGATATCGGGTCGGTGACAGGCAAAGGAAGTATGGACAGCACATGCCTCCGTATCCTTGGTAATGTTGATAAGCTCCCTGCTCTTATGAAGATCAATCTTGGGAATGGTGGCACGGATCTTTTCCCTACGAGCTTCCATCTGCTCCGGTGTCAACGGTACAACAGATACCTTGCTGTCTTTATCAACAGCCGTTTTATCAGTAATTTCATTACTAGAAATATACTTATCAGTTTTCTTTTTACCAATTACCTTTTTACCAGAATTATCGTTTCCAGTAATCTTCGGTGGTCTCCCACGCTTTTTACCAGAAACAGGTTTCTCAGTAATTTTTTTACCAGTAATCTTCGGTGGTCTTCCTCGTCTTTTCATTTTTTAATAAAGGTAGTGTAAAGCAAATATCCAACCAGTGCAACAACAATCCAAAAAGCAAAATAATACATAATCACCATAAATGCAACCAGCATGCCCACTATAATACACACATCCTTCAAATGTTCCAAAATTTCACGCATAGATCAATATTAATATAGTCTCCGCAACTTTGCAAGGGGGCAGGAAAGCGGAATTTTATAAAGCACTGAAGATTAAGGACTTAAGAAGGCTTGATAATGTAAGTGATTGATTGGCAGGCACTTAAGATTACTGATGTAATATAATATTATATTTTAAAAATTTTTTACTGGAAATTTTTTTACTAACATCGGCGGACCCAAGTGTAATAAAGTAATCTTCAGTGTCTTTTAACCTTCAATATCTTTTAATCTTCCATTCCTTTCCAATCTATTTTATTTTGTTTGGAAAGATTCTCTTGCCACCATAAGGGTTGTAGGTTTGTATAATGAAAACATTCTTTCTGTTGGTTTATATCCGTTAGATCAAAGGATGCACAGGGTTTAATATGATCAATATGCCAGCCTTTATTTCCATGATTTTCCCATGTCATTCCTTCTTTGAATTGATTTTCTATATGTTTTCTTGCTGTTTCTATATCAGTACCCAGCAGTTCCATAGTATGTAAATCTTTGGACATTTTGTTTCTTTTGATACAATCGGCTATTCTTCTTCTTAGGATAACTTTTAATCTAAAAGAAGGTTCTTCTCTGTATCTTTGAATTATTCTATCTTTGTCTATGGTTCTTCTTTCTGCTTTATATTGTTTCAACCATGCTCGGTTTTTTTCTCTCCATTCTTTGCATTTGGTAAGAATAATTTGTTTGTTTTCTTTATATTGTTTTCTTTTTAACTTTTTATGATATTCTTTACGTTTAGCATATCTTTCTTTTTCGTAATTTGGATCTAATTCCTTTTTCTTTTTTCTCCACTCTTTACATTGTTGTAAAAGTCTTTCTTTATTTTTGGCATAATATTTCTTACGACTTCTTTTTTCTTTTTCTTTGTAATTTTCTGTCTTATGGTACTGTTTGATATATTCTTTGTTTTCTTCTCTCCACTTTTTACCATATTCCTTTCTGTATTCAGAATTATTTTTATGCCATTCTTTTTGTTTTTTGTAAAGCTCTTCTTTATTTTCCTTGTAATACTTCTTTTGGCGTTGTAGGTCTACAACTCTTTTACATTCCTTTGAACAATAGAGCGCATTATGTATATTGGCAATAAAGGATTTGCCGCAGATTTTGCAGTTCTTATTCATAATCTTTCTATTCCTTTCTTAAAAGTATATCCTTTGTAATGTTTTCTCTCTCCCCGACAGCATTGATTGACACTCGATTGATCTAAACCGAATGCTTTCCATTCTTTAATCTTGTGGTTCTTATGAGATAAGCCATGATTCCTATGTTTGTTGCCATGTAGATAAGGATTAGGAATCCTTTGTAGAATGTTGTCAGCAGATCGAGAATGAGTCCAAGATACATATTCTTCGGGTTACTTTAAAGTATCTTGGGGTATCTGTCAATTATAATATATCCCTAAACACAAAAAGAAGCCCGTGAGGGCTTCTTTCGCATGAGGCTGGTGTCGTCTTCCTAATCCTTAAAGGCTGGGATCGTGTTCGTCTCTATTATCTTCTGTTCGATAATGCTTCGGGATATAAGACTTTCTAGCCTGTGCTAATTCCTGTTCCCAATTATCATCTTCCTCTTGTTCCGAGTTGGGAGCATTATGTCCTTTCTTCATGTAGATGAAGATGATCTCCGAAAGGAAACCGAGGACATCGCCCGTTGTTTTTCCGAATTGCTTGATCTTATCGAAGACATGGGAGAGGATACTCTTGGCAGCATCGATGAATCCCTCTTGGATCGTACTTTCCAATCTGATTTCCCTACTGACCAATTGCTCAAGGATAACTTTTATTTCTTCGGGGGATTGGGCTTGCATGAACTTGTCATAGAGAGCGGGGAAAACGCTCTTGATCTTGTCCATAGCCTTTGCTGCCACGAAATAACTTTCCACCACAGGAGTCATCTTCACTCCCCTTTCCTTTGCCACCCGTTCGAGATCTTCCTTCACTCCGTAGGGAAGTCTTACGGTTAAGAGAGCACTTTTTGTTTCCTTGGGTTCCTTGATTTCAGTATCATCCTCCTGTAGGAGTCTCTGGGACTGATTGATCTTTGAATAGGCTTCCAATAAATTTTTTAAATCTGAATTGTTCATGGTATTATTTACCCTTTTGATCCCTCGGTTTTATCTTTTATTGAGGAAGCGGAGGGCTGATGACCAAAATTTGATTCTTCTCCGGATCATATGCCATAGCAGTCTCCCCCGAATCGGGGTCTGTCTTAAATTCCAAGAATTGAATAATTGCCTGTTCAATGGCGGAATTGTATCTTTCCAAGAATTTAAGGCGTTCCTCGCTTCTTTCCTTTTCGCCTATGTAAATCTTACACTGTTCGAGGATCTTGATGACCTCGTCGTTTGTCCAGTTGTCTCTTTTTAGATTCATTTTGCAAAGAAGAACATTAAGGTAGTCAGAGAAATTAGAAAAAGCGCAATCCCAAGAAGAAAAGAACAGAGGTTCATCAACATATTGTATTGTTTCTCCTTCTTGAAGAAATCTGCCACCATCGCTGCCAGAAATGCCGCAAGCGAAAGGGTGCAGATAAAAGAACTGATTCCAAAGGTAGTATGAATTGTAGTAATTTGCATACCCCTACTCTATAGAATCATTTCCAGTATGTCAAGTGAATAAAATGCAATACGCAACAAAAAGCAGGGTAAGAATTTCGATCAAAAGATAAACATCATCTATGGTATGTTTGCGTTTCATATTTCTTTGTACTCTATGTAACTTTCCATGATCTTACCCTCAAACAGGAACTGGGCGCAATTCTTTTTTTCATGAAAATATCGTTGAATGACGACCACTTGACTCAAGGGAACCCATTGAAAAATGTCCGGAATCCAAACTGAGGCGAATTTTACTCCGTTCATATTACAAATGTTTTTGGGCATCCTTTTTATAAAATTGAAGCTTTTCATCCAGCGTACCACCCATCATCATCTGTGTCTTTATGACACTAATTAGAATGTCTATGATCTTCTCATCGCTGTACTTGGCTTCTCTCATGAGTCTTACAACTTCATCTACTTGTATCTGTTCTTCGGGCATAAATTACCCAAATACTTATTGTCGGGCGACCAAAGAGCCTTATTGATTATGTTTTTTATATTCTACTCTGTAAGACAGTAATTTTTCCCTCCATTTTGCCCCACTTTTTCCCACTTTTTCCCACTTTTTGGGTACTTTTTTGGTATTTTTGAGTACTTTTTTGAGTAAACTAATGGTGAATTTTCAAAAAAATCCGCATTAGTTTACTCAAATGGGCCAGATATATTCCAAATTTTCGGGCGTATTGGGAAAAAGACTCCGATAATGTTCGGGCTTTTTTTGGATCAATTTGGATCGATGTGTCCGATGAAAATCCTCGTTGCCAATAAACGGAGGATAGTCTGATGTCTCGTTTTGATTATAATATTCCAAGATACGTCCCCGGAGAGTATCCTTATAACCACGACTAATCCACTCGTCGCAAACAATCACACCATACTCAACAAGAGCATTGGAAAAATTCTGCCACATCTTACGACACGGGTGGTTCGTCCACCCCCGATAGTTCTCTCCGTTCTTGAGTCGTGTAATGGAATTGAGAAGTTGATAAACCTCTAGTCGTTGCTTTCCAAGACGTTGACGATCCAGAACTTTGGCGGATTGTTTAAAGTCGGCGTATGGTAGGAATGTTTGCATTCTTAAAGCCTATATCTATTAGTGATCAGCGTCAAGCTAATTTCTTAAACTTTGGTAACACCCTCTCCGACGAAAATATAATTGGAATGATCGGTATCTTCCTCTTTAGAACATCTAATCATATTCTTTGGGAGAATCTCAATTACTTTAAAGTGAGACATAACATTATCGTATACCCTACTAATGGTATCTCCTTTAAGGATTTGACTACCTATTGCGTCGTATGCTTCGGTTTTCATTAATTTTCAATATCAAAGTTGACTTTGAATCCTCCGGTTTTGCGATACTCGTCGTTTTTCTCCCCACTCTGATACCAAGAAGTTTCGCCCTTCTCGCAGGAATTGGCATACTCTGTCCACTTGACATTCTCAATCATCTTGTCAAGTTCATCTGCTGCTTCAACATCAAGATCCCACGGCATTCCATCCCAACGGCAAGTATTGATAAGCTCTTGGATGTACTTTAGAAAGTCCTCTTCTGTTTCTCCAGTAT
>JACCDV010396338.1_pt1 | contig 161584 bp, 150 predicted proteins | sample 7446131 | NCBI WGS metagenome assembly JACCDV01 (sample SAMN15323448, study PRJNA562643) | freshwater metagenome | isolation source: river surface water | place: USA:Blue River Watershed | collected 2017-08-17 | reverse complement strand
GCACGCCGCCAGCGTTCGTCCTGAGCCAGGATCAAACTCTCCATAGAAATGTTTGATCTTTAGCTTTACGAGACAAACAAACTGTCGTTTATTTAGTCTTATTACCAAAGGAAATCAACGAGTATTGATACCGAAGTATCGATACTTCATTGAAGTATTTATTTAGTGAATGGCAAATTAATACCATTCACTGGCATTGACTTATGGCACGCTGTTGAGTTCTCAAGGTACGGATGCGCACTGCTTCGTAGAATCTCTTCCACTTTTCAGGGCAGACCGCAAAACCTAGTCCATCGAACCTTCGCAGGTCAAATCGGCTAGATCTTAGGTACTTCTGCTGTACGGCCATATCTACGCTTTTATGCGTAAATCTGTACGTTCCACAGCAAGGAGCGTAACTATAGGTGGCTCCCCCTGACAGGTCAAATCGCCTCATGACCAAATGCTCTGATTTGGGGGTGAGATGGCTCATATTGGTGGAAAAATGCAAAAACCCCATTATTTATGCGTAAAAAGTGGGGTTTTTGATGGAAATCAATTTAGGCGATGAGCTCTACCGCCGCTAGATCGCGCTTTCCTTTACGTAAAAGTGCATATTTTCCGCATAAAAAGTGGCTCTTTTCGAGGCGGAAATCCTCAGATGGGACCTTCTCATTGTTGAGATATGCACCACTCTCCTTGACGATACGACGCGCGGCCGATTTCGAGTCAACCACCCCGGTTGCTGCTAGGAGATCAACCCATGTTGGCATCTCATCAGTTGCAGAAATTGTTGCACGAGGGAGCTCTGCAATTGCAGATGCAAGAGTTGCTTCATCTAATTCGGATAAATCTGCTTGTCCAAATAGCGCCCGCGCTGCAACTTCTACACGTTGTGCAATCTCTGGTGAATGAACTAATGATGTTAATTCGCGTGCAAGTTCGCGGTGCGCTTCACGAGCACCAGGGTTCTCTGCGTGACGTTTTGCAAGCGCTTCGATCTCTTCACGAGATTTAAATGAGAATACCTTTGTAAAGTTTATGACGTCAGCATCATCTGAATTCAACCAATATTGGAAGAAAGCGTATGGCGATGTCATCTCTGGATCGAGCCAGACCGCTCCCCCAGCTGTCTTTCCAAACTTAGTTCCATCAGCCTTAGTCAGCAATGGAATTGTCATTGCATGACCGCTTCCGCCTTCGACGCGACGAATAAGATCAAGGCCTGCAGTGATGTTTCCCCATTGATCTGAGCCACCTAACTGCAGTGTGCAGTTGTAGCGCTTGTAAAGTTCAAGGAAATCCATTGCCTGAAGTACTTGGTAAGAAAATTCTGTATATGAAATTCCATCCTTATTAAGGCGTGATGAGACCGCATCTTTCGCGAGCATTTGATTTACTGAGAAATGTTTTCCAATATCGCGTAAGAAATCAATCGCAGATAATGGAGCAGTCCAATCAAGATTGTTCGCCATTCTTGCGGGGTTAGCAGTCGTATCAAAATCCAGAAACTTCTCTAGTTGCTTACGGATACGGGCCACCCATTGTTCGACTATCTCTGTCGTATTAAGTGATCGCTCTTCATTCTTTCCGCTGGGATCACCCACCAAGCCGGTTGCTCCACCAACTAGTGGAATCGGATTGTGACCAGCTAGTTGGAAGCGACGAAGCACAAGGAGAACTACCAGGTTTCCAACGTGAATTGATGGCGCGGTTGGGTCGAAGCCAATATAAAGGGTGGTTGGCTTCTTGAGGGACTCGCGGAGAGCAGCTTCATCTGTTGTTTGCGCTATTAATCCACGCCACTTCAGGTCATCGATCAGATTGTTGTTGATTGCGGTCATCATGCACCCATCATGGCCGAGAAGGCCTGGTTCTTGTCGCCAAATTTCTTAGCGTCGGCTTGGACAGTAGTTTTCAACTGCTTAATCTGTTCTGCAAAAGAGGTTGGTGAGGTCCCACCGATAGTTGTTCGAGAAGCTAATGCTCCGTGCACTGTCAGGACATCGCGGACATCCGGTAGTAGAGACGGATGGATGTGTACAAGTTCTGAGTCAGTGAGCTGATGGAGTTGACGTCCCGAAGATTCGCAGAGCGCTACGCACTTGCCAGCGGCTTCGTGTGCATGAGCAAATGGAATATGCGCACGTACTAGGTAGTCTGCAATTTCGGTTGCCAGAGAAAATCCCAAAGGAGCAGCCATCGCCATCTTCTCGCGATCAAAGTCCGTGGTTGCAACCATTCCAGTAACAGCCGGTAGCACGAGTAGAACGGTGTCGATTGAGTCAAAGAGTGGTTCTTTATCTTCTTGCAAGTCTCGGTTGTAAGCAAAAGGAAGACCTTTGAGAGTTGTTAACAGCGCAGTGAGGTTTCCTACGAGACGGCCCGCCTTGCCGCGTGCGAGTTCTGCCATATCTGGATTCTTCTTCTGCGGCATGATTGACGAACCTGTCGAGTATGCATCAGCAACTTTCGCCCAACCAAACTCGGTCGTTGCCCAAATGCACCACTCCTCCCCTATTCGAGAGAGATGGCTACCTACCATGGCGAGAATGAAGAGCGCTTCTGCAACGAAGTCTCTATCTGAAACGCCATCGATGCTATTTGCCGCAGATGAGGTAAAACCAAGTGCAGCCGCTGTTTTTTCGGGAGATAGCGGAAGCGATGATCCGGCAAGTGCTCCAGAACCAAGTGGGCTTACAGAGGTACGCACCAGCCAATCGTTGATGCGATCTAAATCGCGGCCAAAAGCATGTGCATGCTTTGCTAATTCGTGGCCGAAGAGAACAGGCTGCGCATGTTGCAAGTGAGTGAATCCAGGTGCAGGAGCATCTGCATATTCTTCTGACTTTGCGATGAGCGCCTCTTGCAGTGCAATTATTTGTCGAGCGACCTCAAGCATGTGATCAATGGCGTAGAGGCGAAGATCGGTCGTGACTTGATCATTTCGTGAACGTCCTGCGCGAAGTGAGCCACCAATATCTCCAAGCTTCTCGGTCAGGCCTCGCTCTAAAGCGCTATGGACATCTTCATCGCTATCGATTGCAGTAAATGTTCCTGCGCCAACCTCTGAAATGAGAGCGCGAAGCCCGCCTCGGATAGCTTCCGCCACCTCAGCAGTGAGTAAGCCGCTTGATTCGAGTACTTCTAAGTGAGCTAATGAAGAACGCAGGTCATAGGGCGCCAATCGCCAATCGAAGTGCACGCTGCGAGAGAGCGCAAAGACGGCATCAGCCGGTCCATCTGAGAAACGACCGCCCCAAAGCGCCATTAGTTGCGACCTTTCTTCTTGCTGCCAGGCTTGCTTCCAGCTTTATTGCCGGTCTTGCCATCGCGATATGAGAGTAATTCTCTCGCGAGTTCGGCTCCGCCTGCTGCTTTTCGAGAAACTACGAGAACCGTGTCATCTCCTGCGATAGTGCCGATAATTGATGTGATGCCAGAGTGATCCAGAGAGCTCGCTAAGAATTGGGCTCCCCCAGGAGGGGTACGGATAACAGCCAAATTGGCGCTGGCTTCAACGGAGAGAATTAAATCTGAAGGCAACGGCATGGAACGAGCGATTGAATCGTCGTCGCTATCGGCGATTGTGTAGAGCGCCTCACCATTGACGGCTCGACTCCGTACCGCACCGAGCTCTTCTAGATCCCTACTGGCAGTTGCTTGAGTGACTGGAAAGCCAGCCTTCTTCAGTTCTTTTACCAAGTCGCTCTGTGATGAAATCTTTCCCGACTTGATGAGAGATATCGCCTTTGCGCGACGGGCGGTAACTGATGACATGGTCATCCCCTCACTTGTTGAATTGACGTTGCAAATATCTTGAGAAACTTCTTTATCTCGGCATCCGTGATGATGAGTGGCGGGGCAAGACGAATTACTGTTTCACTATTACCGTTAACAAGCACACCATTCTTCTCGCAGCGCTTAGCCACCTCTTTGGCAATCGGATCACTGAATTCGACACCAATCAACAACCCGGCACCACGCACATTCTTAACGCCTTCGATCAGAGCAATATCTGCCATTAATTCAGTGCCTATCCGTGCTACTCGATTGAGTAAATCCTTCTTCTCGATGGTCTCGATGACAGCCAGGCCCGCTGCAGTTGCTACTGGATTACCGCCAAAGGTGGAGCCGTGGTCACCTGGTTGGAAAAGCTCCGCTGCTTCACCGAGTGCAATCATTGCGCCGAGCGGGAGTCCACCACCGAGGCCCTTCGCCAATGTAATGACATCTGGCTTAATCCCAGAATATTCATATCCGAACCAGTCCCCTGTTCGGCCCATTCCTGTCTGCACGCAGTCAAAGACCAATAACGCACCTGTCTCGTCACAGAGTTCGCGCAGTGCCTGCAGATATCCATGAGGTGGCACGATAACGCCGGCTTCACCCATGATGGGTTCAACAATCACCATGGCAGTCTTACGATTTACCTTTCGCAACATGGCGCCCATATCTCCATATGGCACGTGCGCGATACCTTTAATGAGCGGCTTAAAAGGATCGCGTTTTGCTGGCTGTCCCGTTAATGAGAGCGCTCCCATGGTACGTCCATGAAATGCCTCTTTCGTCGCAACAATCCGAGTGCGACCCGTCTTACGTGAAAGCTTGAGCGCCGCTTCATTCGCCTCTGCTCCGGAGTTGCAGAAGAAAACACGGGCGCTCTTATCACCAGTCAATGACGCTAACTTGGCGCTGAGTTCTAGGACATTTGGATGAGCATAGAAATTACTGACATGGCCCAACGTTGCAATCTGACGTGAGACTGCTTTAACAACTGAAGGATGGGCATGGCCAAGAACGTTTGTTGCGATACCTGCAAGAAAATCGAGATAGGTAATCCCTTTTGCATCCTTAAGTACTGCGCCTTTACCCGAGACAAGTTCAATTGTGGGCGAACCGTAATTTGACTGAAGCGATTTGTTCCATGCTTTCATGCGACCACCAGTGTTCCTCCGTGATTAGCTAACGCTGATGCGAAAGCTGCTGGATCTCTTCCATCAATAATTCGAACTGCAGTTGCTCCTGCTTTAATTGCATCGAGGCAGGCTTGAACTTTAGGAGCCATACCTTCCGCAAATGAACTCTTAATCTTTTCGAGTTCAGCGGCAGCAATGGATTCGATGAGTGATTCTTTATCTGGCCAATTGCGATAAATGCCCGCGACATCAGTCATGATGATGAGCTCCTGAGCCTTCAGCGCGCCTGAAACTGCTGCAGCAGCTATATCGGCGTTAACGTTCAATCCACCTTCGCCACCAATTTCATTGGCGATCGGTGAGATTACAGGCGTCACATTTTTTTCGAGCAATACTTCAATTGCCTCGGTATCTACACTCTTAACCTCACCCACAAGTCCCAGGTCAGCCTTTTCCCCATTGACCAATTGGGTCTGCTTACGAGCAAAAAGCGTTCCGGAATGGCGGCCAGATATTGCAAGTGCAGCGACTCCTGATTGGGTCAGGGTTTGTGCAACTTGCGGCCCAACCTCATCTGAGAGAACTCGTTCAACTACTGTGAAGATTTCCGGTGTGGTCACGCGAAAACCACCGGAAAAAGTTGAGGTGATTTTTGCTTCTTCCAAAGCGGCGTTGATCTGCGGTCCTCCGCCGTGCACGACAACCACTTTCAGCCCTTGTGCAATCGCCGAGGCCAACTTCTTTCCAAATTCACCATCGTTATCGCTCATGGCGTGGCCACCGAATTTAACGACCAACACTTTTCCGTTAGTCATCATGTCGAATATGCCGAATTTTCATGGACATAATCATGTGAGAGATCATTCGTACGTACAGTCGCATGTGACTGCCCCATCTTCAAATCAATGACAAGTTCCACTAAACGATCTGAGAAAGAGACCAGATTCTTATCCTCAAAAGGCGCAGAATTTTCTGCCACTCGAACACCATTGAGGGTCACATCAATTATGAGTGGATCCATCTCGGCTTGAGCTGTTCCGACCGCCGCCAAAACTCGACCCCAATTGGGATCTCCACCGAAGATTGCGCACTTCAACAGATTGTTTCGGGCACATACACGTGCAACCTCAACTGCATCACCTTCCGATGCGGCTCCGATGACACTGATGGCGACGGTCTTAGTTGACCCTTCGGCATCTTCGATTAACTGTGCCGCCAAAGAACCGCAAATCTCCATAAGGATCGCTTCGAGATCTTTATCGCTTAATTGGACTCCACTCGCACCTGACCCCATCAGCAGAACAGTGTCATTGGTGGACATACATCCATCGGAATCAATTCGATTAAAGGTGCGATCAGAAACTCGAGTAAAGATCTCCTGGACATTTTCTGGAAGAATTGCATCGGTCATCACGACAGAGAGCATCGTTGCAAGTGCAGGCGCGAGCATTCCAGCGCCTTTTGCAACTCCAACTGTCTCCGTTCCTGCATGGTTCTTCGTGGCAATCTTTGGAACTGTATCTGTCGTCATGATTGACCGTGCCACATCGTCCAAAGTTTCCTCAGCGAGATGCGTTGAGAGTGAATCTATACCGGTGAGGATCTTCTCCATCGGCAGTCTCTCGCCAATCAGGCCTGTGGAGCAGACAACAACTTCACCGGAAGAAATTGTAAGTACTTCACCTACCTTTTCGGCAGTACGGTGAGTATCTAAGAATCCTTCTGGCCCAGTGCAGGCATTTGCGCCACCTGAATTGAGAATTGCGGCGCGAACGAGGTGGCCTTTAGTAACTTCACGCGACCAGATAACGGGTGCTGCAACAACTTTGTTCGTCGTATAGACGGCAGCTGCATCAAATCGAGGGCCACAGTTTTCTATCAGAGTGAGGTCATAAGCTCCTGAACTCTTAAGCCCTGCATGCATTCCGGCGGCACGAAAGCCCTTTGGGAGAGCGCCTTTCATGCTCCGATTCCATTTCCCAGCAATCCTGATGTTGAATCAAATCCTGCCATGAGGTTTGCATTATGAAGTGCTTGCGCAGCTGCGCCTTTACCTAAATTGTCGATTGCAACTGAGATGACGAGACGTTGAGAGTGTTCATCAATCGCAACTTGAATCTGTGCAAAGTTACTGCCTAACACAGAGGCGGTCTTTGGCATCTGACCCTCAGGTAAAAGGTGAACGAAAGGAGATTCCTTGAAGTACTCCTTGTAAGCTGTCCTCACCTCTTGAAGTGAGATTGATTGGGACAACTTCATTGTGATTGTCGAAAGAATTCCGCGCGGCATTGGTGCCAAAATTGGCGTAAAGGAAACCTTGACATTCTTACCGCTTACGCCTGAAAGAGTTTCTTCAATTTCGGGAGTGTGCTGATGAACTCCCCCAAACTTATATGACGATAATGATCCAGCAACTTCACTGGCAATCAGGTTGATTTTTGCGCTTCTCCCCGCCCCAGTTGTGCCAGAGGCAGCTACAACGACGATATCGCTCATATCTGTGAAGGCGGATGCAGGAGCGGCACCAAGTGCAATAGATGTTGCATAGCAACCAGGATTGGCCACTCTTATTGCCTTTGAAATTTCTGATGACTTTCCTGGCAAGTCGGCCATTCCGTAGACCCAAGAACCTGCATATTCCCCACCGTAATACTTCTTCCAGGAGTCCTCAGAAGTTAATCTGAAATCCGCACCTAGGTCAACAATCTTTGTGGAAGCAGGAAGAGTGGCAATGATCTTCGCGGATTCACCATGCGGAAGCGCAAGGAAAATCAGTTCACAGGAAGAAAATTCTTCGACGTTAAATGAGGAGAAGGTGCGCCCCTGGTAACTCTGCAACTGCGGATGGATTGAGGTGATCGCCTCCCCCGCATTCGAGTGCGCAGAAATTGCCGCTACTTCGAAGTGAGGATGAAGGGAAAGGAGTCTAAGAAGCTCTCCACCTGCATATCCGCTGCCACCAATGAGACCAATTTTCATGGGTATAGATTAGCATATTTATGCATGTTGCTGCATAAATATGCAGATTAGTTTGTGCGAAGAACGGCTCCGGTGCGCTTTGCAGCCTCAGCAACAGCTGCCTCTCGCGCCTCTGCAACTTCTGGCCCGGTAAGGGTGCGATCTTGTGCTCGGAAGACGAGAGAGAAGGCGAGTGAAATCTTTCCATCACCCAACTTGTCATAGCGATCAAAGAGAGTGATCGACTCGAGAAGATTTCCTGCACCTGCTCGTAGCGCGGCTTCCACATCGCCAGCAGCAACGGTTGCGTCAACAATAAGTGCAACATCTTGGAGCGCCGCAGGCATGGTTCCTACCGTGAACGGGCGAACAAGTGAAGTCTCAGGAAGTGCACTCAATCCAACTGCGAATGCCGCTGATCGCTCAGGAAGTCCATAGGCGGCGACGACTCTTGGGTGGAGTTCTCCGGCATGTGCCACCGCCTTGCCATCAACAATTAACTCGGCGCAACGACCTGGATGCCATGGCGCGAAATCAGAACGCTTGATGCTCCAATTGAGATTGCATAGCTGCAAAATATCTTCTGCGTAGGCAATTGCATCTTGCCAGGTGTACGCGCGGGCAGTTCCTTGCCAATCGGTCGACTCGTTCTTACCTACGAGGAGACCTGCCACATGGAAGGCCTGTGGCGGAACACTCGCCGTAATTGCGTCGATTACGGATTGATCTGGGCGCTTTCCGAGTTCGGGTGAAATTGCCGGGATTAACTTCTGGGAACTTCGGAAGATAGAACCCATCTCAAAAATTGCGAAATCCCTAGCGCCACGACTGATGTTGCGTTGAGCAACCTCGATCAAACCTGGAACCAAATGCACGCGCATCAGTGGGAACTCTTCAGACATTGGGTTTGCGATCTTGTAGGTAGCTGCGCGCTCCCCTACAAAGCCCATCGCATCAATTGTCTCTTGATTGGTGAAAGGGAATGTTTGAACTTCTGCAAAGCCGCGACTTGCCAACATTGTTGCGACGGCGCGACGGCGCTTCTGAGTTGGAGTTAACGACGCGTGATTTGGTCGTGGAGGCAAGATGGAAGGAATCTTGTCATAGCCAACCATGCGAGCAACTTCTTCTACGAAATCTGCAGGCTGTTGCAAGTCCGAACGCCAAGATGGTGGGTCAACTTCAAAGGTCGACTCATTGACGTCGCACCCTACCGAACGAAGGTGTCCTGCAATTTCAGAGGGGGTGAGTTCAAGATTGAGCGTGCGAGCCACGTAGGCAGGATCTACCTTAACTACTGGAGCAAAGCGAGGCTCGCCATCTACAACGGTCTCAACGTGTGAAGCTGTTGAAAGAGATGTAAGAAGTTGAACGAATCGAGCTGATGCGAATTCAGCTAACGATGGATCCACGCTTCGTTCGAGACGACGGGATGCCTCTGAAGAGAGTTTATGGCGACGTGAATTCTTAGCGACCGCTATTGGATTGAAGCGAACTGCCTCGACTGCAATGCGTGATGTAGATGCAGTGATCTCTGAATCAAGTCCACCCATGGTGCCAGCAAGTGCAAGTGGCTTTGTGTCATCCCACACCATCAAGTCGTCTGCATCAAGTGTGCGCTCTTGACCATCGAGTGTCTTAAATTTCTGTACCGAACCTGCACGCTTGATGGAAAGACCACCCGTTATCGTGTCGGCATCAAATGCGTGAAGTGGCTGACCGAGCTCGAGCATGACGTAGTTAGTGATATCGACAACGAGCGAAATTGAACGCATCCCCATCTTCTCAATGCGACGACGCATCCAGATTGGAGTCTGTGCAGCTTGGTCAAAATTATTGAGCGTTCGTAGATAAAAGACACTTGCTGCATCGGTATCTACAATCTTCGCAGAAACACCTTTGCCCGTGTTTTCAAATGTGATTGAGCGAAGAGCATCAACCGGGTCCATGTATGCAAGACCAAGAGATGCAGCAACTTCTCGTGCAACGCCACGAATACTTAAGGCATATCCACGGTCAGGGTTGACTGCAATATCAAAAATCACATCGTTTATTTCTAGCGTCTTAATGGCATCTGCTCCAATTGCCACAGATCCTTCGGCAAAGGTCATGATTCCGGCGTGGTCTTCACTGATGCCAAGTTCGCGGCCAGAACAAATCATTCCATTGGAAGTCTTTCCATATGTTTCGCGAGCAGCGATAACAAAGTTTCCGGGAAGAACAGCACCTGGGAGCGCAACGCAGACAATATCCCCCACTGCAAAGTTTGTTGCGCCACAGATGACATAGCGCGTTTCGCCTTCTCCGCAATCTAGACCTACGTAACGGATTGGCTTCTTAAATTCTGTAATTTCCTCAATGGTGAGGACTTTTCCAAATACCAGTGGCCCGGTGAGATCTCCGCCTAGAGTAATAATCTCTTCTACTTCAAAGCCCACACGAATCAGCGCATCTGAGATTTGATCAGCGGTAATTGTGGATGGAATTTCGACGAATTCTTGAATCCATGACAGTGGTGCGCGCATTAGAGTCCAACTCCGAACTGACGTGTGAAGCGCAGGTCGCCTTCAACGATGTCATGCATATCTGTGATTCCATGTCGAACCATCAATGTACGTTCGAGTCCCATGCCAAATGCAAAGCCAGAGTAAACCTCAGTATCAATGCCACAGGTTGCGAGAACTTTAGGATTGACCATTCCGCACCCTCCCCATTCGATCCAGCGACCGTTGAAGAAGATATCTACCTCTGCACTTGGCTCGGTAAATGGAAAGAATGATGGGCGGAGACGAGTAGTCACTTCGTCACCAAACATATGTCTTGCGAAGTTATCAAGCACGCCTTTGAGGTGAGCCATCGTGATGCCTTTATCTACAACCAAACCTTCGACCTGATGGAATACCGGACTATGCGTTGCATCAAGTTCATCCGCACGGAAGGTGCGGCCTGGGCTGATGACATAAATCGGAGGTTGCTTTGTTAGCATTGATCGAATCTGAACCGGTGACGTTTGGGTGCGAAGAACCATCCCGGATTCAACGGGCTCGATATAGAAGGTATCTTGCATTGTACGAGCTGGGTGATCCGCAGGAATGTTGAGCGCATCAAAGTTAAGCCAGCCGGATTCGAGCTCGGGTCCTTCTTCTACAGAAAATCCCTGCTCGATAAAGAAATCTGAGACTTCATTTTTAATGATTGAGATTGGATGCAGTCCACCACGATGTGCGCGCTGAACTGGCAAGGTAATGTCAACTACTTCTTCAAGCAAAACTCGAGCATCACGTTCTGCTTCAAGCTTTGCAGTCGCCTCTGCTAGAAGACGCCCGAGCTCTGCTTTTGCTTCGCCAATAATTTTTCCGACTGAAGCTTTCTCATCAGGAGAGAGCGAACCAAGGGCGCGACTTGCCAGCGATACTGGTGCTTTATCTCCGACATGGGCCAAACGGGCGCTCTTTAACTCATCAAGATTGGTCGCCGCACTAAATGCCTTTGCGGCATCTTCGATCCAGCTCTTTACTTCACTTGGATTCATGGTGCGAAGTCTAACCTGCGACCTTAGGAGAAAGCGTGAAGATAACTATCGAAGCGGCGGCTGAGAGATTGAGGCTTTCAGCACGTCCAGCCATCGGGATTGTGACTTCCGTAAATTTCTCTGAAGAGAGTGTTGAGGAATCAACCCCACGAGCTTCATTACCAAAGATAGAAATATAGGATTTATCGAGCGAGAGATCAGTGATCGATTTCTTCGCATGCGATGACATAAGAAGCGGAGTGGCCGCCGGAAGAAGAGCAGTGAGCTCTGCAAAGGGAACGGATTCATAGAGAGGTACATGCCATAAAGATCCCGCTGTTGCGCGAACAACCTTAGGTGAATACATATCGACGCTACCTGGCGATGTAATAACTGCATCAACACCCATTGCATCTGCTGTTCGAAGGATGGTTCCGGCATTTCCTGGATCTTGAATTTCGTGAAGATAGATAACTCGGAGCGCGCTCTTATTGTTGAGAGCTGCAATCTCATTGATATCTGGACGAGGAAGCACGCAGAGAGCAAGAACCCCTTGCGGAGTGACGGTTGAAGTCATCTCTTCCATAACTGCATCAGTTACTTCGACGACATCGAAGGTATTGAGGTCGTAATCAGAAAGTTTTAAGAGACCTGAATTTGTAACATATAAGTGTTTGATAAATGGAGCGCTATTAGATGAGAGCGCCTCTCGTGCTGCTTGCAGACCCTCGGCGACGAAGAAGCCCGAGTTGCGACGTTCTTTAACGCCACGAGAACCAATAAGAGCCTTCACTCGCGCAACATGTGGCGAGTGAAGGCTCTCAATCATTGGAATCAGTAGAGCTCTGTGATTACTTAGAAGCTGCTGCTACGTGTGTACGTGCAACCTCAACCAGAACCTTGAACGCTGCTGGATCGTTAGTAGCGAGATCTGAAAGAACGCGACGGTCAACTTCGAGACCAGAGAGCTTAAGTCCCTGGATCAAGCGGTTATATGTAAGACCGTTCTCGCGAGCCGCTGCATTAATGCGCTGGATCCAGAGCTGACGGAAGTCGCCCTTCTTATCCTTGCGGTCATTAAATGCATAGACCATCGAGTGCGTTACTTGCTCCTTCGCCTTTGTGAAAAGACGTGAGCGCTGTCCGCGGTATCCGCTGGCACGCTCGAGGGTGGTGCGACGCTTCTTAGCTGCGTGTACTCCGCGCTTTACTCTCATCGGTTATCCCCCTTACTTCAAACCAAGCATGCGCTTGGCTGTCATTGTGACGGTTGGTTTTGCTGACTGTTCTTGGCTCATACGACGAGTAACACGTGATGACTTGTGCTCCAAAAGGTGGCGCTTGCCGGCACGCTCATGCATGATCTTTCCTGAACCTGTAACGCGAAAAGTCTTCTTCGCGCCACTGTGGGTCTTCATCTTTGGCATTTCATTCTCCCTATTACTTCATCGTTACTGACGTCGTGTGAAAAACTTAATTATTCTGCTGAAGCTTCTTCCGCGGCCTTAGCTTTAGCAGCACGTGCTGCCTTCTGCTCTGCGACTGCTTCAGTCTTCTTCTTCGTAGGTCCTAGCACCATTGTCATGTTGCGCCCCTCTTGCTTTGGGGCGAACTCAACAAATGCAAACTCTTTGACATCTTCTGCAAGACGCTGCAAGAGCTTGAAGCCAAGCTCTGGACGAGTTTGTTCACGTCCACGGAACTTCATAGTGATCTTCACCTTGTCTCCACCTTTGAGGAACTTCTCGACTGCAGAGCGCTTTGTCTCGTAATCGTGATTTTCAATCTTTGGTGTGAGTCGGACTTCCTTAACAACAATATGTGTCTGGTTCTGACGAGCTTCGCGTGCCTTCTGTGCAACTTCGTATTTGTACTTTCCGAAGTCCATGATCTTGCAAACGGGTGGATTTGCTTCAGCTGCAATCTCTACGAGATCGAGCCCAATTTCATCCGCCATCGCCAATGCAGCTTCGATATCTACAACTCCGACTTGCTCGCCTGTGTAATTAATCAGACGAACCTGCGGGGTGCGGATTCGATCATTGATGCGTGGGTCAGTGGTGATTTTCGCTCCTTTGTTCAGTGTGAGTGTTTGTGTAGCCACTTTGCCGCAAGCGTGCGCGCACCGAACAAGAAAACCCCTTCACGAGGTCTTACCTGACAAACCAACCCGCCGAAGCAGTGAGGGTGGGAGTGCGAACTCCTCTTGCAGCAGCCGGAGGCTACTGGTCTGGGCCAAATTCTAAAGGAAAGGGAGCCAGATGCGAAATCGCCGGTACTACCGCAGATCAATGAGGGCGTTGGGCGCCATTTTTGGGCAATCTCCCCCAGGGGCAATGACCCCCTCAAAATGCCACCACTCGTTGGCATAGACCCGACATAGACCAAAGCGAGCTCCATTGACCTCGAGCCATTTCGCCCCCGCCCGATCGCCTGGGTAATTCACGTCAATGGCAAGCCCATCTGGGTGGTGAGAATTCTTTGGAGGTAAAACCCACCTTGCTGCTTCGGTTTCGCTCCCATATTTCTTCACCGCATCGGCAAAGAGGATTGCTTGCCTCTCTTCGCTTCGAAACCCTGAAGTCATGTAGAGAGTAACTCCCTCTTTTGCTGCAGAAAGTTGCGCTGCTTCAAAGCGAGTCTGCAGCAGAGGATGAATCTGGTTAACCAAACCGATAGCTGTAGCGCTCTCAGTCAGAGCAGCAGAGCCGAGAGAGATGAGATCGGTTGGGCATTCCGTTGCGGTTGTCACGCGAATGTTTGCCGACGGAATATCAAAACATGAGAGAACTACTGGGATTGCAGGTTCTTCAGAGATCGAATCAGTGGATATAAATATGAAAAGTCCAGCAAAGAGCGGACCCACTATGACAGCTAGAGCGAGGTGTTTACTAGCCGCCCATTGCATGGAAACCGCCATCAACATGGATGATTTCCCCAGTCGTCTTCGGGAACCAATCACTGAGTAGCGCAACACTTGCTTGGGCCGCCGGTACTGGATCGGTGACATCCCAGGTCAACGGTGAACGTTCATCCCAGAGCTCTTTAAATCGAGCAAAGCCCGGGATTGATTTCGCCGCGACAGTACTGATGGGACCAGCCGCGATGAGGTTGACGCGAATATTTTCTGGACCGAGATACTTTGCAAGGTAACGACTTGTTGATTCAAGTGCTGCCTTAGCAATTCCCATCCAGTCATAAAGCGGCCAAGCGACCTGTGCGTCGAAGTCGAGTCCAACAACAGAGCCACCGTTTTTCATCAATGGGCGACAGGCCAAAGTAAGTGATTTCAAAGAGTATGCAGAGATCTGGACGGCAGTTGAAACATCTGGCCATTGCGTGTTGAGAAAGTTTCCACCCAGTGCAGTTTCTGGCGCGAAACCTATAGAGTGCACAACTCCATCAAGATGCGGGAGATGCTTACGCACCTCATCTGCCAACCCTGCAAGATGTTCTTCGTTGGTGACATCAAGTTCGATGATGGGAGGCATCTGCGGCAGGCGACCTGCGATACGAGTGGTCAGGCTTAATCCACGGCCAAAGCCGGTAAGTACAACGTTAGCTCCCTCTTCCTGAGCAATCTTCGCAATATGAAAAGCGATCGATCCATCTGTCAGAACACCCGTTACCAAAATATTTTTACCTTGCAGGATTCCCATATTAGTGACCCATTCCTAATCCGCCATCAACTGGAATGAGGGCGCCAGTGATGTAGCTTGCCTGAGGTGAGGCGATAAATGTTACGACATCCGCAATTTCATCTGCGGTACAGAAACGTCCCAAAGGAACTTGAGCTGCAATATCTCCACGTCGCTTCTCATCCAGAGTTGATGTCATATCTGTTTCGACGAATCCTGGGGCGATGACATTTGCAGTGATACCGCGGCTTCCGAGTTCTCGCGCGAATGAACGAGCCATTCCTAGTAAGCCAGATTTTGAAGCTGCGTAATTGACCTGGCCAGCCGCTCCGACTCCACCTACGACAGAGCCAATAAAGATGAGACGGCCGCGCTTGAGTTTGAGTAATCCCTTAGTTGCGCGCTTGGAGACTCTAAATGCTCCAGTGAGGTTAGCGTTGATCACGTTCTCAAAATCTTCATCGCTCATTCGCATGACCAAGGTGTCTTTGGTAATGCCCGCATTGGCAACAATGATCTCTGGCTGACCGATTTCAGATTCGATTGTGGCAAAGGCGGCGTCGACTGATTCAGAGGATGTCACATCCATCACGACGGCATCAAAGCCCTCAGGAGGAGTGCCGCTGCGATAGGTGATAACGACCCGGTGTCCCGCCTGCTTGAGGTTTTGGGCGATGGCTAGACCAATGCCACGATTTCCACCAGTAACGAGTGCGATTGAGGGAGATTCGCTCATGAGATGAAACTTACTCGTTACTTCCGCGTAAGTACGATTTTCGGAGTGCCTTTACCGCTCGCGCCTCATACTCTTGCCTCATGAAACCCGCCAAGAAGTCCAAGAGCGTCGAGCAAGAGAGTTTCTCAATCACCTCGGCTCCCAAGAGCTTGAAGAATGATTTAGCGGGAAGACAGCGCAGATACCTCATCTCGATGATCATCCGAACAGTTTGTTTTCTTCTCACCGTGGCACTGCCCTCCCCATATCGATGGTTCGCTCTCGCTGGCGCCATGGTCCTGCCATATATTGCAGTGGTGATTGCCAATGCAGGCCGAGAAACTGTTCTACCTGGCGCAAACATTTTACGTAAGGAACAGCGCGGAATTGAATAAACGCGAACCCCTCTCGCTATTCAAGAGCGTGATGGCATTACTGCTCATCATTGGTTGTTTATGGGCGGCGCAATGGCAGTATCACCGAGGTGTAGAACGCAGTCAACGAAACAATAAAATTGAAGCGCGTGCAGATCTTCCTCCGGTCTCAATCAACGAGGCGGTAAAGCAAGCTGAAGACCTCGAGTGGCGTCAGATCCGTGCAAGCGGTGAATTTGATAGTGCGAAGCAAATTCTGCTACGCAACCGGTATTTTGAAGGCAAGTACGGTTTTGAAGTTTTGACGGCATTTAAGGATGCGAGTGGACACGAATTCTGGGTTGACCGTGGATGGGTTCAAGCCGCACCCACTGCAACCGTGCAACCAGATCTGCCACCGCTACCTGAAGGCGAAGTGGAGATAAGTGGCCGTCTGCGACTCGACCGTTCACTCCCTCAGGGCAAAATCTTTGCGATCCCAAGTGGAGGCAGAGGAGGACTTATCTCAGAGGCGAATGCACAATCGTCCAATAAGGAGCTAGGAATTGACTCTACCTTCTATGTTGATTTGCTCTCTGGCAATCACCCAGAATTAACGCCACAAGTAGCTGCTGCGCTTCCAGAACTTTCAGATGGCCCGCATTACGCCTATGCGCTGCAATGGATAATCTTTGGCGGCTTAATAATCTATGGGCGAATTCTCATTCGCCGTGAGGTCTTGACGAGAGAAGAGCTCTGAGTAAAGCCCTGCGCTATTCATTAACTCAGTATGGGTGCCACGCTCGACGATTTCACCTTCGTTAATAACCAATATCTGATCGGCGCTCATAATCGTGCTCAAGCGATGTGCGATCACAAGAGATGTCCTGCCCACGAGTGCGCTCTTCAGCGCTGCTTGAACTAGTTCCTCGTTCTCGGAGTCGAGATGTGCAGTTGCTTCATCGAGAATCACAATTGCCGGCGCTTTCAGCAGCATTCGGGCGATGGCAAGGCGCTGTTTTTCGCCACCGGAAAGTCGATGGCCTCGCTCTCCTACCATCGTGTCGAGGCCATTAGGGAGTGATTCAATCAAGTTCCAGATTTGGGCTGATTTACAAGCTTCAATCAACTCATCGTCAGTTGCATCGGACTTTGCATAGCGAAGATTTTCAGCGATGCTCTCATGGAAGAGATGTGGATCTTGAGCAACCACACCGATCTGATCTCGCAGGGATTGCAAGGTGTAATCTCGAATATCTTCACTATTAATTAAAATTGCACCTGAGGTCACGTCGTAAAGACGTGGAAGCAAGGCTGAAAGTGTTGTCTTTCCGGCGCCTGAAGGTCCGACGATTGCGGTCAACGTTCCGGCTGGGGCATGAAAAGAGATTCCCTTAAGAATTTCCCCACTGTCTACCAACTCTTTCTTCGCCACTGATTCAAGTGATGCCAGAGAAATCTCATCCGCCTTGGGGTAGGAAAAACGAACTTCGCGCACCTCAATATCTGCGCGGCCAGAGACGAGAGGTTTTGCTCCAGATCGCTCTTGCACCATCGGATGTAGATCGAGGACCTCAAAGATTCTTTCAAACGAGACCAGAGAGGTCATTACTTCTACCCGCACATTGGAGAGTGCAGTCAATGGACCATAAAGTCGAGCCAGGAGCGCAGTAAGTGCAAGGAGCGTTCCGACCGTGATTGTTCCGTCAATGGCCATATGCCCACCGAATCCATATGCCACCGCAGTAGCAACAGCAGCAACACTGGTGAGCGATGTGAAGAAAAGGCGATTGAGCATTCCCATGTGAATACCAATATCTGCGACTTTTCTCGCTCGTTGAGAGAAGAGTGAGGATTCTTGAGAAGGCTTACCGTAGAGCGATACCAGAATTGCTCCGGAAACATTAAAGCGCTCGGTCATTGTGCTCGACATCTTTGCGTTTAAATCCATAGATTCTCGAGTTAGACCCTGAATCTTCCGACCTACCCATTTGGTGGGGAAGATAAAGAGAGGCAATAGAAGCAAGGCAATCACAGTAATTTGCCACGAGAGAAAGAGCATCGCTCCAGCTACGAGAATTAAGGTAAAGCCATTGCTCACCACACTAGAGAGAGTGGATGTGAAAGCTTGTTGCGCACCAATGACATCTGAATTAAGTCGCGAAATGAGCGCACCCGTCTGAGTGCGAGTGAAGAAAGCAATTGATTGCTGCTGCACATGTGAAAAGAGTTGAGTGCGCAGATCGAAAATCAAACCTTCTCCTACTCGCGCCGAGAACCATCGTCCTACAATATTGAAGAGAGCGTCGAGAATGGCTAATCCACCTACTGCAAGTGCAAGTTGAGTCACCAGGGTTGCATTCCCTGGGATGACTGCATCATCAATCAACTTACGAAGTATCAAGGGAGTGCTGATAATCAGCACTGCATCAATGATCACAGTTACGAGAAAGAAGGCGATATAAATTTTGTACGTCTTCGCATAGCCGGCAATCCGCTTGAGGGTGCCTGCTTTCAGCTTCTGTGATTTAACTGAAGGGTCTGCAGTCATCGACCGCATCGCCATCCAAACAGCGTGCTGGCTCATGCCGTGCTACTGATTATCAGACTGTGAAGCCGAGAGCGCGAAGTTGTTCGCGACCGTCATCAGAAATCTTATCTGGACCCCAAGGTGGCATCCACACCCAATTGATTCGAACATCATCAACAAGTGGTGCTAGAGCTTGACGAGTCTGGTCTTCGATTACATCTTGAAGCGGACATGCCGCGGATGTAAGAGTCATATTGAGGACTGCGATGTTGTTCTCATCGACCATTGCGTCGTAGATAAGACCGAGATCTACAACATTGATACCGAGCTCTGGGTCGACGACATCCTTCATCGCCTCTGTTACATCTTCTACCTGTGCAGCCATGTCATTATCCTACTTCTCTTCTTGCTCGGGTGGTTACTTGCTCGCTTGAACAGATGCATCTTTAAATGCCATCCAGCCCAGTAAGGCGCATTTAATTCGTGCTGGATATTTGGAGACCCCGGCAAGAGCTACTGCATCTTCCAGCACCTCTGGGTCACCTTCTTCACTCCCCTTGCTCTGCATCAGGTGCAAGAAACTTTCGGATAGCGCGTTGGCTTGCTCGAGGCTCTTCCCTACCAAGAGATCGCTCATTATCGAAGCGCTTGCCTGGGAGATTGAACAACCTACTCCATCCCAATTGACTGAAACCACGATATCCCCATTGAGTTTTACTCCAAGCGTGATTTCATCGCCACAGCTGGGATTAACGTGATGCACTTGCGCATCATTGTCGCTGGCAAGGAGTTTATTCTGGGGATTTTTATAATGATCAAGGATGACTTCTTGGTAAAGGTTATCGAGTTGCATTAGCGACCAAAGTATTTCTGCGCAGCAATCATGCCATCGACAAGATCGTCACAATCTTCGAGAGTGTTATAAAGGTAGAGCGATGCGCGAGTTGTCGCAGGTACACCCATCTTCCGATTAAGTGGCCAAGCACAGTGATGTCCTGTGCGCACTGCAATCCCCTGGCTATCTAAGAATTGACCAAGATCATGCGGGTGAATTTCTCCACAGGTAAAAGATATTGAGCCTCCACGTGAATCAATATTCTTTGGCCCAATCACTCGCACATCTGTAAGGGTTTCAAATTTCTGTAAGAGGTACTCCGTGAGCTTCACTTCGTGAGCATGAATTGCATCCATACCAGTTGCTGTGAGGTAATCGAGGGCTGCGCCTAATCCTGCTGCTTGCGCCATATTAGGAACGCCGGCCTCAAATTTTCGAGGCGCGAGAGCCCATGTTGCTCCGGTCATTGTGACCGTTTCAATCATCGAGCCTCCGGTAAGAAATGGCGGAAGCTCTGCCAGAAGTTCAGATTTACCCCAAAAGACACCTATCCCAGTTGGTCCAACTGCCTTATGTCCCGAGAATGTCATAAAGTCAATGTCGAGTGCTTTTACATCGACAGTCATATGTGGAACAGATTGACATGCATCGAGAACGACAACTGCACCGACCGCATGCGCACGACGAACAATTGCATCCAAGGGATTGATTGTGCCCAAGACGTTTGACTGGTGAGTGAGAGCGACAACTTTAGTCTTCTCGGTAATGATGGAATCGATATTTGATAGATCCAGACGACCTTCTGGCGTTACTTCAAACCAAGAAAGAGTCGCACCAGTTCTCGCCGCGAGTTGCTGCCAAGGGATCAGGTTCGCATGGTGTTCCATCTCCGTAACAACAATTCCATCACCGTCAGTAAGGTGGAATCTATTTCCACGCGGCGCATTTCCCATCGCATAGGAGATGAGGTTAAGCGATTCGGTTGCACTCTTAGTGAAGACAACTTCATCTTCTGCCGCATTGATAAACTTTGCTACCGTCGACCTGGCGCCCTCATAGATATCTGTCGCCTCTTCCGCCAACTGATGCGCACCACGGTGAACCGCGGCGTTATGAAGTCGATAGAAATCAACTTCAGCATCAATAACAGATTGTGGCTTCTGGCTTGTTGCCCCAGAATCTAGATAGACAAGGCGCTTGCCATCGCGGATTGTCCGCTGAAAAATCGGAAAATCCTTGCGAATGGCAAGCGCGTCAAATGTCATTGTTATGCGCCTACATACTCCGCATAGCCATTTGCCTCTAGCTTCTCTGCTAGCTCTGGACCGCCTTGTTCGACAACCTTTCCAGCAGCGAAGACATGTACGAAGTCAGGCTGAATGTAACGAAGAATGCGTGTGTAGTGAGTAATCAACAATACGCCGAGGTTATTTGCTTCCTTTGCGCGAACAACGCCTTCTGAAACAATACGAAGCGCATCGACGTCGAGGCCTGAATCTGTCTCATCAAGAATTGCAAACTTTGGCTTGAGGAGCTCCAGCTGCATGATCTCGTGGCGCTTCTTCTCGCCGCCAGAAAACCCTTCATTGACGTTGCGTTGTGCGAATGATGGATCCATTTTGAGACCCTCCATGGCGCTCTTTACTTCGCCAACCCATTCACGCAACTTTGGCGCTTCGCCACGAAGTGCAGTTGCAGCTGTGCGGAGGAAGTTGGATACAGATACACCAGGAACTTCTACTGGGTACTGCATTGCAAGGAAAAGTCCCGCTTTCGCGCGCTCATCAACAGACATCTCCAGTACGTCAACGCCATCAAGGGTGACGGTGCCGCCAGTGATGGTGTACTTAGGGTGGCCTGCGATTGAGTACGCAAGTGTTGATTTACCAGAACCGTTAGGTCCCATGATGGCGTGTGTCTCACCTGACTTAATTGTGAGATCGACTCCCTTGAGAATCTCCTTCACGCCCTGCTCGGTATCGACAGTTACCTTTAAACCACGAATCTCTAGTGTGCTCATAACGGACTCCATTACTTCTCAATCGTGACGGAGTCTCCGTCAACGCTTACTGAATAACGCTTAACTGGTGCAACCGCTGGCGGAGTGAGCGCCTCTCCGGTGCGAAGATCGAACTCTGCTCCGTGGAGCCAGCATTCGATTTTGAAATCTGTGATGTCGCCCTCGGCTAGAGATGCATCTGAATGACTGCATGTATCACCGATTGCGAAAACTTCATCACCGATACGCGCAACACAGATGGATTCCCCATCTTTCTCGATGCGAACCGGCTTGCCTGAAACAAGTGTTGAGAATGAGAGATCTGACATTACTTACCTGCCTTTTCGAGCTCGCTATCGATTCGAAGCATCAACCGCTCTTGAATCTCTTCATTACCAATCAGTGAGATCACTTCATTGAAGAACCCACGCACCACAAGGCGACGTGCATCCGCCTCTTGAATTCCGCGAGACATTAAGTAGAAGAGCTGCTCATCATCGAAACGACCAGTTGTCGATGCGTGTCCTGCTCCGACAATTTCGCCAGTCTCGATTTCGAGATTTGGAACTGAATCTGCGCGAGCTCCATCTGTGAGGAGGAGATTACGGTTAAGCTCGTAAGTATCTGTGCCTTCAGCTGCAGCACGGATGTATACATCACCAATCCAGACTGTGTGCGCACCAGAACCTGCGAGTGCGCCCTTGTAATTGACGTTAGATTTTGCATGTGGGACCGCATGGTCCACATGCATGCGGTGCTCGAAGAACTGACCTTCGGTTGCGAAGTAAACTCCCTGTAGATCTGCCGATGCACCTGGTCCTACAAATTCAACGCGCGGGAGAATACGGACTACATCTCCCCCGACAGTCACATGGATCGCCTTAAAGGATGCATCACGATCAATAATCGCGTTGTGAGTTGCAGCGTAAACCGCCTTAGATCCCCACTCTTGGAGAGAGATAAAGGTGAGATCTGATCCTGGTGCCAAGATGATTTCTAGATCTTCTGCCAAATGGGTGTCACCTGTATTTTCAAGAACTACAGTCGCTTTGGCATGCTCGCCGAGGCGAATCTGAACTCGTGAGAGTTCTGCAGTCTCTACTCCCCCGCAGCAACGATTAAGGAAGATCGGGTTCTCAATCACTGCATTCTTCTCAATCGCAAGTATTGCGCCTTCAGATGTGAAGTTGCGAACACGATTAACGATTGCATCCTCACTTGGAGAGCCAGCATTCACAGCACCGCGAGTAAATGACACTCCTGGAGATGCGATTCCGTTAAGGGTGAGTGACTCACGTGCCTCTGGTGTTGCGCTTCCATCGTGAAGACCAGCAAGGCGCTTCAACGGAGTGAATCGCCATGCCTCTTCACGACCAGTCGGAGTGTGATTTTCTAAGAGATTTGATTGGAGCGTTGTCATTTAGCCGACTGCTCCTTCCATTTGAAGCTCAATGAGGCGATTGAGTTCAAGTGCATACTCCATCGGAAGTTCGCGAGCAATTGGTTCGATAAATCCACGAACAATCATTGCCATCGCTTCATCTTCATTGAGTCCGCGGGACATGAGATAGAAGAGCTGATCATCTGAGATCTTTGAGACCGTTGCTTCGTGACCCATTGAGACATCATCTTCGCGGATATCTACATATGGATATGTGTCAGATCGAGAGATGGTATCTACCAAGAGCGCATCGCACTTGACCGTACTTGCTGAGTGATGCGCACCTTCTTGAACTTGAACAAGTCCGCGGTAAGAAGTGCGTCCGCCGCCTCGAGCAACTGACTTAGAAATGACTGAAGATGATGTGTAAGGAGCTGCATGCACCATCTTCGCGCCAGAATCCTGGTGTTGACCAGGACCAGCAAATGCCAATGAGAGAGTCTCGCCCTTTGCATGTGGACCCATCAAGAGAACTGCTGGATATTTCATTGTGACCTTTGAGCCAATATTTCCATCAACCCATTCCATCGTCGCGCCTTCTTCACAGATAGCGCGCTTTGTCACAAGGTTGTAGACGTTGTTCGACCAGTTTTGAATAGTGGTGTAACGAACGCGCGCACCCTTCTTGACGATAATCTCAACAACAGCTGAGTGGAGTGAGTCTGACTTGTAGATAGGTGCAGTACAGCCTTCAACATAATGGATGTATGAGTCCTCATCAGCGATGATCAATGTGCGCTCGAATTGGCCCATGTTCTCTGTATTAATGCGGAAGTAAGCCTGTAGTGGAATATCTACATGTACGCCCTTCGGTACGTAGATAAATGAACCACCAGACCAGACAGATGTATTGAGAGCTGCAAACTTGTTATCTCCCACTGGGATCACTGTTGCGAAGTACTCTTTGAAAAGTTCTGGGTGTTGCTTGAGAGCTGAATCCGTGTCAAGGAAGATTACGCCCTGCTTTTCGAGATCCTCACGAATTGAGTGATAAACAACTTCAGATTCGTACTGAGCAGCAACACCGGAGACGAGGCGCTGCTTCTCTGCCTCAGGGATACCGAGACGATCGTAAGTGTTCTTGATTTCTTCTGGCAGATCTTCCCAAGTTGCTGCTTGCTTCTCGGTTGAGCGCACAAAGTACTTAATGGTGTCAAAGAAAATTCCAGAGAGGTCTGATCCCCACGATGGCATTGGCTTCTTGTCGAAGAGGTTCAACCCTTTGAGGCGAAGATCGAGCATCCACTCTGGCTCTGATTTCTTCGCGCTGATATCGCGGACAACTTCTTCATTGAGACCACGTTTTGCATTGGTGCCAGCATCGTTGCCATCAGACCAGCCGTACTCGTAATTTCCGAGTCCTTCGAGTTCTGGGTGTGCAGTTGTCATGAGCGCGCCTTTCCAGACGATAGTTGTTTCTTTTCTATTGCTTGAGAACTTACTTGTGCATTATTTAACTTCGGAACAAAGGTGGTGCAAACTCCGTCGCCATGGGCGATTGTTGCCAATCGTTGAACATGGGTACCGAGCAAAGTTGAAAAGAGCTCTGTCTCTGCCTCGCACAGTTGTGGGAATTCAGCAGCCACGTGAGCGATCGGACAATGATGTTGGCAAAGTTCTTCACCCGCTCCTCGATCGTGAATCGTTGCTGCATAACCTTCCTCAGTGAGAAAGTGAGCAAGGAGTTCGCTCTTATCTTTTGATTGAGCCATCGATGGCTTAATTTTTCGACCCATCTCATCTGCACGAAATTTCGCAAAGATGTTGACCATATGCGGTCCGGTTTGCGCCGTAATAAAGCGAAGTGCGGCAACTGCGAGATCGTCATAGGAATGTTCGAATTTCTCGCGACCATCATCAGTCATAACAAAAACCTTTGAAGGGCGACCGCGACCACGCACGAGGGCGTTATGGGGCTCGCGAGCTTCCAGGATTCCATCCTCTATGAGGAGGTCAAGGTGGCGCCGGACTCCCGCCGGCGTCAGTCCTAGGCGTTCACCAATAGCGGCCGCCGTGGAAGGGCCATTTTCGAGGACTGAGCGCGCAACAGCGTTGCGGGTGCTGAGGTCGTCGATTTTCACAACAGTATTGTGTCTTAATTCAGTCGAGCCCGCTACTTGGCGCGCGTGAGGCGCCTCATATAGACCCAGCTCTGCCGGAGGCTACTCGGATGGGTAGGGCGGAAGGTAGATGGGTAGGCTAAGCACATGTTCGCTACTCGTGCCCTGACGCCGGTAGCTCGACTTCTTTTAGCTCTACAAGCCTTACTGGTCCTTACTGGTGGCGCTGTCCGCGTAACAGGCTCAGGTCTTGGATGTCCCACCTGGCCAGAGTGCACCGCCGATTCATATACCCCAGTCAAGGGACAAGCCGAGGGCGCGTTCCATGCGTGGATTGAATTCGGAAATCGACTACTTACCTTCCTCCTCTTCTTCGCTGCCGTCGCGATCGTCATTCTCGTTCTCAAAACTAAGCGTCGCGATCTTCGCCTTCTCGCACTTTCTCAAGTCGGTGGAATTTTTGGTCAGGCGATAGTTGGCGGCATTACCGTATTAACAAAACTCAATCCATTTGCTGTGGCTTCGCACTTCATTCTCTCGATTCTCTTGATTGCGGCGGCACATTCATTGCTTGTCCGTTCATATTCCACTCGCATTGACGAACCCCGTCGAGTTACATTTATTCAGATTCATACTCTTCTCACTTTTATCGTAATTGCAGCGGGCACTCTCGTGACGGGAGCTGGTCCTCATGCAGGTGACTCTGAGACGCCTCGACTCAATATTGCAATCACAACCGTCACGGCTATTCACGGATACCTTGTAATCGCGCTGATTGCGCTGACAATCATTGGTATATACAAGAAATTTGATGGATACGCCCAGGATGTTCAACGTCGTCTCATAATTTTTCTCGCCATCGCTCTTGCTCAGGGTGTAGTGGGATATGCGCAGTACCTCTTAGGTGTGCCAGAAGTTCTAGTAATCATTCACCTACTTGGCTCTTCACTTTTATGGATCGCAGCGTGGCGTGTCCGACTTACCCAGTTCTACACCAGCAGCAAGTAGATTCAATTAAGTAGTTTCTACACGATTAAACAGGAGATAGAGATGACCACAATCAACGGATGGACCGAGCTTGATGATCGCGCCGTTGCATATGCTCGCGCATTAGCAATGGATGCAGTACAGAAGGTTGGCAATGGCCACCCAGGTACTGCAATGTCTCTCGCACCTGTTGCTTACAACCTATTTCAACGCCATCTTCGCCATGATCCAGCTGATCCGCAGTGGCTTGGCCGCGATCGCTTCGTACTTTCTTGTGGCCACTCCTCCCTCACTCTCTACACCCAGCTCTTCTTTAGTGGCTATGGGCTCGAGATGGAAGATATGCAATCGTTCCGCACCTGGGGCTCACTTACACCGGGCCATCCTGAATTCGGTCACACCGCAGGAGTCGAGACAACAACCGGCCCGCTGGGTGCTGGTGTTGCAACTGCAGTGGGAATGGCGATGGCAGCGCGATACGAGCGTGGATTGTTAGATCCAACGGCAGCCGATGGTCAATCTATCTTTGATCATGATATTTGGGTGCTCTGCTCTGACGGAGATTTACAGGAAGGCGTGAGCGCGGAAGCGTCATCACTTGCGGGAACGCAAGCGCTCGGCAATCTCAACATGATTTATGACGACAATCGCATTTCAATCGAAGGTGACACACACGTCTCATTCACTGAAGACGTTGCTGCGCGTTACCGAGCATATGGGTGGCATGTTCAAGAGGTTGCTGCACTTGCAGATGGCAATATCGATTTAGCCGCGCTCGATGCAGCGATGATTGCAGCAAAGAATGAACGCAGCAAGCCTTCCCTTATTCGTATGCACTCTGTTATTGCATGGCCAGCACCGAAATTGCGTGGAACAGCAAAATCACATGGATCCGCTCTCGGTGATGAAGAGATTGCAGCAACCAAGGTTGAACTTGGTCTTAACCCCGAAGAGAAATTTGCAATGCCAGCAGATGTCTTCGCCCACGTTCGTTCTGTCAAAGATCGCGGCGCCATTGCGCATGCTGAATGGAATAAGAATTTTGATGCCTGGAAGTCAGCCAATAGCGAGAAAGCAGCTCTACTTGAGCGTCTCATAAAGGGTGATTTACCAGCCGGATGGGATAAGAATCTTCCGGTATTTGAGAGCGGAAAAGATGTTGCTACACGTGCTGCATCTGGTCATGTCATCAATGCAATTGCAGAAGTTCTACCAGAGTTCTGGGGTGGTTCAGCAGATCTTGCAGATTCAAATAACACCACTATTGAAGGCGGTAAGTCTTTCCTTCCTGCAACCAGTGCAATGAAGGATGCGGATCCATACGGTCGCATTATTCACTTCGGTATCCGCGAACATGCAATGGGCTCAATTATCAATGGCATTACTCTCCACGGATTAAGTCGCACTTTCGGTGGCACATTTGCCGTGTTTAGCGATTACATGCGCCCTTCTGCTCGTTTGGCCGCGCTAATGAATATTCCAAGCACATTTATTTGGACCCATGATTCAATCGGTCTTGGTGAAGATGGGCCTACTCATCAGCCAATCGAACACCTCGCAGCAATGCGCGCAATCCCTAACTTCGCTGTCATTAGACCAGCAGATGGCAATGAAGTTCGTGAAGCATGGAAGTCGCTCTTGACTCGAAAGAAGCCAGCAGGTCTATTCCTCTCCCGTCAAAATCTCCGCACAGTAGATCGCTCGACCCATGGAGCAGCTGCCGGAGTAGATAAAGGCGCCTATATTCTGAAAGAGGCCTCAGGTAACGTCGATGTCATCATCATTGCTACAGGATCTGAAGTCGCCTTAGCTCTTGATTCACAGATTGCACTGGAAGCAAAGGGCATCTCAACCCGCGTAGTGAGCGCACCATGTCTTGAATGGTTTAACGAGCAGCCACTCTCCTACCGCGAGAGCATTCTGCCAAAGAGCACCAAGCTTCGCGTGAGCGTTGAGGCCGGTATCGCGCAAGGTTGGCGTGAATATGTAGGTGATAACGGAGTCATCATCTCAATCCAACATTTCGGTGCTTCAGCAGGAGCGGCGAAGCTCTTCACTGAATTCGGCTTTACCGTCGATCGCATCGTTACCGATATTCAATCTGCGCTTAAGTAAGGGATTCAACCATGACGATTCACATCTCCGGCGCTTCCCTCGCTCGAGTTGATCGCTACTCGACACGTTATGCATATTTGCGAGAGGTACATCGCAAGATTGCTGCCAAGGATGCGACAACCTGGGGACCAGACGCAGCTGCTGAAGCTGGAATCCGCCTCAACTGGGTGGATCTTCCAGAGAGTTCATCTTCCCTTCGCGCAGAGGTAACAACCCTTGCATCTAAGTTTTCAGATAAGCCTCGTGTCGTGCTCTGTGGAATGGGTGGTTCTTCGCTCGCGCCGGAGGTACTTGCTAAGACATATAAGAGAGAGATTCTGGTTGTTGATTCAACCGATCCAAATTACCTAGCCCATGCACTCAATGGAGATATTGCGAGAACCGTCTTTGTCGTAAGTTCAAAGTCCGGCTCCACTATCGAGACATCATCTCAACGTGCGCTCTTTCAATCGAAGGTCGAAGAAGCGGGACTTAATGCAAGAGACCACCTCATCTTTGTGACAGACCCAGGTTCACCGCTTGATATCGAAGTGCGTGCGGCAGGTTTTTCCGTCATTAACGCCGATCCCAATGTCGGTGGTCGATTTAGCGCGCTCAGTGCATTTGGTGTTGTACCTGCCGTTCTTGCAGGTATTGATTTCTGGACAGTTCTGGCTGATGCATCGACTGCTAAGAGTGAGTTCTTGAAAGATGATCAGACAATTCTTGATGTCGCTTATCTCTTGAGCGAGATTGCTGGACAATACATAGGTTTTACCGATCATGGCTCTGCCGTTCCCGGTATTGCAGATTGGATTGAGCAATTGATTGCCGAGTCCACCGGCAAGGATGGCAAGGGACGCTTGCCTATTGTTGCTGAATCAGTCGCTGCAGCAGAGGTAGGAAATCCCTTTACGGTGGCTTTTTCAGATTCTGGAGCCGATCTCAATGTGGTGGCACCTCTTGGTGCACACTTCATTTTCTGGGAGTGGGTCACCGCAATTGTTGGTGCTGCTTTGGAGATTGATCCCTTTAATCAGCCTAATGTGACTGAGGCGAAGGAACAGACGCTTGCCTTGCTCAATGAGTGGAAATCTTCCGGATCAACAGTTGTTCCCGCACTAACTCCAGATGCAACTGAGGGCGATGTCGAGATATTTGGAAACGGTAACTCAATCACAGCGGCACTTCGCGCGATGATTGATAGAACTCATGACGGCGGTTACATCGCAATCATGGCTTACTTAGATCGCAAGGATGATGTTGCGCTTGAAGAACTACGCGCTTTCATCGCCAACGCATCTGGTAAGCCAACAACTTTTGGATGGGGTCCACGTTTTATGCACTCCACCGGCCAATTCCATAAAGCAGGGCAACCTAATGGAACATTTATCCAAATCACAGGTGAAGTCGATTGTGATTTCGATATCCCTGGACGTGACTTCAGCTTTGCAACGCTCGTTGCGGCGCAAGGACTCGGCGATGGTAAAGCTCTTGCAAAACGTCAATACCCGCTCCTACGTCTTCATCTGAAGAACCGCAGTGCGGGTATTGAGGAAATTCTTAGAGCAGCACGAACCCTGTAAGAGGATTCTGTCTCTGCTACTCGATGTCATCTCCGCGAAGTTTGCGAAGAGCATCTTCTAGAATCTTTGCGCCTTCGGTATCGGTGCGACGTTCTTTCACATATGCAAGGTGAGTCTTGTAAGGAACGTTGACCACTGCACTTGGTGGATTAGCTCGATCGCGACCAGCAGGAAGTCCGCACTTTGGGCAGTCCCATTGGGTTGGAATCTCAACGGTTTCTTCTACAGCAAATGATGGTCGAACTTCATGGCCATTGGCACACCAGTAAGAGACGGTAGCGCGCTCAATCTGATCGCCACGCTCTGCCTCGCCCATTGGACCGGCGCCGACACGGCTTCCGCGAATTGCACTTGCCATGGATTAACCCTTCAAAACGAGTGAGAGAGCAACAACGCCAGCGAACCAGAGGCCGCCAACGACGATTGTGATGCGGTCGAGGTTGCGCTCGACGACAGATGATCCACCGTAGTTAGATGAGATACCACCACCGAAGAGGTCTGAGAGTCCAGAGCCCTTCCCCTTGTGGAGGAGAACAAGCAGGATCATCACAATGCTGGTGATCACGAGGAAGATAGATAGTGCTAAAGCCACGGATTACTCCTTAAGGGATTACTTCTGAACAGGGGGTAAGAATAGCGAATAAAGGGCGAAGAGCCTTACTCGGCTACCGCATAGAACTTGGCAATTTTCGCCAATTCCTCAGGATCTAGGCTCGCTCCCCCAATGAGAGCGCCATCAACATCCTCCTGCTTCATGATTTCCACGATATTAGAGGACTTTACAGAGCCACCGTAGAGAATGCGCATATTCGATGCAATCTCTGCAGAACAAATCTGTTCTATTTCTTCGCGAATCGCTGCACATACCTCTTGGGCATCCTCAGGGGTTGCGGTCTTACCGGTTCCAATCGCCCAGACAGGTTCGTAAGCGATCACAATCTTCTTTAATTCTGGCTTGGTGAATCCCTCAAGACCTGCACGTACCTGACGGATTACATGAGAGACATGTGTGCCTGATTCACGAACTGGAAGCTCTTCTCCAACACAGAATATAGGTGTGAGTTCATTTGCAAGAGCAGCCTTAATCTTGCGATTAATTAGCGCATCATCTTCATGGTGAATGGCGCGGCGTTCAGAGTGGCCTACAACGACAAAGGTGCAACCGAGCTTTGCCAACATAGATCCTGAGATGTCACCCGTGAAAGCTCCTGAACTTTCAGGTGAGAGATCTTGTGCACCATATTGCAGGCGAAGGCGGTCTCCATCGACCATGGTCTGAATTGAGCGAATATCTGTAAATGGCGGAATTACCGCAACATCTACGGCTTCGTAATCAGCATCGCTCAATGAATAAACAAGCTTCTGTGCCACTGCAATCGCCTCAAGGTGATTGAGGTTCATCTTCCAGTTACCGGCCATCAATGGCTTACGCATTTTTTATTCCTTTGCTTGTATATGCTGAAGTGAGATGAAGAATTAGAGCCCTAAAGCGCGCAGGCCAGGAAGTTCCTTGCCCTCTAGATATTCTAGCGATGCGCCACCGCCAGTAGAGATGTACCCGAACTGGTCGTCTTTAAAACCAAGTGCTCGTACCGCAGCAGCAGAATCGCCACCACCGACTACAGAGACGCCCGAGACCTCTGTGAGCGCTTGCGCAACAACCTTGGTTCCGTTTGAAAATGCTGCGAACTCAAAGACGCCCATTGGGCCGTTCCAGAAAACTGTCTTGCATTCACGGATAGCTGATGCAAATGCTGCGGCAGAGTCAGGTCCAATATCTAGGCCCATCTGATCTGCTGGGATTGCATCGGAGGCAACAATTGTCGCTGGTGAGTCAGCAGCAAATGCAGGAGCGACGACGATATCGGTAGGAAGAACAAGGCGAACGCCCTTATCGGATGCTTCCTTAATTAATCCACGAACTGTGTCGAGCATCTCTGCCTCAACGAGTGACTTGCCGATTTCATGTCCTTGCGCGGCAAGGAAGGTGAAGACCATTCCCCCACCGATTGCCATGACATCAACTTTGCCAAGCAAGTTGGAGATAACACCAAGTTTGTCGGAGACCTTTGCGCCGCCGAGAACAACTCCGTAAGGGCGAGCAGGATCGATGGTGAGCTTCTTCAGAACTTCCACTTCAGCTGCAACGAGAGTTCCAGCTGCATGAGGAAGAAGTTTTGGAAGATCAAAGACTGATGCGTGCTTACGGTGAACAGCTCCAAAGCCATCGCCAACATACACATCTGCAAGAGCTGCAAGTTCAGCAGCAAAGGTTGAACGCTCAGACTCTTCCTTAGAAGTTTCTGCTGCGCTAAATCTGATATTTTCTAGCAGGAGAACTTCACCCGCAGCCAAACCTTGGGCTGTTGCTGTGACATCACTTCCGGTAATTGCACCGGCAAATTTGACGGGCTTACCGAGGAGCTCGGAGAGTCGTACTGCGATTGGAGCGAGAGAAAGTTCTGGCTTTGCCTCACCCTTTGGTCGACCTAGATGTGCGGCAATGACTAGTGAAGCTCCCTTTGCAAGAAGCGCATTAATCGTTGGTAAAGAAGCGCGAATGCGTCCGTCATCTGTGATCTTTCCTTCTTTCAAAGGAACGTTGAGATCGCAGCGCAGGAATACGCGCTTGCCTGCTACATCTAGGTCAGCCAAAGTAGTCATTGAATTAGAGGCTCTTTCCTACATAACCAACGAGATCGACGAGGCGGTTTGAGTAGCCCCACTCGTTGTCGTACCAACCAACAACCTTGACGGTTGTTCCGATTGCCTTAGTGAGCTGAGCATCGAAGATACATGATGAAGGATCTGTAACGATATCTGAAGAGACGATTGGATCTTCTGTATATGAGAGGAAGCCCTTGAGTGAGCCTTCTGCTGCCTTCTTCATCGCTGCATTGATCTGCTCTGCAGTTGCTTCCTTAGCGAGTTCGACTGTGAGGTCAGTTGCAGAACCTGTTGGAACTGGCACGCGCATCGCGAAACCATCGAGCTTGCCCTTGAGCTGTGGAAGTACGAGTGAAATCGCCTTCGCTGCACCTGTTGAGCTAGGAATGATGTTTGTTGCTGCTGCACGTGCACGACGGAGATCCTTATGTGGGAAATCAAGGATTACCTGGTCGTTTGTGTAAGCATGGATAGTTGTCATCAAGCCGCGGACGATTCCGAACTCTTCATCCAAAACCTTTGCCATTGGTGCAAGGCAGTTTGTTGTACATGAAGCGTTAGAGATGACGTGGTGGTTTGCTGGGTCGTACTTTTCGTGGTTAACGCCCATAACGACTGTGATGTCTTCATCTGTTGCTGGTGCAGAGATGATGACCTTCTTCGCGCCCGCGGTGATGTGCTTCTTCGCATCCGCTGCCTTAGTGAAGTGGCCAGTTGATTCAATAACGATATCTGCGCCGACTGCAGCCCATGGAAGGTTTGCTGGATCGCGATCTGCGAATACCTTGATTGTCTTTCCGCCGACTGTGATGGTGTCTTCAGTATGAGAGACCTCTAGGCCGAGGCGACCGAGGATTGAGTCATACTTGAGAAGATGTGCGAGAGTCGCGTTATCAGTAAGGTCATTGATTCCGACAATATTGATATTTGGGTTGGTGAGTGCAGCACGGAAGAAGTTACGTCCAATGCGGCCAAAACCGTTGATTCCGACATTAATCATGATTAAACCTCGTTCTATTAGTTGTTCTATGAGCTCAAGAAGGATTGCTTGCCTTTAAGGATGAGTCCCAAGGGCACATCTATCTATCATTGGAATTTCTACCGTGAATATTTGAAGATAGAGGGTGGCCTTAGTTGCGCCACAACGTTGGGACTACGCGAAGGATACCAGTCCGAAAAGGAGTTGGCCCTGAAGACTACTGACTAGGAGGCTACTGACTAGTTACTCGCCGAGAAGATCAGGTGAGAGGCCCGCCTCAGTATCTGGAATACCGAGCTCTGCTGCGCGCTTATCTGCCATAGCCAAGAGACGTCGGATTCGACCTGCGATTGCATCTTTTGTCATAGGAGGCGAGGCCAATGAACCTAATTCTTCGAGGGATGCCTGGCCATGAGCGATGCGCAACTCCCCTGCCTCCTTGAGATGATCGGGAATCGTTGGACCGAGAATCTCCATCGCACGTTGAACTCGAGCAGCAGCTGCGACGGCAGCGCGAGCTGAGCGACGAAGATTTGCATCATCAAAGTTTGCGAGGCGATTAGCAGTAGCTCGAACTTCACGACGCATGCGACGCTCTTCCCACGCGAGAACGCTTTCGTGAGCGCCAAGACGTGTCAGTAACGAACCAATCGCATCTCCATCACGAATCACAACGCGGTCTACACCGCGAACTTCACGCGCCTTTGCGGCAATGTTGAGTCGACGCGCCGCTCCTACGAGAGCAAGTGCAGCTTCCGGACCAGGGCAGGTGATTTCAAGTGAAGACGAACGTCCCGGTTCTGTCAATGAACCATGAGCAATGAATGCACCACGCCAAGCAGCTTCGGCATCGCAGACATTTGCCGCCACAACTTGTGGAGGTAATCCACGAATAGGGCGACCATTGGCATCAATCAAGCCCGTCTGACGAGCGAGAGCTTCACCTGATTCAATAACGCGGACGACATAACGAGAACCTTTACGAAGACCGCTGGAAGAGATCACAGCTAAATCTGAATCGTGACCGTAGATATCGGCGATATCTTTCTTAAGGCGACGCGCTGATTGGGAGGTGTCGAGTTCGACTTCAATGACAACCTTGCCAGAGGCGATATGGAGTCCACCAGCGAAACGCAGGAGCGAAGAGACCTCAGCCTTGCGACAGCACGGTTTGGTGATCGTGAGTCGGCTGAGTTCATCTTTGACCGCAGCTGTCATTGCCATGGGGATATCAAACCAGCATTTCTCGCACTATGTGAGCGAAAGTAGAGGCTAATTTTCGCCCATCGTGATGAATGGCAACCTGGTCATCGCGTAAATCAGCCTCGATGTAGGCACTTCCACGCCCCTGTAGGTACTCGGCGAGAGCTTTGCCGCCATTGAGGTGGCTATCTCCAACCACGAAGTCGAAGTGAAGTTCATGGGCGTACTTCTCCAAAATTTCGCAATGCTCTTTCGGTGAATAGCCAGCATATTCACCAGCCTTGGCCTGATCTCGATTGGAGTCGAGATTAAGTAGAAGTAATTTCTTTGCTGGAGAAGAGATGATCGCTTCTCGTAGGGCCGGTACGAGTAAATGCGGAAGGACGCTGGAGAACCACGATCCTGGTCCCATTGTGATGAGTTCCGCCTCTGCAATTGCCTGGAGAACCTCGGGTCGAGGCGATGGACTCTCTGGCTGCAATCGAAGTTCGAGTAAACGCCCAGGAGTTGTTGCAACTGCAACCTGCCCTTTCGCTTCAACAATTTTGCCATCGTGATCGAAGGTCGCTTCGATATCGAGAGGTTGTGCGCTCATCGGTAACACTCGACCAACAACTTTAAGAAGTGCGGCGACTCGATCAAGTCCGACTACAACATCTTCATCTCTATCCCATAGTGCAGCTAGAAGCAGATTGCCTAAAGCATGGCCATTCATAGGCCCTTCACTAGTGAATCTGTACTGCATGATGTCCGCCCAATCGCGACCCCATGCATCATCACCACAGAGGGCAGCCAGCGCCATTCGTAAATCTCCCGGAGGCATGATCGGAAATTCGGCGCGCAAGCGACCGCTCGAGCCACCATTATCAGCAACGGTGACAACTGCAGTGATATTTTCAGTAACTCCGCGCAACGCTGTGAGAGTTGCAGCTAAACCATGTCCCCCACCAAGGGCAACAACGCGTTTTCCAGAACTCATTCACGACCTACATCGCGATGTGTCGCATGAGCTGAGACGGCGTAATCGCCATGTTCCCGATTGAGCTGTGCCGCAATTTCGCGTGCGATGGATACCGAACGGTGCTTTCCGCCAGTGCACCCAATCGCAATAGTTACATATTTCTTTCCTTCGGTGAGATATCCAGGAATCATCTTTTCAACCACTCCGACATAGGACTTCACAAAATCTGCCACTCCATCGCTCGCCAATACGTGGTTGTAGACAGCATCATCTAAACCTGAGAGCGGGCGCAAATTGGGAATCCAATGTGGATTAGGAATGAATCGGCAATCAAGAACCAGATCTGCATCAACTGGGATTCCATACTTGTAACCAAATGAGAGCACATTAATTCGCAGCGCCTTCGCCATGCCGGCTGCAAATATCTCAGCCGTGCGCTTCTCTAATTGATGAACATTAAGGTTTGATGTATCAATGACCACATCTGCCTGCGAACGTAAATCTTCTAACTTCAATCGTTCGCGAGCGATACCATCAACAATTCGGTCGGTGGATTGAAGTGGATGTGGGCGACGAGTCGATTCAAATCGCTGTACTAGCGCTTGATCGCTGGCATCGAGGAATAGAAGTCGATAAGTGATGTTTGACGAGCCAAGTCTCTCTAGGGCACTGGCAAGGGCATCGAAGAATTTTCCGCCTCGAACATCCACCACAACTGCAACGGAAGATTCGGTCTTCTCCATCTCGCTTGCCAATTCTGGCAAGAGCGCCGGTGGCAGGTTGTCGACTACGTGCCACCCAAGATCTTCGAGCGCATGCGCCACGGTCGAACGACCTGCGCCAGACATGCCTGTCAGAATCAAGAGTTCTCTATTGCTCATGAACTCATTCTGCCCTATTGGTCACAATTCGAGAATCTCTCCCGTTGCCATATCTACCGAAGGCGCGCTTAACCGCTCTAAATGCGAGTGGATTATTCCGGCAATCGTTGCGCCGATTCCTGGAGTTGTCTCAAGTTCAGCAAGGGTGGCTTTGCGGATTGCGGTCACTGAGCCAAAGCGGTCCAAGAGCGCTGTACGTCGCGATTCTCCCAATTGTGGAATCTCATCAAGGAGAGACTCAAGCATCACCTTGGAACGTTTGCTTCTATGGAAGGTGATTGCAAATCTATGGGCTTCATCACGAATGCGCTGCAGTAAATACATACCCTCGCTGGTACGCGGCAAAATCAGCGGATCACTCGAATTGGGAAGCCACACTTCTTCTAATCGCTTTGCTAGGCCAACGAGTGCAATATCTGTAATTCCGAGTTCATCGAGCGCCCTTTGTGCTGCTGCAACTTGTGGCGCACCGCCATCGACCACAATTAACTGTGGCGGGTAGGCGAATTTAGAGAGTTTGCCGCCGGTCTCAGCAACTTCGCTATGGTTTACCTGACGATCTGCAATAAGGCGTTTCATTCGGCGAGTAATCACTTGATGCATTGCTCGTGTGTCATCCGTTGCCGTAGATGTGTCGATTGCGAAGCGGCGATACTCACTCTTCTTTGCTAATCCATCTTCAAAGACCACCATGGAAGCAACAACCGATGTTCCCGAAATATTTGAAATGTCGTAACACTCAATTCGCAATGGAGTACGCGGGAGCTCAAGCTGTTCCTCTAGCTCTATCAGCGCCTTCCCCGATACAGCGGCATCGGTAGCGCGCTTACTCATAAACTGCACTAAGGCGTAGTGCGCGTTGCGCTCTACTGTCTCAAGGAGTTCTACCTTCTCGCCGCGTTGCGGCACCTTAATAGTCACTTTGTGACCAGCAAGTGATGCCAACCAATCCCCCAGCGCTTCCCGGTCGGCAGGCTCAGCATTGATATGGATAACTCTTGGAATCTCAGTGGTGCCATCCCCGTAAATGGAGAAGAGAAGTGATGCATATTGATCATCGCCTTCCAGTGTTCTTTCTTGATCCACAATCCACGAACGCGAACCTTTAATAGAGCCTCGTCGAACGATAAAAATTGAACCAGCCGCGTGAAGACCCTCCTCATGGATGGCTATGAAATCTCCATCGAGATCGTCGGAGAGGTTTCCTTGGGTTGAACGTTGCGCCTTTTCAAAAGATTCAATCTGATCTCTGATGCGCGCCGCACGTTCAAACTCTTCTCGCTGTGACGCTAACTCCATTTCGGTGCGCATAGTGGGCACGAGATCCTCCATGCCCGCTTCCATAAATGCATCTAATTTGTAAGCGATCGCTTTATGTTCTTCTGGCGTCACCCATCCCACACATGGAGCTGCACACTTTCCAATATCCCCTAGAAGGCATTGCCGCTTAGTACGTTGAGCGCGCTGAAAATTGCCGGCGCTGCATGAACGCACTGGAAAGACCTTCAAAAGCACTTCATATGTATTTCTTAGCGCCCATGCATTTGTATAAGGTCCGAAGTATTTAAGTCCCGAGCGCTTCTCTTTTCGAGTAATGAATATCCGCGGAAACTCATCTTCAAGGGAAATTGCTAGATACGGGTAGGACTTATCATCCTTAAATTGCACGTTATATGTTGGGTGATACTGCTTAATCCACGAAAACTCGAGCGCAAGCGCTTCTAACTCGGTATTAACAATGGTCCAATCAACTCGAACCGCCTCATGAACCATTCGATAGGTCTTCTGTGCCAAATTGGAGCCAAAGTATGAGCTCAAACGATTCTTAAGATTCTTCGCTTTACCAACATAAATGACTTTATCGCTCTTGTTATAGAAGCGATAAACCCCTGGCTCTTCCGGGATATCGGTGGGGCGGTAACTGGCTGGATCGGCCATCGCTACTTCTTCTTCGCTGGTGCTGACTTCTTAACTGGAGCTTTGCTGGCGCGATTGCTCTCTAGAATTTCAGCCAAGAACTGCCCTGTGTAACTTGCCTTCACCTTAGCAACGTCTTCAGGAGTACCTTCTGCGACAACTAATCCGCCACGGAATCCACCCTCTGGCCCCATATCAATAACCCAGTCGGAAGATTTAATAACATCGAGATTGTGCTCAATAACCACGACGGTATTGCCTGTCTCTACTAAACGCTTAAGGACTACGAGCAACTTATTGACATCTTCGAAGTGAAGACCGGTGGTAGGTTCATCGAGCACATAAATAGTGCGGCCAGTTGAGCGCCGTTGGAGTTCAGTAGCGAGCTTGACGCGCTGCGCTTCTCCACCCGAAAGCGTTGGCGCAGATTGACCAAGTCGCACATACCCAAGACCCACGTCGCAGAGGGTCTTCAAGTAACGAGCAATTGTTGGCACGGATTCGAAGAATGTGTGCGCAACTTCAATCGGCATATCAAGAACTTCGGCAATGGTCTTGCCTTTGTAATGAACCTCTAGTGTTTCGCGGTTATAGCGTGCACCGTGACAGACCTCGCAAGGCACGTATACATCTGGGAGGAAGTTCATCTCAATGGTGATGGTTCCATCTCCAGAACAGTTCTCGCAGCGTCCGCCCTTTACGTTGAAGGAGAAGCGTCCTTGTTGATAGCCACGTACCTTAGCTTCAGAGGTCTCAGCAAAGAGGGCGCGAACCTTATCGAAGACTCCGGTATAGGTAGCAGGGTTGGACCGAGGTGTACGACCAATCGGCGATTGATCAACGTGCACGACTTTATCGAGCTGGTCAATGCCGGTGACCGTGCGGTGGCGACCTGGAACTAAGCGCGCACCATTTAACTTATTGGCAAGCGTTGTATACAAGATGTCATTAACGAGCGTTGATTTTCCTGAGCCCGATACGCCAGTGACAGATACGAAGAGACCCAATGGAATCTCAACTTCAATATCTTTCAGGTTATTCTCTTTCGCACCCTTTACAACAAGCTTGCGCTTTGGATCAACTGCGCGACGCTCGGAAGGAATCTCAATCGACTTGCGACCAGAGAGATATGCCCCAGTAATTGAATCTTTTGAGTTGATGAGGTCCCCATATGAGCCTGAAACTACAACGTGTCCCCCGTGCTCGCCTGCCCCCGGTCCAATATCAACAATCCAGTCAGCGGTACGAATGGTCTCTTCATCATGCTCCACCACAATCAAGGTATTTCCGAGATTACGAAGACGAGTCAAGGTATCAATCAGTCGTCGGTTATCTCGCTGGTGGAGACCAATGCTTGGCTCATCAAGTACATAAAGCACACCAACAAGTCCAGAGCCAATTTGCGTTGCGAGTCGAATACGTTGCGCTTCACCACCAGAGAGCGTTGCGGCTGGCCGATCGAGAGATAGGTAATCAAGTCCTACATCGAGCAAGAAGCCGAGGCGAGCATGAACTTCCTTCATCACACGCTCTGCAATTTGAGCCTCTCTCGCGTTGAGTTCAATCCCTTTAAGGAATTGGGCGCAATCATCGATAGAGAGAAGACAGACCTCAGCGATTGATTTACCGCCGATAGTGACAGCCAATACCTCTGGCTTGAGACGCGCGCCTTTACATGTCGGACACGGTGTCTCGCGCATGTAGGCCTCGTATTTTTCACGGCTGTAATCCGAATCAGTCTCTGAGTGGCGACGATGGATAAATGGGATGACACCTTCAAAACCAGTCGAGTAATTGCGCACGCGACCGTAACGATTCTTATACTTCACATGCACTTCGTAGTCGAAGCCATTGATAACGGCATCTTTCGCTTTAGCTGGCAATTTCTTCCATGGTGTATCTAATTTAAATTTCAGTTCACTTGCTAGCGCGTCAAGGAGTCGCAGGAAATACTCTGATGATTGGCCGCCAGCCCATGGCGCAATCGCACCTTCTTCAATGGAGATTGAGTCATCTGGAATGATCAAATCTTCATCAACTTCAAGCTTGGTACCGATACCAGAACAATCTGGGCAGGCACCAAATGGTGAGTTGAACGAGAAGGAGCGAGGCTCGAGCTCTTCGAATGAGAGGTTGCAGTCATGGCAGGCAAGGTGCTCGCTATATGTACGTTCTTTCTCATCGCCCTTCGCATCAACAAAATCTAGAATAACAAGGCCACTTGCCAACTTAAGCGCTGTTTCAATGGAATCAGTAAGACGAGATTTACTCTCAGCTTTTGCAGTCAAACGATCGACGACAACTTCGATGGTGTGTTTCTCTTGCTTCTTCAGCTTTGGGGGCTCTGAAAGCTGGATAGTTTCGCCATCAACTCGGGCACGTGAATATCCTTGCGTTACTAAATCGCTAAAGAGATCTACGAATTCACCTTTACGTTCGCGTACGACCGGCGCAAGAACTTGAAACTTTGTAGTCGCTGGCATCGTGAGAATCTGGTCAACAATTTGTTGTGGAGATTGACGAGAGACTGCCTTGCCGCAATTTGGGCAATGAGGGCGACCTGCGCGAGCAAAGAGAAGACGCAGGTAGTCATAAACCTCAGTGATTGTTCCTACCGTTGAACGAGGGTTTCGGTTGGTGGATTTCTGATCAATCGAGACTGCTGGTGATAATCCCTCAATAAAATCTACATCGGGCTTATCCATCTGGCCTAGGAATTGGCGCGCATAGGCAGAGAGGGATTCAACGTAACGGCGTTGTCCTTCGGCAAAGATAGTATCGAAGGCAAGTGATGACTTTCCTGAACCCGAAAGTCCGGTGAAGACAATGAGGGCATCTCGTGGGAGTTCGAGTGAGACGTCTTTCAGGTTATGTTCGCGCGCACCGCGAACTACCAGTTTCTCAATACTCACTCTTAATGACCCGCCTCATCCATTGATCGAAGTTCCCGCTTGAGCTCTTTAATCTCATCACGCAGGCGACCTGCGAGTTCGAAGGCGAGCTCATCGGCAGCGCTACGCATCTGCTCGGTGAGGGAGCCTATCAACGCGGCAAGTTCTTGGCGCGCTAGAGAGCCCTTGCCGCGTTCGACAAAGGGGACCGAACCCTTTGCGCCCTTGATTCCAGCAATTAATTCATCGGTATCGTCGCTCTCGCGAGCAATCATGTCTGTGATATCGGCGATTTTCTTACGCAGCGGCTGAGGATCTACTCCTCGTTCCAGGTTATACGCGACCTGCTTTGCGCGACGTCGATTGGTTTCATCAATCGCTTTCTCCATCGACGCCGTCATATTGTCGGCATACATATGGACTTCACCAGATACGTTACGTGCCGCACGACCAATTGTTTGAATCAATGAAGTTGCAGAACGCAAGAAGCCTTCCTTATCCGCATCCAAGATTGCAACCAATGAAACCTCTGGGAGGTCAAGACCTTCGCGGAGTAGGTTGATACCAATCAAAACGTCGTAGTCACCAGAGCGGAGTTCTCGTAGCAATTCGACTCGGCGCAAAGTATCAACCTCTGAGTGAAGATATCGAACTCGCACACCGCGTTCTTGCAGGTAGTCAGTGAGATCTTCTGACATCTTCTTGGTAAGTGTTGTCACAAGCACTCGTTCATTGCGTTCGGCGCGAAGATTAATTTCTTCTAGTAAATCATCGATCTGGCCCTTGATTGGTTTGATAACAATCTTTGGATCAACGAGACCTGTTGGGCGAATGACCTGCTCAACAACGTCGCCTTTTACCTTCTCCAGCTCATACTTTCCTGGAGTAGCTGAGAGATAGACGGTCTGACCAACTCGTTCTTGAAATTCTGGCCATTTCAGAGGTCGGTTATCGAGGGCGCTCGGAAGACGGAAACCGTGCTCAACCAGTGTTCGCTTGCGTGATGCATCGCCTTCATACATCGCACCAATTTGCGGCACCGTCACGTGACTTTCGTCAATGACAAGGAGGAAATCTTCTGGGAAGTAATCCAAGAGACAGTTGGGTGCAGAACCGGGTTCGCGACCATCAAGGTGGCGCGAATAGTTCTCGATACCTGAACAGAAACCAAGTTGTTCCATCATCTCAAGGTCGAAGGTGGTGCGCATCCGCAGTCGTTGTTCTTCCAGCAACTTATTCTGCTTCTTAAAGGTATTGAGCTGAATCTGAAGCTCATCTTGAATATCGCTCATAGCGCGTTTCATCGTCTCAGGTCCAGCTGCATAGTGCGTAGCTGGGAAGATATACATCTCTTCCTCGTCGCGGATTATCTCACCGGTCAGCGGATTGAGAGTTGTAATCTTCTCAATCTCATCACCAAACATTTCGATGCGAATGGCAAGCTCTTCATACATCGGAATAATCTCGACAGTATCTCCACGTACTCGGAAGGTGCCACGCTCGAATGCAACATCATTTCGCTTGTATTGAACATCTACGAATCGGCGGAGCAAGGCATTACGTTCAATCTCATCCCCTACTTTGAGGTGGATCATTCGATCGATGTATTCCTGAGGTGTGCCAAGACCATATATACAGGAAACGGTAGCTACTACGATGACATCTCGTCGCGTCAGTAATGAGTTGGTTGCGGAGTGGCGTAGGCGCTCCACCTCATCATTAACGCTGGAATCCTTCTCGATAAAGGTATCAGTCTGTGGAACATATGCCTCGGGCTGGTAATAGTCGTAGTAGGAGACAAAGTATTCGACAGCATTGTTGGGAAGTAATTCACGGAACTCATTTGCAAGTTGTGCCGCCAAAGTTTTATTGGGTGCAAGTACCAGGGTTGGTCGCTGTAACTTCTCTACTAGCCATGCAGTGGTTGCGGACTTACCTGTACCGGTTGCACCGAGCAGGACAACATCGCGCTCCCCCGCGTTGATGCGGCGAGCTATCTCCTCAATTGCGGCAGGCTGATCGCCGGCAGGGACGTACTCACTAATTACTTGAAATGGCGCGACTTTGCGCTGCACCTCACTGACGGGGCGCATTGAGCTCGCTCTCCCAAATTCGAGCGCATTCTGCGAAGAGCTCTGCACGGTCACCGTCGTTAATAATTACTCGATCTGCCACCGCTTCGCGTTGCGCTTGTGAAGCCTGCGCTGCTATGCGACGCTCAGCTTCGTCCTCATCCATGCCTCGTTCAAAGAGTCGATCAAGGCGGTTTTCGATATCTGCCTCAACGGTGATGATGTAATCAAACTTGCCTGCCGCACCCGTCTCGACCAAGAGCGGGATCTCATACACCAAAATATCTCCAGGGCTTAGCGTCTTAATCTTTGTAGCCAAAGCCTCCTGCACTCGCGGGTGGATTATCGCTTCCAGTTTTTTGCGCTTTTCGGCATCTTTAAAAACAATCTTGCCAAGCTTCTGGCGATCAATATCTCCATCGCTGAGAATCTTCGTCGAGAACTCAGCAACTACTTCATCAAACCCAGTCGTCCCTGGTTCGATCGCTTCTCGCGCCAATTTGTCGGCATCCACCACCAACGCACCGAGCTGGGCGAACATATTGGCGACGGTCGACTTCCCAGCCCCAATTCCACCAGTAAGCCCCACGATTAACATAGACGGAACTGTACTCATTCGAGGGAAATTTTGTGCTTCTAGCCAATGTTAAGAATCGGCGCACTGCTGTCATTGGGCAATTTGGCCGCACGTTGGCGAAGCACAAATTTCCGATGAATGAGAAAAGCCCCCCGAAGTTAATCGAGGGGCTTTTCTGGTGAAGATTACTCTGCTGGAGTTGATGCAGCCTCTGCTGCCTGTGCTTCAGCCTTCTGCTTCTTGTGAGCAAGGAAGCGCTGCTGAGCTTCAGCGTACTGACGCTCCCACTCTTCGCGCTGTGCTTCAAAGCCAGGCTTCCATTCCTGTGAATCAGGATCAAAGCCTTCTGGGTAGATGAAGTTTCCTTCTGCATCGTAGCGAGCAGCCATTCCGTACTGTGTTGGATCAAATGCTTCAACCTCAACATCTTGTCCTTCATTAGCCTGCTTCAATGAGAGTGAGATGCGGCGACGCTCAAGATCGATATCGATGATCTTGACGAAGAGCTCGTCATCTACTGCAACAACCTGCTCTGGAATCTCAACATGGCGCTCTGCGAGCTCTGAGATGTGAACAAGTCCTTCAATTCCTTCATGAACACGGATGAATGCTCCGAATGGAACAAGCTTTGTCACGACACCTGGCACAACAGTGTTGATTGTGTGGGTGCGAGCAAATGCTTGCCATGGATCTTCCTGTGTTGCCTTGAGTGAGAGTGATACACGCTCACGCTCGAAATCAACTTCAAGAACTTCAACAGTTACTTCATCGCCCACTTCAACAACCTCTGCTGGGTGATCGATGTGCTTCCATGAAAGCTCTGAAACGTGAACGAGACCATCTACGCCACCAAGGTCAACGAATGCACCAAAGTTAACGATAGATGAAACGACACCTGTGCGAACCTGGCCCTTTTGGAGCTGGTTAAGGAACTCGGTGCGTGACTGTGACTGTGTCTGCTCGAGGAATGCACGACGTGAGAGAACAACGTTGTTGCGGTTCTTGTCGAGCTCGATGATGCGAGCCTCAACCTGCTTACCAATGTAAGGAGTGAGATCGCGAACGCGACGCATTTCAACGAGTGATGCTGGGAGGAAGCCGCGAAGTCCGATGTCTACGATGAGACCACCCTTCACAACTTCAATTACAGTTCCTACGACTACTTCGTCGCGCTCCTTCTTGCCTTCGATCTCGCCCCATGCACGCTCGTACTGAGCACGCTTCTTTGAGAGGATGAGACGGCCTTCTTTATCTTCCTTCTGAAGAACAAGAGCTTCGACCTTATCGCCGACCTTAACAATGTCATTTGGATCTGCATCGTGGCGGATTGAGAGTTCACGTGAAGGGATTACACCTTCTGTCTTGTAACCGACGTCGAGAAGTACTTCTTCGCGGTCGATTTGTACGACTGTACCTTCAACGAGGTCGCCGTCTGAAAAGTTTCTGATTGTGCCTTCGATTGCTGCAAGGAAATCTGCTGCTGATCCGATGTCGTTTACTGCGATTTGTGTAGTCAAGATGCTCCGTAGGGATAGAAAGTAGTAGGGATAGGACGTATTCAATTGTGCTGCTGTTATGCGGAGGCAAGATTACGTGTGAGCGTGACTTCGGGGCAAATCCGCTCCATTCTCACGCATGATGAGCGTAGAATCACAGGATTATGAAGCGCTATCGAGAACTCTTCCGATTCCCGAACGTCTGGGTCTTGGTTTTGAGCGCTTTCCCTGCGCGTGTTGCATACGGCATGGTCAGCCTTGGCATCTTCTTTAAGGTCGAGCAAGAGTTGAATTCAGTTGCTCTCGCTGGATTGGCTGTTGGAGTTAATGCAGCTGCAGGAGCTGCTACTGCTGGAGTTCGCGGAATGGTCATTGATCGATACGGAATGAAGTGGCCACTGAGAATTCAAGTTCCTGGTTACTCCATTATCTTGATTGCTCTCAACAGCGCATCTGATCGCTCGCTCTTACTTGCCTTCTCGCTCATTCTCGGATTAAGCGCACCGCCCATCAACCTCTCGGTTCGACCTTTATGGCGTGATGTAGTGAGTGATGATTGGCTTCGAACTGCCTACGCTGTCGACACTGCTGTGATGAGTGCAGCAGGTGTCATCGGTCCCTTGATTGTAACTTCACTCGCGCTCTCATCTTTTCCCGATAGCGCTTTGCTCACATGTTCAGCTCTGATGGCAATCGGTGGTGGCTCTCTGGCAGCGACAAAGATTGCGCGGAATTGGATTCCAGAGAAGAAGCCAGAGGTCAAGGTGTTGATGTGGCGCCATCGTCCGCTCCAACTCTTAGTCGTTGAAGGATGCTTTATTGGTTTTGGATGGGGCGTCTTTGATGTTGCGGTACCTGCATTTGCCACGATTGAAGAAGTTCCGCATCGCACTGCCTGGATATTTGCCGCAATGGGCGTTGCCAACATCGTCGGAGGCTTGCTCGGTGGGTTGGTTTCAAAGAAGACCACGCCATTAGGTGCACTTCGTAAAACTTATCTCGCCTGGTTTATTGTCTCGATTCCATTAGCGTGGATGTATCCCGATTGGTCGATGGTCATTGGTGGAGCGCTACTAGGTTTAGTCGGCGGCGCTATCCAAGTTTTCTATTGGGAAGTGATGGAAGCGGTACGTCCGCAGGGATCTCCGACCGGAATGATGGGATGGCTCTGGACTATCGAGGGAACTCTGATGGCTATCGGCTCTGCACTCGGAGGTTGGATATCTGAACACTTCTCGCCTCAAACAGCATTAGCGATTACAACAATCTGTATCGGTACCGGGCTCATTATTCTCAACATCGGCCGAGCCAGACTTGCTGATGCCAACAATCTACCGACTGATGAAGAAGATCTAGCTGCGATGAAAGATAACGCCACCACAACTCAGTGAGCGGCCACGTTCCAGTTCTTGCCTACTCCGATACCGACATTGAGCGGGGCTTTCAGTGGGAAGGCGTTACCCATCTCTCGGCGTACTAGTTCAGTAACTGCCGCTTCTTCCTTTGAAATAATTTCAAGAATTAATTCATCATGCACCTGTAAGAGAAGACGTGATGTGAAGCCTCCCTCAACGAGCGCCTTCTGAACGTTGAGCATCGCCAACTTAATGATGTCAGCTGCAGATCCCTGAATTGGTGCATTGAGCGCCATGCGCTCGGCCACTTCACGGCGTTGACGGTTATCACTCATCAAATCAGGCAGGTAACGGCGACGACCCATAACGGTCTCCGTGTAACCCACTTTGCGAGCCTCTTCCACAACAGTCTTGAGGTAATCACGAATACCGCCAAAGCGTTCGAAGTAACGGTCCATCAAATCTTGTGCAGCAGGAGGAGATAAATCTAGTTGCGCGGCAAGTCCATAAGAGCTCAAACCATATGCAAGTCCGTAAGACATCGCCTTGATCTGGCGGCGCATCTCGGGATCGACATCACCAGGTTTAACGCCAAAGACTTCACCTGCAATCGACGCATGGAGATCTTCGCCAGATTCAAATGCCTTAATGAGGTTTGCATCGTGTGAAAGGTGAGCCATGATGCGCATTTCAATCTGGCTGTAATCCGCCGTCAGCAGCGCGTCATAACCCTTACCCGCGATAAAGGTTGCACGAATTCTTCGACCATCTTCAGTGCGCACTGGAATGTTCTGCAAATTAGGTCCAACCGATGAAAGGCGACCAGTGGCTGCAACGGTCTGTGCGAAGTGGGTATGGATTCGCTTATCTGCTGCGATTTCGGCAATCAATCCATCGATAGTTGTGGCGAGCTTCTTTACTTCGCGAATACGTAGCAGCGATGCAAGAACTTGGTGGCCCGTCTTTTCAAAGAGCCAGGCAAGGGCATCAGCATCTGTGGTAAATCCTGTCTTGATCTTCTTCGTCTTAGGCAGGCCGAGTTCTTCAAAGAGAACAACCTGTAACTGCTTGGGAGAAGCGACATTGAATTCATGCCCAACCGAGGCGTGTGCTTTAGCGGTCTCTTCCGCCACTTCACCTTCAAATAGTTCGAGCAATCGTGACAATTCTTTTGCATCGACCGCAACGCCCCGGTTCTCCATCACAGCAAGGAGTTCGGCGATAGGTAGCTCTAACTTGGTAAAGAGCTCCATCAAACCGCGTTCGGCAAGGTCTGCCTCAAGATTCTTCTTCAGTTCGAAGTACATCGCAGCTTGGGATGCGAGTGCATTTTCTGCCGATGATGTATCTAGCGAAGATCCCCACTTATCTGCAACATCTGCGATCGATGATGCACGGACGCCAGGATTGACAAGGTAGGCCGCTAAATCAATATCGAAAGCGAACCCAACAGTTCCGTTGATGCGAGAAAGTGATTTTCCGTCGTAAACAATCTTTGCAACCGATGGGTCAGTGGCCCACTCCCCCATGGTCGAGCCTTCTACAAGGAAGACATCTTTAGCGTTGAGGGCGACGGCGTAACGAAGAAGTTTCTCGTCGACAGAATCTCCGCTGAGGATAAATGCAAGAGCAATCTCGCCAGTGTGTGCAGCAATCTTGGCCGATAACTCTTTCGCAGAGACGAAGTCAGCTTTAACAGGAGCCCCGAAGAGATCTCCCTGGAGTTCATTCGCTGCCGACTTCTTCGTTTTGCTAGGCGCAGTGCCAGCTGCTGCAATTGGTTTGAATCGATCCTTGAGCGTTTTAAATTCAAGGGTGGTCAAGAGCGGATCAATCTTCTCCAGATCCACGCCCTTCCATGCCATTGCATCGAGCGAGAAGGTGATTGGAGCGTCATGGACTAATTGGGTCAACTCACGGTTTCGGATGACGTTATCAATATTGTCACGAAGAGCTTGGCCAACTTTTCCGCCAACCTTATCGACTTCAGATAACAACTCTTTCAGAGATCCGTATTCGACCACCCATTTAGAGGCTGTCTTCTCACCCACACCGGGAATCGATGGCAAGTTATCGCTTGGGTCACCGCGAAGTGCTGCAAAGTCAGGGTACTGAGCTGGAGTCATGCCGTACTTCTCAAGAACAGCTTCTGGAGTCATGCGAGCCATCTCACTGACACCGCGCTTTGGATAGAGCACAGTGGTCTTTGGATTAACTAGTTGGAAGCTATCTCTATCGCCAGTACAGATGAGAATCTCAAACCCATCCTTCTCGGCCGCTTTAGAGATTGTCGCAATTAAGTCATCTGCTTCATAACCCTCTAATTGAAAGCGCTCGATCCCGCAGCCATCAATAAACTCATGGAGATAGGACATCTGTGAGCGAAACTCATCTGGAGTTGATGCTCGGTTCGCCTTGTACTCAGGGAAGATTTCAGAGCGAAAGGTCTTGCGCGATACATCGAAGGCAACTGCAACGTGTGTTGGCTTCTCCTCTTTGATTAATGAAATCAGCATGGTCGCAAAGCCGTAAATTGCATTGGTGTGTTGACCCATTGCGGTGGTGAAGTTTTCCACCGGCAACGCATAGAAAGCTCGATACGCCATGGAATGACCATCAATTAATAAGAGTTTCTTAGGCGTGCTCATGGCGCACATCCTATGTAACAAGTTAAGATTTCGAACTATGACGCAACCTGATTCCGCTCCTGATTATTTGGCAATCCTTCGCGAACGCGGCTCCGGCCATCTTGACCAAAAGATGGGCATCGAGATTATCGAAGCTTCTCCTCAGCGACTTGTCGGTCGCATGCCAGTGGAAGGTAATACTCAGCCACTTGGACTATTACATGGTGGCGCGAACGTTGTATTAGCTGAGTCTCTTGGATCTGTTGGAACTCAACTTCATGCTGGGCCAGATCGAAAGATTGTGGGAGTTGATATCAATGCTACTCACCACAAATCGGCGACCTCAGGTTATGTCACTGGTACTGCGACAGCGATTAGCCTTGGGAAGACAATGTGCAGCTACGAAATTGTGATTGAAAATGAAGACGGGCAGCGCACATGCACTGCCCGTATCACCTGCCTTATTCTTGCGCAGCGTTAATTTTTTTCTTCACCCAAATATTAGTGGTGACCACTCTCTGCACCAGTACCGAGGTATGCCTCACGTACCGCTGGATCATTGAGAAGATCTGAAGCCTTAGCTTCCTTCACAATATTTCCAGTCTCGAGAATGTATGCACGGTGAGCGCGCTGTAGCGCCTGCTGTGCATTCTGCTCAACGAGCAAGATTGTTACGCCCTGCTTGTTAATCTCTGTGATGATGCGGAAAATGTTTGCAATCATCTGTGGCGCAAGGCCCATTGATGGCTCATCAAGGAGAAGGACCTTAGGGCGTGCCATGAGTGCGCGACCGATTGCAAGCATCTGCTGCTCGCCACCAGAGAGTGTTCCGCCTGCTTGAGAGATGCGTTCTTTCAAGCGTGGAAAGAGTGTGTAGACCTTCTCAAGATCTTCAGCCATCTCGTTCTTGCGATTAGGGCGGTGGAACTTACCCATCTCAAGATTCTCAAGGACTGTCATGCCTGGGAAAATTCCACGGCCTTCAGGTGCCTGTGAGAGGCCAAGATCAACGCGCTTGTGTGCAGGCACGTTAGAGATATCTTCACCATTAAAGATGATCTGACCGCTTGATACTGGACGAATGCCTGAGATTGTCTTGAGCATTGTTGTCTTACCGGCACCGTTAGCACCAATCAGTGTGACAATCTCGCCTTCATTAACGATGATTGATACACCCTTGATGGCTTCGATCTTGCCGTAGTGAACGTGGAGATCTTTAATTTCAAGACGCATCTGCAGGCACTCCTAGGTAAGCCTCGATAACACGAGGATCGTTTTGGACAACTGATGGGGTTGCATCGGCGATCTTCTGACCGAAGTCAAGAACCGCTACGCGATCAGAGATTCCCATGATGAGCGACATATCGTGCTCAATCAGAAGAACTGTGTACCCGTTATCGCGAATCTTCTTGATAGTTGCAGCGAGTTCAACCTTTTCTTGTGGGTTGAAGCCTGCAGCTGGTTCGTCAAGAAGTACGAGCTTAGGAGATGTACCAAGTGCACGAGCAATCTCGAGGCGACGCTGAACTCCGTAAGGAAGGTTCTTCGCCAAACGATCTGCGTACTCATCGATTCCAATGAATTGGAGAATCTCAAGAGCCTTCGCACGGTTCTCGCGCTCTTCGCGACGTGCGCGAGGAGTGCCGAAGAGCGCTCCGAGAAGTCCGCTCTTCTTATGAACATCTGTTGCGGTGATGACGTTTTCAAGAGCAGTCATATCTCCGAAGAGACGAATGTTCTGGAAGGTACGTGCAACTCCAAGACCGGTGATCTCATAGCGCTTCTTACCGTTGAGAACCTGACCATCAAAATCAATGGTTCCCTCAGTTGCTTGGTACACACCGGTGATGACGTTAAAGACTGTTGTCTTTCCCGCGCCGTTAGGTCCGATGAGTGCGAGAATCTCGCCCTCTTTAACCTCAAGATTTACATTGCTGAGCGCTGTTACTCCACCGAACTTCATGGTGAGGTTTTCGAGCTTGAGTAGTGTCTTAGACATTACGCAGATGCCCCCTTCTTCACGATTGCCTTCTCGCGCTTCTTGCGTGGAAGGAGTCCATCTGGACGGAAGTTCATAACAATCACGAGCACTGCGCCGAATACCAAGAGGCGAGCATCTGAGATAAAGCGGATGCGGTCTGGGAGGTATCCCAAAAGTGTCGCACCGACAACAACGCCCCAGATATTTCCAATTCCGCCGAATACAACACAGGCGAGAATCAGAATTGAAACGTTGAGAGTAAACATCTCAGGTGAGATGTAAAGGTTCTTTGATGCGTAGAGAACGCCAGCTGCGCCACCTACCGCTGCACCAAGAACGAATGACCAGATCTTGTACTTGAGTGTGCGTACACCCATCAGCTCTGCCACATCTTCATCTTGGCGAATCGCTTCCCAAGCGCGACCTGGACGACGTACTGAGAGGCGACGAATCATCCAGATGGTCAGAAGGATCATGACAAGAACAACCCAGAAGAACATCTTCTGGTTGAAGATATCAAACTCTTGGCCAGCGATTGCTGGTGGAGATGGAATACCTGAGATTCCATCCGGGCCGTTGGTCCACTTCACATTGAGGGCAACGATACGGATGATTTCACCGAAACCGAGGGTAACGATTGCAAGGTAATCACCACGAAGGCGAAGTGTTGGTAGACCGAGTAGAAGTCCTGCGAGCATCGCCAAGCCAATTCCGATCGGCATGATTTCCCACGTATTGAGTGAGGTCTTCACTCCCAGGATTCCCATTGTGTAAGCACCAATGGCAAAGAATGCAACGTAGCCAAGATCGAGCATTCCAGACTTTCCGACCACGATATTGAGACCAAGGGCCATCAATACGAAGATTGCGACTGGATATACGAGAACCGAGTCATAGGCAGCAATAGGAGTTGCCAAGATTGATACGCCTGCAAATGGAAGCAAAGCCGCAAGGCCGATTGTTCCAAGTGCAATTGCTACACGTACTGGACGTCCTGAGCGCTCCCAAATTTCAGCGCCATGATCACGGAGGTTATAGAGCTTCATATTTTTCACCTTATGCCCTTGCCTGAGTAATCGCTTCACCAAATAAACCGGATGGCTTAAAGAGAAGGATAAGAACGAGGATGATAAAGACAGTTACAGACTTCCACTGCGTTCCGAGGATTGAAGATACGTAGACCTCTGCGAGACCAAGCGCTACTCCCCCGAAGAATGCTCCACGGATATTTCCGATACCACCGATAACTGCTGCGGTAAATGCGGCGAGACCCATCGTGAAACCGATATTGAACTTGGTGTACTCGAAGACGGTGATGTAGAAGAATGCTGCAGCACCAGTTGCAAGACCACCAACCAAAAATGTTGTAGTGATAACGCGGTTGAGGTTAATACCCATCAACTTTGCGGCATCTTCGTTCATTGATACTGCGCGAATAGCCTTACCCATACGAGAGAGCTTGATGAAGCGCTCGAGGATGATAAAGATCAATCCGGCTGCGAAGATAGTAATGACGTTATCGAGGCGAATCTGCGCGCCACCGATCTCGAAGAGAACTGTCTTCTCGAGAATTCGTGGTGAACCAACCGGACGTGAGTCGGTCATCAGACGTGCAACCTCACTGAGCACCATCGAGATACCAATCGCAGAAATCAAAGTTGCAAGGCGGTTGGTGCCGCGAGCACGGAGACGTCGGTAGGCGATGAACTCAACAAAGACTGCTGTTAAACCAGCGAATGCCATTGAGAAGAAGAGCTGAGTAAAGAGAACGAGAATGAGTTTTCCACCACTGACAGGTTCGGATGTCTGGGTGTAACCGAAGAGGTCACGGCTTGCGATAATCGCGCCGAATGTTCCCCACATAAAGATCTCTGAATTTGCGAAGTTGATCATGCGGAGCACGCCATAGACCATCGTGTACCCGAGAGCAATGAGTACATAGATGAATCCGAGGGCAATACCCGAGATCGTCAGTTGCCAGAACTGATCAATAAAAACGTTAAACATCTCGCCCCTTTAAGGTTTGACTAACTTGAGTGGCTGGAATCTACTTCATATATTCGTGCAAAGTAAGCCAATAGGCGCCTAGAACCTAAAAAAGATTCGTAGGCGCCTATCGGTTTTACTTCTGGTCTATCAGTTATTTAGGGGGTCGAATTACTTAACAGCACCCTTGTTAACAAGCTTTCCGCCTGTTACGAGGAAGCCAGAGAATCCACCCTCTGAGATATCACCATTCTTATCGAATGCAAGTGATGTTCCTGCGAGGCCTTCACCCTTGTACTTTGAGACGTAGTTAAGGAGTGAAAGACGTGTGCGCTTTCCAGCCTTAATTCCCTCAAGAAGGATGTTTGTTGCATCGATTGACTCGACTGCGTAAACACCAGCAGATGTACCGATCTTCGCCTTGAAATCAGCTGCGATCTTCTCATCTACATCAGCAAGGCCTGCAACACCTGTGAGGAGTGCGCCTTCACCAGCTGCGCCTGCAAGAACTGCAAACTGCTGGTTGAAGACTCCGTCGCCACCAGCAAAGACAGCCTTTGAGCCTGAGTCACGGAGCTGCTTTACGAAGATAGCTGCCTGGCTGTAGTAGCCAGTGTAGATAACTACGTTTGCACCTGATGACTTGATCTTTGCAAGTGTTGGTGAGAAGTCTGTTGTTGTGTTTGGAACAGAGTCTGTTCCAACGAGTGTTGCGCCAGCGCCCTTGAGAGCAGCCTTTACATATCCTGCCAATGGAACAGCGTATGAAGACTGATCATCAAAGATAAATACCTTTGCATTGTCTACACCCTTTGTTGCGTACTTAGCGAGAGCTGGGCCCTGCTTATCATCTGTACGAACAACGCGGTGGAATACTGGGCGACCGTAATCTGACTTCGCTGTTGGGCTCTTAGGATCTGTAAGAGATACGCGAGTTGCAGATGGTGAGATCAAAGGAAGCTTTCCTGCCTTGTAGTAAGGAAGTGAAGCAATTGTTGCGCCTGAGTATGCAGGACCAACGAGGCCGAGGATCTTCTTGTTTGCGCCGATACCAGGAGCAACCTTTGAAGCAACAGCTGGATCTCCTTCGTCATCTACTGAGACGAGGTTGATCTTGAAGTTAGGGTTAGCTGCTTCGAATACCTTGATTGCGTACTTAACAGCGTTCTGCTCATCGATACCAGTTGATGCTTCTCCACCTGAGAGAGGACCCTGGTAAGCGATTGTGAATTCCTGCTTCTTAGAAGCTGCAGTAGCCGGAGCTACAGCAACAACTGTTCCTGCTGCAAATGCAGCTGTAACCGCAAGTGCGATTACCTTGTTCTTCTTCATGTATTGCCTTTCATCGTGCATAGTCCCGGGACAGGGAAGTCCAAATCGTACTGGGGTTAGGTAAGCCCCCACAAGGCAGAATTCGTCAAAAACGAGCGTGGGAGGTTACTTTTTGATTACGATTGAGCTCATCTCATAGAATGAGAAGTACCCACTAACGCCGGCTTACTTATCGAGCGCCGCCTCTGGAGAAATGACTGCCATCGCCACTTCTTTCATTGTTAAACGACGATCCATCGCTGCCCGCTGAATCCAACTGAAAGCCTCTGGCTCGGAGAGGTTAAGCGCCTTCATTAAAATTCCCTTGGCACGGTCAATAATCTTTCGAGTCTCAAGACGCTCGTGCAGGTCCGCTACTTCCTCGGCTAATGATCGCATTTGGGTATGGCGGCTCATTGCGATTTCAATGGCGGGAACAAGGTCGCCAATGGAGAATGGCTTGACTACATAGGCCATTACCCCTGCATCACGGGCGCGCTCCACCAGCTCACGTTGACTAAAGGCGGTCAGCATCAAGACTGGTGCGATTGAGATTATTTTTTCAGCAGCTGATATTCCATCGAGAACCGGCATCTTCACATCAAGGATGCAGAGATCAGGCTTATGTTCAGTCGCGAGTGCAATCGCTTCTTCGCCATTGGTAGCTTCGGCGCAGACAAAGTAACCGGCTTCTTGCAACATTTCGACAAGGTCCATCCGAATAAGAGCTTCATCCTCAGCGACGAGGATGCGAATGGGTGTAGCTGACATGTGCCCCGAGTCGGATTCGAACCGACACTATGCAGTGTTTGAGACTGCCCTCTCTACCGTTGGAGTACCGAGGCTTTGCCTGCGCATCCTACCCGATGAAAGAGATTACTTGTAAGCCGGGCGTTACTTGTATGCCGGAACGACACCATTGACTGCATCGCCCACGGTGTGAACGCGCATCGCATTGGTAGATCCTGGAATTCCTGGAGGTGCACCAGCGACAATAACAACCTGTTCACCAATGGCAGCGCGCTTTGTCTCAATCAACATGCGGTCAGCCTGAAGCACCATGTCATCTGTGTGCTTCACCATCGGAGAAATCATTGGTTCGATTCCCCATGAAAGCGCAAGGCGGTTATAGGTACCTGTCTCAGGAGTGATTGCCAAAATTGGAAGATGTGAACGCAGACGTGAAATTCGGCGAGCTGAATCCCCGGATTGAGTAAATGTGACAAGGTACTTCACTCCGAGAACCGCACCGACTTCTGCAGCTGCCTTTGTTACCGCACCGCCCTTGGTACGTGGCGCATGAGAAAGCGGACGAATACGGTCGAGGCCTTGTTCTTCGGTTCTTTCGATAATGCGCGCCATTGTCTGTACTGCTTCAATGGCAAAGTCACCCACAGAAGTTTCGCCAGAGAGCATGAGTGCATCGGCGCCATCAAGAACGGCGTTAGCGCAGTCTGTTGCCTCTGCGCGAGTAGGACGTGAATTTGAAATCATAGAATCAAGCATCTGTGTTGCAACGATAACCGGCTTTGCAGCATCGCGAGCAAGTTCAACGCAACGCTTCTGAACCATTGGGACATCTTCGATTGGCATTTCAACACCAAGGTCACCACGGGCAACCATGATTCCGTCGAATGCATCAACAATCTCTTGCAAATTTGCGACTGCCTGAGGCTTCTCAATCTTTGCGATAACTGGAATACGAATTCCTACTTCATCCATGATTGCGTGGACATCTTTGATATCGGCCGCATTACGAACGAATGAGAGCGCGATGAAATCTGCGCCTGCGCGCAAACCCCAACGAAGATCATCTGCATCTTTTTCAGACATCGCAGGAACCGAGACGGCAACTCCTGGAAGATTGAGACCCTTGTTGTTGCTGACCATGCCAGGGAAGATGCACTTAGTCACGACATCGTTACCTTTAACTTCAATAACTTCAACGGTCACTTTTCCGTCATCGATCATGATGTAATCACCTGGCTTGCAATCACCTGGTAGACCCTTGTAAGTAGTACCTACTCGCTCCTTTGTGCCAGGAACTTCATCCGTGGTGATGGTGAAGATATCTCCACGCGCGAGTTCATGTGGGCCGTTTTCAAAACGAGCCAGGCGAATCTTTGGGCCTTGCAAGTCAACGAGAATTGCAACTGCCTTGCCCGCTTCCTTTGCTGCTTCGCGAACGCGGTCGAGGCGTCCTTGATGCTCTTCATAGGATCCATGGGAAAGATTGAGGCGAGCCATATTCATTCCAGCCGCGATGAGTTCTCGCACCTTCTCTGGAGATTCAACAGCTGGACCCATTGTGCATACAATTTTCGCGCGGCGCATGTCTTTACCTTATCTTCTATATTTGTAAGCCGACTATTACTAGCCAGTTTTCATATGTGATTTATCTGGCTTTAGACCAACATCTGTCGAGTTGTTGGTTCGATTGGTGAAGGCAATTGAGTCTCCCCCATTAAATATCGATCAAGAGCGGCTGCAGCAGAACGTCCCTCAGCAATTGCCCAGACAATCAGTGACTGTCCGCGACCTGCATCACCGGCAACAAAGACATCTTCTTGATTTGTCTGGAACTCTCCATTGCGCTTGATATTGCCGCGCTCGTCGAGTTCGATTTCAAGTTGATCCAATAATTCAGACTTCTCAGGACCGGTAAAGCCCATCGCCAAGAAGGCAAAGTCTGCAGCAAGTTCGCGTTCTGTTCCTGGAACTGTCTCAAACTTTCCATTAACAAACTTTGTTTCAACAATCTTGAGCGCTCGGAGATTTCCGTTGTCATCGCCGAGGAACTCTTCTGTGCTGACGCCGAAGATACGGTTATCGAGTTCCTCATGGGCAGATGAGATTCGGAAAATCATTGGATAGGTAGGCCAAGGTTGACCAGCTGGACGCTCTTCTGATGGTTGCGGCATGATCTCAAGTTGAGTAACGCTTGCAGCACCTTGGCGAATAGATGTACCGAGACAGTCCGCTCCGGTGTCTCCGCCGCCAAGAATTACAACATGCTTACCCTTCACATTAATCGGTGGGTTCTCAATTTCCCCAAGGGCTTGCTTATTACCCCATGGCAAGAACTCCATCGCCTGATAGACACCCTTGAGGTCGCGCCCTTTGACGTTGAGGTCGCGCCACTGAGTAGCACCGATCGCAACCAAGACAGCGTCATATCGGGTACGCAATGCTTGACCCGTAATGTCGCTTCCTACCGCAACGCCTGGACGGAAACGAGTACCTTCTTGCTCCATCTGTGCCAGACGGCGATCGAGAATGTTCTTCTCCATCTTAAATTCAGGAATGCCATAACGGAGGAGGCCACCGATCTTGTCGGCGCGCTCGTATACCGCGACTGTGTGGCCAGCGCGTGTGAGCTGTTGTGCAGCTGCAAGTCCTGCCGGACCTGAACCAATCACGGCAACAGTCTTGCCGGTGAGGCGGTCTGGAATCATCGGCTTGACTGCACCAAAACCAAATGCCTCTTCTACAGTGCGAAGTTCGACCTGCTTAATAGTGACGGCATCGCGGTTAATTCCAACGACACAAGCTGTTTCACATGGAGCTGGGCAGAGGCGACCGGTGAACTCTGGGAAGTTGTTTGTCGCATGCAAGCGATCGATTGCATCAGATTTATAGCCTCGGTACATCAAATCGTTCCACTCTGGAATCAAATTACCGAGTGGGCACCCGTTGTGACAGAAAGGAATGCCGCAATCCATGCAACGTCCTGCTTGCTTCTGTAAATGTTCGAAGCTTTGCGGTTCGTAGACTTCGCGCCAATCTTGAATTCGCACATCGACCGGGCGACGCTTTGGCGTCTCACGCGGAGTTGTCATAAAGCCTTTTGGATCAGCCATTTGCTGCAACCTCCATTACATAGTGATCTGCCGGTAATCCTTCATCGGTAGCTCTCTTCATTGAAGCAAGTACACGTGCATAGTCACGTGGCATGATCAAAGAGAAACGTGTCAGCGCTGCATCCCAATCTGCAAGAAGGTTGGATGCAACAATCGATCCAGTTTCCTTCTGGAAATCTGAGACTGCAGCGTGGAGACGTTCGCGCTCGTCATGCGGAATCGCCAACACATCGACCATATCTGTATTGACCAGCGCTGCATTGAGATCAAGAACAAATGCGCGACCACCTGACATACCCGCTGCGATATTGCGTCCGGTGCGACCGAGAATGACCACGGTTCCACCAGTCATGTATTCGAGTGCGTGATCTCCCACGCCTTCAACCACCGCAGTTGCGCCGGAGTTGCGAACACAGAAGCGCTCTCCCACTAAGCCCCGGATAAAGATTTCACCAGAGGTAGCACCGTAGCCAATGACGTTTCCGGCAATGACGTTATCTTCTGATGCAAAGGTTGCCTTCTCATCAGGGCGAACAACGACGCGACCACCAGAGATTCCCTTACCTACGTAATCGTTAGAGTCTCCAAAGAGTCGAATCACCATTCCGCGCGGTGTGAATGCGCCGAGTGATTGCCCGGCAGAACCACGGAGAGTGATATCAATTGTTCCTACCGGGAGCCCCTCTGCGCCAAATGCGCGAGTGATCTCTGCACCTAGCATCGTTCCAACGGTGCGATTAACGTTACGGACAGGAAGATCGATAGATACCTTCTCCCCCTTCGCCAATGCAGGAGCCGCCTTCTCAATTAAGGTGTTATCGAGTGCAGCAGCTAATCCATGATCCTGAGTTGTTGTGCAATACAGAGATGAATCAACATCTGGACGGACGAGAAGTGGAGAGAGATCGAGTCCCGCCGCCTTCCAATGGTCCACCGCCTTCTTTGTCTCAAGATATTCGATATGGCCGATTGCCTCTTGCAAGGTTCGGAAACCGAGTGATGCCAAGATTTCACGTACTTCTTCTGCAATGTACTCAAAGAAGGTCTCGACGAATTCTGGCTTTCCAGTAAATTTCTTACGTAGCTCTGGGTTCTGTGTTGCAACACCGACAGGACAAGTGTCGAGATGGCAGACGCGCATCATGATGCAGCCAGAGACGACGAGTGGCGCTGTTGCAAAGCCATACTCTTCTGCTCCCAACAGGGCTGCGATTACTACATCGCGACCTGTCTTGAGTTGACCATCAGCCTGAACAACAATGCGATCACGTAAACCATTGAGGAGAAGTGTCTGCTGTGTTTCAGCAAGACCAAGCTCCCATGGTGCACCTGCATGCTTGAGCGATGTCAGAGGTGAAGCTCCAGTACCACCATCATGACCGGAGATCAGAACAACATCTGCATGTGCCTTTGAAACTCCAGCAGCAACAGTTCCGACACCGACTTCAGCAACCAACTTCACATGAACGCGCGCATCTTTATTGGCGTTCTTAAGGTCGTGAATGAGTTGAGCAAGATCTTCAATAGAGTAAATGTCGTGGTGCGGTGGTGGCGAAATAAGTCCTACACCAGGTGTTGAGTAACGAGCCTTTGCAATCCATGGATAGACCTTGTTGCCAGGAAGCTGTCCGCCTTCACCAGGCTTTGCTCCTTGCGCAATCTTGATCTGAATATCATCGGCATTGACCAAGTAATTACTTGTAACACCAAAACGACCTGATGCAACCTGCTTGATTGCAGAGCGCTTTGAATCGCCATTCTCCATTGGAATGAAGCGGATTGGGTCTTCGCCGCCTTCGCCAGTATTGGACTTTGCACCAAGGCGGTTCATTGCAATTGCTAGAGTCTCATGAACTTCTTGCGAGACTGAACCGTATGACATGGCGCCAGTTGAGAAACGCTTCACAATCTCAGAAATCGGCTCGACCTCATCAATTGAGATAGGGGTGTGCTCTGCGAAATCAAAGAGTCCACGCAAAGTCATCAAAGCTTTGCTCTGGTCATTGACCGCTGTCGTGTAGCGCTTAAAGATGTCATAACGCTTATTGCGTGTGGAGTGCTGAAGTGCGAATACTGTCTCTGGATTGAAGAGGTGCGGTTCGCCATCTCGACGCCACTGATACTCGCCGCCTACTGGAAGTTTCTTTGCACCAGGGATTTCGCCGCCTACTGGATATGCCAAGAAGTGACGCTTGATTGTCTCTTCTGCAATAACGTCGAGGTCAACTCCGCCCAGACGAGATGTTGTTCCAACAAAGAACTCATCGACAACTTCTTGTGCGATACCGATTGCCTCAAAGACTTGAGCTCCGGTGTAGGAGGAGATGGTCGAGATACCCATCTTCGACATCACCTTGAGCACGCCCTTGCCGAGCGCCTTAATAGTGTTGCGGACCGCCTTCTCTGGAGAAATACCAGTGATAACGCCTTGGCGAACTAAATCTTCAGCAGATTCCATCACGAGATATGGGTTCACTGCCGCTGCGCCATAACCGATAAGCAGTGCGACATGGTGCACTTCGCGCACATCGCCAGCTTCCACGATCAAGCCCACTTGTGTACGAGTCTTCTCGCGAATCAAATGATGATGTACTGCAGCGGTAAGAAGAAGTGATGGGATTGGGCAATCTTCAGCATCTCCATCACGATCGGAGAGCACGATGACGTGCGCTCCATCCTTAATTGCTTGCGAAACTTCGAGCTTAATCTCTTCTAGTCGATTGCGAAGCGTGTTGCCATCGCCGGTTACTGGGAAGAGGCCACGCACAACGTAAGCAGCGAGTTCTGGGTATTCATCATCGACGTTGATGTTGATGATCTTCGCCAACTCATCGTTATCGATGACAGGGAAGGCGAGTGAAATCTGCTTACATGAATCAGGTCCTGGGTCGAGCAAGTTGTGCTCCGGTCCAATGGAGCCACCAAGACTTGTCACAAGCTCTTCGCGGATTGCATCCAATGGTGGGTTAGTCACCTGTGCAAAGAGCTGGGTGAAGTAGTCGAAGAGGAGGCGTGGCTTATTGGAAAGCGCTGCAATTGGTGAGTCGGTTCCCATGGAACCGAGCGCTTCTCCCCCGGACTTTGCCATCGGAGCGATAATGATTTTGAGTTCTTCTTCGGTGTAACCAAAAGCTTTTTGGCGACGCACAACAGACTTGTGCGGATAGATAATGTGCTCGCGAGCAGGAAGCTCTGAGAGCTTGACCATTCCATCTGCTAACCACTGACCGTATGGCGCAGCATCTGCTAATGAATCTTTGATTTCGTCATCTTCAATAATGCGACCGGATTCGATATCAACCAAGAACATCTTTCCTGGTTGCAAGCGACCCTTGCGAACAATTTTCTCGGCAGGGAAATCAAGCACTCCAACTTCAGATGCAAGTACGACGAGGCCATCATCCGTTACCCAATAACGAGAAGGACGAAGTCCGTTGCGATCGAGAACGGCTCCTACTTGATGTCCGTTGGTAAAGGTCACACAGGCAGGACCATCCCATGGCTCCATCATGGATGCATGGAATGCGTAGAACTCACGACGTTTTGCTGACATAGTTGCATGGTTCTCCCATGCCTCTGGGATCATCATCAAGATTGAATGTGGGAGTGAACGTCCACCAAGATAGAGCAGCTCGAGAACTTCATCGAAAGATGCTGAGTCAGAACCTGACATCTCGACAATTGGGAAGATGCGACTGAGGTCTTCACCAAAGTACTCGCTCTTCAAGAGCGATTCGCGAGCTCGCATCCAGTTGCGATTTCCCTTTACTGTGTTGATTTCACCGTTGTGTGCGATGTAGCGATATGGGTGCGCCAATGGCCATGATGGGAAAGTGTTGGTAGAAAAACGGGAGTGCACAAGTGCAAGTGGAGATGCAACACGTTCATCGCTGAGATCTGGGAAAAATTCTTCTAATTGACCTGTTGTTAACATTCCCTTGTAAACGATTGTCTGTGATGACAGTGATGGGAAGTACAGATCGAGCGCATGCTCTGCACGCTTACGTAGACAGAAAACTTTACGATCGAGTGCAATACCTGATTCGCCCTTGTTGCCAGAGATAAAGACCTGCTGGAAATCTGGCATGACTGAGAGTGCTGTCTTACCAAGGGATGCGGAATTAATAGGAAGCGAGCGCCATCCGAGAACAGTTAGCCCTTCTTCTGCCGCTAACTTTTCAATCTCGCCTTTGAGATCTTTTCCATTTCCATCAGCGTCCCGCGCAATGAAGGCGATACCTGTGGCATAAGCACCTTCTGCCGGAAGCGTGAAATCTACGACTGCGCGATAGAAAGCGTCTGGAACGCGAATGAGGATTCCGGCGCCATCGCCTGAATCAGGTTCGGCGCCCGATGCGCCGCGGTGTTCAAGATTGCGTAGTGCGGTAAGTGCCTGCGCAACAATCTCGTGGGTAGCAACTTTATTGAGAGTAGCAACCATGGCAACGCCACATGCATCATGCTCGTTGGCAGGATCGTAGAGACCTGTGGGGGCCGGGTAATTGGATTGAAGCGCCATCTATTTCGTCCTTCTTCACGCTGTTTGATAATTCAGCGGGGACGACGATGGCCCGTTAAGTGCGAAAGGGTAGCAAGAAGAGCGGCGCGAGGGCTACTTTAATGAGGCTGCTCTGAGGTGGATTTACGCCACGGAGGCGTGGAAGAGCTGGCCAATTCCTGCAGTAATTGCCATTCCAAGGCAGCCACCAATGAGGACGCGTAGCGTTGGAATGAGGAGCTTTGAGCCTGCCGTCTTGGCGCCGATGGCACCGGCGGTCATGAGACCGACAATAGTGAAGGCGACAATAGAGAAGGTCATCGTCCCCACGGTAGGAGCAAATACTGCAACAAATGGAATAAAACCACCCGCTGCAAATGAGAGCGCTGAGGCGATTGAGGCCTGGAGTGGCTTCGCCTTGCTATGAGGGTGATGGCCCAATTCGTCTCGGAGATGGGTATTGAGCGCATCTTTCTCGGTCAACTGCAGAGCAACCTGGCGAGCCAGGTTTTCGTCGAGACCACGTTCGCGGTAAATCTCTACCAACTCTTCTAGCTCGCCCTCTGGATCAATGGCGAGGTGCTCAATCTCCAAGAGGCGGTCTGACTCTTCAATATCTGTCTGGGATGAAACAGAGATGTATTCACCGACTGCCATCGAAAGAGCGCCCGCTGCAATTCCGGCGGCACCAGTTGAGATGATGATGTCACGAGCGTTATCGAATGAAGCGCTCGCTGCTGCAACACCCACCATTAGAGAGGCAGTAGAGACGAGTCCATCATTGACGCCTAATACCGCGGCGCGAAGCCATCCTGCACGATGTGCTTTGTGTTGGAGATTGCGGATGCGGACATCTTCTAGGGCCATATTTCTACCCTACCGCGAAAGTCGAGAAAACCTACGGAAGATCAGTAACGCCGAGAGTCCCACTGCGATCGAGACCAATACGTTGATGCGTACTCCCCCTATGAGATGAGCCTGATCTATTCGAATGGATTCAAAGGCCAATCGACCAAGGCAGTAGAGCGCAACATAGAGCGCAAAAGTTTGTCCGCCTCGCAAATTCTTACCCCAACGAAGAAGGAGAAATGCTGCGAGGAGGCACCAGAGTGACTCATAGAGAAAAGTCGGATGGAATGTCAGATACTCGCTATAGCCATCTGGTCTAGCCCAACGTGGAATCTCAAGCGCCCACGGAAGATTTGTTGGTCGACCGAAGAGTTCAGCATTAAACCAATTTCCCCAACGTCCAATTGCTTGAGCAAGGAGGATTCCTGGGGCGATGGCATCGGCAAAAAATCTAAATTGCGGAAGATTTCTCGTGCGCGCTAAGACCAGGTAGGCGAGAAATGCTCCCACTCCACCGAGTGAAATGGCGCCCCAAATGCCTAACCCACCCTGCCAAATCTTAAGGATATTTCCAGGATTTCCGTTCTCGCCAAAGAAATTCTCTGGTGTTGTGATCACGTGATAGAGACGGCCTCCGAGCACACCTGCCGGAACTGCAACGACAGCAACATCACTGACAACTCCACGCGCATCGGGGAAAGCGGCAACAAATCTCCTATTGCCAAGCCAAATTGCGATGGCCACACCAGTGATGATGCAGAGTGCGTAGGCGTGAACTGAAAAAGGTCCCAACTCCAGAACCGAGAAACTCGGCGTCGGAATTGAGTGTTTCACATTAACCTCGCTCTACAGCTGCTTTAAATTTATCAGCGCTGAAGTACTCGGAGTTGCGATCAATCTCTTTACCGTTGACGAAGACAGTCGGTGTTGAATTTACGCCTGACTTTGAGCCAGCTTCAGCAACCTTTGATACCCAACCTTCATACTTCATATCTTTGACACAGCTCTCAAATGAACTGCTCTTAATTCCTGATGCTGCTGCAATTTCAATAATGCGCTCAGATGTCCATGCGCCAGAATTTTCTGTAGCTGGCAAATTGGCATACATGCCTAAGTGATAATCCAAGAATTTATTCTCGTCATTGGCGCATGCGGCACCGTTTGCAGCGCGCACTGATTCTTCGCCGAGGAATGAGAGAGTATGGAATCGAACGATCGCCTTCTTCTCTGTCACCAATGAGTTGATGTACTTACCGTTGAGCGCCTCGAACTGCTGGCAGATTGGGCATTGGAAATCTTCGTAGATATCTACTACTGGAAGATCGGTCAGCTCGGCATTAAATTCAATGGCATATCCATTGTCAGCTGAAACGGAGGCAGGAATCGCCTGAGAGACCGGCTTGCTCTTTGAAAGAAGTGTTGGCACGAGCATGATTCCAGCTACTAGAACTACAACTCCGATTACGAGGTAGCGAGTGAAATTATCTTTTCCGCCCTTAGGTGCGCTCTTGCCGGCCATCATCTCCTCTTTCGTTTTTTCTATCTAGTGAGTAATAGTGAGACTTCTAGGATGGACCTTCCGGTTCATCTCAGGCTAAATATATGGCTTACTTGCCTCGAACGCCTTGCGATAGCTCTTGCGCCAGTGCGGTGACTGCCGCGAGCCCTGCGTCGAGGGTGGGTGCGTCGAGAATTGCCTTCACAAAGGCGGAGCCAACGATGACACCATCTGCATAACGGGCGAGATCCTTTGCCTGCTCGCGAGTAGAGACACCCAGGCCGACAGCAACTGGCAACTCACTTACCTTGCGTACGCGCGCAACGAGATCCTCGGCTGCAGTTAAGACTGATGTGCGAGCACCGGTAACGCCCATGATGCTCGCTGCATAAACGAATCCACCGGCTTTGGAAGTAACCTTCGCTAGCCGTTCATCCGAAGTACTCGGTGCGACTACATAAATCGGGTTGATATCTGCCCCGGAGGCAGCCGCGAGCCACTGAGATGACTCTTCAATCGTGATATCAGGATGAATGACGCCTGAACCACCTCGAGCTGAGATTGCTTGGGCGAAACGCTCGACACCATATTTTTCAATCGGGTTCCAATACGTCATTACAACAGAAGGCACTCCCGCCTTGGTTGCTACCTCCAATGCATCTAGAACATCTTCTGCATTGGTGCCGTTATCGAGCGCGGTTACTGCCGCTGCTTGGATTGTGGGGCCATCCATGACTGGATCGCTATATGGAAAACCAATTTCAATGGCATCGACGCCACCTGCAATGAAAGCCTCAATTACACGATGGCAATCTTTAATGGTCGGAAAGCCAGCCGGAATGTAGGCAATGAGTGCTGCCCGACCTTCGCTTCGAGTCTTTTCAAACAACTGATCGAGCGGCGTACTCATTTAATGCCATTCACGTTCGAGTCAGAGAGAGGTATGCCGAAATACTGTGCCGCTGTCTGCACATCCTTATCGCCACGACCAGAGAGATTGATCAGAAGGATTGCATCTGGTCCAAGTTCTTTTCCAACTTTGATTGCTCCAGCGAGTGCATGTGCAGTTTCAATCGCAGGAATGATTCCTTCAGTGCGAGAGAGAAGCGAGAAGGCATCCATCGCTTCTTTATCGGTGATGGCGCGATATTCGGCGCGACCAATGTCATGGAGATATGCATGCTCTGGACCTACACCTGGATAATCTAAACCAGCCGAGATTGAGTGGGACTCAATGGTCTGGCCATTTGCATCTTGTAGAACATAAGAGCGTGTGCCGTGAAGGACTCCGGGTGTACCACCGGTGATTGTTGCTGCATGGCGACCTGTCTCTACTCCATCTCCTCCAGCTTCAAGACCGATAAGGCGAACACCTTCATCGGAGATAAAGCGATGGAAGATTCCAATTGCGTTAGAGCCACCGCCGACACAAGCCAATACTGCATCGGGTAGGCGTCCGGTGAGAGCAAGTACTTGCTCGCGCGCTTCTTCTCCGATGATTTTATGGAAATCGCGGACCATCGTTGGGAAAGGATGTGGGCCAGCGACTGTTCCCAGTAAGTAATGGGTATCTTCTACATTGGTAACCCAATCACGCATAGCTTCGTTAATAGCATCTTTGAGTGTGCGTGATCCTGAAGTCACAGGAACAACCTCTGCTCCGAGCAATTTCATACGTGCCACATTGAGCGCTTGGCGACGAGTATCTTCTTCGCCCATATAAACAACGCAATCAAGTCCCATCAATGCTGCAGCTGTTGCTGATGCAACGCCATGCTGTCCTGCGCCAGTCTCGGCAATGATGCGCTTCTTGCCCATTCGCTTGGTGAGAAGCGCCTGTCCAAGGACGTTATTGATTTTATGACTACCAGTGTGATTGAGATCTTCTCGCTTCAAAAGAATTCGTGCGCCGCCTGCATGCTCAGAGAAACGATGTGCTTCAGTGAGAATCGATGGTCGCCCCGTATAGGTGCGATGGAGTTCTGCTAATTCATTTTGAAAATCAGGATCAACCATCGCTGCTTGATGTGCGCGATCGAGTTCCTCCAGTGCACCAATGAGCGCCTCTGGAACAAAACGGCCTCCATAGGGACCAAAGTGTCCAAGAATCTCAGACGATAATTGCGTCCCTGGTGTTTCAATGAGGCTCATACGGTAAAGATTACCTGCCAATGGCTAAGAGCGGCGACCCAAAAGTTGATCGATAGCAGCACGTGGGTCTCCAGAACGGACCAACGTCTCGCCTACCAAGATTGCATCGGCACCAGCGCCTGCTGCAATCTCTACCTCAGCTCGCTGGGATATTCCTGATTCTGCAATTCGGATAATTGAATCCGGGATCATTGGAATCAAACGAGTGAAAGCAGCTAGGTCAATCTCAAGAGTCTTGAGATTACGAGCATTGACTCCAATGATTCTCGGTTCGATCTCCATGGCATCTTCAATCTCTTGTTCAGTGTGCGTTTCGACCAAGACTGCCATGCCGAGTTCGGTGGCAAGATCGTAGTAATCCTTTAATTGATTCTTGGAGAGGGCTGCCACAATAAGTAGAACGACATCAGCTCCAGCTGCTCGAGCCTCTAAGAACTGATACTCATCCACCATGAAGTCTTTCCGTAAAATCGGAATAGAGATCTCAGAACGAACTGCGATCAAATCTTCGAGAGAGCCTCCGAAGCGGCGTTTCTCCGTCAAGACACTCACCACTGCAGCGCCCGCCTCTTGATATTGGGCTGCAAGTGCTCGTGGATCGGCAATATCAGCAAGTGAGCCCTTGCTAGGTGAAGAGCGCTTTACCTCTGCAATTACAGCCATCTCATCGGTACGCAATCGTGAATGTGCATCCACTACAGCGGGTGCTTGTGCCAATAGTTCGTGCAATTGCGAAAGCGGGATACGACGAGCTGCTAAATCTTCGCGCACGCCTTCAATGATGGAGTCAAGAACTGTCACTGTTGATCCTCATCCCGTATCGGCTTAATCTCCGGATTAGTTTTAGGTTTAATAGTTGGATCAATTCCTTGATCAAGAGATTTCCATGGGGAAATCTCGCGAGCTCGCTTGTCGGTGCGCTCGTATTTGCCTGAAAGCCGGACTCTGCGACTGATAGAAATAACCACAATTGAGACAATGACTAACCAGAGATTAACTTTCCACATTTTATTTCCTCATCGCATTTGCAGTATTGATTGCGGTGAGCACGGCAGCAGCTTTATTGAGCGTCTCTTGATTCTCTGACTCGGGGTCTGAATCTGCCACTACTCCAGCGCCAGCTTGGACATAGGCAGTTCCATCTTTAATGAGTGCAGTTCGAATCGCAATACAAGTATCGATATTTCCAGTGAAATCAAAGTAACCAATCGCTCCCCCGTATAGTCCGCGTCGGGTAGGTTCGAGTCGTTCGATGATTTCCATGGCGCGCGGTTTAGGTGCGCCCGAAAGCGTGCCGGCTGGAAATACCGAGAAGAGCGCATCAATCGGTGTGGCGGTCTCTGCTAATTCTCCGATCACGGTAGAGACAATATGCATGACATGCGAATAACGTTCGATATGCATGAAATCGATGACCTCAACGGAGCCTGGCGTGCAGACTCGACCCACATCGTTGCGACCGAGATCAACCAACATTAAATGTTCCGCACGTTCTTTTGGATCAGACAATAACTCTTCGCCTAGGCGAACATCGTCTTCTAGCGATGAAGAGCGTTTACGTGTGCCGGCGATGGGATGCACCATCACTTCTCGCCCAGTCACCTTGACCAAGGCCTCTGGGCTAGAACCCACAACATCAAATCCACTTTCAAACTTAAAGAGATACATATAAGGACTTGGGTTGCTCAACCGCAAGGCGCGATAGACATCGAGTGAATCTGCGGTAATTTCCGTTGCGAATCGCTGCGAAATTACAATCTGAAAAGCTTCGCCAGCTCGAATCTCCTCCTTGGCAATCTCAACTTTGGCTCGAAAATCATCCGCAGAGATATTGCGCTGAAAGTGTGGAGGTCTGAATTCTGGAATCTCACTTACGTCACCTGGTAAAGAACTCTGCAAATCACGATACATCTGATCGAGTCGAAGTTGGGATTGTGCGAAAGCTTCATCGACTCGTTCATCGGAGCCATCCCAATTAATGGCATTTGCAATCAAAGTCACGGTTCCATTGCTGTGATCCATCACCGCGAGATCGCTCGTCAGCATAAATGCAATCTCAGGTAGATGTAAATCATCTTTAGCGAGAGTGGGGATATTCTCTAATCGTCGAACTGCGTCGTATCCCATGTAGCCCACCAGGCCACCAGTTAATGGAGGTAAGCCAGCGATAACGGGAGTACGTAAATGTGCTACCGATTGGCGGAGCGCTTGCAAGGGGTCCATATCGCGCGGTACTCCAACTGGTGGTGTACCAAGCCATTCTGCTCTTCCGCCGTTTTCCGTGAGCGTTGTTTGAGAATTAACTCCAATAAAGGAGTATCGCGACCAGGCTCCCCCATGTTCGGCGCTCTCAAGAAGAAAGGTGCCGGGGCGATTCTTTGCCAACTTCTTATAGATTCCAAGTGGAGTTTCGCCATCAGCGAGCACGCGACGATAGACCGGAATAACATTGTGATCTTTTGCGTATGAGCGAAACTCCTGAAGGTTCATTACTTCATTAACCCTCTACGGTGAAATCAAGAGTGTTATGGAAACAGGAGCGCTCGCCTGTGTGACACGCAGCGCCGATTTGTTCGACTTTCATCAGAATGGCATCTCCATCGCAATCTAATGAGAGCGAAAGAACTCTCTGGGTATGTCCAGAGGTTGCACCCTTCTCCCAGAGCTCATTGCGACTACGCGACCAGTATGTCGCTCGCCCAGTTTCGAGAGTGATAGCAAGTGATTCGTGGTTCATATAGGCAAGCATCAAGACTTCGCCGGTAGCGGCATCTTGCGCAACGGCAGGAATGAGATCCACGCCTTTCTTCAGCAATGCTGCCACCTCAGGGGAAAGTTCGATGCTCATATCTATATTCTGCCTTAGCGGCGCATCGCCTTGCGCACTGGATATCCGCTGCTATCAAGAAAACTCTTCACATCGCCAATTCGATGGACTCCAAAGTGGAAAATAGAGGCAGCCAAGAGGGCATCAGCGCCAGCATCGAGGGCGGCGGCAAAATCTTCTCGACTGCCTGCGCCACCACTAGCAATCAATGGAACCTTCGAAATCGCACGAACCGCAGTGATCATGCCGATGTCATAGCCAGCTCGTGTTCCATCGGCATCCATTGAATTGAGAAGAATTTCACCCACACCGAGCGCACATGCTTTCTCAACCCAGGCGAGTGCATCAAGGCCAGCGCTCTGGCGGCCTCCATGTGTTGTCACTTCGAAACCTGAATCGGTACGTGCCCGCCGCGCATCAACAGATAAGACGAGAACTTGAGATCCGAAGCGATCTGCGATTTCTGCAATCAATTCAGGTCGAGCAATGGCAGAGGTATTAATAGAAACTTTGTCGGCGCCAGCACGTAAGAGACGATCCACATCGTCCACGCTGCGGATGCCGCCGCCAACGGTGAGCGGAATAAACACTTGTTCAGCAGTGCGGCGAACAACGTCAAGAGTTGTCTCTCTTCCGGCAACACTTGCAGAGATATCAAGAAATGTTAATTCATCCGCACCCTCAGCGTTATATAGGGCAGCCATCTCAACTGGATTGCCTGCATCCACCAAATTTGTAAAATTAATTCCTTTTACAACTCTGCCATCTGTGACATCGAGGCATGGAATGATGCGAACTGAGAGCGTCACTTCTTTGTCAGCTCCAGAGCTTCTTCTAATGTGAAAGCCCCGGCGTAGAGCGCTTTTCCAACAATGGCTCCTTCTACACCGATCTCGCGCAGAGTAGAGAGCGCTGCGATATCTGCAAGGGATGAGATTCCACCACTTGCTATTACTGGCTTCTGGGTTGCAGCACAGACTTCGCGCAAAAGTTCGATGTTAGGCCCTTTGAGTGTTCCGTCCTTTGTGACATCTGTGACTACATAACGAGCGCAGCCGTCGCGTTCGAGGCGTTCGATTGTTTCAAAGAGATCGCCGCCCTCTTGTGTCCAGCCACGAGCAGCTAAGACATGTCCACGAACATCGAGACCGACGGCTATCCGATCTCCATATTGGGCAATAACGCGCGATGTCCATTCTGGATTTTCAAGCGCTGCTGTTCCGAGATTTACTCTTGTGCAACCCGTTGCCAGAGCGCGGGTCAATGATTCATCGTCTCGTATTCCGCCAGAGAGTTCGACTTTAATGTCGAGGCGACCTACAACTTCCGCAAGCAACGTACTATTTTCGCCAATTCCAAATGCAGCATCAAGATCTACCAAGTGAATCCACTCTGCTCCTGAGGATTGGAAATCAAGGGCCGCATCAAGTGGAGATCCATATGCGGTTTCAGCGTTGAGTTCTCCTTGAACCAGACGGACAGCGCGTCCATCCTTTACATCAACCGCTGGAAGAAGTTCTAAGTAACTCATAGCCTCGATACCCAATTCTTAATGAGATGCAGCCCTGCATCGCCTGATTTTTCTGGATGAAACTGTGTTGCTGAGATAACACCATCTTCAATTGCTGCCAGGAAGCGTGTGTCATATTCGCTCCACGAGTGCAGCGCGCTACCTGCAATTGACGTAGTGACTCCATAAGAATGTACAAAGTAGAAAGATTCTCCCTCCACACCCTTAAATAGTTGACTACCTGGAGCGGTGACAACGGTGTTCCAACCCATATGAGGCAGTACCGGTGCGGATAACTTCTCTACCGTCGATGGCCAGACACCGACTCCTTGATGTTGACCGTGTTCTACTCCTTCGGCAAAAAGGATTTGCATTCCGACACAGATGCCGATGGTGGGACGAGAAAGCGAAATACGTTCACGAACTAACTGATCGCCTCGTACAGATTTCAATCCTTGCATGCAGGCGCCAAACGCTCCTACTCCAGGAACTACGAGTCCTTCAGCTTCGAGAGCGACTGAATAGTCAGAGGTAAGGAGTACCTCTTTACCTGCACGTTCAAAAGCGCGTAGCGCCGAACGAACATTTCCAGAACCGTAATCAAGGATTGCGATCAACTAGAGCGTGCCCTTTGTTGATGGAATTCCAGCGGTGCGGCCGTCAATTGCGACTGCATCGCGGAGTGCACGAGCGACTGCCTTAAATTGTGCTTCAAAAACATGGTGTGCATTGCGTCCTTCGAGAACACGGACATGCAAAGCAATACGTGCTTCAGCGACAATTGATTCCCAGATGTGTCGCCCTAGCGTTGTATCGAAAGTTCCGATGAGTTCAACAATTTCTGGTTGGCGGTGTACGAGGTAAGGACGGCCTGAGAGATCAACTGCGGCTTGAACCAAAACTTCATCGAGCGGAACCATCGCATCACCAAAGCGACGTATGCCCGCCTTATCCCCAAGCGCCTCACGAAGCGCCTGGCCAAATGCGAGCGAAGTGTCTTCAACTGTGTGGTGTGAATCAACATCGATATCACCGGTGGTCTTAATGGTGAGGTTAAATCCTGAGTGCTTTCCGAGCTGAGACATCATGTGGTCGAAGAATGGAACTCCGGTATCGACCGAAATTTCTCCAGTGCCATCAAGAGTGAGGTCTACTAGGACGCTCGATTCTTTAGTTGTGCGTTCGACTCGTGCATTTCTCATTCTGACTCCAGTTAGCGTTATTTGTGAAGAATTGCGGTCACAGCTTTGATAAAGAGGGTGTTTTCGGCTTCGCTGCCGATAGTCACTCGCAAGTACCCTGATAATCCCACATCTCGAATGAGCACACCTGCATCCAGGAGTGATTTCCAGAGAAGCGGAGCGGGAATATCAAATCCTGAGAAGAGCAGGAAATTCGCTTTGCTTGGGAGAACGGTGAGACCAAGTGCTTCCAGCTCTGATCTCACTCGCTCGCGCTCTGCAATAAGCATCGCCACATTACCAAGCAACTCTCCCCGATAGTCGAGGGCAACTTCAGCAGCTGCTTGTGTAATAGCGCTGAGGTGGTAAGGCAAACGCACTAAGAAAAGGGCTTCAATCACAGATGGATCCGCCACTAGATAGCCAAGACGAACTCCGGCAAATGAGAACGCTTTGCTCAAAGTTCTAATGACAACTACATGCGGGTACTTATCAATCAATCTCACTGCAGAGAGTTCATCGGAGAATTCGGCATATGCCTCATCAACTACGAGAAGTCCCGGGACGATCTTTGCTAACTCCTCGATCTCCCCAAGAGTCAATGATGTTCCAGTTGGATTGTTAGGCGTAGTGATGAATGTCAACGCTGGTTGTGAATTAGAAATTTCGCGTTTCGCACATTCAATATCGAGTGAGAAATCTGGACGACGTGTTCCATCAATCCATTGGGTATTAGTAACTCGCGCAATCAAGGGGTGCATTGAATACGATGGCGTGAAACCAATGGCGCCTTTTTCTCCAAAGGCAAGGAATATTGATTGAATGATTTCATTACTGCCATTTGCAGCCCAAATATTGTCGAGAGTGAAAGAAGTGTCTGATAGTTCGTTGATGAAGTTTGCTAAACCTGCTCGCAGAACAGTGGCATCGCGATCAGGGTAACGGTTGAGATTCTTCGCCACCTCTTCCACCCTTTGCGCGATTGCAGTCGCAAGTTGTGGTGAAAGTGAAAACGGGCTCTCATTGGTGTTGAGAACTGCTTCGGCAGGGAGTTGAGGGGCACCATAAGGAGAGAGCGGGCGAAGCCGTTCGCTCAAGGGTAACCATTGAGGCCATTGAGTCATGGCATCTCAAATCGAACAGAGATGGCCTCACCGTGAGCCGGAAGATCTTCCGCATTGGCAAGAGTGATTACTGTTTCTGCGATATCGGTAAATGCTGCCTTCTGATATTCGATGTAGTGCACGCCGCGCAGAAAAGTTTGAACTGAGAGGCCGCTACTGTGACAAGCACAGCCACCAGTAGGGAGCACGTGATTAGAGCCAGCTGAATAGTCTCCCAATGAAACTGGAGAGAAACGTCCAATAAATACCGCACCAGCATTGCGAATTTTCGCCGCATCGCCACGAGCATTGACTGTTTGGATCTCTAAGTGCTCTGCCGCATAGGCGTTGACCACATCAAGCCCCTGCTCAATCGAATCGACGAGAACGGCAGCTGATTGAATTCCAGTGAGAGCTGTTCGGATTCGCTCAGAGTGTTTAGTTCTCGAGACTCGAACCTCTAACTCGCGCTCTACTGCTTCAATGAGTTCGAGTGAATCTGTGACAAGGACGGCAGCAGCAATCACATCGTGTTCTGCTTGTGAAATTAAGTCTGTCGCAACATCGCCAGCGACTGCCGAGCTATCGGCCAAAATTGCAATCTCAGTTGGTCCCGCCTCTGAATCAATACCGATGATTCCACGGAGAGCACGTTTTGCAGCAGCTACATAGATATTTCCCGGTCCAGTAACCAAATCACATTTCTCGGCAACGCCATCCATACCGTATGCGAAGAGTGCAATTGCCTGCGCTCCCCCGACTGCATACACCTCAGTGACACCAAGTAGTGCACATGCAGCCAAAATAGTTGGGTGAGGTAAACCATCAAACTCAGCCTGCGGTGGGGATGCCACAGCGATGCTCGATACCTGTGCAATTTGTGCCGGAATAACATTCATCAAAACTGAACTTGGATAGACAGCTCGCCCACCGGGAACATAAAGCCCTACTCGATCTACTGGAATCCACTTTTCGCGAACTGTTCCGCCATCGACAACAGTGACAGTTGATTCACCTCGTGCTTGGGTTGCATGAACGGTGCGAATCCGCTCAGCTGAAGTCTCCAATGCTGCGCGAATGGCAGGATCGAGATTGGCAAGCGCGCTATCGAGCGCCGCCTGTGGGACGCGGATTGATGCAGGTCGCACTCGATCAAATTGTTCACTGAGCGCAATGAGGTCTTCTTCGTTGCCATTCTTGACTCGCTCAAGAATTGGCTCGATAGCAACCATAGCTGCTGCTACATCGAGCGTTGCACGTGGGAGTTCGCGTTGATACTGACCCTTAGAAAGGGACTTTCCTCGAAAATCGACGCGACGCAACATGCGCCTATTCTACTTTGCGAGATGAGTCAGATGCGACTTGATTATCCGCGAACGATGCATTCAGGGCCGAGAATCGCCTTGAGATCTGCGCTCAAACTTGGCGAGGCTGTGACGAGCGCATCAACTTTCAGAACAGTCGATTTCTCAGTATCGATAACATGAAGATGGACTTCACGCTTTCCGGGATGTGAGCGAAGAATCTCTTTCATCCGCTCAACAATCGGTGGTGTGACCTGTACTGCTGGAAGCGAAATGAGCAATGGGCCGGTCGGGCCACTTGAGATATCTGGCATCGACATCTCCATCGCAGTGAATCTCACCTGCTCATCGCTACGGGAGAAGCGCCCACGGATAACCACAACGCGATCTTCAGTAAGTGAGAGTGAGTACTGGTTATATGTCTTTGAGAAGAAGAGCGCTTCAATAGATCCTTCAAGGTCTTCAATATTTACAACAGCCCACGAATCTCCATTACGGGAAACTTTTCTTTGCACACCTGTAATGAGCCCACCGATTGTGACCATTCCATCGGGAACACCATCATCGAGCAATTGACTAATGGTCATATCAGTGTGAGAGCGAAGTACATGCTCGACTCCCAGTAGAGGATGGTCAGATACATAGAGACCCAACATCTCGCGCTCAAATGCAAGGAGTGTTCCTTTATCCCATTCGCTCTGCGGGATTTCAACCTCGAGTCCGGCCATCTCCGATGAAGTCTCACCTCCAAAGAGATCGAATTGCCCGATGGCCTCAGCTCGCTTTGTTTCAATCACAGAATCGATGGCCTCGAGGTGAATTGTCATGAGACCTTTACGAGGATGGTTAAGCGAGTCGAAGGCGCCACCCTTAATAAGTGATTCAATCGTCTTCTTATTACATACCTGAGCATCAACTTTTGCTAAGAAATCTCCAAAGGATGTGAAGTTACCTTTTGCCTCACGTGATGCTTTGATTGAAGCGACAACTCCTTCGCCTACATTCCGAATCGCTGCTAAACCGAAGCGAATATCGGTACCACGTGGTGTGTATTCGGCATTTGATTCATTGACATCAGGCGGAAGAACTTTGATACCCATGCGGCGACATTCTGAGAGGTAGAGCGCAGATTTATCTTTATCATCGCGAACAGAGGTGAGCAGCGCAGCCATGTATTCGGTCGGAAAATTCGCTTTGAGATAGGCGGTCCAGAAAGAGACAACACCGTAACCCGCAGAGTGCGCGCGGTTGAATGCGTAATCCGAGAATGGGATCAGAACTTCCCAGAGACGCTTAATTGCATCTTCTGAGAATCCATTTGCCTTCATTCCGGCTTCAAAAGGAACATACTCTTTATCGAGAATCTCTTTATTCTTTTTACCCATCGCCTTACGCAATAAATCAGCGCGACCAAGAGTGAATCCTGCGACCTTCTGTGCAATCGCCATTACCTGCTCTTGATAGACAATTAGGCCGTAGGTATCGCCGAGAATTTCTTCCAGAGCCTCCGAAAGTTCGGGGTGAATTGGCTCGACTTTTTTGCGACGATTCTTACGATCGGCATAATCATTATGTGAGTTTTCACCCATCGGTCCTGGGCGATAGAGCGCAATCACCGCTGAGATATCTTCGAAAGAATCAGGTGCCATAGCGCGAAGAAGTGAACGCATTCCGCCACCATCGAGCTGGAATACGCCGAGAGTATCGCCGCGAGATAACAGTTCGAAAGTTTTTTGGTCAGATAGCGGCAGATCTTCTAAGACAATATCGATGTTTTGGTTCTCTTTGATATTGAGGAGCGCATCATCGAGCACAGAAAGGTTACGTAAACCGAGGAAGTCCATCTTGAGCAGACCGGTCGCCTCGCAAGCTCCCATATCGAATTGGGTAATAATCGAGCCATCAGATTCGCGGCGATGAATAGGAATGACATCGAGCAATGGGTCTCGCGAAAGAATGACGCCCGCTGCGTGTACTCCCCACTGGCGCTTCAAGCCTTCCAATCCTCGTGCGAGATCTACAACTTGCTTCGAGTCGACATCACCTTCGTAGAGTTGACGGAACTCCCCTGCTTCGCCGTACCGTGGATCCTTAGCATCGAATACTCCGCCGAGGGTAATGTCTTTGCCCATCACCGATGGCGGGAGCGCTTTGGTGAGTTTTTCACCGATTGCATATGGGTATCCAAGAACTCGAGTTGCATCTTTGAGTGCTTGCTTAGATTTAATTGTTCCGTAAGTGATGATTTGCGCGACTCGGTCTTCACCGTATTTTTCAGTTGCATATCGAATCATCTCCGAGCGACGACGTTCGTCGAAGTCCAGATCGATATCGGGCATCGAGATACGTTCTGGGTTCAAGAAGCGCTCAAAGAGTAATCCGTGTTCAATCGGATCTAGTCCAGTAATTCCTAGTGCATAGGCAACAAGTGAACCAGCGGCTGAACCACGTCCTGGACCAACTCGAATTCCTACTTTACGTGCATGACTTACCAAGTCAGCAACAACGAGAAAGTATCCAGGGAATCCCATCTTGATCATGACATCGAGTTCGTAGTTGAGACGTTCACTATGTTCTGGAGTAAGTCGATCACCAAGTTTTTCAGCTAATCCGCGGATAGATTCAGAGCGGAGCCAGGAATCTTCCGTTTCGCCCTTTGGAACCTCAAATCGAGGCATTAAGTTTTCGCCTTCGCGCAGCGTTACATTGCAGCGTTCAGCAATCAACAAAGTGTTATCGCACGCCTCGGGAGTCTCTTGAAAAAGTTCACGCATCTGTGCTGCGGTTTTTACATAGAACTCTGAATTATCGAATTTAAATCGCTTAGGGTCTGCCAAGGTCGAACCGGATTGAACGCAGAGAAGAGCGGCATGGGCATCAGCATCTTTATGGTGGGTGTAATGCAAATCATTCGTTGCAAGCAGTGGCAATTTCAGCTCTTTACCGAGTTTCATCAAGTCGGCCTTCACGCGATTTTCAATATCGATATCGTGATCCATTAACTCAAGGAAGAAATTATCTTTGCCGAAAATATCGCGATAATCACTGGCTGCTCTCATCGCCTCTTTATATTTACCCATGCGAAGGCGTGTCTGAATTTCTCCACCGGGACAGCCCGTCGTAGCTATCAAGCCATCTGCATAAGTACTTAAGAGCTCGCGATCCATGCGAGGCTTGTAGTAATAACCTTCGAGTGAGGCGAGAGACGAGAGGCGAAATAGATTGGCAAGACCTTGATTGTTCTCAGCGAGAATGGTCATGTGGGTATATGCGCCACCGCCAGAGACATCATCATCTCCGCCATCGCCCCATTGAATACGTTTCTTTTCAAAGCGGGATTCCGGAGCAACGTAGGCTTCAATACCGATGATTGGCTTTACGCCTGCTTTGGTAGCTTGTTTATAGAAATCAAAGGCACCGAAAACATTTCCATGATCTGTCATTGCAATCGCGGGCATTTCTTGGCGTGCAACTTCTTTGACTAACTCACCTACGCGCGCGGCACCATCGAGCATCGAGTACTCGGTATGTACATGCAGATGTACAAACGAGTCTTGCGTCGATGCCCGTGAAGCTGATTTCTCTTCAGATGACATTAGGGCGCCACCTTATCCCGTAGCCGCCCAATTATGGGAGAACTGCCTCCGAAAGAAGTGCGAGTGAAGCCTCAAGGTCAGGTGGATATGGAGCGCGCAGAGTGAGCTCTTCACCGCTGACTGGGTGATGGAAACGAAGTTCGAGTGCGTGGAGCCATGGCCGGCGCATCGCCAGTGATTTTCCAAGCACGGGATCTGCGCCGTAAGTGGTATCTCCCACGAGCGGGTGACCGAGTGCAGAGAAGTGAACGCGAATTTGGTGTGTTCGGCCGGTCTCGAGTTCGACCTTCACCATGGAAACCGAGCGGTAATACTCGATTACTTCGTAATGAGTAATGCTCTCTTTACCATCGGCAACTACCGCAAAACGATGATCCTGCGTTGGGTGTCGATCAATAGGTGCATCAATAGTTCCTTCGGGAGGATCCATGTGTCCTTGTACAAGCGCGTGATAAGTTTTTTCGACATCGTGATCTCGGAACATATCTTTCAACTTGAGATAGGCGCGGTCAGTCTTTGCCACAATCATCAAACCTGATGTTCCGGCATCGAGGCGATGTACGATGCCAGCGCGCTCAGCAGGTCCACTTGTAGAGATGGTGTAACCAGCGGCAATCAGTGCACCAATTACTGTGGGACCAGTCCATCCTGGAGCTGGATGAGCAGCACATCCAACGGGCTTATCGACGACAACAATCTCATCATCGTTATAGACAACTGTTAATCCATCGAGTGGCGTCGGAGGAATGGGATCAGTATTTACTTCTGCTGGAAGTAAAACATCAATAACTTGACCTGCAACCACCTTCTCCGATTTAGCGACTTCTCGTCCGTTGCTGCGAATGTCACCATCTTCGAGCAGCTTTACAACAGAAGTTCTGGATAGGCCAAGAACGCGAGTGAGAGCGCTATCTATTCGTTCGCCTGCCACGCCTTCTGGCACGATCAGCGTGCGATGTTCTCTACTCATTATTTCCTGACTTCTTACCGCTTGATTTATCTGTGGGAGAAATATTCTTGAAGGTAAGCAGGATAGCGATACCAGCTGCGATAAAAATCGCAGAGTCAGCAATATTGAAAATTGGCCAATTCGGGATTTGAATCCAATCAATCACGTGGCCGTAAAGGAATCCAGGTGCTCGGAAGATTCGATCCGAGAGATTGCCCAGCACTCCCCCAAGTACTAATCCAGCTACATAGGCCCACCACGGCGAAGTAATTCGAGTGGCGTATCGTGCGATAAAGAGCGCGACCGCAAGAGAGATGGTCGTGAAGACGATGGTGAAGCTAGTGGCCATGCTAAATGCCGCACCAGGGTTACGAAAGAGAGTGACTTGTAAAAAAGTTCCAATGACTTGGCGAGGGGCAGCGGTGAAATTTTCTACAGCCCAGTTCTTGGTAAGAAAATCAATCGCCCAAATGAGAAAGGCAATAGAAAAGAGACGCTGAACTAAAGAAGTTCGGCGCACTTTAGCGCCGCTCTTCCTTCTGCTTGCAAATCATGCAGAGAGTCGCGCGCGGAAAAACCTGTAGTCGAGCTTTTCCAATAGGAGAACCACATACTTCACAATTTCCGTAAGTCTTATTATCAATTCGGCTAAGAGCGCGCTCTGTCTGAAGGACCATATCGCGCGCATTAATTACAAGCGACATCTCATGCTCGCGCTCAAAAGTCTTTGTTCCTGAATCTGCTTGGTCATCTCCAGCGCCATCTCCAGCATCTGCAATGAGTTCATCCATCTCTGCTTCCACTGATGCAAGCTCAGCTTGGAGACGAAGGAGATCCTTGGAAAGTTCCGCACGAATCGCCTTCAACTCAGATGCGCTCCATGCTGCTTCACCTGCATCGGCGGTAACAGGTGTGGGTGCAGCTTTTAGTGGCTTAAGTGGAGCAACTTTCTTTCCACTCTTTACTGGACGAGGTGGAGGTGGCATCACTAAGCGACGCTCTTCCACAACAGGAGCTGCTTGAGGCGCTACAACGGTAGCGACTGAAACTGTTTGGGATTTTTCATCAACAGTAAGAGTGGTCTTTCCTACCTTGGAAGGAAAAGGACGACTAGGAGCCTTCTTTACTTCAGTGACTTTCTTTGCAGCAACTTTCTTCGCGGGAGCAGCCTTCTTTGCAACTGCTTTTTTCGCGGGAGCTGCCTTCTTTGCAACTGCTTTTTTCGCAGGAGCGGCTTTCTTTGCAACCGCCTTCTTCACTGGAGCAGCTTTCTTCGCAGCAGCTTTCTTCGCTGGAGCTGCCTTCTTTGCAGCAGGCTTCACCTTCTTAAGGAGCTTCTGGGCAATATTCTTTGCTGGCACGCCGCGCACCCTATTCCCTTTACCTACCTGCTGCCAACTGCGCCACGCGTGAGGAACTGCGGTTCGGTGGCGATGGTTTAGACTTCGGGCACAGGATTGACGCGAAAGTGGCGATGAAGAGGCGATCACCTCGGAGCCGGCTGGAAGATACTCCCGTTTGCGCGGGAGGGTAGAACCGCAGCGCGTGAAGAGTGAAAGTGGCAGTGCTCAAGCAGCGCTGCAAGGCGGGTGGTACCGCGAGCCTCGTGCTCGTCCCTCCATAGAGCAAGACTTACCAAGAAGTCGAGCATGGAGTGGGAGATAGAAATGACCAATTCACCGAAGTTCAATGCAATCGCACCGCAGATTGATCTGCCTGCGATGGAGCACTCCATCCTTGATTTTTGGAAGCGCGAAAATATTTTTGAGAAGAGTTTAACCGCTCGTGCAGATGGTGAACCTTGGACTTTCTATGAAGGTCCACCCACTGCAAACGGCATGCCTGGAACACACCATATTGAAGCACGTGTTTTCAAAGATGTCTTTCCTCGCTACCAAACCATGAAGGGAAAGTACGTCTCACGTAAAGCTGGCTGGGATTGTCACGGACTCCCCGTTGAAATTGCAGTTGAGAAGGAACTTGGCTTTTCGGGCAAAGGCGATATCGAGAAATTTGGCATCGCAGAATTTAATGACAAGTGCAAGAGCTCTGTCACTCGCCACGTTGATGCCTTTACCAAAATGACAGAGCGAATGGGCTTCTGGGTTGATTTTGATCAGGCATATTGGACTATGGCGCCTGAGTACGTTGAGAGCGTCTGGTGGTCACTCTCTGAAATTTGGAAGAAGGGATTGCTCGTTCAAGATCATCGAGTTGCTCCATACTGTCCTCGATGTGGCACAGGACTTTCTGATCACGAACTCGCTCAAGGATATGAAACTGTTGTTGATCCTTCGGTCTATGTTCGCTTCCCAATTACCAGTGGTGAGCTCGCTCAATTAAACGCCTCTCTCCTGGTATGGACAACAACACCATGGACTTTGGTATCAAATACAGCGGTTGCAGCACACCCTGACGTCGATTACGTAGCGGTGCGCACCACTGTTGAAGAAACTTCAGAAGTTCTCGTTGTGGCAGAGCCACTGCTCTCGGCTGTTGCAGGTGAGCACGAAATTCTCAAGCGGTTTAAGGGCAAGGATTTAGAGCGCGTAACCTACAAGCGCCCATTTGATTACATCGATATCCCTGATTCACATTTTGTAGTTCTCGCGACTTACGTGACAACTGAAGACGGTTCTGGATTGGTGCACCAAGCTCCTGCGTTTGGCGCAGATGACTTACAGGTATGCCGTTCTTACGGATTACCAGTTGTTAACCCTGTTGCAACTGATGGCCACTTCCTCAGCGATGTACCTGTTGTTGGTGGACTTTTCTTCAAAGATGCAGATAAGCCGCTCGTGAAAGAGCTCAAGGCAAGTGGAGCTCTCTACAAGAATCAGCCATATGAGCACTCTTATCCACATTGCTGGCGTTGCCACACTGCACTGATTTACTACGCGCAACCATCGTGGTACATCCGTACAACTTCAATTAAAGAAGCGCTACTGCGCGAAAATGAAAAGACCAACTGGTTCCCAGAGACAATTAAGACCGGTAGATATGGTGATTGGCTTACTAACAATATTGACTGGGCGCTCTCCCGTAACCGTTATTGGGGCACACCGCTGCCAATTTGGCGTTGCGAGAATAAACATGAAATCTGCATTTCATCACTCAAAGAGCTTGGCGCACTTGCTGGCAAAGAACTTTCAACTCTAGATCCGCACCGCCCATTTGTTGATGACATCACCTTCGGATGTGCAGAGTGTGATCAGACAATGGTGCGTGTTCCTGAAGTGATCGACTGTTGGTACGACTCTGGATCAATGCCATTTGCTCAATGGGGCTACCCGCATAAGGAAGGGTCAGTTGAAAAGTTCAACGCTGCCTATCCGGCTGACTTTATCTGCGAGGCAATCGATCAGACTCGAGGATGGTTCTATACCTTGATGACGATTGGAACCCTTGTCTTTGATCAATCCTCATATGAGAACGTTCTCTGTCTCGGCCATATCTTGGATAAAGATGGACGAAAGATGAGCAAGCACCTTGGAAATGTCCTGGAGCCAATGGCTCTTATGGATCAACATGGCGCTGATGCTGTTCGCTGGTACATGCTTGCAGCGGGTTCACCTTGGGCTTCGCGTCGCGTAGGCCATGAGGCGATTTCGGATGTGATCCGTAAGACCCTCCTTACTTACTGGAACACGATCTCGTTCCACGCACTCTATGCGAAAGCATCCAATTTCACTCTAGATCAGAGCCCTGCAATAGCAGATCGCTCAACGATGGATAAGTGGATCTTAAGTGAACTTAACACCGTCATTAACGAGGTCGATAAGGCATACAGTGAATTTGATTCACAGAGCGCCGGAAAAGTTCTTGCGAAATTTATCGATGACCTTTCCAATTGGTATGTCCGTCGATCTCGTCGCCGCTTCTGGGATGGCGATGTCGCAGCTCTTGCGACCCTTCACGAGTGCTTGGAATCGCTCACTCAATTGCTTGCTCCAATGGTTCCCTTCATTGCCGAACAAACATGGCAAGAACTTATTCGAGTAGCAGATCCAAATGCTCCTGTATCTGTGCATCTCACAGATTTTCCAGTTGCAGACAAATCCCTCATTAATCCTGAGTTGAATAAGCAAGTAGCGATGACTCGACGAGTTGTTGAACTTGGCCGATCTGCACGAGCTGAATCTGGAGTAAAAATCCGTCAGCCGTTGCAACGCGCGCTCATCTCTGCCAATGGATGGTCTTCCCTTCCTAGTGAGATGAAAGAACAGATTTCTGATGAGCTCAATGTCATTGACTTGGCAGATATTGCTGATGCAGATGGTGACTTAGTCGATGTTTCAATCAAGGCGAACTTCAAATCACTTGGCGCGAAATATGGAAAGTCTGTACAGGATGTCGCTCAATTGATTGCGGCAGCAGATGCAGTCTCATTGGTACGAACTCTGCGGACGCAGCCTGTGACTACTCTCGGCAGCTATGAAATTTCTATCGATGACCTGGTTGTAACCGAAGTTCCGAAGAGTGGCTGGATGGTTGCTAGCCATGACGGCGAGAGCGTTGCTCTGGATCTAGAGCTCACTCCTGAGCTCATTGCCGCGGGATCGATTCGTGAAGTAATCCGAGCGATACAGGAACGTCGCAAGAGCGACGGATTAGACATCTCCGATCGCATCATTGTGAAGTGGAATGCTAACTCTGATGATGTAACGATTATCGAATCCGGAGTCGAACATATTTCAGAGGAAGTTCTTGCGACATCAATGGTGCGCGACGAGAGCCTTACCCCTGGAGAATTCGAACTCGGTTTAGTCTTTGAGTTGAGAAAAGCTTAGAGAACTGCGACAACTATTGATTGCAAGAGATTTACTGCAATCAATAGAACGATAAAAGAGAGATCGAGCGCTACTCCGCCAATACGAAGCGGTGGAACAAAGCGACGAACAAATCGCATTGGTGGTTCTGTCACAGAGAAGATCACTTCAAAAATCGCGAGCAGGAAAGTGTTTGGTCGCCAAGAGCGTGCAAACATTCGAATGTAATCGATGATGATGCGCAGAAAAAGCGCAATCTTAAAGAATGAAAGAAGTTGGAGAATGACGTTCTGTAGAAACATCAGCGGCGTCAGCTCTGGTTGTAAAAGCTTGCTTGAGCTGCAGTGCGATCTTCATTGCTCACATTGACGTTAGCCGGTGAGAGAAGAAAGACCTTAAGGCTGATGCGTTCGATACGCCCATGAAGACCAAATACAAGGCCAGATGCGAAGTCAACGAGGCGTTTGCGCTCAGATTCCTCCATGTCATCGAGGTTGATGATGACAGGGTTACCTTCACGATAATACTCGCCGACCTTACGAGCCTCTGAATAAGAGCGTGGCTGAAGTGTGACGATGTTGTATGAAGCGCTCTCTTCAACAAATTGCTCTTCCACTACTTCATGATGTGTGCGAACAACTGTCACACCGGTTGGCTCTGGACGGCGTGGTGTGATTGCGCGCGGTTCTGTTTTCTTGACTGGAGTAGCAGGGGTCTCTAACTCATCCTCTGTATCGACCAGACCGAGGAAACCCATCATCTTATTGAGTGCTGACATGGGCTATAGGTTACTAGTGGTACTGCCGCGGACCGAGGATTTTGCTCCCCACTCGGATGTGTGTCGCACCATGATCAAGGGCAATCAGATAGTCACCAGACATACCTGCCGATAGTGAAGGTGCCGTAGGAAAATCGGCAATAAAGCGGCGATGAATCTGTGAAATTTCTGCGAATGCAAGGGCTGGCGCTGATGCAACCGGCGGGACACACATGATTCCCTGAAGGCAAATTCCAGGGCGATTGATTAGCTGAAGAGCTAATTCATGGAGTTCTCTCTCTTGCACTCCCCCCCGTTCTGGATCGCCATCGAGAGAAAGTTGAAGGAAAACATCAACTTCGCTCGACTTTTCAGCAAGAGTGCGTTCAATTTTTTCACCATGGCCGAGATTGTCGAGAGAGTGAATACACCCTGCCCACGAGAGAATTTCTCGAATCTTCTTGCTCTGAATCTCTCCTTGGTAATGCCAATGGGCGTCGACCACTGCGCTCTTCTCGATGCCCTCAGCGCTTCGATTCTCTCCGAAGTCATTGACTCCCAGATTCTTTAGAATTTCAACATCGCTAATGGGATATGTCTTGGTTACTACAATCAAAGTAGGCGCATATGGCGCAATTTCGTCCTGCACTGCATGCAAGTTCTCTGCTAATTCCTCTGCTCTTGCACTCATAGCGAGATCACTCCCACCTGTCGACCAGTGATGCCATCGCGCCGGTACGAGAAATAACTCGAATCTTCAACGGTGCATTCATCGCGCCTTTCAACACTGACTCCAGCGCCCGTCAGTGCCGCTGAAAGAGCTGCTGGAAGATCCAATGAAAGCGTGTTCTCTGCGGTGCGCGAAGCGGCAAGCGGATGAAGTTGGATTACTTCGTTAAAAATTTCTTCCGAGACTTCGTAGCATTTGCCACAAATTGATGGCCCCAGCACTGCAGAAATTGTTGTGGCACCCATCTCGCGCATCAATTCAACTGTCTTGATGGCTACATCATTGACCAGACCTTTGCGACCTACATGGACTGCAGCGACAGATTCCCGGGAGTGCAGAAGCAGTGGAATGCAATCTGCCGTCATCACCGCAAGAGTGATTCCAGGAATTCCCGTTATCAGCGAATCCGCGGTTGGAACTTCATCTGATATTTGCTCAATCACGGCGATTCGATTGCCATGAACTTGGTTCATGAACTGAGTTGGTCCCACCGAATCAGCAAGTATCTTTCGATTAGTAGCCACATCTTCTGGTGAATCTCCCACATGATCTCCGAGATTGAGAGATGCAAACGCACCGTGGCTTACGCCTCCGGTGCGTTTGGTAAAGCTGATATTCATGCCAGCTCCGACATTACTAACGGCTTACTTCATAAAGTCTGGGACATCGATTTCGTCTTCAGAGACGAGCTCTTCAAATGTAATGCGCTTGCGTGGAGCCGAAGAATCGAGATCGAGAGCAACGGAGAGTGGGTCATTTGCTGGAATTGGATCAGCCTGACCGGAGAGAGTTGCTGCATTGATTGAAGGCATCTCCACCTTCTTTGGCTCTCCTCCAGCGAATCCCGCTGCAATCACAGTGATTCGAACTTCATCACCCAGGGCATCATCAATTGTTGTTCCAAAGATAATGCGCGCATCAGGATGGGCTGCACTTTGTACGAGTTCGCACGCCTCATTGATTTCAAAGAGACCCAGATCAGAACCGCCTGCTACAGAGAGGAGGACTCCCATTGCGCCATCAATAGATGCTTCTAGTAATGGACTTGAGATTGCAAGCTCTGCTGCACGTGAAGCACGATTCTCGCCACGAGCAGAACCAATTCCCATCAAAGCAGAACCGGCATCAGTCATGACGGTCTTCACATCGGCGAAGTCGAGATTAATAAGACCTGGCTGAGTAATGATTTCGGTAATTCCCTGAACACCAGAGAGGAGAACTTGGTCTGCGCTCTTGAAGGCATCCATCGCAGTGATGTTGCGATCAGAGATAGCGAGGAGGCGATCATTTGGAATAACGATAAGAGTGTCAACGTGTTCGCGAAGCGCAGCGATTCCTTCTTCTGCCTGGCGAGTACGGATCTTTCCTTCAAAAGAGAATGGACGTGTCACTACACCAATGGTGAGAGCACCGAGGTCGCGTGCAATCTTTGCAACGATTGGTGCGCCACCTGTTCCGGTGCCTCCACCTTCTCCTGCAGTTACGAAGACCATATCCGCACCGCGCAAGATTTCTTCAATCTCTTCAGTGTGATCGATAGCTGCCTGACGACCCTTCTCTGGTGCAGCACCTGCACCGAGGCCCTTTGTTGATGCGCGACCAATATCAAGCTTTACATCTGCATCACTCATTAAGAGATGTTGTGCATCTGTATTGATTGCAATGAACTCAACTCCTTTGAGTCCAACTTCAATCATTCGATTGATTGCATTAACTCCGCCACCGCCAATACCGACGACTTTAATTACGGCGAGATAATTCTGTGGTGCAGCCACCTGGAGCCTCCTTAAGAACTGTAAACCCTCTCTTGAGAGTTACATTTCTAATCACTTTGATGGAGGCAAGGTATGTCTTTGCTGCGCGTGAATCAAAAACCAACACGAAGAAATACCTCTACCTGTAATAGAGAGTTTTTCTATTTCACAATCGGCGCATGGGGTGCTGATAAATCCACCCGTCGAATTAATTTATTCTCTGGAAGTGCCAATAGTGCGCGATAGACACTGACTTTAAGCTCTAATTTTTCTACCGAGCCCCAACTAATTTTGATGTTTCTACCGACCTCTTTATGCCACGAGTTGATTGATGAGTCACTTGTGGCGCTCATAGATATCAGTGATTTTTTCAGATCTGCGGGTAGGTCAGAAAAGAGAGAGATAGCTGCCAAGCCAAGATCAGGGGTGGCCGCGCTGACGGTGGGAAGGCCGTTTACTTTCTCGCCTGGAAAATCAAAGAGGTTTCCCGAAGAGTCAATCGCCTTACCTCTATATAGCCCCACTGGAACTCGGGCAGAGACGTCGATAGTTACATCCCCCTCCATCCAATTGCGGGAGACCGAAATGCTTTTCACCCACGATGTTTCGCCAAGTAGCTTCTCGATAGAGCGAGATTCAATGCGAGCTAACTTATCTCCGACCTGAATTCCAGAGCGCTCAATAATGCTCTTCGCGCTGACACCTGCTGGAATACCTGAGGTGGTTATGGTCTTAACAGTAAAGACTGGTGACCAGGCAAAGAGATAGGCCAAGGCAATAAATACGGCAGCAAGCGCGGCAAATATTCGAATGCGAAGTGGCACTGCTTTATTCACCAAACCGCTTTGCTAGTCCGTCAGCAATAATAGGAGCAAGCGAGTTCACATCGCCTGCGCCGAGCGTCAGAATGACATCACCTGGCTTTGCGATTTCGATTACTCGATCGGCTGCTTCAACAAAGTTGGGAATGAAATGGCCATTTTTCATCTTCTCAGCAATCAGTTCGGAGCTCACACCAGGAATTGGTTTCTCGCTTGCGGCATAAATTTCCAATAAGGTGACGTCATCAGCTTTGTCGAGTGAGAGTGCGAACTGTTCCATAAATGCCTGGGTGCGCGAGTATCGATGTGGTTGAAAAATGACGAGCACTCTTCCGGTATCTGCGTATCGACGTGCAGCTTCTAAGGTCACATTAATCTCCGTCGGATGATGACCATAGTCATCGATAATCCGAACTCCATTCACACTCGCCTTTAACTCGAAGCGCCTGCCAGCGCCTTGGAATGAGTGGAGACCGCTCAGGAGTGCTGCCGGGTTAAGGTCAAATGAAAGCCCTAGCGCGAGAGTACCGGCAGCGTTGAGGAGGTTATGGTGACCTGGCACTTGAAGCTCAATAAATCCAACTACAGATCCTTTCCACACTGCACGTCCACGAGAACCTTGCGGCGTTAAAGCGATCTGGTCGAGCTTCAAATCTGATCCATCGCTAGTGCCATAAGAATATGTCTGACAATGATTAACTGACTGACCGAGTGAACGCGAACCTGCATCATCATTGCAATAAATCAATGTTCCATCTGATGGGATAGTGAGAGCGAATTCCGCGAAGACTTTCACCACTTCATCCGCAGTGGCAAAGTAATCAACATGGTCATGCTCAACATTTGTAACTATTGCTGCGCGGGGATGATAAGCAACAAATGATCCATCGGACTCATCTGCCTCAGCAATGAAGTATGCACCTGACCCACGATGGGCGTTAGACCCAGATGCCGTGAGAGTTCCTCCGATTGCGAAAGATGGATCAGTGCCACATGCCTGGAAGGCAACAGTCGCCATCGAAGACGTTGTGGTTTTTCCATGAGTGCCAGCAATTGCAATATTGGTGAGCCCATACATGAGGAGCGAGAGCGCTTTAGCGCGAGTCATAATCGGAATCGAACGTTCGAGTGCGCGCACTAGTTCAGGGTTGGTGGCACTGATTGCGGTGGAGTAGACCACAACATCAGCGCCATCGATATTGTCGGCTGCGTGAGTGCGAAAAACTCTCGCACCAAGGGCTTCGAGCGCGAGAAGAACAGATGAATCTTTTGCATCAGAACCGGAGACTGTTATTCCATCAGCTAGGGCAATTCGAGCCAATCCGCTCATGCCAGATCCGCCGATTCCAATAAAGTGAACCTTCTTGCCAAGCAGAGACTCCCCCATAAAGGCGGTACTTGTTGGGATTGTCATTTACTTCTTCACGGCTTTCTCGATGATTGCAAGAATCTTATCTACCGCATCGACTCTTGATGCATCACCGGTCACGGGTTGAGCTGCACTTTTTTCAAGTAAGCGCGATAAATTGCTTCCGAGCCATTGAGTCGAGAAATCTCGTTGCTCTATGAGTTCTGCTCTACCGTGTGCGACCAGCTCCTGCGCATTGAAAGCCTGTTCTCCATTTCCAATCGGAAGCGGGATAAAGAGTGAGAATCGAGAGAGCGCAGAGGCCTCAGCACACGTGACTGCCCCGCTTCGGGATATCAAAAGGTCGGCAGCAAGATACATATCAGCCATTTCATCGATGTAATGCAGCTGCTTATAGCGCTCACTAGAGGCGGCAACGGAGTTGTTCTTTCCGACTCCGTGAATGACTACGCAACCATGATCTGAAAAGACTGTTTGTGATTTTTCAATCACTTGGTTGATCGCTTGTGATCCTTGTGAGCCACCAAAGATAAAGATTAACTTCTGCGAAGAGTCGAGTGCATATTTCTGAGCGAGAGCGTGTTTTGCCTCTGTTCTCGCTCCATTCCAGTCACCTTGCGCCTTCATTAGCGCTGACCGAACATCTGGGCGAAGAGGCAATCCAGTCAACTCTGCCTTCGAAAGGGCACCGTGCGCAACTGGGTAACTGATTGCACGATAAGAGGTAAGCCATGCGCCTACGCGATTAGCCCATCCAGGGCGCGCGTTTTGTTCGTGAATAACAAATGGTGTGCGGGTTATCGCTGCGGCGCAGTACATGGGTGCAGATACATATCCGCCGAATCCAATTGCGCAATCAACGTCCTTAAGGATGCGACTTGTCTTAACGATTGCGGAAAGGAGTTGGAGCGGCACCTTGAGAAGTGAGAGTGAAATCTTTCTGGCGATCCTCACTTTAGGAATATGGAGCAGGGTAAATCCCGCGGCAGGAATTAGCGAGTTCTCAAGTCCAGAATCTGTACCGATAAATACGATCTCATCTTGGGGATGACGCTCTCTCCAGCCACGTGCAACAGCGAGTGCCGGTTCAATATGTCCTGCTGTTCCGCCGCCGGCAAGGAGAATCTTCATCAAGAACTCCTCCTTACTTACGGGCGAAGCGACGTACTAATTCTCTCGAGACATCCTTATCCCGAAGCGCCACTCCTGCCACGAAGCCTAAAGCGCAGATAGTGGTTAAGAGCGCAGATCCGCCATATGACACCAAGGGAAGTGTCACACCCACCACAGGAAGGACGCTGATTGCAGTGCCAATGTTGAGAATGGATTGGATTCCAATCCAGATTGCAACGCCGGCACAGACGTAACGGGAGAATGGATCTTTAGCACGAAGAGCGATTCTAAAAATTGAATAGACCAATGTACCGAGCAAGATGAGCACTCCAACGGTTCCTAGTAGACCGAGTTCTTCGCCTATCACGGAGTAGATAAAGTCGGTGTGCGCCTCAGCCAGATTCCCCCACTTCTGACGGCTACCGCCGAGACCTACGCCAAAGACACCGCCACTTGCAAGACCGAGCAAGCTATGTGCCGGCTGCCATCCAAAGTTCTTGTACTCCTCTGGCGCGAAAGGATTGAGGAAAACTAGAAAGCGCGCACGTCGATAATCGCTCGTGACAATTCCGGCTGCGAGAGCAATAAATCCAGCAGCGGTGACCCATCCCAATTTGCGAATTTCGACACCACTTACAAAGAAGATTCCAGCGGCGATAGCTGCAATAACGGACGATGTGCCGAGGTCCCCACCTCGCATCACGGCAAGGATGACGAGAAGGAATCCCGGTCCAATCAAAGCAATAACGTTAAAGTTGAATTTCTTCGCACTTTCTTTCCGGGCCAATAGGTATGCAGCCCAGAGGATGAGCAGAAACTTTGTGAACTCACCTGGTTGGATATCTATGACTTTGAGATCAATCCAATTTCGATTGCCATTCACCTCTTTGCCCACACCAGGAATCATTACGATTCCAACCAATACCAAAGAGAAGATTAATCCGAAGCGAGCAAGGAGCTGCCATTGCACAAGGGGCAGGCGCGCCAAAGCCACTGCAAATGGAAGTCCCACTGCTAGAAATATGAACTGACGGAGAGCGACTGCAAAGGCATAACCCTTCGTGTCAATGGCATGAATAGAGGAAGCCGAGAAGACCATAATCAAACCAAGAACCACTAGCACTGAAGTGCTAATCATCATCATGTAGAAATGATTGACCGGCTCATTAAGGAATCGTTTTCTCTGGGCTGTTTTACTGGTCATTCTTAACTACTTCCTTTACAGATTGAGCAAATCGATCCCCACGGTCTGCGTACGAAATGAATTGATCCATCGATGCGCAAGCCGGGGCGAGCAAGACCACATCCCCCGCGTCGGCTATCTCTGCCGCTTTTGCGACAACTAGATTCATAAAGTCATTGCTGCTCCCGCCACGTTGGTAAGTAGCTGGTGGATCAATCAAGTAGACCGGCAGGTCTGGCGCATACTTCAACAGCGCAGTTCTAATTAAGTCGCGATCTTCGCCGATAAGGATTGCGCTTTTGAGGCGGGACCAAGTGCGTTCGATGAGGGGCTCCATTGCTGCACCTTTCGCCAAACCGCCTGCAATCCAGATAACAGAAAAGTGCGACATGATTGATGCCGCGGCAGCGTGCGGGTTGGTCGCTTTCGAATCATCAACCCACTTAACTCCATTAACGTCAGCAACTTCTTCGATGCGGTGACGACCAGGTTTGAAAGTCTTGAGAGCTTCTCGGATTACCTCTCGAGAAATACCAACTGTGGAAGCTAATCCAGCAGCAGCGAGAGAGTTCGAGATGTGATGAGGAACGGTCGGAACTACTTCGGAGAGCTCGGCGAACAAACCTGCCTCCTGAGGATCGGGAACAAAGGCGCGATCTACCAAGAGCTCTTCTACGATACCGAGTTCACCAGGAGCCGGGGTATCGAGTGAGTAGAAAATTTTTCTTCCAAGCCAATGCGAGGTCCGACCTACAACTTCTCCATCATCGCCATTAAGTATTGCTGTTGTGGACTTATCCAAAATTGAAATTTTCGCTTGGGCGTATGCATCGAAGGTGCCATGCCAGTCAACGTGATCATCAGCAATATTGAGAATTGCCGATGAAATGAATTGAGCATCCTGCAGCCAGTGAAGTTGGAAAGACGATAACTCGAGAATTAAATAATCTAACTGTTCACCGCTCGTCACTGTTTCGATAACCGTGGTGCCAACATTTCCACAAGCCTTTGCACTTATTCCAGCAGTGGCAAAAATATGAGCGACCATCTCAACTGTAGTTGTCTTGCCATTAGTACCAGTGAGCGCCAGCCACTTCTGTTTAGGGAGCTTCTCCATCTTGATATGCCATGCAAAATCAATCTCGTTGAGAATCTCTTTTCCTACACTTCGAGCAAGCTGCACTAACGGATTGCTCTCCTTCCAGCCTGGTGAGACCAAAAGCGCATCAAAATCACTTTTACTAAAGGCACCGGGCTTCTTCACCTCAATGCCATCAACCTCAATACCTTTCTCATCAGCAAAGACAACTTCTGCACCTCGCTCGATGAGCGCACGAGCCACTGCTAGGCCAGTAACGCCAGCTCCGGCAACAACAATCCGCTTCTCAGCGAGATTTTGGTATGGGGTATCGGGTGACATATTTCGAGCTTCGGAACTAGCTCGCAACCCATTCGGTATAGAAGAGACCCAGACCCATGGCAACACAGAGACCAGCGATGATCCAGAAACGGAGAACAACCGTGACCTGACCCCACCCCATGAGTTCAAAGTGATGATGCAGCGGCGCCATTTTGAAAAGGCGTTTTCCGCCAGTTAATTTGAAATAGATAACTTGAAGAGCAACAGAGAGAGTAATGATTACAAAGAGCCCACCGAGAGGGATAAGCAAGAGTTGAATGCGAAGTGATGCCGCAATTCCAGCAAGCGCCGCACCAAGAGCTAGCGAACCGGTATCTCCCATAAATATCTTCGCTGGTGATGCATTCCACCAGAGAAAGCCAGTGCAGGATCCGGCAAAGGCCGCTGAAAGAACTGCTAAATCGAGTGGGTCACGGACTTGATAACAATTTGCGCCCGCTGTCTCTAATGCACAGCTTTGACCAAACTCCCAGACGCCAATCAAAACAAAAGCGATAAATGTCATTACCGCCGCACCTGTTGCTAATCCATCAAGGCCATCCGTGAGATTAACGCCATTGCTGGTAGCAGTGACCATAAATGCAATCCAAATAACGACCGCAACAGTTCCGAGAGTGATAGATGTATCTCTCACTGTTGAAAGCTGAAGGCTAATGGGGGTAAAACCATCTTTATCTGCAAATTGAAGTCCCAGGTAACCAAAGACGGATGCAGCAACTACTTGACCTAAAATCTTCTGCTTCCCACTTATTCCGCCGGAGTTTTGACGCGAGATCTTTACATAGTCATCTACAAAACCAACGAGGCCAATTGCGAGAACCAAGCCGATCACCAGGAGAGCGGATGTGCTCATCGCGTTGCCTGAAATCAAGTGAGCAATCACATAAGCTGCTATCACCGAGAAGATGATGATGATTCCACCCATGGTTGGGGTGCCGCGTTTTGTATGGTGCGTAGAAGGACCATCATCGCGAATGAACTGCCCGTAACCTTTACGCACTAATCCTTTAATGAGTACTGGAGTACCAAAAAGGGAGAAGAAAAGAGCAAGTCCACCAGCTATCAAAATCTCTTTCATCTACTTGCCACCTTCTTCTTTATCCAGCTGCGCCGCCCAATACTTTTCTATCTCCACTGCAATCTCTTCCATCTTTTCAGATCTCGAGCCTTTGCAGAGAATGACATCTCCTCGATTGAAATGGGAGAAGAGCGCTTGCGCTTCTTCTCTAGAACTGCAGAGATGCACAGCAGTCTCTGACCCAGCCGAGACTCCCGCTGCGTACTCGGGAGCATTGACCGCGACCAAATGATCGATGCGTAAATCTGAACATAGGGTGCCAATTTCTTGATGTGAGGCGGTGGTGGACTCGCCGAGTTCGCGCATAATTCCTAAGAATGCCCATGACTCTCCCCCGCGCTCTTGCGAGAGATGGGCCAAAGTTGCTAACGCTGCTGCCATCGAATCAGGGCTCGCGTTATAGGCGTCGTTAATCAAAGTGAGATCATCGAGCTCAATGACCTGCATACGCATAGCGGCATGCATCTCTGCAGTGGAGAGCGCTGTAGCTATCTGATCAGTTGTTAAGCCTAAAACGTGAGCAACTGTCGCCGCCGCAAGAGCATTGGGGATTTGGTGAAGTCCGTATTGTCTTAGCGCGACTGTGCTACGGCCCTCTGGAGTAACTAGATCGAAGTGGGCACGTCCTTCACGAAGTTCGATATCTGATGCCCTTACGGTTGAACCGCTATTTTCGCCAAATGTATACGTGGCACCTTGGTGCAAAGTGGACATCGCTTTTGTAAAGGGATCATATTGACCAAGGATTGCAATCGAGCTATGAGAAAGCGAAGAAATCATCTCTGATTTAGCGAGTGCAATTTTCTCTAAGGAACCAAATTCCCCGATATGAGCAGCAGCAACCCTGAGGACAACACCGATATTTGGTTTTGCAATTTTTGATAATGCAGCGATATCCCCCACATGTCGGGCACCCATTTCGACGATGCAATACTGCGTCGTCTGATCGCATCGAAGAATCGTAAGTGGTACACCTAATTCATTATTGTTATTACCTTTGGTGGCTATGGTCTTTCCATGTGCCGCAAGAATCTCAAAAAGTAACTCTTTTGTGGTTGTCTTTCCCTGCGAACCGGTGATACCAACAACGTGAAGTTCTGATAACTTTTCACGGACATGGGTTGCCAAGAGTGATAAGGCCATAGATACATCTTCAACCACGATACAACGCTGTGCGGTTTGTTGAGATGTAATGGCGAGTACTGCGCCATGATTGAAAGCATCTGCAATGAAGTCATGGCCATCCACTCGTTCACCCTTGAGTGCGATGAAAATGGATCCCTCGATACATTTTTGAGATGACAGAAATGCCGGAGCGGTTACTTCGCAATCGCTACCGTGCAGCTCTCCATTTACTATGCGAGCGATTTCAGAACTCTTCAGCGGAATCATTTTTTTGCCTCAATCGCCTGAGCCAGTTGCACGCGGTCGTCAAACTCTGTTACGACTCCTGCTATTTCCTGTCCGCTTTCATGTCCTTTACCCAGAATCAAAACGGTGTCGCCACTCTTCGCTTCAGCGACGGCTGTGGCTATTGCAGCTGCCCGATCTTCAATAATTTGTGAAGGGGCTGAAAATGTGAGCCCGCTGGTCATCTCTTGCAGAATAACCCTCGGATCTTCGCTTCGAGGGTTATCGCTTGTAAAAATTGCGACATCAGAACCGGCTAAGAGAGCTGCCCCCATCAATGGGCGCTTAGCTGCGTCGCGGTCACCACCACAGCCCAAGACTGCGATTACTCGACCTGAGGTGAATTCACGAACAGCAGCAAGCACGTTGCTCACAGCGTCAGGAGAGTGTGCATAATCAACGAGCGCAGTAAATTGCTGACCGAGCGATACCGACTCGAGCCTTCCCGCTGCACCAAGGAGCGATGGCGTAATCGAAGCGATTTCAAGTGGATCAATTCCACATTCGTATGCAATGGCTATGGCAAGTAAAAGGTTATCTAAGTTGTAACCACCGTGTAGGGATGTTTTAGATTCAATCAAAATTCCATCGCGACCTCGAATAGTAAACTCGACACCACTGGCGACGTTGTTCACCTGAGTAAAGTGCCACTTTGCTTTCGTATTGTGGCGTGATACTGACATCACTGGAATTGGGGACTCATTAAAGAGCCGCAATCCGTATTCGCCGTCAATATTTACAAAACCTAGGTCGCCATATTCATGGGTAAAGAGCTTCGACTTTGCCTTGAAGTAGCTCTCCATATCCCCATGGAAATCCAGATGATCTTGGGTCAGATTAGTAAATCCTACGATTGCAAAATGAGAACCAATCATTCGCTTAAGCGTGAGAGAGTGACTGGAAACCTCCATCACAAGGTGGCGCATGTGTCGTTCACGCATTGTTGCCGCAAGAGCTTGCAACTCAGGAGCTTCAGGAGTTGTACGGGTGCTTTTCAAAGATTCTGCGCCGATACGTGTTTCGACGGTTCCAATCAATCCACTTTCGCGGCCTACCGCCGAAAAGATCTGATGCAAGAGAGTAGTAACCGTTGTCTTGCCATTGGTGCCGGTAATGCCGATACTCGTCATGTCTCGAATCGGATCGCGGTAGAAAGAAGATGCAAGAACCGCACCTGCTTCGCGCACATCACTAACTATTAATGTCGGTAAGTCCGTCGAGTATTGAGCTCCGGCTTCGTCAGTCAAAACCGCAACTGCACCGCTTGCTTCAGCTATCTTGATGAACTCAGCGCCGTGGTGTTTCGCTCCAGGAAATGCGAGAAAGATGTCACCTGGGAGAACATCTGAATCTTTATGTGTAACTCCAGTAAATCGTATATCTTTGAAATTCTTCTTCTCGGCTCCGAGTAATTTAAGAGCATCCGAGAGCGAGTATTCAATGGAGTTATATGGGCGAACCATTAATTTCTCGCACTCGTTTGTGTTGCTGTGTAGTTCTTAAGTTGTGCCTGTGTAAGGGCTACTGGAAGCACCTTGGTTCCTGTTGGCGCAACATGTTCGGATTGAAGTACAAATGTCATAACTTTTTTGAAGACTGGACCGCAGAGCGCTCCCCCATAGTGACCATTGCGGGGACGTTGCAAAGTTACGTTGATGACGTAACGTGGATTATCCGCTGGTGCAAAACCAATAAACGACGCGGTATATCCGTTGTACTTTCCGGTTACCGGATCAACACGTTGTGCTGTACCCGTTTTGCCTGCCACTCGATAGCCTGGAATAGCTGCACTTGGTGCAGTTCCGTTTCCAGAAACTACGCTCTCCATCATGACTCGCAACTTAGCCGCTGTCTCTTCACTGACCACACGAACTGATTCGCGGTTTCCAGCAGGTGTGAAATGTCCAGAAGAATCACTTGTTCCAGCAATCACAGTTGGTGAAACTCGAACGCCACCATTTGCAATTGTGGCAAAGACGCTCGTCGCCTGCATCGCAGTTACTGAATATCCTTGACCGAATGCAACGGTAGGAGCAGTTGTGCCTGACCATTTGCTTACGGGATGGAAGATTCCAGCGGATTCGCCGGGAAGTCCTGAACCAGTCTTTGAACCGATTCCAAATTTGGTGAGGTAGTTGTGGAGACGCTCACTTCCGATTGTCTCCGCAACAATAATCGAACCCGTGTTTGATGAAGTCGCCAAAATTCCTGTCGTTGTTAATTTTTGAACTGGGTGCTTCTCGTGATCATGGAAAGTTTTTCCAGCGCGATGAAGGCCGTACGGAACGGCGAATACCGTCGTTGGAGAGACCGTTTTCTCTTCTAGCGCTGCCGCCATGGTCATGATTTTTCCAGTAGAGCCTGGTTCGTAGACATCTTGAACTGAAGGATTGCGCATCAGCTCAAGTGGAACATTCTTTGTGTTATTCGGATCAAATGTAGGTGCAGTTGCGTGAGCGATGATGGCTCCGGTCTTAGGATCCATCACAATGACAGTGCCATTAAGGGCGCCAGTGCTCTTGACGGCATCAGAGATGGCTTTAGATGCAATCCACTGCACGTCACGATCGATAGTAAGGCGTACTGAAGTTCCCGCTTTAGGAGCAACAATTTCGCTCTGAGACCCTGGAATTTCAGCTCCATTGGCTCTGGCATATGAATACTTTCCTGGGGTGCCAGCAATGATGGAGTTCATCTTTGACTCAAGTCCGGTAGCGCCAACGCCATCTGCGCGAACAAAACCGATAAGAGAAGAGATCAATCTTCCTGATGGATACTCTCGAATATATGAACGCTCTGGGAAGAATCCAATAATTCGCTCCCCAAGATCTTTCCGGTCAAGTGAAGCGTTATAGCTCTCCATCGCAGAGGTGAGCTTCTCCCATAATGCAGGGCGGCCATTCTTGAGGACCATCGAGTATTTTCGAGTGCCGGTGATGCTTGCCTGTACTTCTTCTACAGATAGTCCGAGAATTGGAGCAACAAATGCCGCTGTCTTCGCTGGATTATTGATCTGAGTTTGATCCACCACGATACTAATCGCAGAAACACTACGAGCGAATGCAACGCCGTTCACATCGGTGATATCGCCACGAGGAGCCTGGATTGTGCGGGTTGTCTCCATCTCATCGAGAGCGCGAATCTTATAATTGCCTGCTTCAATAATCTGAACACGAACAAGCTGAAGTGAAAAGAGCGAGAGAACAACGATGAATGCAAAGGCTAGAACTTTGATTCTTGAATGTGAAAGATTGAGATCACCCACGAGTCACCGCCTCCGTCTGTTCGAGATTGAGAAAGATTGGAGTTTCTGAAGGCTTCATTCCTAGTGCAGTAGCAGCTTTTGCCAATGACTCAGGTGATGAGTAGGAATCAATTTTGCGCGTGACCGCATCACGCTGGTCTGCAACCATCTTCGCTTCAATCTTCAGATTTGAAAGAGTAAAGGCGTCTTGCGCAAGAAGTGTATTAATTCCAAGGAGCGCTAGGAATCCGAGGAAGCCAACAGTCGTGACAAATGTCGCAAAGTACTTTCGGCTTGCATTCTGTGCCACTGTTACCTGCGGAAAAGTTGCTTGAATAACTTTTGCTGTGCGTTCTACAACCTGGCGCTTGATTCCAGATGTGACTGTGTCAGAAACATATTTACGAGCGGTTGCTGTCGCCATTATGCGGCCACCCTCTCGATTGCGCGAAGTCGAACTGATGCAGCGCGTGAATTCTCAGCAACTTCAGCTTCTGTTGGCTTCTCGCTAGAGTTGAAAACCAATTTGAACTTGGCCGCATATTCAGGAAGTTCAACTGGAAGCGCACGTGGGCTCTTTGAAGTTGAAGCTTCCGCAAATTGTTCTTTGATGATGCGATCTTCCAAAGATTGAAAGGACATAACAACAACGCGGCCGCCGGTAACAATCCGTTCGAGTGCTTGCGGAATTGCTCTTTCGATTGCACCAAGTTCATCATTGACGGCAATTCGAAGCGCTTGGAATGTGCGCTTCGATGGATTACCGCCGGTGCGACGAGTTGCTGCAGGAATGCTCTCTTTTACCAACGCTGCGAGTTCTGTTGTTGAGTTAAGTGGCGCAACAGCACGAGCTTTAACTATATTTTCAACAATTCGAGTTGCGAACTTCTCTTCTCCGTAAACGCGCAAGATACGTACTAGCTCTCCCGGTTGATAAGTATTTACAATCTCGGCTGCTGTGATGCCACGGCTCTGATCCATGCGCATATCAAGCGGTGCTTCATGAGAATATGAGAAACCACGGTCTCCCTCATCCAGTTGCATAGAGGAGACACCGAGATCAAAAAGAACGCCGTTTACATGGGAGAAGCCAAAGCTCTCAATCACCTCTGTGAACTGATCAAAAATTGCATGCGAAGATTTGAAGCGATCGCCAAATGGCGCAAGACGTGTGCGTGCTTTGGTCAGCGCAGCTTGATCTCTATCGATACCTATAACTGTGAGGTTTGAAAATCGTTCCAGCAAAGCTTCCGAATGGCCACCTAAGCCTAGAGTTCCATCAACAACTACTGGGTTTTCATGTGCCAAAATAGAAGGTGAGAGCAAGTCGACACAACGGTCGCGCATCACTGATATGTGCTGCATCTTCTCCCCCATTTCATTTCCATTACTTTTCTTTCTTGGTTCGCATCCACAATCAAGAAACTTCTTTTCCCACTCGTCTCTGGTCACCGCCGGCCGACGGATTGTGAATTCGAAAGCGACGTCGGGGAAGAGACGCCGCTGTCGGCCCTAGCTAATAAAGGAGCTGGAGGTCGGCGGTGGCCACAAACGAGTGAGGCCTATGTAGTTTTTTATTTCTTATGAAATTTTTATGAAGTTGTTTATCTATAAAGTTTTTTTGCTGATGCTCTAGAAAAGTCCCGGAAAAACTTCTTCAGAAACATCAGCAAAAGTTGATTCGCGATCTGCTAGGTAGTTGCTCCAAGCACCGCTATCCCAGATTTCAACTCTGGTATTTGCGCCAATGACGACGCACTCTTTTTCAAGACCGGCATAGGTGCGTAGGCCTTGAGGAATAGTGATACGACCTTGGCGGTCGGGAATTTCGTCGTGGGCGCCGGCAAACATCACGCGCTGGTAATCACGGGCAGCTTTTGCAGTAACAGGTGCTTGGCGAAGCGTTTCGGTGATGTGGGCAAATTCAGTGGCTGGGAAGACATAGAGGCAACGCTCTTGTCCCTTAGTGATCACAAGTCCTGGGGAGAGCTCTTCGCGGAATTTGGCAGGAAGAATCAATCGTCCCTTCTCGTCGAGACGAGGTTCGTGGGTACCTAAAAACATTGATTTTCACCGCCTTCCCCAAGGTCGTGAGCGTGATTTTCCCGCTCAATTCCCCACTATACTCCACTTTCCTCCTTTTTCAACCACTTTTCGCCAATTTTTTCCCTTTCTCCCCCACCGCCCTCCACCTCTTTTTGGGCGCGAAAAAACCCGCCCCTGATGGGAGGCGGGTTTGATCTAGAGATTAATCAGGCTATGTATTCGACGGTTTACTCCGTGGTGCGTTCATCCCAACGCTGCTGGAGGCGATCAGAGAAGCTGCCGCGAGCGCGAGTGGTGCGAGGCTTAGCAGTAGGGAGCCCCTTTTGGCTGAGCGCGCGAAGAGCGAGAAGAACTCCGGTGAGGGCGACGATAAAGCCTGCTACACCGATTGGTGCCACCTGTGAGATAAGGCCGGCGAAGAGGATTCCGATGCCAGCCACAATGAGCGCCAGCCCCGCAAGCGCCCCACCGGGAGCTTTGCGCAGGATAGTTGCTGTGTCGCCGCCTGCGAGAGTTGATTGCAGGCGTGGATCATCAGAGGCGAGAGCCGCCTCCATCTCTGCTAATAAGCGTCGTTCACGATCGGAAAGTGCCATAGCCCCACAATAGAACAGAAGTGGTTAATCGTCATCTTCTTCAGGGCGGATGAGCCTGCCTGGACGAACACTGGCGCTGCCGAAGCGCGCCCGAGCCTTATCTATCGCTGTATCAGCCTCACGCCACCCTTTTTCGCGTGAGCCGAGGAGCATCTGCTCGTGAGCGCCCTCATGGAGGTTCTCTAAAGAGACCGCTACTAGGCGCAGTCTCGCCCCATTGATTTTGAGAGCTTGATAGAGAGTGCGCACTACTTCGTAAATCTCTTGGGTGCTATCAATGGGCAGCGGCAAAGTCTTGCTGCGATTAATGGTGGTGAAGTCCGCAAAGCGCACCTTAATTCCGATTGTCTTCGTAAAGAGTTCTCGATCGCGTAAGCGCGCCGCTGCTTTCTCGGTCATCCGAAGAAACTCACGCAAGATTTCTTCTGGATTATCGAGATCATGCGCAAAGGTCTCAGCATTGCTAATGCTCTTATCTGGTTCGTCATTGCTGACATCGCGCATATCGCGCCCCCAGGCAAGTTCGTAGAGAGATGCACCCGTGGCATCACCGAGTGCGCGCATTAACGTTGCGCGCGGTGTCTGTGCAATCTCGCCAATTGTATGAAGCCCTAAACGTTCGAGCGCCTCACCCGTCTTCGGTCCGACTCCCCACATTGCACCTACAGGAAGTGGATGAAGGAATTCGAGGAGGCGTTCATCAAGGATTTCGAGCATGCCATTAGGTTTGCAATGTTGCGAAGCTAACTTTGCAATAAATTTATTGGATGCGATTCCAACAGAACAGGTGATGCCTTCTTTCTCCTGTACCTCTGCTCTGATCTTCATCGCAATTTCGCGTCCGGTTCCGAGTAACTTAAGTGCACCAGTTACATCAAGGAAAGCTTCATCGAGCGAGATGGGTTCGACCTTAGGTGTGTAGGTCGAGAAAATCGTCATTACTCTTTCAGATATCTCTGCATAGCGATGATGTTCAGGTGCGATAAAGATCGCGTGTGGCGCCATTCTTTGCGCACGCCCCACCGGCATTGCAGCACGGATTCCAAATTTGCGAGCTGCGTAATTTGCAGAGAGGACGACTCCACGTGCACCGGCGCCGACCACAACAGCCTTTCCGCGGAGTTCGGGGTGATCGAGCTCTGCTACGGATGCATAGAAGGCATCCATATCGACATGCAGAATCGTGCTCATATCGCCACACTACCTTTCTTTAGATTCCACTCTTGATAGGCGCTTCGTAAATCCCAGACCCCCGTTGCTCGCAGCGAGATACCGCGTTCGCCGGTCCGGCGAGTAGTACCCCGTACTAAGAAGAGCGATGTGGCATAGAGAGTCTGCGCATATTCGCCGGAGCGCGCCTCAAGCACATCAGGGAAGAAGGTGGCATCACTGCAGCCATACCCATCATCGAGTGAGAGAAAGAGAACGCGCTTGCCAGAACGAACCGGTGGTGATTGAAGTGCCACTTTAACGCCAGCTACAAGCAGGGTGGTGTTGCTGCGCGCTTTTAAGAGATTACAAGAACGGGTTGCACCAATTGCATTGAGGAATTCGGCATAAGGCGAGAGAAGATGTTCGCTGATATCCATGCCGAGGCGGCTGAGTTCATTGCTCATCTTTTCGCCGGCGCTCATTGCTGGCAGCCCACTTGGCTGAAGCAGAGGTGGCGCAAGACCCAATGACATCTGTGCACCTGATAGCGCTGGCGCTGATGTCTTCTGCAAATCTGCCAGGTGTAAGAGTAAGTCGCGATGATTAATTGATTGGTTGTGATGAACGCTATCGAATGCGCCGGTAAGGATCAGCGTTTCAATGGTGGGAGCTGCGGCGCCAGATCTGCGATAGAAATCTGCAAGATCTACATAGGGCTGACCGGCGGCAATGGATTCGATTTCATGAGCACTTGCTCCGCTGACTGCGCTGAGTGCGATGCGGATGGCGCTCTTATCCCCGATATTTTCTACTCGGTAATCACTCTGTGATTGATTGATATCAAGTGGCGCCAATGGAACTCCCATTTGACGCGCCTCATCAATCATCAACCGCTTGGGATACATTCCTGGATCGTGAGTAAGAACGCCAGAGATAAAGCTCGCTGGGTAATGAGTTTTGAGCCATGCCGATTGATAGGTCGGCAGCGCAAATGCAGCTGCATGAGCTTTACAGAAACCAAATGATGCAAAGGCGCGCAGGACATCCCAGATTGTTGTGATTGTTGTGAGTTCATATCCCTGATGAGTTGCAGCAGGAAAGAACCAATCGCAGACCTCTTGTTGCCCCTCTTTGCTGCCGAGTGCACGACGCTTTTCATCAGCTGCTGCCAGCGAGATGCCGGTCATCACTGCAATGATGGAGATGACTTGTTCGTGGAAGACAACCACGCCTTCAGTCTCAGCCAATATTGGCGCCAAGGTGGGATGGATCAACTGCGGCGCAGTAAAGCCACCACGTGCTTCAAGAAATGGGCGAATCATGTCGGACTTAACTGGCCCAGGACGAAAGAGTGAGATATCGATAACCAGATCGTTAAAGGTGCGCGGCTGTAATTTTCCAATAAGTTCGCGCTGGCCTGGGCTTTCGATTTGGAAGAGGCCGAGAGTCTGAGTGGATTGAATTAACTTATATGTATCAAGATCATCGAGCGGTATGGCATCGATATCAAAGTCAGGATCTGCAGTACGCCTAATCTCTTCAACGGCATGGGCTATTGCAGATTGCATCCGCACACCAAGTACATCAAGCTTCAGTAACCCAATATCTTCCACATCATCTTTATCGAATTCAAGCATTGGGTAGCCACCGGCGTTGATCTGTAGCGGCGTACGATCAAGCAGCGTTGCATCAGAGAGAGCAATCGCACATGGATGCATCGCTAAATGTCGTGGCAGGCCGTCGAGTCTTTGTGCCATTGCAATCGTCATCGCCATCAACGGTGCAGAGGTGTTGAGCGATCGGAGTTCAGGTAGCGATGCCAGTGCTGCTTCAATATTTGCTGCGCGAATATGAGGCATTGACTTTGCCAGTAGATCAATCTCGCCGGCAGGGAGACCTAGTGCAGCGCCAGCATCGCGAATTGCATGGCGCGCACGATATTTCTCGACCATCGAAACAGTGGCACAGCGAGAGATTGCAATGGGTGAGTTAAATGATGGAGAGCCATAGCGAGCAAAGACAGCATCATAAATTTCAAGTCGACGATGAGATTCGACATCGATATCAATATCAGGAAGTGCGCGACGCAGCGGTGAACAAAAACGCTCCATCAAGAGGCCGTGTTCGATGGGATCAACGCCAGAGATTCCGAGTAAGTGGCAGATGAGAGAGCCTGCCCCAGATCCACGCGCAGCAACGCGGATCCCCTTACCGCGCGCCATATCTGCGATGTCAGCGACGGTAAGAAAGTACGATTCAAAACCAAGAGTGGCAACAGTTGCGAGTTCATCATCAAGGCGGGCTCGCGCGATACGGATGCGATTGCTATCGGTGTAGCGCCAATGAAGTCCCGCTTCACTGCGTTCGCGCAAGAGGCGGCGCATATCAGCGGCGTTTGCTGCCCCCACAACATCTGCCTCGGGTAGATGTACGCCACCTAAACCAATATCGCGCTGCGGTGAAAGCAGTGAACGCTCGGCCCATTCGCGAGTTGTTTTGAGTAATAAACGTGGCGAACCTTCACCAGCAGCTTGCGCAATCTCTGCCGCCAAGTGATGCATCTCGGCGCTATCTTTGAGGAAAGCTTCGGCATTACGACGTTCGAGGTGGCGACGATCCAGCGGTACTAGTTGACGTGCGCAATCGAGAATATCTGCCACTGGACCATCGCTGCGATCGCGCATCCGCACCGCATTGGTAATCACTGCCGGGATATCGTGTTCGCGAGCAAAGACCAGTGACCGCGCAGCATGTGCAGTAGAACGCGGACCGTTGCCACCTACTAAATGCGATACGCATTCGATGGCATGGTCTGCAAAGAAAGGGCGCGTCTTATTGAAGATCTCAAGTGCTAAATCAAAACGATGCAACCCAATCGCCTCTGATACCGGTGATTCCGGGCCATGTAAGAGATAGAGCTGCGAGCTGTATTGTGCAAAGCGTTCGAGTACATCCATCGTCAATACCGGAATCCGATCACCCGAGGTAAAGGTGATGCCGCGATAGAGATGCATCAAGTTGCGGTATCCCCCATCGCTGCCAGCAAGGATAGTGATGCGGGGAAAATTCTTTCGATCGGATTTAACGCCGACGGATTCGCTATTGATGAGATCGATTTGAAGATTGATGCCGATGATGGGTGCAATACCCATCTCTAAACAACTCTTTGCAAAGCGAATCGTGCCAGCAAAAGAATCACGATCGGTAAGGGCTAACGCTGGCATCTCAAATTCGGCAGCACGTTCTACTAAATCATGCGGCTGGGTTGTGCCGTATTTAAATGAGTAGGCGCTTGTAGTGCGCAGATGTATAAAGCTCATGGCCGATAAAGAGGTTGTTTAACGATTTAAATCGTTGTCACAATCCATTGTCCGGTTGCTTCATCGCGTTCGAGTTGGAATGTCGTGAGCGCACCAATGGGTGCAGCTTCTACTCGCCAGAGCGCACGCGCTTGATCATCAGGGCGATACTTGCCATCACTGACTCGGTTCCACCAACCCCCGCTCTCGCACCAGCGCGATAAGACGGCATGGATACGAAAGCGTCGACCTTTAAAGGTGAATTCAATAGGAGTTGTGGGTCCATCAATCAGGACCTCCCCTGCGGGGATGATTTCGCTCGCCACGTGAGCCTCCTTTTCGGAATAGATGGGTCTAGATCGTCGAACAAGTATTCGAACAGATGTTCGAAAAATAGCCCACCCCACCGACAAGGGCAACGCTCGAGGTCAGGTTGAGAGTTTTCGGCGTGTTATGAGCGCGTATCAATGAGAAATCAAGGTGCTCCATCTACCCTTTTAGAGGTCCTCGGCAGAAGAAGCTGGGGCGGATGAATATGGAGAAAGAATTGGATCTACTACTTATCCTCGGCCGAGTTCTCTTTGGCGCACTCTGGATTGGCGCTGGCTTTGCTCACTTTAAGAGCCTTGAGGCAATGACAGGCTATGCAAAGTACAAGAAGCTCCCAGCAGCAAAACTTGGCGTTATCGGATCAGGTCTTACCTTCCTTGTCGGTGGAATCCTCATTGTTCTTGGAACGTGGGTTGACCTCGCTTCACTTCTAGTTGCAGTCACGGTAATCCTGGCGGCACTTATCTTCCATCAATACTGGAAAGAGACAGATGCCAATACAAAGATGCAAGAGATGATGGCATTCAATAAGGATATGGCGCTCGGTGGCGCTGCAATCATCTTGTTCGCGCTCGTCGCTGGTGGTTTTGTAACAGAATTTGGTCCAAGCATTGGAGCAATTGCTCTCTTTGGCTAATTCTCACTTTTGCAAGAAAGCCTCCTGAGAAATCAGGGGGCTTTCTTCTTTATCTGCCACTATTACGGCATGGAGATTGTTGGCGCGCTTGTTGCTGGCAGTTTTATCGGCGCCGTACTTGGATTTGTCGGTGCTGGTGGAGCGATGCTCTCAGTGCCAATTTTGATCAACTTCTTTGGCTTCTCTCCCCAGCAAGCAACAACCGCAGCTCTAGCTGTCGTATTTCTCGCCGCTCTCTCTGGGGCGATGCCCAAAGTGCGCACTAAAGAGATTCTCTACCGTGATGCGCTGATTATTTGGGGTATTGGATTAATAACCAACCTTGGATTTTCATCTATCGCTGCAGATCTACCTGATCGATTTATCACTGTGGGCTTTTCGTTAGTTCTTTTCTTCGCTAGCTATTCAATGTTTCGTAATCCATTAACCGAGATCCACAAACGAATACCGCTCGTACTTCTGATTGTTATTTCACTCGTAGTTGGAGCAATCACAGGTCTATTCGGCATTGGTGGCGGCTTTCTCGTTATCCCCGCTTTGGTTCTCTTCTTTGGAACGCCGCAGAATATTGCAGCCGGGACATCACTGCTCGTAATTAGTTTGAATTCAATTACAGCGCTCCTGGGCCATCACGCAATGTGGAGCGAAGTGGATTGGCATGTGCCAATTTTTATGTCGCTTGGCGCCATTGTGATGGCTAGTGCTGCTTCGCATTTCGGAAGAGCATCCTCCCCGGCCATGGTGCGCAAAGCTTTTGCCACACTCTTGCTTATCGTGGCAACTTTTACTCTGATTCAGAGCTTGATTGTCTAATCCTCTTTGATAGATCGCGACATATATCCGGCGAGAATCATCATTCCTACTGGATAAGCCATCGCCCATGAGAGTGACGTTGCCTCCGCGATCATTCCTGTCACTGTAGGTCCAATAAAGAAGCCTGCAATTCCGATCACGCCCACACGAGAGATAGCAACGGCAGGAGCAATACCCTTTAAGCGGCTGGCAGCCAAAATAAAGGCAGGGAACATCGGACCGATTCCCATCCCTGCAAAGATAAAGCCAATATTGACCACCACTAACGCTGACCAAACCGAGATGCTAGAAAGTGGAACGGCAATAGCAATACAAATCCCCCAGCCGATTCCGCCATAGATTCCGCCATATCTCACCGTATTTCGAGGACCAAATTTTTCGAGAGCTCTATCGCCAAGAAAGCGGCTCGTGATCATCGCTAGAGCAAATGATGCAAAGGCAGATGCGTAGATTCCTTTGGGAACGTTCATATTGTCCCGAAGTAATATCGCGCCCCAATCACTTGCTGCACCTTCGGCAACCATTCCTGCAATGAGACCAAGCCCAATCGCCCAGAGTGGAAGCACCGACTTTCCAAAGAATGGAATCTTCGCCTCGGTCTTCTCACTGCCGTCTCCTGCATGTTCATCAATGGCAGGCGAGAGTAGGTAAAGGTTGGCTGGAATAAATGCAATGAATGATGCAATTGCGACGATAATCAAGTTGGTTTTTGGTGTCATATGTGAAATTGCAAAGCCACCGAAAACGGTTGTTACAAAAGAGCCAACGCTCCACATTCCATGAAAGGAAGACATACATTTCTGATTGATGATTTTTTCAACTACAACGGCTTGGGTATTGACTGACATATCTGTCAAGGCATAGCCAAGTCCCATTAGCATTAAAGCCAGAAAAAGTTCGGTGGCGGTCTTCGAATACGCCATAGCGACTAATCCTGCTGGAAGTAAGAATGAAGAAACGTTGACGACTGGCCTAGATCCAAAAGTATGAATTGCACGACCGGCAATCTGAGCCCCAAGGACCGAACCGATTGTGGCGCCTAAGAAGATAAATCCGAATTCACCATTGGATAAACCAATTGCATCTTTCATCTCAGGAATTCGCGCAACCCAGGCCATCGAAGCGATTCCCATGATCAAGAAGGATGCCCATAGTGAGTTTCGGGCGCGAATCCCTCGCTGCATAGCTGTAGTCACGAGAGAAACCTATCCCCTAGCCTTGCCGCCTATGGAGCACATACTTGAAAAGTCGGCGGTGAAAAGGGTGGCTGCTGCCATGAACGAACTTTCTATCGCCGGACCAATAACTGTGCTCGGCGATTCCGCTCGCACAGCGCAAGACGCGGCATCTGCCTTAAGCATTGAGGTCGGACAAATTGCATCCTCACTCATCTTTAAGACTCCAGATGGGCAGGTGCTCTTGATTATTACAAGTGGCCGCCATCGAGTTGATACCGCCCTCGTTGCGGCTAATCTTCAATGCACCGAACTGCTGCGAGTAGATGCCGCCTTCGTTAAGGATTTCTCTGGCTTCTCGATTGGCGGTGTCAGTCCTATTGGTTGGATAAATACACCAGATATCACATTGATAGATGAAGCGCTCAATGACTATGAAGTTATCTGGGCGGCTGCAGGACATCCACATGGAGTATTTCCAACAACATTTGCCGAACTTCAGAAGGCAACTTCAGCAAAAACGATGAAGGTTGGCGAGTAATGGCTACATCTTTAGGAATGATTGCAATTGTTATTGATGATTACGATTCTGCAATCGAGCACTATACAAATGATCTTGGTTTTACACTCATCGAGGATAAAGAAATGAATCCTGAGAAGCGCTGGGTCGTCATTGCACCAGATTCAACCGGGGCACGAATTCTGCTGGCAAAGGCCGCAAATAGCGAACAAGTAGCTGCTATCGGCAACTCCACTGGTGGCCGTGTTGGATACTTCCTCTACACCGATAATTTTCAGGAGACTTACCAAAATTACCTTGCGCGCGGAATAGAGTTTACTGAAACTCCGCGCAACGAAACTTTTGGGCAGGTTGTTGTCTTCAAAGATAGGTATGGCAATAAATGGGATCTCATCGAAAATAGAGCGAGGTAGATGATGATTGCTCTCTATATCTTTACTGTCCGCAAGAGCGCCATTCCTTTCGCTTTTCTACAGATGGCAGTCGGCCGTCGTATCGCCCGAAAGTTACCTGGCGTTTCTTTTGCGAAATTAATGGGAACAGGAACTGGAAAAACCTTTACCCCTTCTGATGCAGATTTGAAGCAGTGGGCAATTCTTTTTGTCGCCGATGATCTTGATGTTGTGGATGGCTCTGGATTTGTAAAGAGTTGGAGAAAACGCTCAACATCAGTTGATCGATACCTGCTCAATCCAATATCTTCTAGCGGTCAATGGTCCAAGCGTGAGCCATTTAGAGTTGGCGCTATCGCAAAGGGTGATGGGCCAGTCGTTGCGATTACTCGTGCGCGCTTGAAGTGGTCGCAAGCGATTCGATTCTGGCGATCAATCCCCCCTGTTGTAACAGATCTTCACAACTCCCCTGGCCTGCTCTTCTCTATAGGTATCGGTGAGGCCCCAATTGGTTTGCAAGGAACTTTTTCAGTCTGGCAGTCAGGCTCGGCTTTGCGTGACTTTGCCTACAAGAACGCTCCGCACCGCGCTGCAATTGAAGATACCAAGCGCTTTGATTGGTATAGCGAAGAGCTCTTTGCGCGCTTCGAACTCATAAATACGGCAGACTTCCCCTATGTCCGTTAGGCATTACAACTACCGCAGGCGTCGTCACGGCATCTCACAACGAGCCAGGTTTACTCTTGGGGCTGCCCTTGGGCTGACCATTCTTCTGCAAATGATCTATCCGCTCGTGAGTGGCGAAACTCTGCGGGTCATCACTATTGCAACAATCTATGTTGGAGCAACAGCGATGGTGCTCCACGCCTTTCTCTCTTTCGGAGCAAAATATGCAACACGCTATTTAATTCTCGCCGCTCTCTTTGGTTACTTCATTGAACTTCTCGGAGTTCACACGGGATGGCCATTTGGCGTGTATCAGTACGACAGTTCACTCGGAGTTGCCCTCTTTGGCGTACCTCTTGTCGTTCCCTTTGCTTGGGTGATGATGATTCATCCTTGCCTCGTAGCAGCACGTCGCGTTACAACAAAGTGGACTTTCCTCTATGGCGGCGCACTTCTTGCGGGCTGGGATCTCTTTCTAGATCCATTGATGGTCTCTGCTGGTCGGTGGACGTGGGAAGTTCCGGGAGCGCACATTCCATTTGTTCCCGACATTCCACTCTCTAACTTCTTTGGTTGGCTGTTATCTGGCTGTGCCATTGTCGCTCTGCTCAACGTAGTGCTTCCATTTGAACGTCGAAAAGAGAGCGCCAGTTTGCGCGCCGTAACATTCCTCTTAACGTGGGTGCTCTTCTCTGGGTTTATCGGAAATATCTTCTTCTTTGATCGCCCAGGACTTGCATTTATGGGGGCTGCTTTCTTTGGCGCCTTCGCAACGCCATTTATCTATAAGAATTGGCTCGGCGAAGCTTAATTCCAATGCTCTTCACACTCTTTATCCTCAACACTCTATTGCTCGCTCTTGCGGTGGCCAATTTTGCAACGATTCGCAGACCCAATAGCGATAAAGAGATTGCTTCAACTGTCACGGTGCTACTTCCTGTTCGCAATGAAGCAGAGAACATCGAACGCATCTTGCATGAACTTGAGGCGCAAGTAAATCTCCCTCATCTCTCCATTCTTGTTATCGATGACAATTCTGAGGATCAAACTTTTCAATTGGCGCGCAATCTCGTTTCTTCGCGAGTCTCAGTGATTCAAGCTCCTCCACTTGTCGATGGGTGGATCGGAAAAGTGGCAGCACTTCAAGCAGGTTTTCGCCATATCGAAAGAGATATGCCCCACGTGGTGATTTCAATTGATGCTGATGTTCATTTTGAGCGCGATGCCATAGTGAAGGCAGTAAACACCCTCCTTGATGCTCGCCTAGATTTCATTTCTCCTTATCCCCGGCAGATTGCAGAGACCTGGGGCGAAAGATTGATTCAACCCCTTTTGCAATGGTCCTGGATGAGCACGGTCTTGCTCCGAGGCGCCGAGAAGTTTCCTATGACTTCGACCGTAATCTGTAATGGTCAGTTCTTGGTGATGCGTGGCGCAGCACTCAAAACAATTGGTGGCTTTGAGAGCGTTGCTCGCAAAGTCCTTGACGATATCGAGCTAGGGCGGTCATTCGTTGCTGCTGGGTTTAGGGGCACGGTTGTTAGCGGATCTGAAATCTCGTCCACTCGTATGTATAAGAGTTTGAATGAAATCCGTTCTGGATATGGAAAATCACTCCACTTAGCTTTCGGTTCGATTCTTGGCTCTCTCATTGCCGCACTCTTTATCGGCGCAACGGCACTACTGCCGTTGTTTTCTGCAACAGATGGCAATCTCCTCGGATTCGCTGCTTTGCTTGCAATTGTAGGAACAAGAATTGTCAGCGCTGCAGCATCAGGAACTCGTATTCGTGATGCTTTTCTCCATCCCGTATCTGCGCTGCTCTTCATCTATCTGCTTTACTTCTCATGGAGTAACCGCGGAAAGACACAATGGAAGGGGCGCACACTATGACCGGCCAGGTCGGCAAAGTAAAAGAGCCCAAGGAGATCATTGTGATCGGTGCTGGAATTGGCGGAATGACGACCGCTGCCCGGCTTGCTCGAGCTGGGCATAACGTTTCTATCTACGAGGCATCAGACCGCGTAGGTGGAAAGTGTCGAACTGAATGGATTGGTCGATACGCATTTGATACTGGACCTTCGCTACTTACGATCCCTGCTGTTTATCGCGACTTCTTTCAACGCACCGGCGCTCAGATGGGAATGGTCCTAACGCTGGAAGCGGTAGACCCGTCATTTGATTATCGCTTTCATGACGGAAAGTCCGTGCGATTCACCAATCTCTCCCGAAAAGAAACTTTGAAATCGATTACTCAATCCTTTGGTGCAGAAGCTGCCGAGCAATGGGATGCGGTCCTGCAACGTGCAGAGCGTATGTGGGATGTTTCGCGCGAACCCTTTGTTGAATCTGAACTCAAGAGCCCGCTCTCACTATTAAAGCGCCGCCATATACTGCGAGATCTTCGTATCATCGCCCCGCGCGCAACCCTTCGTGATTTCGGATTAAAAAATCCATACCTAGCGAAGATTATGGATCGCTATGCAACCTACAGCGGATCAGATCCTCGCAAAGCTCCTGCCGTGCTCTCGACAATCGCATTTATCGAAGAGGCATTTGGTGCCTGGCATATCAAGGGTGGCATCGGCACTCTCTCTGAACATATTGCCGAGCGCTGTGAAAAGGTTGGAGTTGCAATTAACCTCAACTCCCCTGTCACTGCAATTAATCTCAAAGGCAACAAAGCCGTGGGAATTGCACTCGAGAGCGGCGAGGAAATTACTGCAGATATAGTTATTTCAAATGTCGACGCCGGCCTTACTTACAACCGGCTAATCTCATCACCAACTCGTAAGGTGAGGCGAGTACGACGAGAATTGTCAAAGCTCGAGCCATCACTCGCTGGTTTCTCACTCTTGCTTGGATTACGCCCTAGTGATGCACCTGAGTTATCGCATCACACTATTCTTTTCCCAGATGATTACGATGCTGAATTTGAATCTATCTTCACAACAAAGCAACCGGTGGCGAAGCCAACTATCTACATATGCGCACCTAAGGATGAAACGATGGTCAAGAGCGAGGGACATAAAGCGCTCTTTGTTCTCGTCAACGCCCCTCGCCATAGTGAGAATCCAGCAGAGGGTTTTGATTGGAGCGATGCGGCCTTCACTCAAAAATATGCAAATACGATTATTGATCAGATAGAAGCTCAAGGTATTTCGATTAGAGATCGGCTCGATGTGCTTGAGATTCGCACCCCACTTGATTTACAAAATTCGGTGAACGCTCCTGGCGGTTCAATTTATGGAACATCGAGCAATGGGCCTCGTGCAGCATTCTTGCGGGCTAAGAACAGGTCCCCCATCAAGAATCTCTATCTTGTAGGTGGCTCTGCCCATCCAGGTGGTGGATTGCCTCTCGTTGGTTTGAGTGCAGAGATTGTTGCTAATGCAGTATTGAACGTGCCATCCGCATCACCATCAGCACACTAAATAACTGCAACAGTGCGAAGGCAATTGCGACTTGTGTTGCATAGTCGTAGCCGAGCAAGAACAAAAGAGTCACAGCAATCACAAATATTGCGCGTACTGGGCGTTCAGTAGGAGTGACTACGCCAATCTCCGAGTAACCGAGTGATGCCAGACGTGCACGTGCATATTCTTGAGTGGCACTCAATACCCAGATTGTTATTGCCCAGCGGACTGGAACGCCGACAAAGCTTGCCCCCATCAACCAAAACGCTTCAGAGATGCGGTCGGCGATCGAGTCATACAGTTCGCCGAACTTGCTCTCTCTTCCACGGTAAATAGCGAGCGATCCATCAACGCCATCACAGATAAGCGAGAATATTACGAGCGCGATGAGTTGGCTTGTGTACGAGGTGAAATAGATTGCGATAGAAGCAAGGAGTCCGACGGTCGTTATGACATTGGGCGTAAATCTAAAGAAGCTGAGAAATCTTGCGATGAAATAAGAGATACGGAGCCAACCAGCAATGACGCCTTGAATTTCAACACTGCCATGAAGTTCACTCCAGCGGCGATTAAATTCGAGACGGGTCATGAACGAGCACTCTTAATTCTTTCAAAGATTTCACGGGTAGCAGTTGATGTATTCATCGTATAGAAGTGGATACCTGGCGCGCCAGCATCTAATAGCTTCTGCGAAAGTTCGGTCGCAATATCGACGCCAAGTTTGCGAACATCATCTGGATTGCTATCGACCTTTGCAAATGCTTGAGCAATCTTGGCAGGAATTGGAACTCCGCTGAGTTCTGCCATGCGATTGAGCTGCTTCACATTTGTCACCGGCAGAATGCCTGGAATGATTGGCAACTGCGATCCGCGGGAAGCGAGTGCTTCCACGAGCGCTGACCACTTATCAGCTTCGAAGAAAAATTGTGTGGTTGCAAATGTTGCACCGAGGCGTTCCTTCTCCAAAAGCACATCGATATCTCGATTGAAATCTCCAGCAGATGCAGGGTGGCCATCAGGGAAAGCAGCTACACCAATAGTAAATCCACCGATCTCTGATGCGAGCGAGACCAATTGATCGGCATGATCAAAGCCGCCTGGTGTTGTCTCCCATGGTGCACGTGGGCCGCCGACAGGATCTCCACGTAACGCCAAAATATTTTGAATTCCCGCCTCGCGGTACTTTCCAAGGATTTCGACGAGTTCATCACGAGTAGAGCCAACGCAGGTGAGGTGGGCAACGGTTGGAATCTTTGTGTGATTGATGATTTCAGATGTAATTCGGATGGTGCGATCACGAGTAGATCCACCTGCGCCATAGGTCACAGAGATGAAATCTGGCGCGATGGACTCAAGGCCCTCAATTGCAGCCCAGAGTCTTGCTTCACCTTCGGCATCTTTAGGCGGAAAAAACTCAAAAGAGAAGGTGGGACGACCGCTCGACCATTGGTTCGTCATGCGCATCTCCATGGACTCAGGGTACCGTTCTCGCGTGGCAACCGAGGTCAAGACAACAATCGAAGCGGTACGGGCAGAGATCCGTAGCGAATTGGCAGATTATCTATCCGGTCAACGCCGATACCTCACATCTATAGCCTCAGAGCTTGTCCCTGTCTGCGATGCGCTCGATGAGTTTTTGCTCGATGGCGGCAAACGTTTACGCCCTCTCTTTGCCTATGCCGGTCTTATCGCATCGGGGGCAACTCCATCCCGTGAAATCGTTCGCGCTCTCTCTAGTCTTGAACTATTGCAAGCATGCGCCCTTATCCATGATGACTTGATGGATCGCTCTGATACACGCAGAGGCAAGCCCGCTATTCATCGACACTTTGAAAATTTGCACCAATCAACCGCTATGAATGGTCTTGCTACTCAATTTGGAGAAGCCGCTGCCGTACTTCTGGGTGATTTGGCATTGGTCTGGTCGGATCAAATGCTCAATACCTCTGGGCTCTCCACCGAATCTCTACTTGCTGCACATGTTATTCATGACGAGATGCGCGTTGAGTTAATGGCCGGTCAATATCTCGATGTCCGCGAAGCTGGAGAAAAGTCATATAGCGCAGAACGTTCACTTCGAATCGCTCGTTATAAATCAGGTAAGTACACAATCGAGCGACCGCTCCATATAGGTGCAGTGATTGGAAAACCAGAACCATCTGAACATGCACAACTGCTCGATGCACTTTCCCGATATGGCCTGCCGCTTGGCGAAGCCTTCCAACTTCGCGATGACATGCTAGGAATCTTTGGCGACCCTGAGGTAACCGGAAAACCAGCAGGAGATGACTTGCGCGAAGGTAAGCGCACTGTGCTCATTGCCATGACCCTGGAAGCACTTGATGAGGCTGGAAAAGCAGAACTCTTGGCTCATCTAGGTCAACCGCATATTGAATCGGCAAAGATTGAAGAACTGCGAGCACTCATTAAGAATTCAGGTGCAGTAGATAAAGTTGAAAACCTGATCGAAAAACTCACCAACGATTCACTTACCGCAATTGAAGATCCAGCAATCCATCCATCAGCGAGAGAACTTCTCACCTACATCGCGCTTAGCGCAGTTAAACGGAGCGCCTAATGGTCGCACGCATTAAAGGTCCATCTCAGAAAGTTGTTGTTGTCGGAGCCGGTCTTGCCGGATTGAGCGCAGCACTTCGCCTGGCGGGAGCAGGACGTGATGTCACTGTGATTGAACGTGAATCTGTTCCTGGTGGCCGCAATGGTTTGCTCAATAAAGATGGTTACGCATTCGACACAGGTCCAACTGTGTTAACAATGCCATCGCTAATCCAAGATGCTTTCTCGGCAGTCGGTGAAGATATGAAAGATTGGCTCGAACTGATGCCGGTCTCCCCCCTCTACCGCGCTTTCTATGCAGATGGATCACAGATTGATGTTCATGCTGACACCGCTGCAATGGAGCAAGAAATTCGCGAAAAGGTTTCTGCAACCGAAGCAGCTGGCTACCGTGACTACGTTGATTTCGTGACCAAGCTCTATAAGTACGAGATGAACGACTTTATTGACCGCAATATTGATTCACCATTGAATCTGCTGACACCAAACCTTGCGCGTTTGATTGCAATTGGTGGCTTTAGACATTTACAGCCAAAGGTCAATCAATTCCTCAAGGATCCACGACTTCAGAAGGTCTACTCCTTCCAAGCAATGTATGCAGGTGTTAGCCCGCAGCAAGCTCTAGCAATCTATGCAGTAATTGCATATATGGATTCAGTGAACGGTGTCTTCTTCCCTAAGGGCGGAATGCATGCTGTACCTCGTGCTCTGGCAGCTGCTGCAGCAAAGCATGGCGTGAAGTTTGTCTATGAGTCTTCGGTGACATCACTCGAAAAGCAAGGCTCACGCGTGACTGCAGCGATCACTGATAAGGGTGAGCGCTACGAATGTGATGCCATAGTGATGAACCCAGATCTTCCAGTTGTCTGGAAAGACCTGCTCGGCAAGGAACCGCTCTCCATCAAGCGATTGAAGTACTCACCTTCATGCGTGACTTTGCTCGTTGGTTCAAAGAAGCACTATGACCATATAGCACACCACAACATTCACTTCGGTGAATCATGGGACGGTGTCTTCGATGAGCTCATCAAGAAGAAGGTTTTGATGACCGACCCTTCCGTCCTCGTAACTGTGCCATCACATGATGACAAGTCACTCGCGCCAGCAGGCAAAGAGTCCTACTATGTACTTTTCCCAACTCCCAACCTCGATGCAGATATCGATTGGAACAAAGAGAAGGGTCGCTATCGCGATGAAATGATTCGTGTACTCGAATCACGTGGTTATGAAGGTTTCGGCGATGCTATTGAAACTGAACACATGACCACTCCACTCGATTGGCAAGCACAAGGAATGGAACGCGGAGCACCTTTTGCAAGCGCACATACCTTCTTCCAGACCGGCCCTTTCCGGCCACGCAATATTGCGGCAGGTTTCGATAACGTCGTATTTGCCGGAAGTGGAACCCAGCCAGGTGTTGGTGTCCCAATGGTGCTGATCTCTGGACGACTAGCAGCAGAACGCATTGTGGGGCCTGTTAAGTAAATGTCAGATTTGCTTACGCAATCGTATGAAGAGTGCAAGCGCCTCAATGCTCTTCACGGTAAGACCTACTACTTAGCGACGCTCTTGCTTCCGGCGAAGAAACGTCCGCCAGTGCATGCTCTCTATGGTTTTGCGCGTTACGCCGACGAGATTGTTGACGATCTTGAATCAACGCTCAGCGATGAAGAGAAAGCTCACGAACTTCGTACCTGGGGTTCTGGAGTCCTTGCAGATCTTCGTCGTGGAGAAAGTAATGACCTCATAGGTCGTGCACTCGTAGACACTGTAAAGACATATTCAATTCCGCTGGAGTACTTCGAAGCATTTATGAAGTCGATGGAGATGGACCTCACCGTTACTCGGTATAACAATTATGACGAGCTCATGACATATGTTTATGGTTCTGCAGTTGTCATCGGTCTTGAGATGCTACCTATTCTTGGATACAGCGATCCTCGAGCAATTGAAGCGGCGACGGCGCTGGGTACCGCCTTCCAGTTAGCAAACTTCATTCGAGATATTGGTGAAGATATCGACCGTGGCCGCATTTACATGCCTCTTGATGAGTTGGCTCGCTTTGGTGTCAGTGAAGAGATGCTCCTTCGGCGAGAACTTACTCCAGAAATTATTGAGGCGATCAAATTTCAAATCGCACGTGTACGTGACCTGCAAGCAACAGCGGACGCTGGGATTCATTATCTCGACCCTATTTCCAGGCCATGTATCCGTGCCGCGAGCGAGCTCTACTGTGGAATCGTCGATGAGATCGAAGCAAACGGCTATGACATCTTCAATAAGCGCGCCACCACCTCTTCCTGGCGGAGATTACGAGTAGCAGGACTCGCCTTCATTCAGACACTTTTCCTCCGCTTGCGCTAGAGTTTTAACCACGGGAGCCAGATCGGCTGAGAGGAACTCAAACTTTGAGTTCGACCGTTTGACCAGTTCGATAATGCGAACTGAGAATGAGTAGGTATATTTATGACATCCACTTTCTTTACTGCCTGGAGCTACGAGGTTTCTTACCTTGAATTCGTAGCATCAATAGCATCTTTCATCGGTGTTGGACTAGGGATCACTGGTAAGCGAATCACTTGGCCTTGGTGGGGAATCAGTAGCGCTCTCTATTTAATACTCTTCATTAATTGGGATCTCTACGCAAGCGCTATTCTGCAAATCGTCTTTATTGCCGCCGCCATTATGGGTTGGTTTGGCTGGGGTCCGACAGGTGCAAAGCCGGGTCCATTTAAGAACAAATATCGCTTGGCCACGATTGTTGCAATCTTTATTGCAACCTTTGCCTTCGCTCCTATTTTGAAAGATATTGGAGCGGCTGCGGCTTTCCCAGATGCACTTCTACTTTTCGGAAGCATCTCTGCACAGTTGCTGATGGTTTATGAAAAGTATGACAGCTGGCCACTCTGGTTGGCAGTCGATCTTGGGTATGTGGCTCTCTACGCATCACAGGGACTTCTCTTCACCACACTTCTCTATGTTGCATTTACTGTCATGGCTGCCATCGGATGGAAGAGTTGGTATGGAACTCACCGCCGCGCTAATCGATCTCTGTAAATCTGATCAGTACCCCATCATCGCGATAGATGGCCCGGCCGGGGCGGGAAAGACCACCTTGGCCGATCATCTCGCTGCTGCGCTCTCTCTCAAATATAAAGTTCAAGTCATTCATATGGATGACCTCTATAACGGCTGGGTCGATGCTTTCGATCATCATCTCAGCGATGCACTTATCGCTATCGCGAAGGCGCATAGCAGGCGAGAGAAGATCTCCATCTCTCGCTACAACTGGCACAATGGCGCGTTCTCAGCTGCTGAAGAAATTCCGCAGGCAGATCTCCTTATTTTTGAGGGAGTGGGTTCGTCGCAATCTGCCATTCGTAAATCTCTCACCGCATCTATCTGGCTAGAGATAGATAGAGAACAGGGGTTAAAGAGAGTGATTGCACGAGATGGTGAAGCGAATTCAGATGAGATGTCACGATGGCTGCTTTTGCAAGAGGAGTACTTCATCCGAGAAGATTGTGAAAACTCTGCGGATTTCATTCTCACAACTGGCTAAATGACCTCGATAGAGAAGTAATTCAATTAAGATTCACTCGTGTCTGACCTCACCGGCGAAATCATTGATGGGCGATATCAACTCCTCCGCCAAGTAGCCACCGGTGGAATGGCCAGCATTTATGAAGGTTTTGATACCAGGCTAGATCGCAAGGTCGCCGTCAAAATCATGCACCCACATCTGGCGCAAGATGAACAATTTGTTGAGCGCTTCATTCGCGAGGCAAAAGCTGCTGCAGCGCTTTCTCACCCCAACATCGTCGCGGTCCAAGATCAAGGCTGGAATCAGAGCGGCACTCCTGCTGTCTTTATCGTGATGGAGATGGTGGAAGGCCACACATTGCGCGAGTATCTCAACGAGCAAGGGCGTTTGACCTACCGCGACGGAATTCGTTTCTTGCTTCCTGTATTGAGTGCGCTAGCTGCGGCGCATAAAGAAGGAATTGTGCATCGAGATATCAAACCTGAAAATATCTTGGTCTCCAAAGAGGGCCGCATCAAAATTGCAGATTTCGGTTTAGCCAAGGGACCTCTTCTCGGCACAACGATGACTGCTGAATCCAGTGTCATCCTCGGCAGCGTCTCGTATCTCTCCCCCGAACAAGTCCAACGAGGAGTCGCAGATTCACGTTCGGATGTATATGCAGTCGGAATTACTGCCTTTGAAATTTTCACCGGAAAGAAACCTTTCGAAGGTACAGAACCGATTCAAGTTGCATATATGCATGTGAATCAACGTGTACCGCGCATTAGCTCGATTTACTCTGACATTCCGGCCGACCTTGATGACCTCATTTACCGTGCCACTGCAGGAGACGCCGATGAGCGCCCACGTGATGCGGCTGAATTCCATTTGCAACTTCTCGCAATCAACGCTCGACTCAATCCCAAAGAGAATCAACTCAGTCTCGAACTTGATATTCCAATTCAACCGATGCGCCCTGAAAAGAAGAAATCTTTGCGGCGACGAGTGAAGGAGCTAACTTCTCCCATTCAAAAAGTTGAAGCAGAGAAGAGCGCTCCTGTAGCAAAGGAGACGACCTCCCAAATAGCCAAGCGCAAGAAGGCCAGCAAGCGAGTACGTCGTAATCGTAAAATCGCAGTTGGATTGGCCGTTGCCCTCGGTATTTCAGGCTGGTACACCTTGATTGGCCCGGGTTCAAGGGTTGTTGTTCCTTCGACAGTGGGCGCTACAGAAGCCGAGTTAACTGCCGCTCTTTCACCACTAGGCCTCACATCTTTGATTGTCGAGCGACGTTACAGCGAGGATATTGAAGCAGATCGCGTGATTGAATCTATTCCAGCAGGTGGTGGCAAGTTGGATCCAGGTGGAACAGTGAAGATTGTTCTCTCCAAAGGACCTGAGCGATATGCCGTGCCGATGTTGCAAGGACTTACTCCAGAAGCTGCTGTTAATCTCATCCAAAAGTCACCTCTTCGAGTGGCCCCCATCATTGAAGTCTTTGATGCAACGGTGCCAAAAGGTTATGTGATCTCTGCAAAACCAGCAGTGGGCACCAAAGTAAAGCGAAACACAACTATCACGTTGACTGTCTCAAAAGGAATTGAACAAGTCGCTCTCGCTTCATATATTGGCAAAAGCGGAGAGCAAGCGCTCAATGAATTGACCGAAGCAGGATTTAAAGTTACCTCGACATATGCATTTAATGAGACCAGACTTGCCGGTGAAGTTGTTTCTCAGACACCTGCTGGTGGAGGAACTGCGAACAAAGGCGGAGCTGTTTCCCTAGTCATTTCTAAGGGAACTCAGTACTCATATATTCCTAATGTCTATTCAATCGAAGAGGCAAAGGCAGTTAGGACATTGCAAGACCTTGGTCTTAAGGTCACAGTCAAGAAGATTGGCAAGAAGGCCGTCAAGAAGGTGACAAATATCGTGCCTAAGGTCGGCACCAAGGTAAAGCGTGGCGCGGCGGTAACCATCACAGTAGGGTAAGCCAGTGCCTACATCGAAGAATTCACGCCCACGTATCGGAGCCCACACCCCTACTTCAGGTGGGATGGCGAAGCGATCTATCGCTTATGCAGAACTGACTGGCGCTGAAGCTATTCAAGTCTTCACCTCCAACCCTCGCGGGTGGGCAATGCCTGAGACTAATCATGAGGCTGATGCGCTCTTTCGTGAGAAAGCTGTTGCACTTGATCTTGAGGTTTATGTACATGCACCTTTCCTCATCAACCTTGGCTCTCCCACCGAAGATACATATAAAAACTCGCTCGCATCGACGGCTTTTTCACTCAAGCGCGGAGAAGAGATTGGCGCTCTTGGTGTTGTAGTGCATACAGGTTCTGCAGTGAAGGAAGAGTTTGTTGATCAAGCATGGAAGCAGATCAATAAAGGCATGATGCCTATTCTAGAAAAGCTCGGAGATGATGCACCGATGCTCCTACTCGAACCGACAGCAGGCCAAGGTCAATCACTGGTGAAACGGTTAGAAGATTTAGAGAAGTATTTGAAAGCGCTCGAGTATCACCCAAAGGTCGGCATCTGTCTCGACACCTGTCACGTCTTCGCCGCAGGTCATGACATCGCGAAAAAGGGCGGCATGAAAGAGACGCTTGATCTCCTTGTCGAAGTCGCAGGCATCGAACGTATTCAATTGATTCATGCCAACGATTCAATGGATGTGTGCGGTGCACTCAAGGATCGCCATCAGAATATTGGTAAAGGATTTATTGGAGAGGCCCCATTTAAGGAACTTCTCAAGCACCCTGCTGTCGTCAATGCTCCGCTTATTCTCGAAACTCCAGGAATGGAGCCAGAGCACGGCGAAGAAATTGCACTTCTGAAGAAGTTACGCGGCTAGAAGATGCAGCATCACCGTCGTATTGCGCTAGCGCCGTGGGCTCTTCTTGCGGTCGCAGCTGTTTGGGGTTTGGCTTTTGTGGTTATGAAAGATCCGATTGCAAAACAGAATGTAAACAGCTTTCTCTTTACCCGATTTAGCGTTGCCGTTCTTGCCATGATTGCACTTAAGCCATCAGTGCTCAAGTTGATTACACCCGAAATCCTACGCAAGGGATTTATCGCCGGACTCATTCTTGGAACTGGCTACATCTTTCAGACTCTAGGACTTGCTGAAGCAGGGGCTGCAATCACCGGATTCATCACAGGTCTCTATGTCGTGGCTACTCCCCTCATTGCTTGGATTGTTCTCCGTCAAAAAATTGACCTCTACACCTGGGGTTGCGTTGCTATCGCCACCATTGGATTAGCGCTGTTATCTCTGCGCGGATGGTCTGTCGGATACGGTGAGGCGCTCGTACTTGTAAGTGCGGTTGCCTTTGGTGCTCATATCGTCACCTTAGGTCGCTGGAGTAACGGACTCGATAGCTATGCCATGACAGTTGTGCAGTTATCGGGCTGCGCTATCCTCACTGGCGTACTTGCATTTGTTGAAGGGTACGAACTCCCTGCTGGGCGTTCAGGATGGCCAGTAGTGATTTTCACCGCCGTCTTTGCCACGGCTATCGCGTTTGTGGTGCAAACCTGGTCACAGGCTCACATATCGTCCACCAAGGTCGCAGTGATCCTGACGATGGAAGTTGTCTTTGCTGCACTCTTTGCAGTCCTCTTCGGTGGCGAGACAATTAGCGCTCAAGCACTTCTTGGTGGCGCGTTGGTATTGGCGGCAATGTTTGCAATTGTGAAACCAAGAAAAAATACAGCAGAAGAAGTAGAGGTTAACCGTGGCAATTGATCTCCGCTCCGATACCGTCACCGCTCCATCACAAGGCATGCGTGATGCAATTGCATCTGCCGCTGTCGGTGACGACGTTTACGGTGACGATCCCACCGTTAATTCTTTAGAGGCGCGCGTTGCACAGATGTTTGGAAAAGAAGCCGGACTCTTCTCCCCTACTGGTTCACTTGCTAATCAACTCCTCATTCGAACACTAGTAAAGCCAGGCGAGGAACTTCTGACAGAAGAGCGCGCTCACATTGTTCGTGCAGAGCTGGGTGCTGGTGCAGCTTTCAGCGGAATAACTACTCGTACGTGGAAGTCTGAGCGTGGTCTGCTTAACGCTGATACACCGCTGGCTCTTGCCCATGAGAACGCAGGTCCATACCTCGTATCGACTACTGCAATAGCTGTTGAGAACACTCATAACTTTGGTGGTGGCACGGTTCAACCCATCTTTGAAATTGAAAAGTTGAGCACGGGTGCACGCGCGCGCGGAATCTCGATGCACCTTGACGGTGCACGAATTTGGAATGCACATGTTGCAACAGGTACGCCTTTTGCAGAGTTCGGAAAGCATTTCGACACCATCAGCGTCTGCCTCTCTAAGGGCCTTGGCGCACCAGTCGGTTCTATTGCGCTCGGAAGCAAGGAAACTATTGCCGAGGCTCGTATATGGCGCAAGCGATATGGCGGCGGAATGCGACAGATTGGCCTCTTGGCTGCTGCGGGTCATTACGCACTCGATCACAATATTGCTCGGCTCTCTGAAGATCATGAGCGTGCAAAGAAAATGGCAGTTGCTCTGGCCGCTCACGATTCCAGCCTGATTGATCCGGCGACTGTTGACACAAATATCGTTGGCTTAGATCTCACTCATGCCGGCATCACTGCGGCTGACTTTGCTGCTCGTTGCAAAGAGAATGGATTATGGATTAGCGCGTTGGGCAAGGCTTATGCGCGTCTTGTGACTCATCTAGATTTCGATGACGCCCAATGTGATGAAGCTATTGCGATTATGACGAAGGTTCTTAATTAGTCGATTGCACCTTCATGGCGCAAGAGCCACATCTTCATATTGACGCCCCAACCATATGCTCCGATAGATCCATCAGATTTGATAATGCGGTGACACGGAATGATGATGGCAATCTTGTTCTTTGCGCATGCGCTACCAGCAGCTCGTACAGCCGCTGGACTGCCAGCACGGTAGGCAAGATCGGCATACGACTCCATAGAGCCAGCCTTAATCTTTCGCATCGATGACCATGCAGCTTGCGAGAAAGCTGCACCAGGTTGCTTTACTTTAATTGAGTTAATCGCACTGAGATCGCCATCAAAATAATCAGATAACTTATCGGTGATGCCCTTTACCTTGGTTGTCTTACCAATATTCTCTTTTAATTCGTCTTGCGAAAGTCCTGAAAGCAAGTCGCGGTAGCCAGAGTGATTGAGGCCAAGCACGGTTTCACCACGAGAAAGTAGATAAAGCTTGCCGACCGGTGAATCAATCGTGGCAGAGAGTAAATCTGACATGAGGCTTTAGCGGTTGCGGAGCATTTCTGCGACGAGGAATGCCAACTCGAGTGATTGTGAGTGGTTGAGGCGTGGATCGCATGCAGTCTCGTAACGTGACTCAAGATCCTTCTCAGAGATCTGGTTTCCACCACCAAGGCACTCTGTGACATCGTCACCGGTGAGCTCGATATGGATTCCACCCGGATGAGTTCCGAGTTTCTTATGAACCTCAAAGAATCCACGGACTTCATCAAGTACATCTTCAAATTGACGAGTTTTGTAGCCATTTGAAGTCTCAAAAGTATTGCCGTGCATTGGATCGCAGACCCAGAGGACTTGTGCCCCACTCTTAGTGACACCTTCAACGAGCGCTGGAAGAATCTCGCGAATCTTTGACGCACCCATACGTGTAATGAATGTGAGACGCCCTGGCTCGCGGTTGGGATCGAGCTTGTCGATCAGCGCGAGTGCATCCTCAACCGTTGTCTTAGGACCAAGCTTTACGCCAATTGGATTGCGAACCTTTGCTGCAAAATCAATATGTGCGCCATCCATCTGACGAGTACGTTCGCCAATCCAGATAAAGTGACCAGAAACGTCGTATGGAAGATCGGTGCGTGAATCGATGCGAGTTAACGCCTTCTCGTATTCGATAATCAAAGCTTCATGGCTGGCGTAGAAATCAACCGCCTTGAACTCATCTGGATCTACACCTGCTGACTCCATAAATGAGAGTGCGCGACCGATTTCATTAGCGACTTGTTCGTACTTCGCACCGAAGGTTGAATCCGCAATGAATCCCTTGTTCCACTCGTGAACACGACGAAGATCTGCAAAGCCACCTTGAGTAAATGCGCGAACCAAGTTAAGCGTTGCTGCAGATGTGTTGTAGACCTTCACCAAACGCTGTGGATCTGGTGTGCGAGCCTCTTCTGTGAATTCGAGCCCATTTACTGCATCGCCACGGTAGGCCGGAAGAGTGACTCCGTCGCGAGTCTCAGTGTCATTAGATCGTGGCTTGGCAAACTGACCTGCCATGCGTCCGACTTTGATTACTGGCAAAGAAGATTGATATTGCAGCACTGCTGCCATCTGCAAAATTGTCTTGATGCGATTGCGGATGGAATCGGCAGTTGCTGATCCAAAAGTTTCAGCACAGTCGCCACCTTGTAACCAGAATGCTTTACCGGCAGCAGCATCTGCGATACGCGCCTTGAGCTGATCGCACTCTCCCGCGAAGACCAGCGGAGGCAGAGCCTTGAGCTCTGCAACCGCCTTGGCTAAAGGTTCACCAGTAGGTCCGCCTGGCCAGTTGGGTTGTTGCGCTGCAACAGCCTTTTCGTCGAAGAGCGAATCTAGTGATGTCATGTCGTTAGCCTAAAGTCTCGAAGGGAGTTGGTGCTAGGTAATTAATTCTCAGGTGCTTCTAGCCGAAGAACGAGAAAATCTCTTCGTAGCGAGCCACAGGAACAGTCTTCAAGACATCAGTTGCTGATGCCAATGGGACGTGGACGATATCTGTTCCGTGAAGGGCCATCATTGTTCCCCAGTCACCTTGGTGAGCCGCAGTGATTGCCTCAAGGCCAAAACGTGATGAAAGAACTCGGTCAAATGCAGTTGGTGTTCCTCCGCGCTGAATGTGTCCGAGCACAGTGCAACGAGTTTCGTAACCAGTTTTGGCTTCAATCTCCTTGGCGAGCCAGTCACCGATACCTGAAAGCTTGACGTGACCGAATGCATCGAGCTCTTGATCCTTCACGATCATGTCGCCATCTTGTGGAATTGCACCTTCTGCAATAACGATGATGGGAGCTGTGCCGGTTGCAAAACGTGACTTCACGTATTCGCAGACCTTATCTACTGAGAACTTTACCTCTGGAACCAAGATGCATGCTGCATCGCCTGCGATACCTGAGTGCAGCGCAATCCAACCTGCGTGACGACCCATAACCTCAACGATTAATGGGCGGTGGTGTGACTCTGCTGTTGTGTGAAGGCGATCAATCGCCTCCATTGCAATGTTGACTGATGTATCGAAGCCAAATGTGAAATCTGTGTTGTTGAGATCGTTATCGATTGTCTTTGGAACACCAATGACCTTGACGCCGAGCGCGTGGAGCTTGGTAGCAACTCCGAGAGTATCTTCACCACCGATTGCGATGAGCGCATCTACGCCATGTGCTTCGAGGTTTGCCTTAATCTTCTCAACGCCACCATCGATCTTAAATGGGTTGGTACGAGAGGATCCAAGGATGGTTCCGCCCTTTGCCAAAATTGGCTTCACAGTTGCAATGTCCAAAGGCATGGTGAGACCTTCTAGAGGACCCTTCCACCCATCACGGAAGCCTACGAACTCGTAGCCGTATTCCTTGATTCCCTTTGTTACGACGCCACGGATAACTCCGTTGAGGCCTGGACAATCTCCGCCACCTGTAAGAACACCAAAACGCATTGTCATACTCCAAATGTAAGTGTGATTGGGCTTGAAAATTGAGCCCTTATGTCAACGTTGACCTGAGGAAAGTCTACCTTGCCCGTGATTTACTGTCGCCATGCCTCTCGCCCCAGAAATAAAAGCTTTCCTCGAAAAGCAGGCGGCGTCAGGTGCCCCCGCAGTTTGGGAAGCGCCACTATCTGAGATTCGCGCAAATACACAAGGTCGGATGGCCACCTCTGGTCCGGTGGAACACATCCACGAAATCTCTAACCGATTTATTCCTGGCCCCACTGCAGATCTAACGATTCGTATTTATCGTCCTACCGATAAGCCGAGTGCTCCGGCGATTGTTCATTTTCACGGTGGTGGATTCGTCCTCAATTACCTCGATATGTATGACGCATCGATGGCACGACTTGCAAATCAATCTGGGTTCACCATCATCGGAGTGCATTATCAGAAAGCTCCAGAGCATCCCTTTCCGGTTCCATTTGATGATAGCTATGCAACTCTTTTGTGGGTCATTGCGAATGCAGACGTACTCCAAATTGATCCGAGAAAAATTGGAGTTGCAGGTGACAGTGCAGGCGCTGCACTTGCGAGTGCAGTCGCACTTAAGGCAAGAGACAACAAAATTTCGCTGGCTTTTCAAGCGCTTATTTATCCTTGCAATGGACGAGATTTCACAACTGATTCTTACCTCAATTTAGCAACTGGTTATGGGCTCAGTACTCAAGCGATGAAATGGTTTTGGGAACAATACCTTCAGGGCAATCACCATGATCTAAATCCTTATGCTGTTCCAATGACGGCGGCGAGCTTCAAGGACCTTGCCCCAGCAATTATTCTGACTGCAGAATACGATCCACTATTAAGTGATGGTGAAAAGTACGCTGATTTACTTCGTCGCGATAATGTCTCAGTTATCTATAAACAATTTGACGGAATGATTCACGGATTCTTCACCAATATGGCCGTGACACCAACTGCACAAATGGCAATCGATTATGTAGCAGCAGAACTAAAGAAAATAGTCGGCTAAGGAGTAACGCGAATACCCTTGCCAACAACAACGATTCCGGAGTCAGTAACAGTAAATCTTTGACGGTCGCGCTCAAGATCTACTCCAATTTGAGCGCCCGGTTCGACAATCACACCCTTATCGATAATGGCCTTGCGAATCACGGCGCGTTCACCAATCTTGACACTTGGCATTAAGACAGAGCTATCAACAAAAGCGCCTGCTCCAACATGGACGTCGTAAGAAGTCACTGTGCGATTGACGTGTCCACCAGAGACAATCGAACCTGCGCCAACGATGGAATCTTGCGCGATTCCATTTTCGGAGAACTTTGCAGGAGGAAGTGATGGTGGATTAGTGAGTAATGGCCATTCGCGGTTGTAGAGATTAAATATTGGATGGATAGAAACTAAATCCATATGTGCGTCGTAATACGCATCAATCGAACCTACATCGCGCCAATATCCCTTATCGCGCTCGGTTGCTCCGGGAACAACGTTATGTTCGAAATCGTAAACCTTAGCCTGACCTGCAGCGGTCAGCATTGGAATGATGTTGCCGCCGATATCGTGACGTGATTCGAGATCTTCAGAATCAAGAATCAGAGCCTCTTCCATCACATCGCGCTTAAAGATGTAGTTACCCATAGAGACAAGTGCAAGATCAGGGTGACCTGGCATGGCCGGTGGATCAGATGGTTTCTCGTGGAATTGCTTGATCGTGATGCCATCTTCAGCTAATTCAATAACGCCAAAATCATGCGCCTCTGAACGTGGCATGCGAATAGCAGCAATGGTGACGCCGGCACCTGTTGCGAGGTGCTGGTCATACATCTGGCTTGGATCCATTCGATAGACGTGGTCTGCACCAAAAACGACAACATGCTTTGGATTTTCATCTTGAATCAAATTGAAGTTCTGCAAAATCGCATCGGCTGATCCGGTATACCAACGTGGACCAAGGCGCTGCTGTGCAGGCACTGGAGTGATGTAATTTTCAAGAAGGGTCGACATACGCCAAGTCGTAGTGATGTGGCGGTCAAGCGAGTGAGATTTATATTGAGTAAGCACCGCGATTTTGCGCATCTCTGCGTTGACAAGATTGGAGAGAACAAAGTCAATCAAACGATAAGAGCCACCGAATGGCACTGCTGGCTTTGCGCGGTCTGCAGTTAATGGCATCAGGCGCTTTCCCTCGCCACCGGCAAGGACGATACCTAAAGGTCTATCGAAGCGCGCCATGGATGAAGGTTACAGAAGTACCTACAACAAAGCCATAGTCACCGATACTCTTTCTCAGTGAGCCATTCAAACGGGAGCAAGACTCGAATCGGAATTGTTACCAAAGAATGGCCTCCTGCCGTATATGGCGGGGCTGGCGTACATGTCGTCCAATTGACGGAAGCTCTTCGCAAATTAACAAATGTCCAGGTAGATGTTCACTGCTTCGGCGGATCTCGATCTGATGGTTCTTTCGGTTATGAGACACCTGCTGAGTTTTCCGAGGCAAATCCCGCGCTCCAAGCAATCGCAACAGATCTTGCAATCGCGAACAATCTCGGCGAAGTCGATGTGATCCACTCACATACCTGGTATGCCAACATGGCCGGTCATACTGCTTCACTGCTCTACGGAACCCCACATATCGTCAGTGCGCATTCACTCGAGCCGCTTCGACCATGGAAAGCCGAGCAGTTGGGTGGCGGATATCAAATTTCATCGTGGGCCGAGAAGACGGCATACGAAGGTGCATCTGCAATCATCGCGGTCAGTGACGGAATGCGTGGGGATGTATTGAAGGCTTACCCCAATGTCGATCCAGCAAAGGTCGTCACCATTCGCAACGGTGTTGATACGACTCGCTTCACACCAAACTCAGATACATCAGTGTTAAACGAGTTCGGAATCACCGGTCGTTATGCAATTTTCGTCGGTCGCATTACCCGCCAAAAAGGTCTTGCTCATTTATTGCGTGCTTGGCGCGAAGTTCCAGATGACTATGGATTGGTGCTCGCTGCAGGAAGTCCCGATGAACCTGGTATTGGCGCAGAGGTGGCCGAGCTCATTGCTGAATTACAGAAGAGCCGGAAAAATGTTTGGTGGATAAAAGAGATGCTCCCCCACGACAAGCTCACAGCTGCTCTGACACATGCCGAACTATTCTTATGTCCTTCTATCTACGAACCGCTCGGCATTGTTAATTTAGAAGCGATGGGGTGCGAAACCGCAGTGCTCGCTTCGCGCGTGGGTGGTATTCCTGAAGTTGTAAGCCATACCAATACCGGAGAACTCGTCGAATACACTGAGGGCGATATTCCGCGATTTGAGGGCGCTCTTACCGAGGCAATCACGCGTTTAATGGCCCAACCAGAGTTGCTCAAGCGTTACGGCGCTGCAGGACGCCAACGCGCAATTGCGGAATTTGGGTGGGATGCAGTTGCTGCAACTACACTCGCCCTATATCAATCTGTCATCAATAATCGCTAAGTCAATTCACTACTTAAGTATCGAGGTAATAATGTCGCGTCGCGGCTGGTTTCTTTTTGTAATGACCGGATTCCTTTGGGGAATTCCTTATCTCTTTATCTCTGTTGCTGTTGACCCTGATGATGGCTTTACTCCGGCAATTGTTGTCTTTATGCGTACCGCTATCGGTGCGGCCATTCTCTTGCCTTGGGCACTACGCCAGAAGTCTTTGATGCCAGCTATTCGAGGCTGGAAGTATGTGATTCCTTATGCGTTCCTCGAGATGATTGGTCCATGGATTTTAATTGGAACAGCTGAGCAGAAGATCTCATCTGGATTAGCTGGATTACTTGTAGCCTCGGTTCCAATTTGGGCCACCATCTTTGCATCACTCCATGGCGATAAAACTGTGTGGCATCACAAACGACTTTTCGGCTTAGTTATCGGATTTATCGGACTCTTACTTGTTGTTGGTATTGAAAGCATCAAGGGATCTTCGGATCCGCTCTCTATCGTGATGGTTCTTGTAGCTTCTGTCTGTTACGCGTATGCGGTGATGTTTGTGCAGAACGGACTTCCTGGAGTCTCTGGAATTGCTATCAATGCGGTAGCAATGCTCTTTACCTCTGTCTTCTACCTTCCGTTCACACTTACACAGTGGCCTACTCACTCAATCTCAATCAATGCAGTGTGGGCTGTGGTCGGCCTCGGAGTCCTATCAACAGGCGTCGCTTTCGCGATTTTCTTCGCACTTCTTCCAATCATTGGCGTCGCACGAGCCTCACTTGTCACATATCTCAACACGGCGTTTGCCGTGGTTCTCGGCGTATTGATTTTGGATGAACCGCTTACAATCGGAATCATGGCTGGCTTACCTTTAGTTTTGCTGGGCTCCTACCTTGCAAGCCGAAAGGAAGAGGTGAAAACAAATGTTTAGCGCAATCTTCTTAGGCATTGTCCAAGGACTAACTGAATTTCTTCCTATCTCTTCAAGTGCGCACCTAGCAATCATTGGTCGCATGATGGACTCTGCCAAAGATCCTGGCGCCACATTTACTGCAATCACTCAAATCGGTACAGAACTTGCGGTACTTATCTATTTCCGCAAGGACATCTTCTCTCTTATTTCAGCTTGGCTTAAATCTCTTCGCCCACATAGTCATTTAACCCACCACGAGCGCAGCGATGCAAAGCTTGCATGGTTGATTGGCGTTGGAACTTTGCCAATTGTTCTACTGGGTTATCTTGGTCAAAGCTTTATCGAAAACGAACTTCGTTCCTTATGGGTTATCGCCTCAACCCTGATTATCTTCGGACTTCTCCTCGGATTCCTTGATTACATGGGACGCAATGAGCGCTCCCTCGATCAACTGACAACCGGCCATGGAATTCTCTACGGTTTAGCTCAATCACTAGCTCTTATCCCAGGTGTTTCACGCTCTGGCGCGACCATCGCCATGGGCCGCCTTCTGGGTTACCGCCGTGAATCTGCGCTTCGATATTCGTTTCTCCTTGCGGTTCCTGCCGTCTTCGGTAGCGGTTTCTATCAGCTCAAGAAGGCTATCGATGAGCCAGGAACACAAGTCTTCTCTTTACCAGAGACTTTCGTCGCAACCACTGTTGCTTTTCTTGTGGGATATGCCGTTATTGCGTGGTTAATGCGTTACATCTCAACGAAGTCATTTACGCCATTTGTGATTTACAGAATTATTTTGGGAACTGCATTACTGATTGCCTTAGCAACCGGCGCTATCTCTGCTTAATGCTTCTTATCTGAGAAACCAAGGCGCTCAAGTAGCTTTGGATCGCGCTGCCACTCTTTTGAAACCTTGACGTGAAGACCCAAGAAAATTCGGGCGCCGAGTTCGCGTTCGATATCTCTGCGCGCACGCATCCCAATATCTTTTAGGCGCTGGCCTTGATGTCCCAAGATGATGCCAGTCTGCGAATCACGCTCAACATGGATGCTGGCATGAATGTCATAGAAGGGACGAGTGCCATTTGGCTCGCGCATAGACATCTCATCGATAGTAACCATGATGGAGTGTGGAAGTTCCTGAAGTGCATCGCGCATCGCTGCTTCACGGATGAGTTCGCAAATCAATTGCTCGACACCTTGATCGCTCTTCTGATCTTCTGGATAGAAGGCAGGACCGACCGGAATGTTCTCGCCAATAATCTTTTCAAGTAGCTCAATCTGATCATGGATAACTGCCGAAACAGGAATGATTTCATCCCAAGTAAATCCTTCTGCTAAATCACTGATTGTCATCAATCGGTCCGCCAGCGTCTTCTTATTCACTGTATCGGTCTTGGTGACAAGAGCAAACTTCTTTGCGCGTGGGTGCTTAGCAATTTCGGCGGCAATGAATTGATCGCCGGCACCATTTGCCTCGTTGGCAGGCAAGCACATCATGATGGCATCGACTGAATCAAGGTTGTCATTGACGACTTTGTTGAGGTGGAAGCCCAGCAATGTGCGCGGCTTATGAACGCCAGGGGTATCGACAAGCACAGCTTGAAAATTTGGATTGTTGATAATGCCACGAATTGCGTGACGCGTGGTGTTGGGGTGGTGCGATGTGATTGCAATCTTGCTACCCACAAGAGCATTGATGAGAGTTGATTTTCCGGTATTGGGGCGGCCAACAATGGCAACGAAGCCCGAACGGAAATCACTCATGGCCTTATTCTCTCACTACTTCTCCCCCGTGCCGCACCAAACAATTAGGTCAACGATGTAATGAGTTCGTGCGCATCAGCGATAGATGTGACGAGTTCAGCGCTTCGCTCGCCAATTAGTCGATGGCAGCCTTCAGATGTGGGTGCAGTAATTGGACCAGGTATTGCCATCACGGGACGAACGAGCTCTGCAGCATCTCTTGCGGTGCGCAATGATCCACTTCGAAATGCTGCCTCCACCACCAGTGTTGCCTTGGAGAGAGCGGCAATCAATCGATTGCGTACTAAGAAGCGATGAGGACGAGCCACCACTCCTGGGAGATATTCGGTAATGATGGCGCCATTTTCAATGATCTCTTCAAAGAGATGTTGGTTGCCTGCTGGATAGGGACTATCTAATCCTGATGCAGTTACCGCGATAGTGATCCCTTCGGCAACGAGAGCACCCTTGTGTGCCGCTGAATCAATGCCATAGGCGCCTCCGCTGACAACCGCCCATTCTCGATCCACAAAACCTGCAGCAAACTCTTGAGCTGCTCGAATTCCGTACGGAGTCGGATTGCGAGTTCCGACTATAGCAAGTGACTGCTGCGATAACGCCTCGACGTTGCCTTTTACGAACAATCCAATGGGCGGAACGCTCAAGTCATTAAGTTGCGATGGCCAATCAATATCTTCTGGAATCAAGAATGTGAAACCACTCTTTTCAAGTTGCTCACTCACCTGCCCTGGATTAATCCTCGAATCAACAGGAATTCCTTCGATAACTCTCTCGATTCCGAATTGTCGAATCTCTTCTGCAATTCTCGGTGCTCCTGCCTCGTGATGCGCTGCAATGATTAATCGCATATCTCTAATATCCATTAGTACTCCATTCCGTCGCGAAGTTGAAAAGCTCGTTGAACATCACTCAAAGTGGGAGCCGAATGCCCCGCAAGATCGGCGAGAGTCCAAGCCAAGCGGATTGTTTTATGCAGTCCACGCGCTGTAATGCGCTCTTTATCGAGTTCATCATGAAGGAAATTCATCGCAGCTTTTTCGGGCCTGTAATCAAGTCGGAGTGCACGTGCAGGAATCTCTGAATTCAACTTCCACGGCTGATTCTTAAATCGCTCTGCAGCAACAGCGCGAGCTGCAAGAACTCGAGAGCGAATCACTTCGGATGATTCCCCTAGGTCGCGAGAATCTAAATCCACTCTGCCCACTGGATCGACGGTGACTCGAATATCAATACGATCCATCAATGGCCCCGACAACTTGCCCATATATCTACGGACTTGAAGTGAGGAACAGGTGCATCCATGTCCTTTTCCAGTGAACTTCCCACAAGGACAAGGATTGGCGGCGAGAACTAGCAAGAACTTGGCTGGAAAAGTAACACTTCCGACTTGTCGAGCAATCGTGATGCTTCCAGACTCAAGTGGTTGCCTTAATGAATCCAAGATTCCAACAGCGCATTCGGGAGCTTCATCGATAAAGAGAACTCCTCGGTTGGCAAGTGATATCGCACCTGGGGATATTGCGCGGCCTCCACCGCCCACGATTGATGCACGGGAAGCGCTGTGATGGGGCGCGACGATAGGCGCAACTCGTGACATGGCAGATCGCGAATTCAATCCATCTGCAATCGAATGTATCGCAGTCACTTCTAGGGATTCCTCTTGCGTCAGTGGCGGCAAGATAGTGGGAAGACGTGAGGCAATCATCGTCTTTCCCGCACCGGGCGGTCCGATGAGCAGTAAGTGATGCCCGCCTGTTGCAGCGACCTCTGCTGCGAATCTCGCACGTGGTTGGCCCGCAACATCTGCGAAATCAAGTAGTTCAATTACTTCTTCTTGATACACATCTGCTTGAGGAAATCCGTACTCTCCTGTTGTGAGCCACTGATATATCTCTGCGATGTGATCAAAGGCTAGAATCTCTAAATCTTCTAACAACTGCGCTTCACCTAGATTTGCACGCGGAACTATTGCCCGCCTAACTCCGCTTTTCAACCCCGCAATCAGCGATGGCAGTACCCCGCGAACTGGGCGAATAGCGCCATCGAGTGAGAGCTCGCCCAATATCACTGCACCTGCCAGCGGTGCTTGCGGCAGTATCCCTTCAGCAACCAACATCGCAAGTGCAATTGCCACATCAAAGCCCGGTCCACTCTTGGGCAGCCATGCTGGCGATAAAGAGACAGTCACCTTCTTATTGGGCCACCTCTGCCCGGTATTCGTGAGCGCTGCACGAACGCGATCACGTGATTCTTGCAACGATGCATCAGGAAGTCCAAGTAGAGAGTAATTCGGAATACCATCTGCAATATCGCATTCGATATCGATGACAGAACCCAATAGACCTTGTAGCGCAACACCTTGGGTGCGTCCGATGGTCATAGGACATTGGCTCGATATTCAATACTGTGGCTTCCATCCGGGCTAATCAATACCGATGCGATATCTATTGTGTAATCACAGCCAAAGCAATCGTGTGTAACCAGCCACCCCATCGCAAGTCGTTGCATTCGCAGTAACTTTGCTGGTGATATCGCTTCAAAGGGATGGCCATAGGAAAGAGAGCTGCGAGTCTTCACCTCAATAAAGTGAAAGTTGCCGGCTTTATCCAATGTGATGAGGTCAATCTCCCCCTCACGTACTCGCCAATTGCGTTCGACGATTTCATCGCCTTGCTGTGCGCGAAATTCGGCAATCCGCGTTTCACCAAAGAGACCAAGCGCTTGATTTCTACTCCGCTTAAGAACCATTCGCGCAGGGTAGAGAGGATGGTGCACGGTCTTTCACGCCATCTGTTTACCTGTGGATGAATTATGGGTTAAACATCTTGCAAAGAAGATCCCATAAGAATCTAAGTTTTTCTCTCATTGGATGATTTTCTAGATAGCAAAAGCCCTCTTACCTCTTCAGGTTTCCAATCCATAAACCACCAGCAGATGCCGAAAACATTCTGATTGCAGTTGAAACGGCATCGATGCTGTCAATCACTGCGGCTAACTTCTCCCCTGAAGTAGGCGAAGGCGGAAGATTGACAAAGATTCTCGGCGTAATAGGGGCATCAATTAAGGTGGCTCCACCGCCATCATGCTGCATTTGATCGCTCACAGCAGTTGCATTTTGAGGAATCATCACAAGAGATGTCGCAATTACAATTGCGAACGCGATCGAAGCCGATAATTTTCTTATCTTCATGAGGACCTTCCAGTAGGTGTTAGCCCCACGTTAATTCGCGAGCTTCACTTCACTGATTCGATTTACTCACGATTACCTCACTTTATGAGTGCACTACTAACCAGGTAGGAGCGCAGCGATATTGGAGAAAGATTTACGGTGAATGGGCGTAACGCCGAGTTCTCTGATTGCAGCAGTATGGGCTGCAGTGATGTAACCCTTATGGCCCGCAAATCCATAGCCTGGGTAGAGCACTTCCATCTCGCGCATGATGCGATCTCGAGTTACCTTAGCGATAATTGATGCTGCACTGATAGCAGTAACAACTTGATCACCCTTCCACACAGCAACATTCGGAACTGCTAAACCTTCTATGGCATAGCCGTCGGTTAAAACATATGCAGGTGTTATAGATAAACCATTAACGGCTCTACGCATTCCATCAAGGTTTGCTGCATGTACTCCGCGAAGATCAATCTCTTCCGGCGATACTTCAATGATGCTTACTGCAGCGGCATTCTCCATCACAACGTCAAAGAGAACTTCCCGCTTCTTCTCACTAATTTCTTTTGAATCACGAATCTCAGACCAGACATCAGCAAAGGGATCATCGAGAATGACAGATGCAATTACTAGCGGACCAGCGCATGGTCCTCGCCCGGCTTCATCAACACCTGCAATCGGAGATATCTGCGCATCACGCAACATCTCTTCGATGCGCTTGGGTGCGGCTGACATTGAAATTACTTTGCTGTGATTGGGTCGTGCGAAGGAACAAGGCCAAAGCTAGAGAACGGCCAGAGGATTCCGAAGACGCGACCGGTGACCTTAGATACCGGCACCATTCCATTGTTGACATCATCTTGGTGGTAGCGAGAATCAGCTGATGCACCGCGGTGGTCACCCATCACCCAAATCTTCCCAGCAGGAACAGTGACGTTAAATTTAAGTTCTGATGGCGAATTTCCAGCAAAGATATAAGGCTCGTTGGTCTTCTGACCGTTGATTGTTAATCCGCCTTTTTTATCGCAGCAGATGATCTTGTCCCCCGCTACGCCAATTACGCGCTTTACTAAGTACTGCTTTGCGGGATTAGGTAGCACGCCAGAGAAAACTAAGACTTCTTTTGCCTTTGCGATGTATTTATTGCCAGATACATCCTCGACCGGAGTTGGTAACCAGTTCGCTGGATCACGGAAGACCACAACATCACCACGATGAATTGATTTTGCAATAAATGGAATTTTATTCACTGCAACGCGATCATTAATCTGAAGCGTGTTCTCCATAGATCCAGAAGGAATATAGAAGAACTGCACCAAGAAAGTTTTGATAACGAGCGATACAGCGAGCGCAACGATGACCAGTATCGGGAACTCGCGAAAGAACGAGCCCTTACGAGGCAGGTACTTAGAAATTGTTATGCAGGCTTGTCTTCAGAAGCAGGTGCTTCGACTACAGCTTCTTCCGCAACTGCCTCAACCGCAGGAGTCTCAACAACCGCATCTGCCACTGGTGCCTCAGCAACTGGTGCCTCAACGACTGCCTCAACTACAGGCTCGACAACAGCTTCAACAATAGGTTCCGGTGTCGAAAGGATTCCATCGCCGTAACCAACAATGCCATCACGCTTTTCGCGGATCTTTGCAGCCTTACCGCGGAGGTCGCGGAGGTAGTAAAGCTTTGCACGACGTACATCGCCCTTCTGGACGAGTTCAATCTTCTCAATAACTGGTGTGTGGACTGGGAAGGTACGCTCAACGCCAACGCCGTAAGAGACCTTACGGATTGTGAATGTCTCGCGGACGCCATCGCCCTGTCGGCGGATGACTACACCCTGGAAGACCTGGAGACGTGACTTGTTACCTTCGATAACACGAACATGGATCTTGAGCTCATCGCCTGCGCGGAACTGTGGAATGTCCTTGCGGAGTGATGCTGCATCTACGACATCAAGAATGTTCATAATCTGGTCCTCTTCGTGTATTTCAAGCGGTACGGATATGCCGTACAGGGGTCGTATCTTGCCACAGGTCACCCCTCAGGCGAAAATCGGCTATCGGCGAGAATCGGCCAGCCACCCTCAGCGCTTAAGCGAGATCGAGGAAGGCTTCAAGCTCCCCATAGAGCGCAGGGCCAGCGGCCAAAGTCATCATGTACGGCGCCTGGCCATAGAGGCCAAAGCGAGCGCCAGCTTCACGGGCTATCAGCCCTGCTGCTGCCCAATCCCACTCTTTCAGGCCATGCTCGTAATAGGCATCAACTCGACCCATCGCCACATGACAGAGGTCTACCGCAGCTGCCCCATTGCGGCGAACATCGCGGATTAAAGGCAGAATCTTTGATACGTGCTCAATTTGCTTACCGCGGTGGTTTACGTCGTACTGGAAGCCAGTCGCAATCAAGGCGCGATTGAACTCAATCGGGTCATTGCAGCGGATTGGCTTGCCATTAAAGAAAGCGCCGCCACCGCGGACTGCCCACCAGGTTGAATTGATGCTTGGCGCAGTAACGACGCCGATCAATTGCCCCTCTTCATCTTTGGCAGCGATGGAGACGTTCCACCCCGGAAGGTCGTACAAATAATTGACGGTGCCATCTAATGGATCGATGACCCAGGTGATTCCAGATGTGCTTGGACGGTCTGCTCCTTCTTCGCCAATCAAGCCATCATTCGGGCGCGCGGCGAGTAACTGTTCGACAATGAACGCCTCTACTTTGATATCCATTTGAGTCACGACATCGATTGCGGTCGACTTCGTATTGACCTCAAGTTCGGCCGGCCGGTCCGTCAACATGGCCGCTGCTTCGCGCCCGATACGTATAGCTAATTCCAGAAGTTCGCTAGTCGAAACTTGTTCGTGGCTCTGAGCAGTCATAGTCGTGAGTCTACCTGCCTCATCAGTTATTCACGCCCTATCCGTTATCCTGCGGCTATGAGTGAGCTCCGTTTACAAGGCAAAAACAATGAAGGCACCCATATCACCTTGGCTGATAACGATGGCAATGAATTTACTCTACGCATCAGCGACACATTGCGTGCCACGATCAACCAGCCTCGCCTTGCAGCAGTTCCCACAAGCGATGAAGAAGTAACGATCACTGTTAAAGAGATTCAGCGACGACTCCGTGCCGGAGATGCACCAGAGGTAATTGCGCGTGAAGGAAATACCACCGTCGATAAGGTTGCCCGCTTCTCTGGCCCCATCTTGCAAGAGCGTGAATACATTCTTAACCAGGCACGTAGTGCGGGACTTCGTAAGGATTCGACTCGCTTAGATATTTCATTCCTTGACGCAGTAGTTAATAAATTGGTTCCGCGAGGTGTCGATGCGGATGATCTCTCCTGGAACACTTGGCGCCTTCCCGATGCAACTTGGCATATCGAACTTCACTATCCAAATCGTGATGGAAATGGCGTAGCGTCTTGGAACTTTGATACATCACGCCGCACCATCAACCCTACTGATGACAATGGTGCGTGGTTAATAGGTGAAGATGCACCAGCTCGAGTCATAGAACCAGGATTTATTTCAACAGAACCAACACACCCTTCACGGATTGAAACAGTTGCGCCGGTTGCTCCAGTTGAACTTCCTGGCGCCAATTCACTCTTCTCGCCGGTTGCACCAGTTGAAGAAAAGCCAGAGACGCCACGGCTAGTAGCTATTCGCGATACTCCAACAGCTGCAGATGCAGAAGATGGCGTCACAGCGCGCGCAAAGATTCCATCTTGGGATGAGATTATGTTTGGATCAAAAGCTCCAACTGCGCCTTCTGACGAAGAATCAGAAGAACAATAAATCTCTGCTAGCCAATTAAGGTTTGAGCTATCTCCAAGTAAAGCGGGATACCGATAATCAGGTTAAACGGGAATGTAAGCCCAATGCTTGATATCAGCGCCAGCGAACCATTTGCCTTTGGTAACCCTAGTGAGACTGCAGCGGGAGCTGCGATATAAGACGCACTTGCCGACAGAACCCCAAGAATTGTTGCACCGCCTACCGAAAGTCCAATAGCGCTTCCAGCTGCAACTCCAAGGGCGCCCATGGCTATTGGGAAGAGAATTGCGAAGAGGCCAATCTGTATTCCTACTGCGCGGATTTGCCCCAAATTGCTTCCTGCCAAGTAGCCAAGATGGAGTAGGAATAGCGTGAGAACTCCGTATTGGATATCGATAAAGAATGGAGAGACTCTTTCATAACCATTGTTGCTCGCGACCAATCCAACAATGAGTCCACCCACTAATAGTGCGATTGTTTTTCCAGTGATGACTTCACGTAACGTCTCCCCCCAATGCACCACAGACTCTGCATGACGAGAGCCGAGATAGATTCCCACGATGATGCCCGGAATTTCCATGATGGTAAGGAGCGCTGTCGCATAAGGCTCGATAAAGATTCCACTGTTATCGAGAAACAACATGGCGGCAGAGAAAGTTACAAGCGATGTAGAACCGTAATGCGCTGCGATGGCACCACGATCTGCTCGATTAAAGGAGGTGAAGACTCGCAGAATAAAGAAGGCTAAGAAGGGAATGAGGGCGCCTAAGAAGATTGTGGTAACTGCAGGAAGAGCAAAGTCAGAAATTGCTACGCCTTTGAGTGAATGTCCGCCTTTGAGGCCAATTCCAAAGAGAAGGAAGATTGAAATCGCTTGGTACACCGGATCCGGCAACCTCACATCGCCCTTAAAGAGAGCAGCGAGAAGTCCGAGAGCAAAGACAAGCACCGGTACCGATATGAGATTTTCGGCCAATACAGAAGATGAAGACACGTTTCCCCCTAAATTCTGGCTGAATATAGCAGAAATATTTTTCAGGTATTGCATTTCTGCTATATTGCAGGAGTGAGCAATGAGAAAGCAAATCTCGACAGTTGGACTTTTCTCTCCAACCACGGCCATGTCTTGGTCCATCTCAACCGCAACCCGGATTCTCGGGTCCGAGACATTGCAGAAGCAGTTGGCATCACGGAACGTAGGGCGCAATCGATTCTCGCTGAGCTAGAGGCTTCCGACTACGTCAAGGTAGAACGCATCGGCCGTCGTAATCATTACACCGTGAATACAAAGAAGAAATTTCGCCATCCAGCTGAAGCAAATAAATCCATTAGCGAACTTCTCCGTATTTTCTCGGCCTAGATATCACTTTGATGATGCTGCAACATCCATACGCTTCTCAGAAGGCAGTTCTGACTAGTAAACATCAAAAATTGCATCTCATTCAGCCTCACTTCAAAGAGTCTCTATCGCTCGATGTGGTCGAACTTCCACTTGATACCGATCTCCTTGGAACTTTTTCAGGAGAAATCGAACGAGTGTTAACACCGAGAGAAACTGCTATCAAGAAGGCGAAGCTCGGCATGCAAGCGACTGGAATGTCCTTGGGGATCGCATCAGAAGGATCAATCGGCCCCAATCCCTCGGTGCCATGGATTCAGAGTGATTTTGAGTTGATGGTCTTCGTTGATGCCGAACGAGATTTAGTCATCACTGAAACTTTTCTCTCACACGAAATCATCGCAGCGTCTATTGAGATATCGCCCGGGGACTCATTAGAACTCTTTCTAGAAAAGGCGGACTTCCCGCGTCATGCACTTATGGCACAGCCCGTTAACTCACACCAACCACTTGCCTACAAAGGAATCACCTCTCTCTCGGAGCTTCAGAGCGCTATCGCTGACTGCGCAGCGCATTCAAGAATTGATAAAGTCAAACTTCAATCAGATTTAAGAGCGATGCACTCACCTAGTAGGCAGCTGAATATCAATAAGGCTGCTCAGCTTTTAGCTGATCGCGTTGCGGTTCTCTGTCCGGCATGCAGCACTCCCGGATGGGGCAGAACGGATTATCAATATGGAGTTGAATGCAGTGATTGCGGCCAAGAAAATGCTGAGATTGCTAGAGAAGAGATTCTTGGTTGCACTCGCTGCGACTTTACAACTGCTGGAAGGGCAATTAACTCTGAGATAGATCCAGGGCGTTGTAACTTCTGCAATCCCTAGCAACCTAGGAATTTACTAACAGCGGAACCGTGGATTCTCTCTGTGATTCTCCGCCATGGTGGCCCACCATTGCTCCCTCTTTATCTGCTCTTTCTGGATCGAGTAAGACCAAATTGCCTTGAGCGATAGCGATGATGTCACCGATTCGCTCTGATGCATCGAGCGAGACTTGGCTACCAAAATATCCTTCAGCAATTGCATCTTCGCGGGTATAGAGCTTTACCTTCTCCCCCAACGTTTCTTTCCATTGGGCGATGACATCTGCACGTGGCGAAAGATCGGCATCTTGCGGGAGATAGAGGTGTCGCATCCGGGGCTCGCCAGCAATTGTGGCAATTCCCTCAAGTAATTTATTGTCGACGCCCATCACGATTTTCTCATCGACGTTAATCATTCCGTGGTCTGCAGTAATCCAGAACCTGACACCTTTGGGAAGTTTTTCCAAGAGTTGAGCGACCATGGCATCGATGTTAGAAAGTGCGGCAATCCATTTTTCAGATCCAACGCCATCTGAATGTCCTGCCGAATCTAAATCATTGACGTAGAGGTAGACGAATGAAGGTGTCTTCTGTAGAGCTGCAATTGTTTCGTTTACCAAATCCGAGGTGATGTTTGCGCCTCGGTAATGCGCGCCTCTGAAAACTGCACGGGTGAATCCTGTCTCCTCGTATCTTTTTGCGGCAACGTGTGAAACTGTAATTCCGGCCGCTGTCGCGCGTTGGAACAAAGTAGGCACGGGTTGCCAGATTTCTGGATCCACTCGTTCATCCCATTTAAGTGAGTTAAGGACTCGACCGCTGCTGCGAGGGACTCGAACTGTGTATCCCATCATGCCGTGTGCTCCTGGCATAGAGCCAGTTGTGAGGGTTGCCAAACTCGTTGATGTAGTTGAAGGGAAAGATGTAGTGACTTGATGCAATTGAGTCATCGATGTAATCGTTGGCGCATATTGACCGTATTGAGCCAGAACATCGGCGCCAAATCCATCGATGAGAAAGAGTAATTCGCGCCCATTGGGACTTTCACCACAGCCAGCGAAATCTTGAGTATCGGCGAGATTGAGCCCTGCAAAAATGGAAGGCATGATCTGCGATAGGTGCACAAGCCAATCATCCCACGAGTATTGTTGGGCTCATGTCAGAGCAGAGATTTCATACATCGCCCGAGGTCGCCGAAGCGCTCAAGTTAGGCAAGCCAATCGTTGCCCTTGAGTCAACCATCATCAGCCATGGCCTGCCGCGACCATCAAACTTAACCGTGGCGCGCGAAGTAGAAGAAATTGTCCGCTCCCGTGGCGCAGTTCCTGCAACCATTGCACTACTCGATGGCATTGTTCATATCGGACTCACCGACGATCAGTTGGTAGATATTGCTAACCGCGATGACATCGCAAAGGCATCAAGTCGAGATCTTGCAATCGTGGCAGCTGCCGGAAAGTCCGCTGCAACAACAGTGGCCGCCACTGCTCACCTTGCAGTGCTTGCTGGAATCAATGTCTTTGCAACCGGTGGACTTGGTGGAGTACACCGAGGCGCAAATGAAACTTTTGACGAATCAGCTGATCTGACTGCTCTCTCTCAACTAGATATCACCATTGTGTGTGCAGGCGTGAAATCTATTCTTGATGTTTCAGCCACTCTTGAACGTCTGGAAACTCTCGCCATCGGTGTCGTGGGTTATAAAACCACCGCTTTCCCTGGCTTCTATCTCACTGATTCTGGATTCACTATCGAGCACCAGGTCAATAGCGCAGACGAAATCGCAGCCATCATCGCGCAGCGTAAGGCGCTACAGACAAACAATGGTCTTGTTGTAGCAAATCCGGTTGCGAAAGAAATGGACCGTTCTCGCCACGATGCAATCTTGAAGAGTGGCATGGAGGGCGCTGAAAAGGCAGGTATCCACGGAAAATATGTCACTCCGTTCTTGCTTGAGCATTTCCACACAGCCTCTGAAGGTGAATCACTGAAGGTCAATATTGACATCATTAAATCTAATTCAGCGTTGGCTGCTGATATTGCTGTCGCATCACAGAAGCGATAACAATGACCGCAAAGGTTCTCTGCATCGGTGATGTAATGCTCGATGTCATCACCAAAATCTCTGTCATGCCCGACAAGATTAACTACGGCAGCGATACCCCCTCTCAAATATCAACGCACGGCGGAGGCGCGGCAGGCAATGTCGCTTCCTGGCTCACTCGGACAGATGCCCGCGCCACCATTGTTGGTCACGTAGGTGACGATGCAGCTGGAGCTGCTTTGGTCAGTGAATTTGATGCACTTGGTGTTCGCCATAAGAATTTGATGGTTGATAAAGGGTCGTCAGGTGTCGTTGTTGTCTTAGTTGATCCCACTGGCGAGCGCACCATGTTTCCCGATAACGGTGCGAATTCAGGGTTGCACATTGGCGATCTGCCAGAGCTCGATGAATTCAACGCTGTCTACCTCTCTGGCTATTCACCGCTCGACCCTCTCTCCCGCCCTGGTGTCATGGAGATGATTACGAAAGTTAAGGCTGCGGGGTTGCCGCTCTACTTCGACCCGGCATCTGTCGGTGGCATGATGGAAGTTCCACTGGCAGAGGTAAAGTCTTGGATTCGATTAATGGATGTCATTCTTCTCAATGAGGAAGAAGCTATCTATCTCACTGGTGAAACCGATCCAGAGAAAGCGATAGAGCTCTTGCTAGAAGAATGTGAAACCGTTGTCATTAAACGCGGATCACAAGGAGCCATCGGAAAGTCTCGTGGATCCATTCTTGTATCGGTTCCAGCCCAATCCACTGATGTTGTCGACACTACTGGCGCTGGTGACTCATTTGCTGCAGGTTTCATCGCTCATTACGCGCTCACCAAGAATATGCAGCATGGGTTGGAATCTGGGGCGGCAGTTGCTGCCCGATGTGTTGCAATCGTTGGGGCCCGTCCGCGTGTAGGTACCGTCATTTAGCCTCGCCGCAGGGCAGAATACGCGCCATGGCAACTAAGAAGGCCGCTCCCGCAAAGGGAGCTAAGGCAAAAGCGACAGGTCCAAAGCCGGGCGAATTCCCAGGCAAGATCGTCGATATTGACGTCTCATCCGAGATGTCTGAATCATTCCTTGAATACGCGTACTCGGTTATCTACTCTCGCGCACTTCCAGATGCTCGTGACGGTCTCAAGCCGGTACACCGCCGCATCTTGCACCAGATGGCAGATATGGGTCTTCGCCCCGATCGTGGCCATGTTAAATCTGCTCGTGTAGTCGGTGAAGTAATGGGTAAGTTGCACCCACACGGTGACTCGGCAATTTACGACGCGCTTGTTCGAATGGCGCAATCTTTCTCTATGCAACTTCCGTTGATTGATGGCCACGGAAACTTTGGCTCACTCGATGCCGGTCCTGCAGCGATGCGTTACACAGAGGCTCGTCTTGCAGCTGCTGCGATGACGATGGTTGCAGAATCAGATGAGAACACCGTCGATTTCGGTCCTAACTATGACGGTCAGTTGCAAGAGCCGCTCGTTCTTCCTGCTGCTTTCCCAAACCTGCTCGTCAATGGTTCATCTGGTATCGCTGTCGGTATGGCTACCAATATGGCTCCCCATAACCTCGGTGAAGTAATCGCTGCAACGAAGTTCCTGATTGATAATCCAAAGGCAACTTTGAATCAGTTGATGAAGCACATTCCAGGTCCAGATTTTCCAACCGGTGGCGAACTCGTTGGCCTCGATGGTATTCGCGAAGCCTATGCAACTGGCAAGGGTTCATTTAAGGTCCGTGCGACAGTTGAGATCAGTAAAGTCACTTCTCGCAAAATGGGAATCGTGATTAAGGAACTTCCATTTAACGTTGGACCTGAAAAAATTGTTGAGCGCATTGCAGATCTTGCGAAGGCAAAGAAGATTCAGGGAATCTCAGATATCGTCGATCTCACTGATGGTCAGACCGGAACCAATGTCGTCATCGAATTGAAGAATGGATTTGAGCCAGAGACTGTGCTCGAGCAGCTCTATAAGTTAACTCCGATGGAAGATGGCTTTGCTATCAACGCTGTGGCACTCGTGAAAGGTCGCCCTCAGACACTTGGTCTCAAGGAACTATTGCAGGTCTTTATCGAGCACCGCATTGAGGTAGTTCGTCGCCGCAGTGAATTCCGCAAGGCAAAGGCAGAAGATCGCCTCTCATTGGTTGATGGCTTGCTCAAGGCAATCATTGATATCGATAAGGTCATCAAGATTATTCGCGGTTCAGATGATGCATCTGCTGCAAAGGAAGCGTTGATCAAGGGCTTTAAACTCAACGAGGAACAGGCAACCTACATCTTAGATATGCCACTTCGACGTTTAACCAAGATGAGCAAACTCGAACTCGAGACAGAATCTAAGGAACTCAAGGCGACAATCGCTGCTTTGACCACGCTCCTGAAGTCAGAGGAAGCGATGCGGAAGCAAGTTTCTGAAGAGTTAACTGCAGTTTCTAAGGCCTACGCAGTTCCACGACGTACCGCAATCGGAAAAGAGTAACTAACGCGGCAGAATAACTGCCGTTCCCTTTTCGTGACTGAGGTATTCAAGCGTGTGGTGAGGCAGTGACGCCGCAAATTTCTCGGCCATCTCTCTTTCTCCATCTCTACCGACATCATCGATGATAACAATTGCATCTGGTGCTAATAGTCGTAGGCACTCATCGAAAGCTGGGTGTCTAGCTGCGGGATTCTTCGATCCAGGCGGACCATCAATGAAGAGCAGATTAATCTCTGTAATTCCAGAAAGTGCAGATGGTTGATACCAATCAACTCCGGATGAGTGTGGCACTAGCGGTGCGACCCTGAGATCCACATTTGAGATTTTGTGATCGAGCAATACTTGAGCGGTCTTGGCGGCAAATTCTGGTGAGTTATCGATACTAATTACCTGCGCGGCCGGTGCGCTCTTTGCAAGAACTAACGTTGAAAGTCCAGAGCCCAAATCTAGAATCACACGTGGTGAAGTTCTTTGGGCATGATGATGCAAAGTAAGCAATAAGTCAGGTGAGGCTGCCCAATTTCTGGTTGGTGGCAATGGGGCTTCAAATTTAAGAAGTGAGATTAATTGTGCAAAAGCCTCACCTTGGCGATAACTCTGGCGGATGGATTTCTCAATTTCTTTTGTATTATGGCGAACATCTTTCTCGATGGAGACAATTGTGTTCAGCTTCTTATTAACGCGACGGAGAATTCGAGCGAGATAAAGGATGCCTGATAGTGCGAGGAGAGCGAGAATAATCGCTAAATAGTCGACCATTTGCGAAGTCTAGAGCGATTGCTCTTTCGGCGGAATACTGTGGGAAGATACGCCAAATGATTTCTACCTCTGCCCTAGAACTCCGTGCCGGCGCACGCCTGCTTGTCAGTGGCGTCAATATTCGCGTCAATAGCGGTGACCGCGTGGGCTTTGTTGGCCGTAATGGCGCTGGCAAATCAACTCTGGCAAAGGTCCTTGCCGGCGAAACCCTGCCAGCAGGTGGCGGTGTTCAGCGCACGGGAAAGATTGGTTACCTCCCCCAGGATCCACGCACCGGCGAAGATCAGGGCACTGCCCTTGATCGCATCTTGTCTGCTCGAGGTCTTGATGAAATTGCTAAGCGAATGACTGCAGTCGAACTCGAACTTTCTACCACCGAGGGCGCTGAACTGGAAAAGGCGCTCGAGCGATACACGCGCGTTGACGCAGAGTTCAACGCAGCCGGTGGATATGCCGCGACTTCCGAGGCAGAAGCGATTGCTTCATCACTTGGAGTATCAGAAGATGTATTCCACAACGAAATTGCAACGCTCTCCGGTGGTCAACGTCGCCGTATCGAACTAGCTCGTATTTTATTCTCTGGCGCTGAGACCCTTCTTCTCGATGAGCCAACAAACCACCTTGATGCAGATTCTATTATTTGGCTTCGCCAGTACTTAACGAACTACTCGGGCGGACTAGTCATCATCTCTCACGATGTAAATTTGATTGAGACAGTCGTTAATAAAGTCTTCTACATTGATGCCAACCGAAACGTTATCGATGTCTACAACATGGGTTGGAAGCAGTACCTCTTGCAACGTGAAGCAGATGAGCATCGCCGTAAGAAAGAGCGCGCCAATGCTGAGAAGCGTGCTGAGATTTTGCAGAAGCAAGGCGAGAAGATGCGCGCAAAAGCTTCTAAAGCGACTGCAGCTCAAGGAATGTTGCGTCGAGCTGAGAAGCTTCGCTCTTCTCTCGAAGATGTCCGCGTCTCAGATAAGGTTGCAAAGCTTCGCTTCCCAACCCCAGCACCATGTGGCAAGACTCCCCTATCAGGTGAAGAGTTATCTAAGAACTACGGCTCACTAGAAATCTTTACCGACGTTTCTTGCGTTATCGATAAGGGATCACGCGTTGTGATCCTGGGTCTCAACGGTGCCGGAAAGACAACGCTGCTACGTATTTTGGCTGGTGAACTTGAATCAGATACAGGCAAAGTCGAACATGGCCACGGTCTCAAGATTGGTTACTACGCCCAAGAGCACGAATCACTTGATTTCGAACGTACCATCCTCGAGAACATGATGTCGGCAACGGCAGAAATTCGTGAGCCAGAGGCACGAAACGTATTAGGTTCATTCCTCTTTGCTGGCGATGATGTTCATAAGCCGGTGAAAGTTCTCTCTGGTGGCGAAAGAACTCGTCTCGCTCTGGCAACAATTGTCGTGTCAGGCGCCAATGTTCTCCTGCTCGATGAACCGACAAACAACCTTGATCCAGCATCTCGTGAAGAGATCCTGGCAGCGCTCAGTGAGTATCAAGGCTCTGTCGTCATGGTCTCCCACGATGAAGGCGCCGTGCAGGCACTTAAGCCAGAACGTGTGATCTTGCTGCCTGATGGCGATGAAGATATTTGGAAAGACGAATACTTCGACTTAGTCTCTATCGATTAAACCGCTGACTCTTCATCAGCATCTACTTCGCCTGATTCTTCGTTCTTCTTGCGTTTCGCTTTGACGAATAAAATTACCCCACCAATAGCAAGTACAAGTGCGATACCGGCAAGAGGCATGATCAATGCAGAGGGATTTGGAAGCTCTACGGTTGTGGCCAGATCGAGCTTCTCGCCTATCTCGGGCTTCCACGATACGGTGCGACCATCTGCGCTGATTGTTCCAGTTGACTTGATTACTTTGCCCGGAAAAGTGATTCTGACATCCAATTCAGCTGAAGCCATGATTGATTTAGCCCACTCTGCGCCGAACTCATCCGCACTGCTTCCATCATCCTCATTGGATAAGTCGAGCGCACCAATCACGGTAATTGTGTTTCCTTCACGGACAAAGGTGAGCTCATCTTTGGCAGCTTCAGATTTAGAGAACTCGGAGAATGGCACTCTGCTGAAGGAGTATTTCTGACCAACGAATCCATCCTTCTCGTACTTGCTAACAGTGACACCTTCAGCTTCGGTATTAATTAAGTCATCTGCAGGTGAAGTACTTTGATCGCCACCTAGTTCAGCAAGGCTTTCTGCGAAAGCAAAAATGGTGTATCCGGAAACTGTTGCATCTTTATTGACGACGAGGTTGATATCCATCTTGATACAAGAACTCAAAGTGAGGGATGCAAGGATTACGCCGATTAGTGCAGCAATTTTTCTCATGCCCTATAGTCACACGTCTGACTGGTCATCGAGAAGAAGACCCACCCACACTCAAAAAGCGAGTCGATTATGCGTCGATTGAATCGCGATCAATCTCTGCATTGGCGATGAATTCCTTACGAGGTGCTACTTCTGAACCCATAAGAAGTTCGAACATCGCCTCTGCGGCCGCTGCATCTGTCACGGTAATGCGACGAAGCGTGCGAACATCTGGATCCATCGTTGTCTCACGGAGCTGATCTGCATCCATCTCGCCGAGACCTTTGTAGCGCTGAATTGGTTCCTTCCAGCGCTTTCCGTTCTTGGAAAGCTCTGCAGTTACCTTCTTCATCTCATCGTCTGAGTATGTATAGATGTAATTGCCCTTCTTGCCGCCGCCGCCCATGACCTCAATGCGGTGCAGGGGTGGGATGGCAGCAAAGACGCGACCGGCATCAATCAGTGGACGCATGTAGCGATACATCAAGGTCAAAAGAAGACAGCGAATATGCGCACCATCAACGTCAGCATCAGACATCAAGATAACGCGGCCATAGCGAGCGTCATCGAGTTCGAATGACTTACCTGAGCCAGCACCGATTACCTGAATGATGGATCCACATTCCTTGTCATCGAGCATCTGTGAGAGCGATGCTTTTTGAACGTTCAGAATCTTTCCGCGGATTGGCAAGATTGCTTGGAACTCAGAGTTTCGAGCTGCCTTTGTGGTGCCCAGTGCAGAGTCTCCCTCAACGATAAAGAGTTCGGTGCGAGTCACATCTTCAGAACGACAATCAGAAAGCTTTGTTGGTAGCGCTGACGATTCGAGTGCGTTCTTGCGGCGCTGAAGATCCTTATGGGTGCGCGCGCTGATACGCGTACGTGATGCGCCAGCAACCTTCTCCATAATCAACTTGCCATTTGCCTTATCGATACGGCGCGTGGTGGCGAAGAATTCCTTCAACTTATCTGCAACAACTTGGCTAACAATCTTTGTAGCAGCCGCTGTTCCGAGGACTTCCTTGGTCTGGCCTTCGAACTGTGGTTCGGACATACGCACGGTGACGACTGCGGTAATGCCTTCCATGACGTCATCTTTAATGACATCGGCCTCGTTCTTCTTCAAAATACCTGAGCTACGCATCGCTTCGTTAAATGACTTGGTGATGGCGCGCTCGAATCCCTGAAGGTGAGTTCCACCCTTAGGTGTCGCAATAATGTTGACGAAAGAACGGATAGTCGCATCAAATCCATCGCCCCACTTCATGGCGATATCAACTTCCATGTCACGCTCGACTTCGGTTGAAACCATATGGCCCTTATCGTCGAGGACTGGAACGGTCTCTTGGTAATGACCGGTGCCGTAGATGCGAATGACATCACCAACTGGCTGATCCGGCTGCAAGAAATCGCAGTACTCGGAGATTCCGCCCTTGTGATAGAAAGTTTGAGTGGTCTTCTCTTTTGAACGGTTATCGTTAACAGTCAGTGAGAGACCTGGCACCAAGAAAGATGTCTGGCGAGCACGTGCATAAATATCCTCGATATCAAGGGAAGCATCCTTAAGGAAGATCTGCTTATCTGACCACCACTTAACACGTGTACCTGTGACCTTGGATGAAATCTTGCCGATGACACGAAGACCAGATTGTTCGGTGAATTCAGCCTTTGGTCCATCGCCATCAAAGATGCCAGGTGTCCCGCGCTTAAATGACATCCAATAGATCTTGCCATTGCGATCGACCTCAACATCAAGGCGTTCAGCAAGTGCGTTGACAACAGATGCGCCTACACCGTGGAGACCGCCGGATGCTGCATAAGAACCGCCGCCGAACTTTCCACCTGCATGGAGCTTGGTTAAGACAACTTCAACGCCAGTCAGGCCGGTCTTTGGTTCCTTATCAACTGGAATACCACGACCATCATCGTGAACTTCAACTGAGCCATCGGCTTCTAAGTTGATTTCAATCTTCTTACAGTGTCCGGCAAGGGATTCATCCACTGCGTTATCGATGATCTCCCAGAGACAGTGCATGAGGCCGCGTGAATCGGTTGAGCCGATATACATACCTGGGCGCTTGCGAACAGCATCAAGGCCCTCCAGGACGGCTAGGTCCTTTGCGGTATAGCTATCTTTCGATCCTGCATCGGTGGCAGGGGCGTCAAAATTCAATTCTTCGTTGGCAGTCACGGTGGCAAAGATTAGCCAGCGAATGGTTTGCAATAGGTTAAGCGCGCCGAGAGGTATCTCATATAGTGATAGATAACGCTAAATACATGGAATTCTAAGGATATTTAGCGCGCGGGGAATAAAAGTAACTGGCATGATGTTCCTATGTCAGAGGGTTCATATACCCTCTGATTTACTATCAGGACTACGAACGGAGAGCGCGATGACCGAGCAAGTACTACTCGAATCCACACCCCTCAATGCCCTCGACCGCTGCGATCGCTGCGGCGCTCAGGCCTATGTCCGTGCAGTTCTAGCAACCGGTGGCGAGCTCATGTTCTGCGCCCACCATGGCAAGGAGTATGCCGAGAAGTTGGCAGCGATTGCCGTGAAGATTCAAGACGAGACAGATCGTTTGGTTGAGACTAAGTAACTAAATTTCCAAATCAAGAAAGGCACCTACAGATTGTGGGTGCCTTTCTTGATTTGCATTCAACTATTTCTTTCCGCTGAGGTTCTTGAGGTATCGGGTTTCACCAATTTGAAAGAACGCTAGTACGGCGATGGGAATCAGAGTTACCAAAGGATTCTGAACGAGACCTAACAAATAGATGAAAAGCCAAGCGGCCAATACAGATCCCGCAGTAATCACTCTAAATTTCATGCTTTATCCTACCAATCGGCAAACCACAGTTGGAACTAGGGTTACCACCCAATTTACTTTAAGTACCCCACCAATAAATTGAATCACTACATCGACTATTGGATTATTCAAAATCTCACAGATGGTGACAGGAGGTGCTGCGGTTATTGGTCGTCGCATATCAATTACTCCGGTGGGATTTGGGGCGCAAATTGCTGTTGTGCACACTGCCGCGCTGGCTGATGTGGAAGAAAGAACACTTCCTGAAATAAGAATTGTTGAGATGATTGCAAGTGCGATTAATCTAATTTTCAATTTCTTGCCCTTCAGATAGAGGGCTTGGATTAATTCATTTCGCAAGAGCAACGTTCCGACGGACATTCAAGAGCCGTGGATAAAAATCATAAAACTAAACTGAAAATGACATTGAATATACCGAGAGTATTATCAAGGAGAGGAAAATGACGATCGTGGGTTCGAGCTCTGCGCCCACCATGGCAAGGAGTATGCCGAGAAGTTGGCTGCTATCGCCGTAAAGATCCAAGACGAGACAGAGCGCTTGGTCGAGACTAAATAGTCTTCGTTTTGCAGATAACGGGTCGTCGCTTTTAGCGGCGGCCCGTTCTTTTTACAACTGCTACAGAAATTTCAGACGAGTAACCTGTTGGAGCTCCATTGGTAGGCACCACCACCGCTTTTAGCTGGACAATTTTTTGGATCGAAGCTTTCCAGGTGCAGTTCTTTGTTCCGATTGGAATTGCAGTTGAGATACAACCAGGGATTTTCTTTCCATCGGCAAAGAAGGTGACTTTGCCTTGCGTATCTGAAGTTGCTGTCAGAATAAGCGTTTCGCCTTTAGCAACTGTTCGCGCATTTCCAGCTGTTGAAACGGAGACAACTGCAGGTGAATTTGTGTAGGTAATTCGCGCAACGCCATTACCGGAATTTCCAGTCATGGTGCCACCGGCAGGATTTGGAACAGTTGTATTACCTGCAGTCAGTGTTGTTGTGCTCAGCCCGGTTACATAACCCGAACCGCCACCACCGCCGCCACCCGTATTCATTCCACCACCGCCGCCATACCAACCACCACCGCCACCACCACCTTGAATTCCATCTAAATCGCTAGCGTTGGCATCAGCGCCCTTTCCAAACCCTGCGGGCGAAGAAGTTGAGGCTGAGCTTCCACCTTCAGATTGTGTTCCACCTCCGCCAGCCGCACGAGCTGAGGTCTCATTGTTTGAACTGACGCCCGCAATTCCAGTTGTTCCACCGCCAGCTCCACCGTTCGCTGCATACATTGTCCAGCTTGGGTTGGTACTGCCAGCTGCGGCACCACCGCCACCTGCCACGATCTTCACAGCAGATGTATTGCTAGAAAGAGTTGAGAGTAATCCAGTAGTTGTGGCGATATGAGTTGCTCCACCGCCTGTGAAACCGATTCCGTTCCCGCTGCTTGGATTTCCCTTTCCGCCACCGTTATACGAACCACTGGTTGCAGATTGAAATCCTTGTTGTCCTACGTAAATATATAGGTTTGCACCATTTGAAAGAGTGAGATCGCCCTTGGCGTATCCACCTTTTCCGCCCACTCCCCAATAGTTTGCGCCTACGCCACCTCCCTGTGCGCCCCACACTTCTAATGTGTACGTTCCTGCCGCCGGTGCGCTCCATTGGTAGTAATCGCCAGTGTAAGCAAATGTGACCGTACAAGTTGCACCAGAGCAGACAGGCGCAGGGTTTGGCGAGACGGCATTACCCGCTTGGTGAGAACTCGTCACGAATGTGGAAGCGACCACCGAGAGCGCGATGGCTATTCGCAAGGTGTGCTTCATGCCAACAGTCTAGAGGTTCTTGTCGTTACTCCCAAGATTTAACGTAACCCGCTGCGCCTCACCACTCGCACTCCTAGACTAGAAGTTGATGCGTTATAGACGTTGTTGGTCGGGACCAGTCGGGCGGTAATCAGAGTGTCTTTCTGAATTGCTGGCTTCCACGAACAGGTAACGTTACCGACGTTTGCAACCCTGTTATTGCAGCCAGGAATTCTCTTGCCATCAATCATAAAGGTAATGCGACCTGCTTGATCGACGGCTGCAATGATGTTGATGGCCTTGCCTTTTGGTGGAGTGGTTGTGCCGCCAGCAAGTGAGAGCGTAACGGTGGAGACTCCGTTGACAACAGTGATAGATAGCGTTGTGGTCGTTGATGTTTCGAAGTTAGCAGAATCCGTTGGCGTGAATGTTGCAGTCAGCGAGACGGAGCCAAGGGCGTTTGGTGTCCAGGAACATATCGCGGTTGTTGATGCAGCAGCAGCTGAGCCACAACCAGAGATTGTTGAACCTCCCAGCATGAAATTCACTGCACCTGCTCGTGGGACAGTTGCAGTGATGGTGATCGCTCCCCCGAGGGCTGCACTAGTTGCACTATTGGGAAGAGCGATCGTGATCGAAGTGGTTGCCTTGTTCACTGTGATGGTCAACGCTTTGGAGCCAACCTGGCTATTACCGTCTGTCGCTCTAACGGTCTGTGAGTACGTTCCTGCGGGTGTTGAACTAGATGCAGTGACAGTTGTTCCGCTTAAGGTGATTCCGGTTAATGATGATCCCAGAGACCAGGAAAACGAATTTGTACCACCGGATGCAGAGTAGGCAGAAGTCGAAGCTGAATTGCCATAGGTGAGAACGAGGGTTGTATCGCCTGTGACAGTGATTGATGTAGGGGTCTCAGTGACTGCAGTCGATGAATCTCCAGCGCCCGCATTAGTCGTTGCACGAAGTCGAATGGTGTAACCGGTGCCGTTGGTAAGGCCGGTAAGAATTAACGGTGATGCCGTAGTTCCGGTAGGCCGGTTGGTAAAGCTGCCACCATTGGATGAATATTGGTAGGTCGTTGTCGTTGATCCTCGCGCGGCACCTGGTGTGAAGTAAATCGCGAGTTGTCCGCTTGTTGCAGTAATGGAATCGATAGTCGGAGCAGCGGCTGGCTGGGCAACGAGCACTGATGTCAGAGTAGGAGCAGAAAAACTCACATTAGAAAGTGAGTTAGTAGCAAGGTCTCGAATTGTTCCGGAGTTGAGATCAAGGCTCGTGGAGATTGCTATGCCGTCGGTATCAAATTCGATTGGGTCTGAGGCAACGGTATATCTGAATAACGCTGTCCTTGAATCAGTGAATGATTGGAAGGTTGCATATTCGGTTGCAGAGCCGACAGTCAGCGTTAATCGTGGAATTCCCGTGATGGTGACTGACTCTGAGAAGCCAACTGTGAAAGTAGGCGTATCGGAAGGTTTATAAGTGCCATTGGCTGGACCGGTCACTGAAGAGATAGTGGGTGCCGTGCGGTCAATAACAATAGTATTTGCTGAACTCACCGAGGGTGGTCCTGTTGACGTTCCAGTGATGGAATTTGCCTTCAGTTGAAGAATCAACGTTCCTTCTGAGCAGTTGGTTACCGTGACCGTATAGGTAGTACCGGAACCTGATAATCCTGGAGTGTTGCAACTTGATGTTCCGCCAAATTGGAAATCACCTACTGCTAGATCGGAGACCGATTGGGAAAGCACCAATGAATAACTGGTGGTCGAACCAGTGCCGATGTTGGTTGGTGTTGTCTGAGAGGTTGAGAAAGTCGTTGGGATTGGTGCATTGAGATATGTAATAAGAACTTGTCCATCACCAGCTCGGAAACCTCGTGTATGAGTTACTGAAGATACAGAAACGGGATCTGTGTAAGAGGATCCTCCGCCACCTGGACCTGCTCCGCCGCCGCCTCCGCCGTAGTATCCGCCGCCGCCACCACCGCCAGGACAAGGACCTGAACATTGAGAGCTGCCAGTGCCACCGTTGCCGCCAGTACCTAAAGTGCCGGCAAATCCCTTATCGGCGGTATTTGTAGTATCACCACCGCTGGATTGAGAGCCGCCACGGCCAAAATTTACTGATCCAGAAGGCGATTCACAGCCACTTCCTTCATTCAGAAAAGACGTTTCTGTGCTGGTAACGCACCCAGTACTGCTGGCTACTCCAACCCACTGCGCATTGAGACCGCCACCATGGCCGCCTGCAGTATTTGGTCCGTTGAAACCAAATCCTCCTGCGCCGCCAGCGACAATTCTTCGATTTGCTAGTGCAGTGCCACCGATGCGGATATCGCTAGCACCGCCACCACCACCGCCAGAGGTTGAATAATTTCCACCTGTTCCGCCACCATTCCATCCACCCGCTGCAATCTGAGCAGATGTATTTGAATTTGCTCCAGAACCGCCTACATAAATATTGAGAACGGTTCCTGCACTCACACTCAATGTTGCTTGAACTCTTCCACCCTTTCCTCTCAAAGTGCCGTTAGACATTCCACCTCCTTGCGCACCCTGAATATCTACAGTCACTGAAGAGTTTCCTGAGGGGACGGTCCAAGAGTAAAAATCATTTGTAAATGGAAAGGTAATAGTGCAAGTAGAACCGGCAGAACAATTGGGCGTTGGGTTTGTCGCGACAACTGCGGTGACAGTTGGCATTGAGATTACCGAAAGGGTTGAAGCCAAGACTGAGAGCACAAGGGCTACTCGAAAGGTGCGCTTCATATCTTCAGTTTAAAGGATTGCTAGGCCAATTCGCCAAGAAAACTATTGCTGGGTCTTCTCTTTATGCGAGCCATCGCAGAAAGGCTTCTCTTTCGAGAGGCCACAACCGCAGAATTTTGGGTTTTCGACCGTGCTGGTGACATTGCCGTCAGCATCGACGAAATCCACGGTCCCCGTAATGCGGATAGATCCGCTCTTTGGGTTCACGAAAGCTTTCACGCTCTCTGATGCGTTATCGCTCATGGTTATGGCTTAATCGAGATAGTCGCGGAGTGCTTGCGAGCGTGATGGGTGACGAAGCTTCGACATTGTCTTTGACTCAATCTGACGAATACGCTCACGTGTAACACCGTGAACCTTTCCGATCTCATCAAGTGTCTTTGGCTGTCCATCGGTAAGTCCATAGCGAGCCTTGATCACATCAGCTTCGCGGTTGGTAAGCCCACCGAGAACCTGCATCAACTGCTCCTGCAAGATAGTAAATGTGACTGACTCTTCTGGCTTGATTGCCTCTGAATCCTCAATCAAATCACCGAACTCTGAATCTCCTTCTTCACCTAGTGGTGTGTGAAGTGAAATCGGTTCGCGACCGTACTTCTGAACTTCAACAACCTTCTCTGGTGTCATATCGAGCTCTTTAGCGAGCTCTTCTGGGGTCGGTTCGCGACCAAGATCCTGAAGCATCTGGCGCTGTACACGAGCGAGCTTGTTAATAACTTCAACCATGTGAACTGGAATACGAATCGTACGTGCCTGGTCAGCCATCGCACGTGTAATCGCCTGACGGATCCACCATGTTGCATATGTTGAGAACTTGTAACCCTTTGTGTAGTCGAACTTCTCAACTGCACGGATAAGACCGAGGTTACCTTCCTGGATCAAGTCCAAGAACAACATTCCACGACCGGTGTAACGCTTTGCAAGGGAAACTACGAGACGAAGGTTTGCTTCGAGCAAGTGATTCTTTGCGCGTTTTCCATCTTCCACAATCCATTCGAGCTCGCGCTTGAGCTTCTTGTCGAGCTTCTTATCGTTGAGCAACTTCTCTTCTGCAAAGAGGCCTGCCTCAACGCGGGTAGCAAGCTCTACTTCGAGCTCTGCGTTCAGAAGTGCAACGCGGCCAATCTGCTTGAGGTAATCCTTAACTGGGTCAGCAGTTGCACCAGCGGTAAGAACTGTCTGTTCTGGTGGGAGGCGCTTGATTTCTGTCTGTACGAAACGAGCTTGCTCATTGAAGAAGTAGAGCAAATCTTCAAGGTTCTTGAGGTAACCCTGGTTAACCGCTTCGGTAATGATCTTTGCAGACTTATCTGTGAAGGTATTCATCGCAAACATTTGCTGAATCTGCTTGAAGGTCAACGCCTTCGCTTCAGCCTGATCAATGTTGTGCTTTGCGGCAACTTCGCGACCGTGGCTCTTGCCGTTGATGGCCTCAATGATCATATGAATGTTCTTGAGGTCCTTCTTATGCTTTTCGCGCTCATTCTTATCTTCTTCGTCATCATCTGACTCTGAATCAAGAAGGAGGAACGAACCTTCTTCAAACTTGCTCTTCTCTTCAGTGACATCGACAACGCGAGTCTTTCCACCCTCTGCTTCAGCATCAATAATCTCTGCAGCTTCAGCAATTAGTGCATCTACATCTTCGATTTCAACTTCTTCAACAACAATCTCGTTGCCATCTTCATCTAGAACAACAGCCTTTGCGCCCTTTTCTGCTGGTGCATCAGATGTCTCAACGCTCTTTACAGGTTCTGGCTTTGGCGCAACAAGTGCGAGCTCTGCCTTTGAGAGCGGTTTAATCTTGAGCTTTGCAGCCTTCAACGCTTCGCGATCGCTCTCTAATTGAGCATCTAACTTACGTGCCTCTTGAGCGAGCGCACGAAGATCCGCGGTTACCTCTTTGTTGGAGCGATAATTAATCTTCTTCTTATCAAAAATTTCAACGAGCTCTGCATGGCGCTTGTTCTTCGCCATAAGGTCGAGGATCTGTTGGACATCAGATGCATCAAGGACCTTCTTGTATTCAATCTTCTCTGGCTTTGGTGCTGCGACTTTCTTGACCGGTGCAACTTTCTTTGCCACAGCCTTCTTCGCTGGTGCCGCCTTCTTTGCGACTGCCTTCTTTGCCGGAGCAGCTTTCTTAGCTACGGCCTTCTTTGCAGGAGCAGCTTTCTTAGCTACGGCCTTCTTTGCAGGAGTTGCCTTCTTTGCCGCTGCTTTTTTAGCAGCTGGCTTGTTTTTGAGCGCACTAGTAGAAGCCACAATTGTCCTTTGGTTTTTTCGAACTAATTTCGAGATTATCTATCTCGAACTGCTCGAAGTGATAGGCATATTATACCCAGAGAAAATCGCTAAATCAGCGTGAAATTTGTGCCACAGACAAGGCGTGGCGGACTGCTTCACCCACAGATTCGGCTTCTACCAAGAATCCATCATGGCCAAAGTCAGAAGAAATAGTGATAAGTGGCTCTGCGGTGGGCACTAGGTCGGCAATCTCAACCTGAAGTCGAGGTGGAAAGAGGCGATCGGTGTCGATGGAGACAACAACCACCGGCACTGTGATGGATTGGAGCGCCTGGACCACATCCCCACGCTCGCGCCCCACATCGTGAGAGTTCATCGCATCGGTGAGAGCGATATAGGTATTGGCATCAAATCTCTTAGCTAGCTTGCTGGCCTGGTGATCAAGGTATGACTCAACGGCATAGCGCCCGGTCTCATCCCCCTGTAATTGGCGACCAAATCGAACGTCCATCTCGGATTCGGTGCGATAGGTCAAATGAGCGATTCGCCGAGCGATACCCATGCCCTCAACCGGGCCGACCTCTTGCTCGTAGTAATCACCATTATTGAATTGTGGGTCAGATTTGATAGCACGAATCTGAATGGATGCCGTACCGATCTGATC